>Ga0126384_10002191_pt1 | contig 11835 bp, 13 predicted proteins | sample PanSoiMetPlot_36_FD_92543 | JGI IMG/M metagenome (GOLD analysis project Ga0126384, IMG submission 92543) | Tropical forest soil microbial communities from Panama - MetaG Plot_36 | ecosystem: Environmental > Terrestrial > Soil > Tropical forest > Bulk soil | place: Panama | collected 2016-02-17 | reverse complement strand
TGTTCGATATCGAGCGCGTCCTGGTGTGCGACGACCTCATCTTATTGGAAAAGCGCGGCCTGCGCCCGTTCGGGCTCTTCACCATGATGCGCTTCCATAAGGACACGCTGGCCGGCGCCCGACCGCGCGCCGCCTAGGCGCGGCGGGTACCGGGCCGCGATTGCCCCCGATCGATGGCGATCAGGCGGCGTCGATCACGCCGCCTTTTCCATGGCTTGCGACCATTGACCGAGAGCGGCCGCGCCGTTCATTTTGGCGCGATGGGCGAAGGCGCGCTGGCCGGCGGCATGGTTTTCGGATTTTCCGCTCCAGGCCTTCTGCGCCGCGGCCTGCAGGGCGCGGCCGTAGGAAAACGACAGCCGCCACGGCAGCGGACCCATGCCATTCATCAGCGACAGGTGCGCGGTGGCATCTTCGTCGGTTTGTCCGCCGGACAGGAAGGCAATGCCCGACACGGCGACCGGCACCGCGGCGCGCAGGACCCGGATGGTGCGCTCGGCAACCTCCTGCCGGCTTGCCTGTTGCGGGCACTTCTTGCCGGCGATCACCATGTTGGGCTTAAGGATCGTCTTCTCGAGCGGCACCTTGGCATAATAGAGCTGCGCGTAGACCTCCTTCAGCACCCATTCGGTTATCTTCTCGCAGGTGTCGATGTCGTGGTCGCCGTCCATCAACACCTCCGGTTCGACGATCGGCACCAGCCCACCCTCGACGCACAGGGCCGCGTAGCGCGCCAGCGCCTGGGCGTTGGCATTGATGGCGTTGTAGGAGGGCATATTGCGGCCGATGTCGATCACGGCGCGCCACTTGGCGAACTTGGCGCCGAGGCCGACGTAGTCCTTGATGCGCTCACGTAGGCCGTCGAGGCCTTCGGTAATGGTCTCGCCGGAGCAGAAGGGCAGCGGCTTGGCGCCGGCGTCGACCTTGATGCCGGGCAAAGCCCCGGTATCGGCGATGATCTTGACAAGCGGGGTGCCGTCCTTGGCCCGCTGGCGGATGGTCTCATCGTAGAGGATGACGCCCGAAATGAAGTTGCGCATGGCGTCCGTTGAACGGAACAGCATCTCGCGGTAGTCGCGGCGATTGCTTTCGGTGTTCTCGGTGTGGATGGCGTCGAACCGTTTCTTGATGGTACCGGAGCTCTCGTCGGCGGCGAGAATGCCCTTGCCGGGCGCGACCATCGCGTGAGCGACGGCCTCGAGCGATTGCGTCATGGTGATCCTCCTCGGTCCCAACCGGAAGTCGGCTAGATGGTCTCGGGCCTGCATTAGCGGCAATTGCGCAACCCTACCAGAGACCCTCACAGGTTTTAAACTCGACGAGCCGCCCGCCGTTCGGGCATTTTGCCAGCCGCTGCTGGGAATTTGAACGGTCGGGGACGGAAGGGGAACATGCGGAGCCTGGCGCAGGTCCTGAGCAGGGCGGCTCTTAGCGGCCTCTTCGCCCTCATTTCGGTGGGCGCCCATGCCCAAACGGAAAGGCTGGTGATCGTGGCCCTGGGGGCCAGCAACACCGCAGGCTGGGGCGTTGCTGCGGCCGAGAGCTACCCCGAGCAGCTCAAAGGCCTGCTCGCGGCCAGGGGAATTGCCGCCACCATCATCAATGCCGGGGTTCCCGGTGACACCACCGGCGGCATGCTGGCGCGCCTCGAGCACGAGGTGCCAGCAGGGACCCGGCTCGTGATCCTGCAGCCGGGCACCAATGACGAGCGCGCTGGCAGCGGGCCGCAGCGGGCGGCCAACATCGCCGAGATCGGCCGCCGCCTCGCCGCCCGCGGCACCAAGCTCGTCCTGATCGAGAATAGCCTGTTGGACGCGCTGCCGAGAAGCGAGCTGCGCGAAGATCAGCTGCACTTTACCCCCAAGGGCTACGCCCTTCTCGCCGAGCAGATCTTGCCGGTGGTGATTGAGGCACTGGGCAACTGATTGAGCCCGATCGCAGCGCACACCAGCACCCTCGACAAGCCGCACGGGCAACGCTTACGTCTGCTAACGGACAGATTCGCTAGCCGTGGGAGGCGCCTATGCGCATGACACCCGAGCTCATGTACTTGCTATGGTCGGTGGCCCTGACCGCGATCTTGGTGTTGATCGCGACGTTGGCGGCCACGCAACAGGTGGGTTTGCCGAAACTCGCCGGCAACCGCGACGCCATGCCCGAAATGGCGGGCTGGGCCGGGCGTGCCGAACGGGCCCACAGCAACATGCTGGAGAGCCTGGTTTTGTTCGCCATCCTGGTGCTGGTCGCCAGTGTCGCCAACGTCAGCAACGGCATGACGCTACTCGGCGCACAGCTGTTCTTCTGGGGGCGCGTCGCGCATGCCGTGCTTTATATCGCCGGCATCCCGTGGCTGCGCACGGCCGCATGGCTGGTTTCGGTCGTGGGCCTGGTGTTGATATTCTTGCAGCTGATCGGCTAGGCCAAGCCGGCGTTTGCGGACAGGGACGGCGCCGGCCGGTTCCGGCCGGCGGCGAGGGCTGGCGTCATGGCGCCTTCCGCGCGCCTGGCCCCAGCGTGTCCCCCTTGCCGTCGCGACGCACGCGCGCTTGGACTGCGAGCCGCCGGGCACCTCGAGCGCGGCGGGGTGCGCGCGCGCTAGCGCAGCTTGCCCATCGCGGCGGCCGTGTCCGCCATACGATTGGAAAAGCCCCACTCGTTATCGTACCAGGCAAGCACCCGCACCAGCCTGCCGCCGACGATCTGCGTTTGCGTCAGGTCGAACGTCGAGGAGTGCGGGTTGTGGTTGAAGTCGATCGACACCAGCGGTTCGTTGCTGACGGCGAGAATGCCCTTGAGCTCGGTCTTGGCGGCCTGTTCCATGGCAGCGTTGATCTCGGCGGTCGCGGTCTCGCGACCGGGAATGAACTTGAGATCGACCACCGACACGTTGGGCGTGGGGACGCGGATCGCGGTCCCATCGAGTTTGCCCTTGAGTTCCGGCAGAACCAGGCCAACGGCGCTGGCGGCCCCGGTCGAGGTGGGAATCATGTTGATAGCCGCGGCGCGGGCTCGGCGCATGTCCTTGTGCGCCTGATCGAGCACGTTTTGATCGTTGGTATAAGCATGAATGGTGGTCATGAAACCCGAACTGATGCTGACCAGCTCATTGAGGACTTTGGCCACGGGAGCCAGGCAATTGGTGGTACAAGACGCATTCGACACGACCTTGTGATCGGCCGTCAGTTTGTTGTGATTGACCCCGTAGACCACCGTCAAGTCGGCACCCTTGGCCGGCGCCGAGATCAGCACGCGCTTGGCGCCGGCCTCGAGGTGAGCGGCGGCTTTGTCGCGATCGGTAAAGATCCCCGTGCATTCCATCACCACGTCGATATTCAAGGATTTCCATGGCAGCTTGTGCGGATCGCGTTCGGCCAGCACCTTGATGGGCCCGCCACCGACATCGATGCTGTCGCCCGCGACCGTGACCTCGCCGGGAAAGCGGCCATGGATGCTGTCGTAGCGCAGAAGATGCGCGTTGTCCTTGGCCGAGAACAGATCATTGATGGCGACGATCTCGAGGTCCTTGCGTTTGGCCTCGACAATGGCCCGTAAGATGTTGCGGCCGATGCGGCCGAAACCAGAAATTGCAATTCTAACGGCCATTGGCTGCTCCGTTCAATTCAACCGCGCAGGTCAGGGTGGGCATCGGGGCTCGGCTCATCGGCAAAGCGCAAAAAAGGCCGCGGTTTCCGGGCTCAGCGCCTGCCGTCTTCGTCTCTAGTGGTGCCTCGCGCCGGCGCTGTCAATACGAGCTTATTTTCACCTCGGCTGCATCTGGCCTCGACAGATTGCAATCTGCGATGCGTTGACGCTGCCGGCTCCCCTACCTATCGTCGCTCTCGTCGAGGGCCGCACCACAATTTTAGGGTGGTGCTCAAAACAATGGTTTATTGCGATGACCCCACGCCGCGGGGCTGCTGCGAGCAGGAAGGCTGCCGCTGCGCGCACGCAATCTGAGCGCAGCAAATTGAAAGCAACAAAGCCGCCGAGTGCGGCCGACAAGCTGGTGGCGCTTGAACGTGAGCGCGACGCGCTACGGCTCGAGCTCGAGCGCTCGGAAGCGCGTATCGAGGCGCTTGAGAAGGCCCAGGCCCACGTCCGCGACCGGCTCGCCTGGGCCCTGGATTCGCTCCAAAACATCATTCAAGGCAAGGGCTGAGGCGACGGCAGGAGCCGAGCGCGCCGCCCAGGGCTTGGGCCGCGGTGGCCAAGCTGTTGGCGTACGGGCGAGCGCGATGGTTGGCGCGCTTTCACGCATTGATTTTTCATCGACGCGGCCTAATCTCAGCCGATGCAGGGCTGCGGGGTGCGTGGTGAGCATGCGACCCGGGGGCCTATAAGATCCGCACGGGAGCTGTCCCTGTCCCAGATCGTGGTCTCGGACACACGGCGCCCACCTACATCTCGTAGGGACCGCGCGGGATCGCCGCTCGCACGGCTTTCGCGGCTCTGCTTCGCCTCACTCGCGCAGATCGCCAATCTGCGCTAAGAGCGGGGTGTGAGCGAGACCATCCTTGAACAAAAGCGATTGCTGCGCGCGCGCATTCAGGCGTGGCGGGCGGCGCTGGCGCCCGAGCGTCTGGTCGAGGCCGGCCGCGCCGTCGCCGAGCTTGGCTTGGCGTTCCTGCCATCGCGGTCCGCGAGCGCGGTCGTGTCGGGATTTTCCCCGTTGCCCGGAGAATTCCGTCTGTGGCCGCTGCTGCGCCGCCTCGACGCCGACAACGTGCCGTTGGCGTTACCTGTGATCGAAGGCAAACGTCAGCCGTTGCGGTTCCGGACGTGGCGGCCGGGCGATGCGACCGAGGCTGGTCAGTGGGGCATCGCCGAGCCCAAGGCCGACCAGCCGAGCGTCGAGCCCGACATCCTACTCGTGCCGTTGCTGGCGTTCGATGGTGCGGGCTTCCGCTTGGGCTACGGCGGCGGCTACTATGATCGCACCCTGCGTCGGCTGCGCGGCCTCAAGCCGATCGTGGCGGTTGGCATCGCCTGTGAGGAGCAACGCGTCGAAAGGGTGCCGCATTTCGACTATGACGAGCGCCTCGACTGGGTGTTGACCCCTTCGGGTCCCGTCCGGTGTGTGGGCTAGCCTATGCGTTTGTTGTTTATCGGCGACGTCGTTGGTCGAGCGGGGCGCCGGGTGGTGCTCGACGAGTTGCCGCGGCTCAGAGCGCGCTACCGGCTCGACTTCGTGGCCGTCAACGGCGAGAACGCCGCCGGCGGTTTCGGCATCACCGAATCGATCCTTGAGGACCTGCTGGCGGCCGGCGCCGATGTCGTCACCCTCGGCAATCACGCCTTTGATCAGAAAGACGCACTGGTGTTCATTGCGCGCCAGGGTCGTCTGTTGCGGCCGCTCAACTATCCGCCGGGGACCCCGGGCAAGGGCGCCGGGTTGTTCAAGGCCGCCAATGGTGCCGAAGTGCTGGTGATGAACGCCATGGGTCTCATTTTTATGCCGGAGCTTGGCTGCCCGTTTCGCGCCATCGATGCCGAGGTCGCCGCCTGTGGCTTGAAGCAGGGCGCCGATGCCATCGTGGTCGACTTCCATGCCGAGGCCACCAGCGAGAAGCAGGCGATGGGCTATTTTCTCGACGGCCGCGTCAGCTGCGTGATCGGCACGCATACCCACGTTCCGACCGCCGATGAGCGCGTGCTGCCGCAGGGCACCGCCTTCATGTGCGACGTGGGCATGTGCGGCGACTACGAATCGGTGCTGGGCATGGATCGAGAGGAGCCCATCAACCGCTTCCTGAGCAAAATCCCGCGCGCCCGCTTCGAGCCGGCGATGGGCCCGGCCACCTTGAGTGCGGTGGCCGTCGATATCGATGACCGAACCGGGCTCGCGACCCGCACCAAAGCCGTGCGGCTCGGTGGTGTCCTTGCACCTACCGAGCCGCTGTTTTGGGTCGATTGAAAAAGAGAGGGTCAGTCAGAGCGTTGAGAGACGGCGACGCCGTCTCCTTGGTTATGTGCAAGAGAGCTGGTACTCGCGGCTCTCTGGATTTGGCGCCGTGGGCAGCAGGGCGGCAAACCCAGAATGCGTTTTGCATCCATGTGGCGGACGCTAGGCGCGAACGGTAAACAAATTCTTAACGCCGGCCGCCAAAGGCTGGCATGGTCGGGGATCTCAACCTCTGGATTTGCCCTCGGCGGGCACCTATAAGCCTAGCAGAGCCCGTTTGCGGGCGCCCGGACGTGGCGAAGGTTGTGCCCGCCGCGAGGCCATGAGGATAACGGGCGCGGGACCCGCGCCAAGCCACCCGTGGCAATCCAACCGCGGGACGCCGCCAGGTGGTGCGATCAAGCTATTGGGAAACAGATGGCCGGCCATTCGCAGTTCAAAAACATTATGCACCGCAAGGGCCGCCAGGACGCGGCCAAGGCCAAGGTATTCGCCAAATTGGCACGCGAGATTACGGTGGCCGCCAAGGCCGGCCTGCCCGACCCGGACATGAATAGTCGGCTGCGTCTCGCCATCCAGTCGGCGCGCGCGGAGAATATGCCCAAGGACAATATCGAGCGGGCAATCAAGAAGGCGGCCGGCGCCGATACCGACACCTTTGAATCCATGCGCTATGAGGGCTATGGCCCGGGCGGGGTCGCCATCATGGTCGAGACCTTGACCGACAATCGCAATCGCACCGGCGGCGCGGTACGCGCCCTGTTCACCAAATACGGCGGCAATCTCGGCGCCACCGGTGCCGTGTCGCACATGTTCGCCCGGGTCGGCGAGATCGGCTATCCGGCCGCGGCCGGCTCCGCCGATGCCATGCTCGAGGCCGCCATCGACGCCGGTGCCGAAGACGTGCTCTCGAGCCCCAGCGGTCACGTGATTACCACCAGCTTTGGCGATTTGGGCGCGGTCTCGGCGGCGCTTGAGGCCAAGCTCGGCGAGGCCGAGACGGTCAAGGCGCTGTGGAAACCCGTGCAGACGACCTCGGTCGACGAGGAAAAAGCCGCATCGCTGTTGAAGTTGATCGCAGGCCTGGAAGAGGATGACGACGTGCAGAGCGTCTATTCCAACTTCGAGGTCTCCGACGCGGTCATGGCCAAGCTGACGGCGGCGTGAGCGATTGTTGACGGTGGGGTTGCTGCGGCCTTTGTGCCATGGGCGGTGACGAACCGGCGGTCGCGGGCCGGGGGGCAAGGCTAACACCGCCGTGACGTGCTATCGGGGCAGCATGGCAACACGTCCGATTCGCATTATCGGCATCGATCCGGGCCTGCGGCGCACCGGCTGGGGCATCATCGATTCGGAGGGCACGCACCTCGCCTATGTGGCGAGTGGGCTCGTCACCTCCGACGCCGAGGATGCTCTCGCCTATCGCCTGCGCACCTTGCACGCGGGCCTCATCACCGTGATCAGCCGTTTCAAGCCGCAGGAGGCAGCGGTGGAGGAGACCTTCGTCAACAAGGACGCGCGCGCCACCTTGAAGCTCGGTCAGGCCCGCGGCATGGCGCTGTTGGCACCGGCGCAATGCGGGTTGCGGGTGGCCGAATACCCGCCCAACGTCATCAAGAAAACCGTGACCGGGACCGGCCACGGCGAGAAGCGGCAGATTGCGGCCATGATCGGCGTGTTGTTGCCGCGCGCCAAGGTCGAGAGCGCCGACGAGGCCGACGCGTTGGCGATCGCCGTGTGCCACGCCAGCCATCGCAGCGCCCAAGAGGCCCGGCTGCGGGCCAATCCGGCGCTGGCCGCGGCGCGGCGGGAGATGCTGCCGTGACCGGTAATCTGAGCCGCCGCGACAAGGGCGTCGGGCGCACGGCGCGGCAGCGGCCCGCTCGCGCGTCGGCGCCAGCCTGGCGCACTGGCGCGCCGGGCCGGCGTTGGTCGCCGCAGCGGCCAAGTTTGGCGCCCGCCCGGCCATGATCGGCAAGCTCAAAGGCACGATCGATGCCATCGGCGAAGCTCATGCCGTGGTCATGGTCGGCGGGGTCGGTTATGAGGTCCAGGCCTCGGCCCGCACCTTGCGCGCGCTCAGTCTCGGCCAGGAGGTCAGCCTCGCCATCGAGACGCACGTGCGCGAGGATGCCATCCGCCTGTTCGGCTTTTCGAGCGAGGTCGAGCGCGCCTGGTTTCGGACCTTGCAAACCATCCAGGGGGTCGGCGCCAAAGTGGCCCTGGCGGTGCTCGCCACACTGAGCCCGCACGAGCTCGCCAATGCCATCGCGCTGCAGAATTGGGCCGCCGTCGAGCAGTCGCCGGGGGTTGGCAAGAAGCTGGCACAGCGCATCGTCGCTGAGCTCAAGGACAAGGCGCCGGCGGGGACGTCGGCCCAGGTTGTGACCTCAAGCCACAGGGATGGGGTCAGCGCCGCTGGCGGCGAGGCCGCGGCCGAGGCCATCTCCGCCCTCACCAACCTTGGCTATCAGCCGGCGCAGGCCAGCCAGGCGGTGGCCGCAGCGCTGATCGAGCTTGGCCAGGCCGTAGATACGGCAAAACTCATTCGCCGTGGGCTGAAGGAGCTGGCGCGATAGGTTATGCTGCTGCACACTGCGACGAAAAAGGCTCATCGGTGCCTTGCCGCCGTCGCATTGGCATTTTAGCGCAGCAAGGTACTCGTCCATAAAACCTTATGCAGATCTATCTTCCCGTCGCCGAGCTTTCGCTGAACGCGTACATGCTGCTCGGCATGGGGCTTGCCATCGGCGTTCTCTCCGGCATGTTCGGCATCGGCGGTGGCTTCATTCTGACGCCGTTCTTGATCTTCCTGGGCGTGCCGCCGGGGATCGCCGTCGGCACCGGCGCCAGCCAGGTGGTGGCGGCGTCCGTGTCGAGCGCGGTCGGCCATTGGCAGCGCGGTAATGTCGACCTGCACATGGGGATACTGCTGGTGGTCGGCGGTTTCCTCGGTGCCGTGGTCGGCGTCAAGGTGCTCTACTGGCTGAGGGTGTGGGGCCAGCTCGATTTGATGGTCGCGCTCACCTACGTCGTCCTGCTCGGCGTGGTCGGCGTGCTGATGCTGATCGAGAGCGTCAAAACCTTGCGCGCCTCGCCGGCCAAGCTCCAATCCGCCTCGCATCGTGGCGGCCAGCATGGCTGGATCGAGCGATTGCCGCTGAAGCAGCGGTTTCGCCATTCAAAGCGCTATATCAGCACGATTCCCCTGTTTTTGATGGGCGCCTTCATCGGCTGGCTGACGGCGATCATGGGGGTTGGTGGCGGCTTTCTGCTGGTGCCTGCCATGATCTATCTGCTGCGCATTCCGACGCGGATCGTGATCGGCACCTCGACCTTTCAGATCGTGTGCGTGACGGCGCTGACGACCGTGCTGCAGGCGGTGCAGAATCACAGCGTCGATGTTGTTCTGGCCCTGCCGCTGATCGCCGGCGCCGTGATCGGCGCCCAATTCGGCGTCGGTTTCGGTGAGCGGCTGAAGGCCGAGCAGTTGCGTGCCGGGCTCGCCCTGTTGGTACTGGCGGTGGCGGTACGCATGGCCCTCAGTCTGACCGTTGCCCCTCAGGATATCTATTCCATGGAGCCGCCGGTCTAGGCCTGGCGTCGGCTGCTGCGAGCGGCCTGCGGGCACGCCCGGCGTCGACGTGCGCGCCGCCGTGCACGCCAACGCCGGAGTAACAGGTGCCGCAAGGCCGCACCGCCTTGCGACACTGGCGGCCACCGGATGTCGGCGGCCGGCGCAGCGGGGAGTGAAGGCGGGAGACGCCCCGTGCGCGCACACCCACACACGCGTGCGCACCCCGCATAGCGCCTGGCCGGGAGGAGGAAACCACCGCGCCGCGATCACTCCCCGAACCCCACCAAATCACGCCAGCGAGCGGGGTGCTGTGCTGTAGAGCACAGCCGCCACCGTTCATGAGGCGCCACCGCCATCAAGCCCAAAGGCGAGTGAGGCCGCCGCCATCGATCGGGCAATGCCGTGCCGGCGCCGGTGCGCCCAGGCGCCCAAACTCGATCCTGCCCCAATCCACGGCTTGACGCCCCGCCCGAATAGCGCCATCAGAACAAACCATGTCCGATGCCCAACGCCTTGTCACGGGGGCCAAGCGCGAGGCCGATGACGCGGAGCCGTCGCTGCGCCCGCAGCTGCTCCGTGAATTCATCGGCCAGGAGCAGGCCCGAGCCAACCTCAAGGTGTTCATTGAGGCTGCCAAGGCGCGCGGAGACGCCCTCGATCACGTGCTGTTTGCCGGCCCGCCTGGCCTCGGCAAGACCACGCTCGCGCAAATCATGGCGCGGGAACTCGGCGTCGGCTTTCGCGCCACCTCTGGGCCCGTGATCGCCAAGGCTGGCGACCTGGCGGCGTTGCTGACCAACCTTGAGGACCGCGACGTCCTTTTCATCGACGAGATCCATCGCCTGAGTCCCGCGGTCGAGGAGATCCTCTATCCCGCCATGGAGGACTACCAGCTTGATCTCATCATTGGCGAAGGCCCGGCCGCGCGCTCGGTCAGGATCGACCTTGCCAAGTTCACCTTGATCGGCGCCACCACCCGTACCGGCCTTTTGACGACGCCACTGCGCGATCGGTTCGGGATCCCGGTGCGGCTCAACTTCTATAGTCATGCCGAGCTGACCACGATCGTGACCCGCGGCGCCGGTGTGCTCAAGGTGGCGATGGCGGCCGAAGGCGCCGCGGAGATCGCGCGGCGCTCACGCGGTACCCCGCGCGTGGCCGGCCGGCTGTTGCGGCGGGTACGCGACTTCGCGGCCGTGGAAAAGGTCAAAGTCATCACCGCGCAGATGGCCGATCGGGCGCTGCGACAACTCGAGGTCGACGGCGAAGGCCTCGACGCCCTCGATCATCGCTATCTCACCTGCATTGCCAAGAATTACGATGGCGGCCCGGTTGGCATCGAAACCCTGTCGGCGGCGCTGTCAGAACCGCGCGATGCGCTTGAGGAAATCGTCGAGCCCTACCTGCTGCAGCAAGGCTTCATCGGCCGCACGCCACGCGGGCGCGTCTTGACCTTGCGCGCGTATCGGCATCTGGGGCTCAGCGGTCCGGCGCGCACCGCCACCGCGCAAATCGGGCTGTTCGACGACCGGTCGAACGGCGATGGCGGCAACGGCCAAGCCGGGCTTGGCTAATCGGCCGCGGCAGGGCAAAACGGTCTTGGGACGGGGCCGATGGCCGCGGCAAGTGACAGGGGAATGCCGGTACGTTCGGCGGGGCCGGCGCGCCACGGCTTCTGGTCGAGACGTGGGGCCGGGGGCCGGGGCGGGTGCGGGGTGCCTTGCCTGGTCGCAAGTTTTCCATGCTTTACCGTCACACAAGCGACCCACCCCCCTCGCAACGGCGGGCCGCAAGACGCATTTAGACGTCGACCAAATGGGACCAACAATTGGCATGAACGCCTTGAAGAAGATTTCGCGCCGCCGCTTTTTAAAGACGGTCGGGCTCTCCGGTGCCAGCACCCTGGCGCTCGGCAGCGGTTACGCTTTGGCCGTGGAGCCGATGTGGCGGCTCGACGTCACCCGCTATGCCGTCAGCCCGCCGCGCTGGCCCAAAGGCTTCAAGCTGTCGCTCGCCGTCATTGCCGATCTGCACGCTGGCGGGCCGGCGATGCCGCTGGCGCGCATCGAGGCGATCGTTGAGGAGACCAATGCGCTCGATGTTGACGCCGTGGTGCTGCTGGGCGACTTCGCCGCCAGCTACAAATTCAAGACCCGTCCGATCGCACCGCAGCAGTGGGCCAAGGTGCTGAGCCGGCTCAAGGCACCGCTTGGCGTCCACGCCGTGCTCGGCAATCACGACTGGTGGGACGACCTCGCCGCGCAACGCAACCTGGCGGGGCCGGTGCTCGGCCGCCGCGTGCTCGAACGGGCCGGCATCCCGGTCTATGAGAATGCCGTCGTGCGCCTGGCCAAGA
>Ga0126384_10002190_pt1 | contig 11837 bp, 8 predicted proteins | sample PanSoiMetPlot_36_FD_92543 | JGI IMG/M metagenome (GOLD analysis project Ga0126384, IMG submission 92543) | Tropical forest soil microbial communities from Panama - MetaG Plot_36 | ecosystem: Environmental > Terrestrial > Soil > Tropical forest > Bulk soil | place: Panama | collected 2016-02-17 | reverse complement strand
GCTTTAGGTAGCTCGTCCTAAACTTGTGTAGATCGAGTATTGCGGATGGAGTCGCTTTGCGATCACCGACCATGCGCGGATTCACGAATCCACAATTGAGCCGAGCGCTCGCATGCAGCCGCCGCGAGTTTCTACGCGATGCTGCTCGTGTCGCTATGGGAAGCGCCCTGATGGGAAGCGCCTTGATGGGTACAAGACTATCTTTTACCGCTTCGAGCACCTCGAAAAAGCGCAAGGTAGTAGTCATCACGTTTGGCGGAGGAGCGAGGGACCAGGAAACTTTTGCGCCGGAGGGTCAGGAGAATATCCCTCATCTAATGCGCGAATTTATTCCGCAAGCAGGTTTTTTTACTCAGGTTATCAATCGTGGCATTCTTGGTCACTATGTTGCCACTGCAAGCCTGGCCACGGGCGTGTATGAAACGATCAATAACTTCGCTTCGCTTCCGCCAGAAAACCCGACCGTTTTTGAGTACTTTCGCAAGGACCTGAAACGCCCCTCGTCGGATGCATGGGTGGTTGCTCCTAGCAATGGATTTAATCGCATCGGAGAGAGCACCCACCGATCTTACGGTCCAGGATTCGGGGCTCGGGTCATTCTCCCCAAACACTTGCTTACGGCCGCAATGGCTGGCCGTAGCGCCGACTATGAACACTTACTGCGTGACAACTATGAGACGCCTTACTACACGCCAGAACTGGGAGGCCGCGAGTTTGAACTGCAGCAACTTGAGATGATCCTCAAGCTCTCGGCCGACGACTTTAAAGCGCATGCTCGAACCCTGTCGAGTCCGGACGAACTTTCGGTCTACATCGCACGCCAACTGATGCGGCAGCTTGCGCCCAGCCTTCTTTGGATCACGATGCATGACATCGACGTTGCCCATGCCGGCGCGTATTCGCTCTATATTGAAGGCATCCGACGAACCGATCGTTTGTGCGCCGAACTATGGAAGGCAATTCAGGCCGAGCCGGAATACGCGGGAAAAACAACTCTGCTAATTCTGCCGGACTTTGGCCGCGATGCCGACGATGACTCCGCCGGCAATGGATTCCAACATCACCGCACTGGAGATGCGTTGTCGCGTACTACGTGGCTGCTGGCTCTTGGGCCCGGTGTGCGCGAGGGAGTGGTGTACGATCGGGCCGTCGATTCTACTGACCTGGTGCCGACGCTCGGCTCGATGCTGGGATTTTCCGCGTCACTTGCTCAAGGCAAGCCGATAAAAGAATTGTTGTAGCTCTATGCTGCCCAGCGATCTCAAAACGGAGCAATTCAACGGTTATCCTCCCGAGGCTCGGAAACTGGTTACGGACCACCTCGTAGCACTGCGAAACCTGCCATTGAGCTTCGTGCCCAGCCTGCTTCGCGAGGCGATCGACTATGATTTTAAATTTCCTCCGGAACGCAAAGCGCTGGAGCAAGAGTTGGCCACTTTGAAATCTCTTTCGGCTGGAGAAACAGTCGAATGGTTCCAGCGATTCTCAAAGATATCTCTTTCCACGAAGCTGGAACGTTTTGATTGGGTTAATTTACCCGCTCAATTTGTGGAGCAGCTTTCTGCCCATCTCTGGACTACACATCAGCTCGATGCATTTCGCGTAGCCGCAAACGAATATGCTGATCGATTACGTGCATCAGCAAGGCAAGAGAAACCTTCCGCGCCGAGGCTCGGCATTGCTGTCGTCGGACAAGGCGTAGCTTCGTACGATGAGCCGTTGTTTCGAAAGCTGCGTCCTCATGGAGCTTATTTCAATCGCGTCAACCCTGAAAACGGTCTGAAGTTCCTGCTCGATGCAGTTGCCACCAGAGCGCAAGCGTATCCTACGCCGTATGGTCATTGGTACATCGACGGAGGACTGGAAGCCCATCATCATTCAGCGCTGACCTGTGTCTCGTACGAGAGATTGCAGCCGGTTCGTTCGGCCTTACTGCGGAAGATGCAAGGAGAAATCGAACGGCCAGGCATGGGGCCCGAGGCGTTGCGTACAACTCTGGCGCAAATGCGTCCCGCAGATCTCGGCATGGCTCAGGAAGGCGACCAGGTGCTTGATCGATTCCAAGTCAAGCTGCTGACCGAGGGCTCTGGGACACAGATCTTCAGCACGGTGTTCGCTCAGTGGGCAGCGCGCGAAGCGCTTCGTCGAGCCCAGCCTGTTACCCTGCTGGTCCGATTCGCACCACGCCAGCGCCAAAAGCCTATGAACGAATTACTGTCTCCAAATACCGTGGCACCGGAACTGGATGTGATCGGGTCTCTGATCGACGCTGACATGGGCGCATACTACAACTGGCTCAACCAGCAACGTCTGCCAGGAGCTGACGAAGCTTTGTTTCTGGTGTGGTTCGAAGGACACAGCCAAGCGCTTGCCATTGCCCCCTCCATGCCGCGGGGAACAGAGTCAACTACCGCAACTGATCTCGCCCAAATTCTCTCTTGGATTCTTTGAAGTAATTCAAGATGTCGCGCCAACGTGGCACGGTCTAAGCTCAATAAGTCCCCAGCTTAATTCGCACAACTTTGCCCTGATGCGTGAAATTGAGTCCGAAGTCCGTCTGGTCACCATTCCAAAGGCGCAGAAAATTCCAATTGCCATCCTGATACTGCCCCTCTTCCACCCGAATGATTTGCATATGTCCACCGGCATTCGGCGGCAGGTTGAATTCAACGCGCGCATCAATCCCTGTGACCAGGAATTCATCGGGCGAGAGCTGGGCTACGAGAGCACGTCCGTGGTGATCCTTCGTTCCGGGCGGTTTCGGGCCACCATCATACTGGGGAAAACCAAATGAAACTTTTGCCTGCCAGTTTCCAAAATTGAGAGGAACTTGTGGCACGCCCTCTTCTTCGACGGCCGTCTTCAGCTTTCCTTCGAAGTTCAGTCGCGCGATTTCGCGGTTCATGGGAGCAATAAGGGCGTAGTTTTCCGTGTGTAATGCCGGCGGCCTTCCATCCATGATGGTCCAACCGGTGTAATCGACACCAAAGGGCGAGAAGCCTATAGCTCCTTCGCCCAAGGCATAAAAGAAGTAATGCGCATCCATGGCGCTGAGGCCGGTCTCCGGAACCCACATCGCATTGTCAGGGCGGTGATAAACACGTAGCGCAAGACGGTAAAGATCAGAGTCATCTGTGTAAATGTCCGGCCCAATCATATCGATCGCCGGAGCTGCCGCCTTCCACACATCCAGCATGTTGTGCGTAGGGCCACCACTTGGGTAATTGAGACCCGGCACGGCGTCGGGCGGGTATTTCAGCCATACGTTCACGTACATCGGCAGAGAGAACTCTGCCTTTCCTGCCGCGGCAATCTCGTTGATGTAATGGGAAACCGAGTAGGCGGCAAAGGTCTCGTCGGCATCTGCGCCAAACACCTGCTTCCAGGTCCCAGGCCGTTTGTGAAGGGCTTTGACTAGTTCGGCTGGAACCTCGCCCTGAAATTGCTTTTCCGCTGTCGGCGAGAAGTCACGTACGGTGCCCAGGGAGCCGGACTCGTTCTCTACCTGCACCAGCAAAACCGTGTGCTCTACGCCGTCCACCTCGCGTAGGTGGCGAATCAGGGCAACGAAGGCTTTCTTATCGGCCTCAAGATTCGCCGGGGCATTCGGTGAGAGAACATCGATGGGCTCGCCTCGTTGATCGATCATCCTGCGGAAGTGTGCGGAGTCCGTCTTGATCCATTCAGGAACATAGTGCATCTTCCCGTTTTTCCAAGTCCCGAACCAGAGCAGAACCAGATGCAGGCGATGCTCGCGTGCCCCTTTTACTAGTTCATCAACCGCAGAAAAATCAAATTTTCCGGGCTGAGGTTCCATTTGCTCCCAGTAAACGGGCGCTTCAACCGTATTGGCGTGCATCGCTTCCAGGGCGGGCCATACGTTGGGCAACGATGCCGGCCATGCGCTTGAATTATTCACTTGCCCACCGAGAATCAGATAGGGCTGGCCATCCACCAGCAGTGCGTACCGGTTGTCCTTCTTGAGTAGCTGGGGCATCTCGGAGGCATTGACCAACAAGCGCAGACTGAGGATTAGTAAGAGGAGAATGGACCGTGCTATCCAAGAGTTGATCATGGGAGACTTCGACCTCCTTCTCCGATTTTGCAGAACACAGCTGTTTTAATCCGCTGCACTGAGATCTTGAAAAACCGATGGGCCATCGAGTGAACACCTCCGATGCCCAAAGCCAGAGTAGAAACAAATTGCATCAGGGAAAAAACCCACTTACTATAGCAAACGGTTAAACGCTTAACATTGAGGAAAAATCGTGGATCGCCGTGACTTTTTCAAGTCAACTACCGCCCTAATCGCAACCAGTACGATCGGCAGAAATCTGCTGGCTTTAGCGCCGGAAAGCGCCGCACCCGGCACTCGCATCGTGATGCCCCTCAACCGCGACTGGCGTTTCAGTTCCAAGCTTCCGGAGGGCTTCGAAGGTGGAGGCTTCGACGACTCAAGTTTTGAGAAGGTGGTTATTCCTCATACTAATAAGCGTCTTCCCTGGCATGGATTTGACGAGAAGTCTTATGAATTTGTTTCCGCGTATCGCCGGCATTTCAAACTACCGCCCGAAGCCAAAGGCAAACACGTCTTTGTGGACTTCGAAGGTGCAATGACAGCTTCCACGGTGTGGATCAATGGACAAAAGCTGGGTGAATACAAGGGTGGCTACACGCCGTTTTATTTCGAGCTCACTCCACACCTCGACTGGGACGGCGACAACGTTCTCGCGGTTGCGCTCGACTCAACCGAGCGCGCCGATATTCCACCATTTGGCTATGAGATTGACTATTTGACCTTCGGCGGCATCTACCGGGAGGTCTCGCTGCGGATCGTGCCAGCCACCTTCATCGAGAACATCTTCGCGAAACCCAAGAACGTTCTCTCCCGTCCCACTATCGATGTTGACTGCTTCCTTCAGTATCTCGAAGCTTCGCGCGAACCTCTTAGCATTGAAGTTGAACTGCGCGATGGCAACCGGACGCTGGCTAGCGGCAGATGGCGCGTGCCACCCTCGAATTCCAAACCCGAACCGGTGGCACACACCGTCCACCTTGAGAATCTAGGCGAAATACAGCTGTGGGATCTAGAGCATCCGAATCTTTATACGGTACACGTTCGCCTCCTCCGCGGAACGAATCCGATCGACGAGGACACACGCAGGATCGGCTTCCGTGAAGCTCAGTTCACCGACCACGGCTTCGAACTGAATGGAAAGATCATCAAGCTGCGCGGGCTGGACCGCCATCAAACGTTTCCTTTTGTAGGACAAGCCATGCCTGCCCGCGTGCAGCGTCGCGATGCCGATATCCTGCGGAAGAACCTGAAGTGCAATATCGTCCGCACATCGCATTACCCGCAGTCACGACATTTTCTCGACCGTTGTGATGAACTCGGTTTGCTGGTTCTTGAAGAAATTCCCGGCTGGCAGCATATTGGGGACGAAGCATGGAAGGCGCTCTCCGTCGACAACGTGCGTCGCATGATCCGCCGGGACTGGAATCACCCTTCCATCATTCTTTGGGGGGTTCGCATCAATGAATCAAAGGATGATCACGACTTCTACACTAAAACCAATGCCGCGGCCCACTCGCTCGATCCCACGCGACAGACCGGGGGAATCCGGAACTTCCAGGAATCAGAATTCCTCGAAGATGTTTTCACCATGAACGACTTCGGATTTCCTCTGAAGCCGCCCAATCATCCCCGTTATTTGAATACTGAATTCGTGGGTCACACCTATCCCACCAAGACAATCGACAATGTAGAACGCCTACGAGAACACACGCTGCGACACGCTCGCATACATAACCAGCTGGCATCGAATCCACAATATGCTGGCGGGATTGGCTGGTGCGCCTTCGACTACAACACACATAGTGATTTCGGGTCGGGAGATCGCATCTGTTATCACGGTGTAACTGACATCTTTCGCGAGCCCAAGCCCGCGGCGGGATTTTACAAATCGCAATGCGATCCGAGCGAAGAGATCGTCCTCGAACCCGCGTTCCATTGGGCACGCGGAGACGAATCCGTCGGATTCAATCGCGCCGTGGTCTGCTCGAACTGCGATCACCTCAAGTTTTACATCGAGGACAAGATGGTGGCAGAAGCCGACCCTGACCGCAAGGAATTCGCACATCTTAAGTACGCGCCATTCCGCTTTGAGCTGGGAGAACTCTTTCATAAGTGGGGTGACTTGCGCATCGAGGGCTTTATCCAAGGCAAACAGGTCATCACCAGAAGCATGTCAGGAAAAGGCGTGGACGAAAAGTTTGTCCTTCTACCGGATGACACCAAGCTTATCGCCGACGGCGCGGACTCGACGCGCATTGTCTTTCGCGTAAGCGATGAATTTGGGAATATCCAACCTTTTGCTGATGCTTCCCTGAAACTCGACATCGAGGGACCTGCGGAAATAATCGGCGACAATCCTTTCGCGCTAGTGGGCGGGACGGGCGCCATTTGGATTCGAGCCCAGGAGCAAGCCGGAAGAGTAACCTTCGCCGCTGTCCATCCGCAACTGGGACGTCAGCAGGTCACGATTGAACTCGCACCGGCGTGAGGTTCAATCGAGTGGCAGCGTCGTCTTAGGATCATCGTTCCTTTCGGTAAACGTATACTTGCTGGCCTGGTATCATGAGTCGGCCGAAGCCGGAAGAGGCCTTCCGTTGGCCACGCGTTCTCCCAATAAGAGCTTTCGAAGAGTGCCAACCGTCGTCTCAAGACTTGAAGGCGGGAACCCAAACCTGCATCGAGGTTGCTTCCCGGTTCGCCCATGCGTAGTACGGAATAAACGTAAGTGGCACTTTTCTGGTGCGCGGTTCTGCTCCGGAATATCGCGGATACAGAATGCTCGTCGAGGAATTTCGGTCATACGAGACACCGGTGTGGTGAAGCACGAGAACTCCGCCAAGCAAGTCACTCTTCATTTCACTTTCAAATCCGGACTCGGGACGCTTACCTAATTCGAGAGCTACGTCGCTCAAGCTCACGCCGTTTGATTGATCCAGTTCCTCAAGACAGTAAATGAGCGGACCTCGCTGGACCGCGACGCGGCCGGTATCATCGGCGACCCGCGAATTCGCCTCGAGAACTTGCGGCAGCATTTCCATCTGCAGGTGAACACGATCGCCAAGCGACCAGCGGCGACGGACGGGCAAGTATTCACCCGGCCTTGCACCGGCGACGGGTTTGCCATTCACTGTCACCTCGGCGCTGTCGGCCCAGCCTGGAATTCGCAGGTAAAACACGAATTCAGCAGGTTGGGATGGATTCACCGTCAAATCCACATTCCCATCCCATGGATAATTTGTTTTCTGTGTGATCTTCAACCCCGTTCCATTCTCCAGGTGCCAATCCAGTGTGGAGTTGTCATAAAGGTGTGCGTAGATCCCATCGGCGCTGGTGCTATAGAAGTAGCCTGGCAAAGAACCGAATGTGCGCTCGAGGTTGGGAGGACAGCAGGTGGTCTCGTACCAGGGATTGCGGATCTTGTCTCCCGTAGACGGATCGAAGGCCAGAGGGTTGCGATAACAGTACATTGTCCCGTCTAGCGACATGCCAGAATTGATTCCGTTGTACAAAGCGCGCTCGATAATATCTGTAAATTTGGCATCGCCCGTGACAGCCAACATGCGCCAGTTCCACATCATATTGCCAATTGCCGCGCAACTCTCTCCGTAAGCACGAAAGTTGGGCAGTTCGTAGGCGTCGCCAAACGCTTCTCCATCGGAACGCGAGCCTACGCCTCCAGTGACATACAGCTTGGTGCTGGTCATGTCGTTCCAAAGCGTATTTAACGTCTTCCAGTAAGAATCGTCACCTGTCTCCATGTAGTAATCCGTTGCGCCGCAGCATGCGTACATCGCTCGCACCGCGTGCCCCTCCAGCTTCGTCCGCTGGGTGAATGGAGTGCCGCTGAACATGTAAATGGTTCTGCTTTCCGGGAGTTCAATACGTTTGTCGCCCTGCAAAATGTAGGCCGCTAGGTCCAGTTGTCGCTTCTCTCCTGTAATTCGATACAGTTCAATCAGGCCCATCTCAATTTCAGGATGGCCGGAGACGATAGGTTGTTTGGGGGCAGGACCATAGTTGGGAATCAGGAAGTCGTCGACGAAGTGAATGCCCGCGTCGAGTAACTTGCGGTCGCCGGTTGCACGATAGTAGGCAATGGCTCCTTGCAGCAGGTGTCCAATGTTGTACAGTTCATGCCCAGTGGTTTGAGTTTGGGGCAGCATCCGTAATGATTTGCGATCGTCGACATAGTATGTATTCAGGTAACCACTCTGTTCTTGTGCGGCTACGACCTCATTGATCGCTTTTTCCGCACTCGCCCGCACGTCAGGACGGTCGCCCGACTGCAACACAAAGCCCACGGCTTCGGTCCATTTGTAGACGTCGGAATCCGAATAGACAGGGCCGCGTTGAGGAGCCGCGCTCTTCCGCACCAATCGACGGAAATTCTCCATCCGGCCGTTGGCTTCCAGCAGATCGTGCATGGTGGGGATACTCTTGGTGACGTTTACTTCCCGCCTTGCTCCCCAGAACCCATCCTTAATCGTCACAGCGCGCACCGGAATATTTCGGAGCTTGGCATGAGGTGATTTGGCGAGGTTTTCAACTCCCTGATCCTTCCACTCAGGATTCTGGATCAGCGGGACAGCCTGCGATGAAGCTGCTGCTGGTGCTTGCCTTCCAGTGAGGGTGAAGAGGTTGCGCGCGGGAAAAGATGACAAACCAGCAACGGCGGCCGCCGACGCGACAAACTGTCGACGCGAGACTTCCCTCTTTTGAGTCATGGGGTTCTCCTTGAACGGGAGAGCGTTGGCCCGAAATTATAGCGCCGCTGGCAGTAATCGTTTACCGAAAGGGGCAGTTTTATAAACCACGGGTCTTTATGACAAAGGAAACAAACCTTCCTGTGCGATGGAATCGCTGTCCAGACCTCAACATTGTTCGGGAACAGTGATAGCGAAAGAAAGAGATTAAGGGGTTTCAGAAACTCGCGCTGGGAGGGCAACAGGATCTGCTCTGTTGAGAATTCGCTTCGACTTATTCATCGAGACCGGTTCCACGAACGCGAATGGACCGGTACTCCTGGCGAAGGCAGATCGCAAAAAGGGCTCGTGCTAAGCCGCATAAAAAGCGGCATTCTTCTCAATGAAATCCTTCTTGTCGTCCGGCACCTCGTCTAGAGAGTGAACCGAGTGCGCGGTGCAGACAGGAACACAAGCTCCGGAATCAATGCAGCCATCGGGATCCACGTACATTTGCGTCGCTTCTCCGAATGCGGGTTCATCTTTCTTCGGGTGAATACAGTCGGTAGGACACACATCAGCGCAAAGTTGATCTTTAATGCAAGACTCAGTAATTACGTATGGCATGTTTTTCTCCAGCGGGATCGAAAGACATGCCCAAAAGAGCAATCTACGCCAGAGCCATACCCGCTGCCGTGATTGCCATCACCTTAATCGTGTGAGGTCGTGTCGGGAACTGCAGAACTGAGGATCTGAATAAAGCCGGGCACCAGGCGCATGTTGAGATTACTCTATTGCATGACAGTGAAATTCAAACACGCGGCAGTGTTGTTGACGGGAGTGCTACCGGCGGCGCCTGCGTTAAAGCGGATGATGCTGTCTTCATTGGAACAGAAGTTTCGTACACCGGATTGGTTATAGGTCATGGGCGAAGCGCCGACGGTGTATTGGGTATTGATGCCGTTGACCGGAGACAGACCGGTGGCCAGAAACACATAACCCGCCTTGACTCCGCTGCCCGGAGAGGCCGCGGCTAAAGAGTTATCGATCAGGCAGGCACTGGTCGCTGATGGCATGCACGGGTTCGCTCCGCCGAGGTTGCTCAGCGCGGCTGCATATCCAACGTTGGGGTAGCCGGTCTGGTAAGTGATTTCAGCCGTGTTGATGGTGCGAATTGAGCTGACCGCGGAGGATTCATTGGCCGCAATGCGAGCCCGAAGCAAATTGGGGATCGCCATGGCGGCGATGATCAGAATGATCGCCACCACGATCAATAACTCAATTAACGAGAAACCCTTTTGTTTTCGTTTCATTAACATTATCATCATACTTCACTCAACACTTTAAGTCTTTGTCAAGCCAAGACTTCCTGCCGAAAGCGGCGACCAGGCCGGTGGGAGCTTTCTGCCAGAAGCGAAAAAGCAGCCTTTTCGATTCTACCGCGACTCGCGGTAGCTTGGGAAAATCTCGGGAAAAATTGCCCCTTTATCGCCGTCAGCCCCATTGGATAGATCGTTTGCAGTGGAATTTTATTGCGTACTTTTCCTTGCGGATGGAGTCCAAAGCTGGCAGGAGGTTATACTGTGTCCAATACCACCACACTGCTCCGGGCGAGGCCGCGGGAGGCCACGGTCGCTCCCCCTGAGGTCTTGATAAAAAGCCGAGGTAAGAAATCTACACTGCCAATTAACGGTGAGGCGATGGATAGAATTCTTGTCGTCGAAGATGATCGTGCGGTTCAGAAAGCTTTGAGGCGCCTGTTTGAGTCGGAGGGCTACGCGGTGGAGTCGGCGTTTGATGGGGTCGCTGGACTAGGTGCTTTTCGCAGTTCCCCGCCCTCGGCGGTCGTGCTTGACCTGCGTCTTCCCAAAATGTCGGGCCAAGATGTCTGCAGGCAGATCAAGGACCGGGCACCGAGCCTTCCCATTATTGTTCTTAGCGCGACCAGCGATGTAGTCGACAAGGTACTACTGCTGGAAATGGGCGCTGACGACTATGTGACTAAGCCATTCAGCCCGCGCGAGCTTCTGGCGAGGGTACGGGCAGCCGTACGTCGTTCTGCCAGGCAGCCCTCCGACACAGCGCAGGGCTTCGGCGATGTGAGTGTCGATTTCGCTAAGATGGAGGTTACACGTGCGGGTCAACCGGTCACCATGACCGCACAGGAGTTCAAAGTACTGAAGTTCCTCATGGAGAATGCGGAACGCGTGGTCTCGCGCGAGGAACTCCTGAACGAGGTCTGGGGGTATCAGAACTATCCCTCGACGCGTACTGTCGATAATCATATTCTAAAATTACGGCAAAAGCTGGAGAAGGACCCAGCCCAGCCGATTCATTTCCGCACAATGCACGGCGCAGGATACAAGTTCGTTCCGTGAGCAGGAACCGGCTTGCAGGAGGAATCTGGATGTTGAGGGTTGGGCTGAGCACAAAACTCCTACTGTCCATGTTACTAGTCTCTGCGGCCCTGACCGGATCCAGTCTGCTTTTCGTTCAGCATTTCATGCAGGCGCAAGTTCGTCGCGAAATTCAAGCCGATCTCCGCAGCTCCGAACTTACCTTCCAAAACTTGCAAAAACAGCGAGAAATCGCGCTGTCGCGATCGGCAGAATTGCTCGCCGACCTGCCCACGCTGCGCGCTTTAATGACCGGCACCGACCCGCGCACCATTCAAGACGCTTCCCAGGAAGTCTGGCGATTAGGTGGTAGCGACCTGCTTGTGCTGGCAGACCGCGGCGGCCGTGTTGTGGCATTGCACACCTCCACTCCGGGCTTTACACCGCAATCGGCGCAGGAGCTCTTTCATCAGACACTTCAAGAGGAAAACTTCAACCACTGGTGGTTTGGCGGAGGACACCTTTATGAAGTATTCGTTCAACCGATCTACTTCGGCCCTGCGACGGACAATCGGGTAACGGGCGCGCTGGCCGTGGGCTACGAGGTCAACGAACAACTCCTCCGCGAATTCAGCCACACCGCTGGTAGCGAAGTCATCTTTTGGTATGGAAGGCAGGTTGCACGCAGTACCATAGCCGGAGCCAACGCGGACGAACTGGTGAAACAGTTCGGCGCTGGCG
>Ga0126384_10002189_pt1 | contig 11841 bp, 7 predicted proteins | sample PanSoiMetPlot_36_FD_92543 | JGI IMG/M metagenome (GOLD analysis project Ga0126384, IMG submission 92543) | Tropical forest soil microbial communities from Panama - MetaG Plot_36 | ecosystem: Environmental > Terrestrial > Soil > Tropical forest > Bulk soil | place: Panama | collected 2016-02-17 | reverse complement strand
GCTCAGCAGCAGCGGGCCGTTCAACAGCAGCAGCGTCAAGCGCAGCAACAACAACGGGCCCAGGGAGAGCGCGTTTCAAACCCAGTGAAGCAGGAGCGCAAGCAGCCTCCCCCACAGCCGCAGCCTCAAGGCAAGGGTAAAGGCAAAGGCAAAGGCAAGCCGTAAAGAATAAGGCACAGAGCAGTAGACCGTAGAAATCTTGACCTACTGCTCTGTGCCCGCTTCTCGCCCCTCCATCGCTACCGGCAGTTCCATATCGATAAGCTCGATAGCCTTTTCAAGTGACGTCTGTAACTCAGTCGAGAGGGAGTCGGTGAAGCGAATCACGGAGCATATTTGTGCTGCAATGATTACGATCTCTGGCATCTTCTCGACGGGAATCACTAGCGGTAGCAGCTGGAACAAATGATCCACGCCTATTGCATGCGTGCTGAATTCGTCGGCTGGCGGATTCAATTCATTCCAGCACAACCTATGAACCGAACCCACCGGAAGCCCTGCATCCATCGCATCAACAATCACGACCTTGTGAGCATTTTCGAAGAACTGCAGAGCATTGAGTCCTGAGATGCCTGCTTCAAATACTTGCACATTCTCAGGCAGGTCGAGCTTGCTGAGTCGCTGAAAAACATGAATGCCAAAACCGTCGTCTTCCTGCAACAAATTGCCGAAGCAAACGATGTGGACGATTGGAGCAACACGACTTTCAAAAGAGGACACGGCTCCAGAAAAAGCGGGAACACCGTTGGCGGAGACAGGCCCGGCACTCACATCCGGCGACGAAGTTATACTGAAGTTGAGTGTAGACATATGAGCCAGAAATGCTTGTCATTGGCCACAGAACTCGTGTGAGGTCGTGGCGCTCGAAGGCCCAGGAGTTTAAATTGAAAAACTTCTCTTCAAGCCACTCTTAAGAAAGTGCACGGTACAGACAAGACACGCGTCGTGGGAACGCACCACATGACAAAGCTCGATCGGGTCGGACGGATCTTTAATTTCCAGACCAATAAAACTTTCCTCCCAATGCCCACGCCTTCCTTCTGAATCACGAGGGGAGGCGTTCCAGCTTGTAGGCGTGATTACCTGATAGTTTGCAATCTTTCCTCTACGAATCTTTACCCAGTGTCCGAGGCTTCCTCTCGAAGCGTTTATGAATCCACAGCCATCAGCATCCAAGACCGGTGTTGGCTTTATGAAGGTGGGCTCACCAGCGTAGCGGATCAACTCGCTCACAGTCTTGCGCATTTGCTGCAAGACAGAAACCGGACGGTGAAAGCGGCAAAACTGTCTCAGCCAGGTGTTCGATCCCTCTTGTTGAAACAAGGACGTAATGAGCGGATCGCCGGCAATCACCAGATCGGAAAGGGGTCCGAGTTGTACAACGCGGTTCTTGTAACGAGTCGCTTTTGCGAAGCTATATGCTTCGCTGTCAGGACGGTAATCGGGCTTTGTCTCACTTTGCCATGGATGCCGCCCACCTCCATGATCTTCAAACCACGAATAACGCAAATGCTCTGAAACGTGTTCGTGCGAGAACTCTTCAACCTGATTTGTCCCGCCATTGTAAAAGCCTGCCGGGTACAAGCAGCTCCGATCCAGATATGGAGGACGCCATCGCTCGGGATCGTAGTAGCTACCCGAACTCAAAAGATTAGCTGAGCCTTTCCCGATTTTATGCAGGCCAATGGATCGGCCAAATCGCGCGAACAATCCCAAGGCGCCCTTACTGTGTGATCCAGTTTCATCCAGCCACTCAAAAAATTTTGACGCGGTATCTACGCTCAGCCAACGTTCGGATGAACATCCCAGCACGCTCTGTTCGTACCATCTGATGTACGACTCGATGACTGATAGACACTCAGCCAGCTTCAACTTATTCAGGGCACAAGTGACTCCACCGGGCGCCATATAAGTTGAATGCGGCCATTGGCCGCCGAATGCGATAACGATCCCCAGAATCTGTTTGGAGTACTGAATGGTTTCTCGAGCCAGCCTTCCTTTAAAGGGAGGCTCGAACAGTTCAAGCATCTGTGCGTAAAGCTTGTCACCACGATAAACCGGGTTACAGAAGTCCGGCGTGAACATCAGAAAAGTGTGCCTCGCGTCGCTCATTACCGACTCAGTCATCAGGCACAGATTACGGATGCGCGTTGCATTCGGAGCAACCGGCGATTGATAAGCCACCTCCAGTGCTGAGGTCGCAGCGTAGAGCTGAGAGGTACTGCAGATGCCGCAGATCCTGGGACTGATAATTAAGGCGTCATTGGGCTCTCTTCCCAACATGATTTGCTCGAAGCCACGAAACATCGTGCCGACACACCAGGCATCCGTCACCACGTTGTTCTCGAGCTCGAGTTTGATCTCGAGATCTCCTTCAACGCGATTCATCTCCATCCTGATAAGCTGCTTAGCCATAGCTTTGAGTCCCGAACTGACTTACGCGACTACCGCAATTAATGTAGGTATGGTCGCTGGTGAGATCGAAGGAAGTTTCGTTGTCGACATGCTCCACGTGCCGGAACAGTGGCTTGTTCGCGGGGAATCTGGCGCCGATGCAACCGTAGCAGGAATAGCCTACCTTTTCGGCGGTGCGGCACTTACGATGCAAGCTATCTGAAAGACAGGGAACCACCGTAAATGGTCGATTGCTAGCATCAAGTTCGAGCGGCACGCCTTTGAGGAGCAAGCTCATCGTTTTGATCATCGTTGCCGCGTCAACCGGACAGCCACTCAAATTCAAGACCGGTAAGCCTGCTCGAGATCTCCACTCGCGATCTAACAACCCGCCGTGCCTGTCGTTTTGAAATTGTAGGCCGCTCGACTCAGTTGGATTTGGCGTGGCAGCGGGGATGCCGCCGAACGACGAACAAGTTCCCATCGCCAATACATACTCTGCCTTTTCACAAAGCGAGCGAATCAGGTCCTTCTTGGGTTGTCCATCGAAAGTGTCGAACATACCGGTTCCGTTCGGTCCATGGATAATGCTGCCTTCGACGCACAGAAAAGTGAGACGCTGCTTTCCCGCCAGGATCAGGTCGACCAGAGTCTTGAGCTGTCTCGGCGACTCGAGGGAAAGGGAAGGGTGCCAGAGTAGTTTCACCTGATTGAGTTCGAGGAAGTCCAGGAGATTGTAGCCTTCCTTGCCGGGGCCTTCCGCGCCAAGAATGGCCATTGACTCCCCGCTGCACGAGCCGCACTCCAGCCATAACAGAGTTGCTTGCGGCTCAAGCTGTCCAGGCTCAAGGCTGTGAGTAATTGCAAGTTGGTCATCGTCATTAGGGAAATCAGATTGGCAATCAATGTCTAACTCTGGTATCCCAAAATTGCTTGGTATCATCGATTAATCATTTTCGTCCTGACTAATCAGGGACGTACCTCCATTTGAATTCGTTCTGACCCATCTAAAAGTCCAATGTCATTGAGAAGTGGGATTTCAGCTGAAAACATTACAAGGCGGCGAAGAACCCTACTCGATGATGAGGGCGAAGTCTTTTAAGTCCTGTGATTTCTATCTGAAAGATTTATGAAAAATCGAGGACACGCTCTGAACCGGCGAGGCGGAGGCTAGTTTTTGTGAAACGAGAGCGGACCAGTCACTTGGCTGTGACATTACAAGGACACAGGGAGGATTTCATGGAAACGTAGTGAGCCTAAGGCCACTGAATCACTTTGCCGCCTGATGGCGATGTTTTCGAGCCACTAAGCAGTTGGGTGGTTTGCGGTTGAGGTTTTTTCATCTGAGCAGAATCACGAGCAAGCGCTGGTTGAGACTTTGCCGGCGAAGCATTAGCTTGTTGTGATTTATCGACCGGGGCTGGTTCGATGATGCGCAACTCTTCGCTGCTGCTCGCCGGTATCGGAATTACTGAGCTAGTGTTTCGATCTGTGTTTTCAAAGCGGCTTCGTTTGCCTGAGGCTTCTTTAGAAAACATGGAAACCACTTTTGGAGCGGCGGTGGGAGCTGGTGACGTCGTTTGGTTCTTGCTTTGATTCTCTGTTTGATTGTTAGTTGGTTTGCTGACTTGACTATCAGCATCCGCCGCAAGCCATTGCGTCTCGGAAGGTGCTATGTTGATTGGCTCAACAGCCGGTCTGACTTTCACAGCGCCGTCGTCCAAAGCAACGGACGAAGCGGCTTGTGATGGCACTTCAGTCTTTTGTTCATTGTGTAAGAGTACAAACGCTACAGCAAACAGAAGAAATGTTGTCAATGCGTAGGCAACTGGCCTCCTGCTTAACGGCTGTATCCGTGAAACCAACGGAGTTTGCCAGTCAAGACCCTTAAGCGGATCCACGCGGGCGACGTCGTCGCTACTCTCGAGTGGTTCCTGAACTTCTGCAGGGGTATCGTTGCTCTGAAATGTCTCCGGCAACTCTACCTGCTGATCGTCGTTTTGCCCTTCACTGCCAAGCCGCGCGAATGCTAATTCCAGGATCTCAGCAGCTTCCTCAGGAGAATTCAGCGCCGCAATACCCCTCGTTCTCGGTTTCAGATCGCCGTCACCGAGTATCGGTTCTGGAGCGACGTCAATCTGTGATTCGCCAGCCTCGGCACTCTCGCCGGCCGGTATCGGATTGACGCTTGGGTCTCGCAAATAGTGAGCGAGGTCCTGGAACGTTCGTGACATTGCCCACATTTGAGCAGACGTTCCAAATCGCGAAGCTGCACCGGTCTCAGCTCCGTGCTCTACGAGAACCTTTACGATCTCTTCATGACCAAAGAAAGCCGCGAGCATGAGGGGCGTGAATTTGTCATTTCTTGATGTGTTTGGATCAGCGCCCAGATTGAGCAACGCGCGAACCATTTTGACTCGTCCACATGCTGCTGCTCGCATGAGCGCAGTCATGCCGTGAGGGTTCCTGGCATTTATATCGCCTCCGCTTGCGAGAAGAGACTCAACCCTTTCGGTATCGTCAGTTTCTGCAACACGCCATAGCTCCTGTGTCGGATCTTGCAAATCTTCTTTTGGGGGTTCGGGTGTCATGAGCCTTATTTACCATTCTCAACGCACAATCATGATGCGATCGCCAGGTCTGAGAACTGGATCAACAGCTTTGCCTGTAGCGATCTCATTCAGATTAAAAACGGTTTCGACCAGAAATCCGCGACCATCATCACGGCCAATCCGTGCGACTCTGGATTTTTGAGTCATGCCTCCGGCGGTGATGATGGCTTGTGTAAGAGTTAACCCGCGTCGGAAGGTCTTCTCACCGGGATTTTTAACCTCACCACCGATGTAAACAAACTGAGTCTGATTTGGGTGAAGAGTGATGACGTCAGCGGGCCGAACCAGCAGGTTCATATCCGCAGCTTGCATTAAATCAATGTCAAATACCTGGTGCAGCTCGTTGCGGATTAACGTTACTCGTGCTGCTTCAGGCAAAGGCTGCGCATCCGCCACCACAACATAAAGCGGAATAGCCTCGCGTCTCAAAATCTTTGTGCCCGCATCTTTCACCAGACCACTGACGAGAATTGTGTGACTGGTGTAATCACGGACTCCGACTATAACCTTTGGATTCTCCACCAGGGCACGCTTCCTTAACTCATCTTCGATTCTCGCTCCAATTTCCTCAACAGTTAATCCTGATACCGGAACGGGCTCAGTAAGCATCGGATACTCAAGCAAGCCTGATGGCGTGACCGTAAAGAGTGTTGACTTCTCCGATTGTGAGTCATTTAAGTGCACATCCAAGACATCATTTGGGCCTACACGATATATCTGCGTCAGAGGGATATCGTTGCTGGGAGTATTAGTTGGAGTTGGAGCGACCGCGGTCGCTTCTGACGGCTGCGGCTGCGGCGGAAGATTTATAGCGGTCATCGCATCCGCTGCGTTCGGCTTCTGTTCGGAAGGGTTGGCGGTTTTCAAAGCAGATGCGCTACCGGTGGGCTGTCCGGCTTTCTGTGTTGTTCCGGGCGGCGAGGCTGGCGTCTTCAGAGTCGCGACGTTAGCGTTGGTAGTTTCTTTGCTATCAGGGGCCGTAACAGCCGCCTTGGTCGGGGCGTTGACTGGTTGCGGAGCTTGCTGCGTCTCTCTTGTCGTTTTCTGTGTTTTCGCTCCAGCAGCATTTGCGTTGGCGCCCTGTTGCTTGCTGTCGGGGTTGCTGGATACAGTCCGCCCCGGAGCCGATATGTCTTGCTGGCGTGACGTTGTTTCTCCTGCTGTATTCTGCGTTTTCAGACCGCCAGCGTTTGGGTTGGCACCTTGTTGCTTGCTGTCGGGGTTAGTGGAGACACTGCGCATCGGTGCGGCTCCGTCAGGCTGACGTGGCTGTGTTTCCGTCCCCGCACGCGGCGTTTGCACACTGATTGCATTCGCATTCGCAGCCGGTTGCTTGTTTGTGGGGTTGGTGGAAACGGTGCGCATCTGTGCGACTCCGTCCGCCTGCCGCGCTTGTGTGTCTGTGGGTTGAGTTTTCCCCGGGTTCGTGTTGGTAGGTTGCTGAACTCTGCTCGTGTTAAGCGGCGCACCGCCTTCTTGCTGCCGTTGCTGAGTTGTCGTGCTGTTTGGCGTTGAAGACGTCGCTTTTGTATCCGCGGGCTTTATATTGACAGCTGTCTGTTTGTTTTCAGGAGGCTTTACCACAGGCTTGACTGGCGGTGCGACGTCTTTTGGACGCTGCTGCGTTCCCGCGTTTGTTGAAGTCGACGACAGCGGCTTCAAGTCCCTTGAGTTCGCATTAGTAGTTTGAGTTGGACTGCCTTGTGGGCTTGACACTTTAGATTTTTCGGAAGTGTTGGATTCCTCGCGCTTTTGCACCGGCGGCTTTTGCGCAGGCACTTCGTCCCGTTGCTTTGCGTGCAATTCAGCGGCTCGTTGCAGAGCGTTAATCGATTTTTGCCACTCCCGCATCTTGAAGTACGCCCGACCCAAACCGGAATAAGCGTCGGCGTACTTAGTATCCAAACGTATTGCTTGCTGAAAGCTGTCCGCTGCTTGTGAGAATTGCGAATCTTCGAGAAGTTTCATTCCCTCCTGATAAAACCTATTCGCTTCCGTCGTCCGGTCGGTAGAAGCCGGCGAATCTATCCTTTCAGCGCGCACACCATCTTTGGAGTTCTTTCCGTTTGTGAGAGTTGGGCGGGTATTAACTGTTGCTTGTCCTGCAACCTGATTTGCAGACGATCCGAACAGAGCGAGGAAGAGAAGAATAAAAACCCACTTGCACATTGAAACACCCTGGTAAAAGCGCGCCGCTGACGGATACGCAAACAGCAGTATGGGCTGCTGACAATTCAGGGAGAAGTTGGGGGCCTGATTTATAACATGAGTCGGGGGTTGTTTATACCATGTTTAGCGTTCCAATACCACCTTTTGTGGCGTGGGAGAGTCGCATAATTGTAAAGACTGTTGGTTTCAGATGCTTAACGCCCATTTAACCTTGGCGCCAAACAAGCTGCTTTTGCTTACCAGGCAGCAGAGTTCCAAAAGATTGAGTAATGAGGAAGGGGCTATTAGTCTCGACCGCTGCGCTTCTTCCGTGGTTCGCTTCCGGCTCTCAGCATTTTTGGAACTCCGTCCGCACCGGGTCGGCTCCGTCGCAAGGGCTCCTGATACCACCGAGTGCCCGTCCGGTATTCCTGTTCTGTGCGGCTCAACATTGCGAGTGCCCGCTTCGGTCTCAAGTGAGCACAGGCGACAATAATCGTGTTCATAAGGGCCATTGGACCAACGTAGGATCCGGTGAAGGAAGGACTGCTTGTGGAGGCGAGAAGATAGTCATCGCAATGCAGGGCGATCGGTGTTGTATCGCTGTCAGTTATCCCAAACGTGGGTACGCCTCGCCCACGCGCTCGTTGGACCGACTCGACTGTCTCGCGAAGGCACCTGCCAAAACTGATCGCAACCATCAGATCCTTCTCGGTCAATAGATCGATCCTGTGTTGTAGATTACCCGTGCTTCCGACCGGCGCCTCGGCATCGAAGCCGAGCGGTGTTAGACCATACGCAAGGAACCACGCAAGTGAAGCGGCGAGATCAACGCCCACAACCAGAATCCGGCGGGCTCCATGGATCCGCCTCGCCAGTTCGACCGCACGACTAGCCTCCAAACTCGATCTGAGAACACTCAAACTCTCGGCATCTCTTTCGAGACAGTGATGAACCTGATCCGTGACGCTGCGCTTCTCTTGCGTTGCTGCCTTTAATACTGTGTATGGAGTGATGTGATTGACGAAGTGCTGGCGAAGATCGGCGGCAAAGTCAGCAAAGCGCTCGTAACCCAAAGCCTGGACCGTGCGGACGATCGTCGCAGCGTCCACGTTATAGCGCTTCGCGAGTTCACGAGACGACAGAAAAAAAGTCTGTTCATGATTGTCCAGAATCTCTCGAATCAACCGACGACGGCCGCCGCTCAATGGCGATTTGGCAAAGCGGACTTCAAGTGAGGTGAGGGAAGACTTGGAGCCATCAGCCTCGCGACTATTGAGTGCGTTTCCCGCCGCCATATTGAGCTCCTTTGACGCCATTCGAGTTAGGATTGCTTCGCGAAATAAGCTCCCGAGTTTCAGTTCTATTCTTTATAAAGTCCACGTCAACCGCGAACCCAAGACCTGGGCTATCCGGAACCGCGACGGTGCCGTCTGATGCTACCGTAACCTCGGGTGAAATAATGTCGCGCTCAAAGTACCGGGAGCTGGCCGAAATATCCCCGGGCAAAGTAAATCCTTTCAGGCTTGCGAGGGCTATGTTGTGGGCGCGACCGATACCAGACTCGAGCATGCCTCCACACCAAACGGGAATCTTCTTTGACAGGCATATATCGTGTATGCCCAGGGCTTGTGAATAGCCGCCCACTCGTCCAATCTTGATGTTGATGATTCTACAACTCTCCAACTCAAGGGCCATCTGTGCTTGTCGCTGACCAACGATGCTTTCGTCGAGGCAGATGGCCGTATTCATGACCTTTTGTAATCGAGCATGGTCTACCAGATCGTCGTTCTGGAGCGGCTGCTCAACCATCAAAAGATCAAAATCATCGAGCTTCTTCAGGTGAGCCGTATCACTCAGCGTATATGCAGAATTCGCATCCACCGAAAGCAGAATGTTCGGATACGCGCGTCGTACTTGAGCGACTACGTCGAGATCCCACCCGGGTTTAATTTTTAATTTAATTCGCTTGTAGCCCAGTTTGAGGTAACGCTCGACCCGATCGATCAGCCTGGACACGCTGGGTTGAATTCCCAGGCTTACACCGACCGGGATGCATTTTAGCTCACCGCCAATCATTCCTGATAGCGATTGGCCGCTGGCTTGTGCGAGCAAATCCATAAATGCCAGCTCGAGACCAGCCTTGGCCATGTTGTGTCCACGAAAGGCATTAAAACGATTCGCCAGATTTTGCAGGTCAGTTACTGGCTCTCTGACTAATGCTGGGCCAAGAAAATCTCGAATGACGTGGAAGGCGGTGCCTACGGTTTCATAACTGTAGCGAGGCTCTTCAGAGGCTACGACCTCGCCCCATCCTTTCATTCCGTCAGCCTCAAGACAGACCAGGAAGATGAGCCTGGAATCAATCTTTCCAAAGCTGGTCTCAAAAGGCTCGATTAAAGGCAAGCGGATCAAACGCATCTCGACGGCGTCGATTTTTATCGGGTTTGTCGGCGTGTGTGGTTTCTGATCGAAGATTTCGGAAGAACCCTGCATGGCGCGCAGAAAATAGCACACCGACTTTTATGATGCAACAAATGTTGTACGGGAATTGACATGATGCAACGCTCGATGTTATATAGCGGCTACGCTAATCGTCTTAATCTGCGTTCCAGAGTGCGATTAGCGCGTTGCTCTTCCAGACAGCCGATCAGATCCAATCGCAGGACACTGCAAATACATGCCAGAGGTGGGTTCCAACAACTCTCTCTTTAGGAGGCGGAATCATGAAGGGAATAAGACTAATTTCAGGTATTGAAAGTTACAGACACGCCAATAGGACCAATGGCTTGTGGTTGACCGTCGTTGGCTTCGTGTTTTTATTTCCTTTGCTGATTGCTCCGTCCGTGTTGGCCCAAACGACACTTTCGACAATCGAGGGCACAGTCAAAGACGCGCAGGGAAGTGTTGTCGCCGGAGCTCAAGTTAATGCTAAGTCCGCTCTGCTGGGTATCGACCGGACGGCCACCAGCGATGCGAACGGCTTTTATAGAATCACTGCACTGCCGGCCGGCACCTATTCTTTGTCCATTTCTAAAACCGGATTCGCCACTCGGGAGCTTGATAACGTCGAGCTGACGGTCAACCGGACACTAACTCTGGATTTCCCCCTCGAAGTTGGCAGCGTTCAAAGCCAGGTTGACGTGGTCGCCACCGCTTTATTATTGAACCCTACGGCTTCATCGACGGGCGCCACGGTTACGCCGCAACAGATCAAAGAAATGCCGACGAACGGCCGCAACTATCTGGATCTGTTGCAGCTTGTGCCGGGCGTAGTCGTTAACCGGCAGGCAAATGTGGGAAGCGATAACTCAACACCGGTCCTGGGTGAACGAGCGGGAAACAACAATTTTCTAATTGATGGTCAGCCGAATAAGGACAGTGTCAATGGCGGGGCAGCTTCTCAGTTCAATCAGGAAACAATTGCAGAGTTCCAGGTGTTGACCGCCGGATTTCGAGCGGAGTTTGGTCAGGCATCGGGAGCGGTAGTCAACGTGATTACGAAAAGCGGTGGGAACGATTATCACGGGCTGGGTTCAATCTTTTTCCGAAACAACGTCTTCGATTCCTCAAATTCATTGGATCCGAATCAGCACGAGGCTCTCTTTCTACAACGCTGGGATGGCAGCTTTGCCATGGGAGGACCAGTCATTAGGGAAAAGGTTTTCTTCTTTGGTTCAGCTGAAAGAATCAGAGAAAACCGACGTTTGAATTTCGTCTTTCCTCCGCGTACTCCACAAGGAGCAAAAGATTTTGAGGAACAGTTTGATAATCCGTCTCGCACATTTGATACGCGTGGCTTCTTCAAACTCGAGGAACAGCTTGGAAGGCACAGTCTTAGTCAGTCGGTCAACTATACCAACGGCAATGTGAGGGATTTTCTTCCGCTTTCGAATGCGAATGATTTGCCTTCACGAAGGAATGACACGGGCGCTCGCCATTTGCTGCTGGCGTTCAGCGACACTGCCTTGTTAGGCAATCAGAGCAATCCCTGGGTGTTGACTCTGCGAGGTGGTTATCGCGGCGATGCATCGGAGACTCGTCCGGCTCATCCTGAGGCCGGTGTGGGTACAACATTCAATATCTTCAGCTCATTCAATACCGGCGGCATCTTTGGCGACCTTGGTTCCGTCGCGTTCGGCAATAATACTTCGCGTACGGCATTGAATCAGAAATACACGTCGCTATCAGCGAATGCTAACAAGCTGTTTGGTAATCATAACGTTAAATTTGGCTGGAACTTCTTGCGCACGAAAGTGGACGGTGTCGAAGCCAAAATTCTTAACCTACAGCTTTTTGCTACTATTCCAGACTTCACCACGTTTGGACCGGTGAATGCCGGCTTTTTTACCGTCACCACAGCCGGTGGTCTAACGGATCAGGCCAACGAAATCCACTTGCGGAATAACTACAATGCGTTGTTCGCCCAGGATGATTGGAAGATCAGTCCAAATGTTACTCTCAACCTCGGCTTGCGCTGGGACTATGACTCTGAGTTTGTGACGAAGCGGAATATCTCGCCAAGATTAGGCTTTGCCTGGTCGCCAACTCCGAAGACTGTCGTCAGAGGACACTACGGACTTTTTTATGATCAGTTTCGTCTTGGCCTCGTTCGTGATGTTCCGACATTTGGCGGTGCCGATCGGCGCGTGGTTCAGCCATTCTCTTATCCCCGCGGATTCTACGG
>Ga0126384_10002188_pt1 | contig 11841 bp, 9 predicted proteins | sample PanSoiMetPlot_36_FD_92543 | JGI IMG/M metagenome (GOLD analysis project Ga0126384, IMG submission 92543) | Tropical forest soil microbial communities from Panama - MetaG Plot_36 | ecosystem: Environmental > Terrestrial > Soil > Tropical forest > Bulk soil | place: Panama | collected 2016-02-17 | reverse complement strand
TTCGGCAAGGTGATGGGCGGCGGGCTGCCCGCGGCCGCGTTCGGCGGGCGGTCCGAGATCATGGACCTGCTCGCCCCGCTGGGACCCGTCTACCAGGCGGGCACGCTGTCGGGGAACCCGCTGGCCACCGCCGCGGGCCTGGCCACGCTGCGCGCCTGCACGCCCGAGGTGTACGCGCGGGTCGACGCGGTGGCCGCCGAGGTGGCCAAGCTCGCCGCCGAGGCCCTGGGCGCCGCGGGCGTGCCGTTCCGGCTCCAGGAAGCCGGGAACCTGTTTTCGGTATTCCTGGGAACCACCGGTCAGGTCCGGGATTTCGATGGTGCCCGCCGCCAGTCCAGCGCCGCGTATGCGGCCTTCTTCCACGCCATGCTGGCCGCCGGCATCTACCTGCCGCCTTCGCCGTATGAGGCATGGTTCGTCTCGGCCGCTCACGACGACGAGGCGGTGGAGCGCATCGCCGCGGCGCTGCCCGGCGCGGCGCGGGCCGCCGCCGCGGCTTTGGCCTGACCCCCGGTAGGCTGGGCGCGCCATGCCCGACACCACGGTGGTTCACCTGCTCCGCCACGGCGAGGTCAGCAATCCCCGCGGAGTTCTCTACGGCCGTCTGCCCGGCTACCACCTCTCGCCCGAGGGCGAGCACATGGCCAAGGCCGCCGCCGCGTTCCTGGCCGGCCGGGACGTCACGCTGCTGCTGTCCTCGCCGCTGGAACGGGCACTGGAAACCGCCGCCCCGGTTGCCGCGCAGTTCGGCCTCGAGGTGCGGGTGGACGTCCGGCTGATCGAGCCGTGGAACCACTTCGAGGGGGAGCGGTTCGACGTCGGGTTCCCCGCGCTGCGCCGGCCCGCCAACTGGCCGCGCCTGGCCAACCCGTTCCGCCCGTCGTGGGGCGAGCCGTACGCGAGCATCGCGGCCAGGATGCTGTCCGTCATGGACGACGCCGCCGAGGAGGCCCGCGGGCACGAGGCGGTCTGCGTCAGCCATCAGCTGCCCATCTGGGTGGCCCGCCGGGCGGCCGAGGAGCGCCGGCTGTGGCACCACCCGGGCCGCCGCGAGTGCGCCCTGGGCAGCGTGACCAGCTTCACCTACACCGACGGCAAGATCATCGCCGTCAGCTACGCCGAACCGTCCGTCGGCGGACGCGGCGGGGCCCACGGCGCCTGACCCCAGTCGAACCACGTACCGGGCTCAGCGTGGGTGCGCCAGGCCAGCCCTGTACGGAGATCCGGGAAGTGGTGTCAGGGTTGCTCTGGGTGCCAGACAGCCCCGGATTCACGGGCCGGAGTGGGATCCGGCACAATGGGGCGCGGCACTACCGCTTGTAGGAGATCATTCTGTCCCGTCCGCCGCGATTTCTCAGCCGACATGCGGGCATCCCCTCCCGGCCCGCGCCAGTGCGCCCGCGCGCTCCCACCTCCGCCCGCGCGGCTGCCTGGACCGCTGCCCGCGCGGCCGCGCTCGCGCTGGGCGCCGTGACGGCGTTGGCCGCCTGCGAGAGCGGGGCGATCGGGCAGAGCGGCCCGGGGGGCAACGGGCAGAGCTTCGTCTCCGGCAGTCCCGGAACCACCGTGTACGGCACCGCCTCGGGCCCGGCCGTGCCGCGGGTCACCGGAACCCTGCTGTCCGGCAGCAAGTTCACCCTGGCCCAGTACCGCGGCCGCGTCGTCGTGCTGAACTTCTGGGGATCCTGGTGCACCCCGTGCCGCGCCGAGGCGCCGTTCCTGTCCCAGCTGGCCAGGCGCTTCACCCCGCGTGGCGTCCGGTTCCTCGGCGTGGACATCAGGGACAGCCCGGCCACCGCCGAAGCGTTCCAGCGCCGCTTCGGCATCAGCTACCCCAGCCTGAACGACCCGGGCGACGTGATCGCGCTCAACTTCCGCGACACCGTCCCGCCCGCGGGCATCCCCACCACGCTGGTCATCGGGCGCGACGGGCGGATCGCCGCCCGCGTCATCGGCACGGTGTCCTACTCGGGCCTGCACGGGCTGATCACCCACGCCATGGCGGCACCGTCATGACCCGGCCCATCGGCGGTGATCCGGTGACGCCCGCACGGCGGGAGGCGGCCCGGTGACCGAGGTCCGCGTCCCGGCCACCGGGCGCCCTGAGGAAGCCGCGGGCGGGCAGCGCCCGAAGTCCCCGGGCCCCGGTTCGCAACGGCGCGGGCCAGCCCTGCCGGGTCCGTTCGGCACAATGCAATGGGCCAGGTGGGGGTGGCGCCAGCTCACCTCGATGCGCACCGCGCTGATCCTGCTTTTCTTGCTGGCACTGGGCAGCGTGCCGGGGTCGGTGCTGCCGCAGCAGGGCATCAACCCGCTGGCGGTGCAGCAGTACTACGCCGCGCATCCCGCTCTGGCCCCCTGGCTGGCCAGGTTCTCGCTGTTCAACGTGTTCGGGGCGCCCTGGTTCGCGGCGATCTACCTGCTGCTGTTCCTTTCCCTCGCCGGGTGCGTGGTGCCGCGGACGTTCCGGCTGGCAGGCGCCGCGCGCCAGCAGCCGCCCCGGGCACCGCGGAACCTGTCCCGGCTGCCGCTGCTGAGCACGATGGCATCCCCGCTGGCCGCCGACGCCGCGCTGGTCACTTCGGCGGCGGTGCTGGCGGGCAAGCGGTTCCGGGTGCGCACCGGCGACGACTGGATCTCGGCGGAAAAGGGCTACCTGCGGGAGGCCGGCAACCTGCTGTTCCACCTCGCGCTGCTGGCGCTGCTTGTCGCCGTCGGCATGGGCGGCCTGTTTGGCTACAAGGCGGACCGTCTGCTGGTGGCTGGGCAGTCATTCGGCAATACGGTAACCGCGCTCGATCAGTTCCGTCCGGGCCGGCTGGTCTCGGCGTCGGACCTGCAGCCGTTCTCGATCTCGCTGGACTCGTTCACCGCGCGCTACATCACCTCGGGGCCGGACATGGGGCAGCCGTCGGCGTTCCACGCCTACCTGAGCTACCAGGCGCAGCCCGGGGCAGCGACGCAACGCTACGACCTGCAGGTGAACCACCCGCTGAACGTGGACAACGTGAAGGTGTACCTGATCGGCCACGGGTACGCCCCGGTGTTCCGGGTCACCGACGGCACCGGGCGCGTGGTGTTCAACGGGCCCGTGCCGTTCATCCCGGTCGCCGTGAACAGCCTCATGTCCGAGGGCGTGGTCAAGGTTCCGGACGCCCGCCCGCAGCAGCTTGGTTTTGCCGGGGTGTTCCTGCCGACCACGGTCGACGTCGGCGGGAAACTGCAATCGGCCTTCCCCGCGGCGTACCGGCCGGCGGTGAGCCTGGTCTCCTTCGCGGGCAACCTCGGCATGAACAGCGGCGTGCCGCAGTCGGTCTACCAGCTCGAGACCGCCGGCCTGCACCGGCTGGCGGTCAAGCCCAGGCCGCTGTCGCCCGGTCAGTCGATCCGGCTGCCGAACGGGTTGGGCACGCTCACCTTCACCGGGTACCGGCAGTGGATCAGCCTGGCCATCACCTATGACCCGGGGCAGCTCCCCGCGCTCATCGCCGCGATCGCGGCGCTGGCTGGCCTGCTGGTGTCGTTCCTGGTCCGCCGGCGCCGGGTGTTCCTGCGCGCCGCGCCCGCGGCCGGGGGAGGCAGCACGGTCGAGTTCGCCGGGCTGACCCGGACCGAGTCGTCGGAGACGTTCGGCGCCGAGTTCGCTGATCTCTCCACCGAACTGTCTGCCGCTCTCGGGGCGCCGGAGAAGGGTGGTGCGGGGGAGCGTGGCCCGCACGGCAATGCCCCGCCGGGCACAACGCCCGCCGTGACGTCACCGACGGCCCACGCCGCGGCGGGTGCGCCCGCGGCAGGTGCAGCATCAGACGTGCCCTCACAATCGGATGAGAGGGAGTGAGGCTTGTGCCTCCTGTCAATATCGGGCTGGCCCAGCTCAGCGATCATTTCCTGCTGGCGACGGTGTTCTTCTACGCGCTGGCCGTGCTGGCTTACGCCGGGGACTTCGCGTACGGGCGACGCACGACGCCGCGCGTGGCTGACGAGCAGGCGGACGCTGCGGTGGTGGCCGAGATCCCCGCCGAGGGCGAGCGGACGCAGGTCGCGGTGGGAGCCGGGGTAACCGTTCAGGCGGGATCGAGCGTTCCTGTGCCCGGAGTCTCGACGGGCGCCAAGAACCCTGTTGCTGCGCCGTCGGAGCCCGCTGCCGCCGACGCTGGGCCGGCGGTGGTTGCGGCTAGCCGGTGGCGGGCGGGCGGCGCGCCTGCCGGGCCGTGGGTCCGGGCCGCGCTCGCCGTGACCGTGATCGGGCTCGTCACGCAGGTCCTCGGCATCGTCACCCGTGGGATGGCGGAGCACCGGGTGCCGTGGGGCAACATGTACGAGTTCGTCATGGCGATCACGTGCGCGGCGATGATCGCGTTCCTGCTGCTGTTGATCCGCTTCCGCGTCTACTCGGTCGGGCTGTTCTTCATGGCGCCGGTCGTGCTCGCGCTCGGCCTGTGCGCCACCGTCCTGTACACCGCGGCGGGCCCTCTCGTCCCCGCGCTGCACTCCTACTGGATCTGGATCCACGTCACGTCGATGACCGTGGCCACCGGGGCCTATATCGTCGCGGCGGTCCTGACCGTCCTGTACCTGATCGCGGACCGGTACGCCCGGCGCAACCAGGCCGCCCCCGCGACCGGGTTCGGCGCGGTGCTGCACCGGCTTCCCCCGGCCGACGCCCTGGACCGGCTCTCGTACCGGACGGTGATCTTCGCGTTCCCGATCTGGACGTTCGCGGTCATCGCCGGGGCGATCTGGGCGGACCAGGCCTGGGGCCGGTATTGGGGCTGGGACCCCAAGGAGACGTGGGCGTTCATCACCTGGGTCGTGTATGCCGGGTACCTGCACGCCCGCGCCACCGCTGGCTGGCGGGGGCGCAAGGCCGCCTACATCCAGCTCATCGGGTTCGCCAGCCTCGTCTTCAACCTGGTCGGCGTCAACCTCTGGATCACCGGCCTGCACTCCTACGCCGGCATCAGCTGATCCGACTCCGATCCAGCCAGGGACGACGCGGGTCAGGGCTCGTCGTCAGGTTTGCCCCCGCGAATCAGCCACTCCAGCGAGCTGATGAACTCAGGGTCATCGTCCGGCCCGATCACCGACCCCGGCTCCCCCGCCCCGGTCCCCCCGTGCCGGGACCGGCCCGCAGGGTGTCGTCGCAGTGCGTCATCAGTGTCCGGACCCGGCTGCCCCCGGGGCCGCCTTCGCCGCCAAGCCCGCGTGGTGAGCAGCAGCGTGCCCAGGGTGGCGCCCATCAGCACCGCGATAACCAGCGTAGATACCGCGCCCAGGAGCACCATGGCGGCAGGATAACCGCCGCCTTGCCGCCTCGCGGCCAAATGGGCCGACTTGGTAGCGCTTCACCTGGTGCCCCATATCTCATGACAGCTGGTAACGACAGGTGACGGTGGCGCTATTTTCGGCGTAACCTGGCGGCTGCAACGCCGATCGCGGGGAGTACGAACTATGCGGCAGCGGCTCATCGCCCGCCTACGCTGGCTGCTGTGGCAAGGATCGGCTCCGTTCCGGGCCCGGGCAGCCGGGTGGCGCACGTCCTCCCAGCCTGCGCCTGCTGGAGGACGGCATCGCCGTGCTGACTTGTCCGGTCCGGCGGCGCGGGTGCCTGCGGAGGCCGTCCCGCCGGGGAGCGGGCCGTTCGCCTCGCCCGTCCAGGAGGCCCGGGCGCGCCCGGTCAGCAAGCCCGCCCGGTCATCGAGGTCGGCCAGGCCCGCCAGGAGCGATCCCTCCGGGCGCGGCGGCAGTCGCCGGGCGGGGGCCGCGAGGGCGGCTGTCCGCGATGCCCCCCGGTCCGCCGCTGGCCCGGCGACGATTGCGGCGCGCGCCGCCGAAGCGCGCGCGGCGGCGGCGCGCCAGCGCACGGCGGTGCAAACGAGCGAGGCGCGCAGTCCCTGGCATCAGGTGATGGAGGCCCGCAAGGTGGCGGTGGGCCACCGGGACTGCGGACCGCTGGAAAAGGTGCTGCATCGTGACTGGGCGGAGGGCACGCTCCCGCCGCCGGAGGTCGTGCGGGCCATCGACCGCCTGGCCGAACTGCCCCTCTCGGTCTCCGAGCGCCTCGCCGATGGCGTCGATGCCATCTACGTGGGGCCCGGTGGCGTGCCCGACCTGGACGACATGAGCCGCCTGCACGGGGTTCCACTGCCCTCGGGCCGGGCGACCTGGGACGCCTGCGCGGGCGCATACGGCGAAGGCAAAATCATCATCGGCACGCGGCCCTCCGCGGCCCCGGATGTGGTGTGCCATGAGATCGGGCACGCCCTCGACGACATGGACGGGGCCGGTGGCACGTGGCAGTCGGACTCTGATGACTTCCGCGCGCTCTACGGGCGCTGCCTGCCGCGCCTCGCGAGTGACTTCCACCGGCAGGAGGGACCGCTGGGCCGGCGTGAGTTCTTCGCGGATGCGTTCGCGGCCATCGCCTCAAGCCAGCGACCCGCGCTCGTTGACATGCTGGGTGGCGACACAAGGACCGCGCTAGATGTCATGCTCTACTTCAATGTGCGCTACGGGGTCTGACTGATGTTCGTTATCAGACTGCCCAACGGGAACCTCATGGCCCCCGAGTCCGCCATCGAGCAGCAGGGCCATGTGGTGGGCGACGCGTACATCGAGGTCAGCCCGGCAGACCCCGAATACGCGCGGCTCGCCAGTCAGGCAATCTCGGAGGAAGACCTCGACCACCAGCGGCGCCGCTGGCGTGAGGGTGACGAGGCATTGCGGCGCGAGTTCGAGGACTACCTCGCGAGCGGGCAGCACGACGGCGGGCCGCCCGGGGATTCCCCCGGCGCTTGACGCCCGCCGCCTGTGTGCCCGTCCCAGCCCGGCTGACCGGTACCTGTCAGGCCCTGGCCCCACTCCTCCCGTACGGACGGTAGCCTGACGGGCCCCGGCAGCCTGGGCGCTGGTCACGCCGTTGGCGCGCCGCCCGCTGCCGCCTGAGACTCGCCGCGGAGCAATGCGCGCACTTCCGACTCGCGGAACCTGCGGTGCCCCCCGGGTGTCCGTATGCTGCTGATGCGGCCGGATGCCGCCCACCGGGTAACCGTCTTCGGGTCTACCCGGAAGAGCGCAGCCACCTCCCCTGGAGTGAGAAGGCGCTCATTGTTGCCATCCACGTTCACCCCTCCTATCTCCGTTTCGGAGCATGTCTTCAGTGTCGCGAAAACATCCGTTTACTTCCTTGTTTTCCCCAAAAATGAGCCGCTGGGGTTGGTTGTCAGCTTCGGTCTCGACCGGAACGGCCTTCGCGCGGCGCGGCAGGGGGAGGCCGCCCGGCCGATCTCGCCGACCCTGCACGGGGAAGTGGCCGGGTGTGGCGGGGTGTGCAGTGACTGATTACGGAATGTGCCAGGCGCTATTAGCCACCCGATGTGATTATCCGGTTCCGCGTTGGTAGTCCCGGTACCACCGATCGGGTTTGCTGGCAATCCCGGTAACCGGGGATGGTTGAAGCGCGGCCGCCCGGGAGCGCAAGAATCGGTGCGCGGAGCGCGTAATCCGTGCCTCAAGGCCGGCGGCATCCGGATCCGGGCGGGTGCTCTAGGGTTGGTCGAGTGTCAGGCTTGCAACGGTGGCGCTGCTCACCCCGCGGCCCGCAGCCGGGTGACCGGTGACGTCACTGGTCACGGTCGAGGAGATCCGCGCCGCGGCGGGCCGCCTGGACGGGGTGATCGTCCGGACACCGCTGGTCCCGTTCCCGCAGACCACGCCGCGCCTGCTCGTCAAGCCGGAGTCCCTGCAGCCCACCGGGTCTTTCAAGCTGCGCGGTGCCTTCGCCGCGATCAGCGCGTTGCCCGCAGAACAGCGCGAGCGGGGGGTGGTGACGCACTCCAGCGGGAACCACGGCCTCGCCGTCGCGTACGCGGCCGCGGTGCTTGGCGTTCCGGCGGTCGTGGTCGTGCCGGACAACGCGTCCGAGGTCAAGGTCGCCGGGGCGGCCCGGCACGGGGCGCGGATCGTGACCGTCCAGCCCACGCTGGCGGCCCGGATCGCGGGCGCGCAGGAACTGATCGACCGGCACGGGTACACGCTCATCCCGCCCTTCGACCACCGCGATGTGATCGCGGGCCAGGGCACGATCGGCCTGGAGATTGCGGCCGACCGCCCGGACGTCGACCTGGTGCTGGTCCCGGTCAGCGGCGGTGGACTGATCTCGGGCGTCGCGGCGGCCGTCCGTGCGGCATGCCCTGCGGCCAAGGTGGTCGGGGTGGAACCCGAACTCGCGGCGGACGCAGCGGAGTCGTTGCGGCGCGGCGAGCGGGTCGCGTGGCCGCCCGCCGCCACCCGGCGGACGATCGCGGACGCGCTGCGGGTGGAGCAGGTCGGCGCCCTGCCCCTGCGGCACATACTCGGCCTCGTCCACGACATCGTCACCGTCACCGAGGATGAGATCCGCGAGGCGATCAGGCTGACGGCGACCCGGGCTCATCTGGTGGCCGAGCCCGGTGGCGCGGTGGCCGTGGCCGCCTGGCTCTTCCGGGACGACCTGCCACCCGCGCGGGCGCCGGTGGCGGTGCTGTCGGGCGGCAACATCGATCCGGCTCTCCTCGCCGAGTGCCTCCGCCTCCCGGCCGGCCCGGCGCACCGGGATGCACAGTCCTCTAAGCTGGGCTCGTTATGCGCGCGACATTTGCTTACACAGCCGCCAGGATCCTGCTGTTCGTCGCGGCGACCTTCCTGATCTACCTGGCCGGCGCGAGGGGGCTGCTGCTTATCGGCCTGGCCCTGCTAGTGAGCGGGGCGGCCAGCTACGTCCTGCTGTCTCGTCAGCGGGACGCCATGGCCAGCGCGCTGAGCCGGCGGCTGGGCTCGTTCCGGTCCCGGCTCGACGCGGGCACCCGGGTGGAGGACCGGGATTAGCCGTCCTGCGGTGTGCCCGGCCGGCCGCTAGCCGGCTGCCGGGTCTTTCAGCCAGCCGCCGCCAGTAAGCAGCCGTAGTACCGCTTCGACGGCCTCTTGCCTGCTCATGACCGACGTGTCGATCGTCAGGTCGGCGTTCCTTGGCTCCTCGTACGGGTCGGAGATCCCGGTGAAGTGATCGATGAGCCCGGCGCGCGCCTTGGCGTACAGGCCCTTGCGGTCGCGGGCTTCGCAGACCGCCACCGGCGTCGCGACGTGGATCAGCAGGAAGTCACCTACCTCGCTGACCATGCGGCGCACCTGCGCCCGGGCTGCCTCGTACGGAGCGATCGGCGCGCAGATCGCGATACCGCCGTGCCGGGCGACCTCGGTGGCCACGTACCCGATCCGGGCGATGTTCAGGTCACGGTCGGCCCGGGAGAAGGTGAGACCCGCCGACAGCAGCTGCCGGACCAGGTCTCCGTCGAGCAGCGACACCGTCCGGTCGCCGCGCTCGGCCAGGGCGTCGCGCAGCGCCCGGGCGATCGTCGACTTGCCGGATCCGGACAGCCCGGTGAAGAAAACGACCACGCCGCGCTCCCGCCGCGGCGGGCGGGCCCGGCGCAGCTCCGCGGTGACCCCCGGCGGCGCGAACCAGGCGGGTACGTCCTCGCCCCGGTCGAGCAGGTCCTCCAGCTCGCCGGCGGCCAGGTCGGACTGCTCGGTCCCCGGCTCGATGAGAGCGAGCGGGCGCCATACCTCGGCCGTCCGGTCATAGGCCCACTCGCCCGCGGGCATCACCGGGATCGGCGTGTCGACGCGGACCTCATCGGGGATCGGCCGGCCGCCGCGGTCCGCGTCCCGCTCATCCACGAGCAGGTGAGTGGCACCGTAGGCGGCCGCGACCACGGCCCGGATCGCGGTTTCCCGCGCCGCGGTGGTGTCCCTGGGCGGGAGGGGAACGGGCACGAGCAGGGTGCCGGGCGGCAGGTGCTTGGCCGCCGCGTTGACGGCACGGACCAGCGCCTCCGGCCGGATCACTACCTCGGCCGGGCCGCTGACTAGCGGCAGGAGCAGCAACCTGGCCTTGAGCTGACCGGCGAAATGCCGTAGCTGGCCGATCTGGCGGCCACTGAGCGGGCGCCGGGTCGCGGCGGCGAGCACCGGGCCCTCACCCAGTTCCGCCTGCACCTCCGCTGGGGTCCGCCGCGATGTCCGGAACGGGCCGTGCTCGGGCTCGCGGAATCCGGTCACCGGCCCACTGAGCCGGACTATGGCCGGGCCGGCCCCGTCTGGCCGCGCGTGGCGCCCGGTCTGCCCGAGGTGGCTCGGCGACTGCGCCGGGGACCGGTCGATGATGTCCAGGACGGCCAGGGGAGTGCCTTCGGGGTCGGTGAGCGCGAGCTTGGTCGCCGAGGCCGGGACCGCGTCCTCGGGGACATCGAGCACGACAGGCACCGGCCATGGCGTGCCGTCCGCAAGCGTCCCCTGTTCGGTGACCGACGCCACGTCGGCCGGGCCGAGAAAGCCGGTCAGCGGCGCGAACACGCCCATCAGCAGGAGTTCCAGGTCGCCGAGCTGACGTTCGTTAACAATCCAGGAGGGAAGGCCGGTGATATCCACGGTCGCCCCGGCCGCCGCCTCAGCGGTCACATCCACCTCCGATGGCCAGCCCAATCCGCTGGGCCGCTATTCCAGCCCCGGCAACCGCCAGGCAACCCGAGGGTACACGGACAGTGACGACCGGGCCAGGCGGTTCGCCAGGCCGGTAGCCGCCGATGCGCACCGCTTCACCGCTTGCGCACCATCCCCCGGATGACCTGGAGTGACGTCCCGGGCAGCCGGGTCTGGCCGCTGCCCTGGCGCTCAGAGTATCCGGGCGAACCTGTCCTCCGGCTTGCGGATGACGTACAGCAACTCCTCGTGCGCCGGGGTCAGCCGGCCGCGGGACAAGCGTGCCACGAGCTTTTGCGCGGCGAGGTATCCGTACGGCCCCCGCGGCAGCCCGCCCGCCAGCCCGCCCAGGGCGCCGCGCTCCGCGATCACCAGGCCGTGCAGCAGCACATAGGCCTGAATGCCGCGAGCGGAGGCGAGCCGTTCGTACACCGGCGCATGGGGCCCGGACTCATCCGCCTCCTGCTTGCGCCAGATGGCCCGCCTGGCCAGCCCGGGCAGCGCCCGGTCGAGGAAACCTGCCGCGCTGTCCCGGTCGCGGATGCGCAGCAGCAGGAGCCCGCCAGGCTTGACGGCGCCGGTCAGCCGGTCGAGAACCAGCTCGGCATGCTCGATCCGGGTCAGCAGCGAGGAGCACTGGACGATGTCGTAGGTGCGCTGCGACATCGGCACGGTGCGCAGGTCGCCGAGGGTTGCCGCGCGGAGTTCGTGATGCCGGGCGACAGCCGCCCGGGTGACCTCGCTGTCGTCGTCGATCATGCTGACGCTCAGCTGGGCTCCCGCGGCGCGCAGTGCCGCGACGCCCAGGTCCTCGGCGGTAGTGCAGCCCGCGTGCAGAATCGTGACCTGCTCCCCGGAGTGTTCCGCCGCATAGGACCGGGTGTGCCTGCTGAACAGGTCACCGCGGGCCAGGCGCGACACCGGCGCGGCAGGGGCCGCGGCCCGGCTGCCCGCCGCGGCCGGGGTGGTGCCCGCGGGAGTGGAGCCCGCAGGGGGGGTGCCAGCGGGAGTGGCCCCCGCGGGGGCGGTGCCAGCGGGAGTGGCCCCCGCTGGGGCGGTGCCCGGGGGATTGGTACCCGCGGGACTGATCCCCGCAGGGGCGGTCCCCGCGGGAGTGGTGCCCGCGGGGGCGGTGCCCGGGGGATTGGTACCCGTGGGACTGGTACCCGCAGGGATGGTGCCCGGGGGATTGGTACCCGTGGGACTGGTACCCGCAGGGGTGGTGCCCGGGGGATTGGTACCCGTGGGACTGGTACCCGCAGGGATGTTGCCCAGGGGACTCGCACCCGCGGGGGTGATGCCCGCGGGAGCAGGGTCGGCCGG
>Ga0126384_10002187_pt1 | contig 11844 bp, 7 predicted proteins | sample PanSoiMetPlot_36_FD_92543 | JGI IMG/M metagenome (GOLD analysis project Ga0126384, IMG submission 92543) | Tropical forest soil microbial communities from Panama - MetaG Plot_36 | ecosystem: Environmental > Terrestrial > Soil > Tropical forest > Bulk soil | place: Panama | collected 2016-02-17 | reverse complement strand
GTCACCGCCCAGGACCTCCAGCGCCAGCCAGGCGGTCACGATCTTGGTGATCGAGGCCGGGACGAATGGCTCGTGGGCGTTCTGAGCCACCAACTCGTTGCCATCGGCGTCCATCACTAGCACCAGCCCCGACGGAGCCAGCACCGCGACCTTTTCCTTGACACCGGCCAGGGCCGGAGCGGGCAGCAGGAAGAGGGCAAGAAGGAGCAGGCGAGACCACATGGCGACTCCTGCATGGGATCGAGTCGGCGCCCAGTTCACGAGCGTGCAAAGGAACTGCTGTGCGCTGGCGCGCTCTACAGTTACGCACATCGCACATGAGCTCGGTTCATCAAATCAAGACGATCTTACTTACATACTCAGGAAGGAAACCGGCAAACCACCCTGGTCTTTTATGCGGGATCCTGTCTCATGATTCTTTGCTAGATGGAGAGTGGACTTGCCAATGATGTCCGCATTTGGCCCAAAGCGGACATGTTTCTCGCGCTGACGCTGCTTGGCCATTCGCGGAGGCGGAAGAGTGACATAGTGACTGCTCAGCCATTGCCATTTCCGCTTCTTCGCAGGAGCATTGGGCAGGCCCGTCACCTTGGGTCCGTGCCGGGTCCAGGGAGGAAGCAATGGTCACCAGTTTCCTTGTCAATGGCAACCGGGTCACGACGCCAACGGCAAGCCCAAACCCGCCCCGCGGGGCCGCAAAAAGGTCAGTCCTATTTTTTCTTTGGAGTCGACGTACTCGTCCCAGTTTTGCCTATTACCAAGATCTCCGGTTCGATATTCCATCCGGTAATCTTCAGTATCGGGTGCGATCCAATCGAGTATTCACTAGGGAAGCGCGCCTCGACAGTCCGTTCCTCTCCCGGCAACATCGAGACGTAATTATCTTCCCAGAGTACCGGTAATATCTCTTCACTCGGCTTCCCCGCTTCCACCGCAAGTCGCACCTGAAATGCCAGCACCGCCGATGTGTTCTTCAGGCGGACTTGGACAGACTCGCCATGCTTCGCCGGATGACGATGAGCTGTCGCCTTGAGATGCATCTTCGGCAACTTCAAAAGTCTGGTCATATCTTCGTAAGAAGTAATCGGCGTTGAAACGGGCGGGTAAGAAGTCTTCTCCCAATCGAACTCCGGCTTCTTAGTTGAGAGCCAGTAGAAGTTCGAGCTCACAATCTTACCAATTGCATCCTTCAAGTTCAGTTGAACGAAATAGACAGTTGGCGTGACTTCGGATGGGACTTCCGGAATCTGCAGCACCTTCTTTACGCCATCAGCATCCACATCGACTGCCTTTTCCTGCGAAAACAATTCCTTCAGGTTGAAATCAACAACACGCACCGAAGCGTTCATGCCGCTGACTGGCTTATACGTACTGTTGACGACTGCGATGCTGCGATCATCGTACGAGTACATGATATGAACAGGCTCGTTTGCTTTTTTCGTTCCAAAATAGCCACCGGCAGGTTCGAGGTTGTAGTCGTACAAGTGCCAGATCAACGAGGGCCATGCATTATTCAGCATCCACTGGATCACGCCAGTAGATGTGTACTTGTTCCGCGAGTATGCTTCGAACATCGCGCGCTCACCGTCATACGCCATCGCCTGCGACTTTCTGTTGTAATCATCCAGGTCCGCAGGTGCGCCGTACTCCGCGTTCAACGCTGAGTTATAGATCTCGAGGTTCTTAAACTTGGCGCTACCGGTGTGGAAATTCCATACCTCGTCAATCGGCCAGAGATGATTGACGGGGATAAACTTTTTGAGCGAATTCGGGGTCGGCACGGCCGGTCCCGGACTTGTCTCCGTGTTGAACCCGTAAGCGCCGCCATGCTTCGTATCGATCAGCCAATAGCTTGGCGGGACGTAATCGTAGGGCCCGGTCATCTTTATGCCCGAAGGGCCGCTGAATGCTGCGGGCGTCTGCGACGCGGAAGAGACGATCGGATTCGGCCATGACGTTTCTTTCAATACTTGGAGGTAGACCTGTTCCACCTCGGCCGGTGGCGGTTTGTCGCTTCCGTTCAGCCACATCAGCAGGCTTGGGTGGGCACGAAGGCGCAAGCTCTGGCTTCGTACCGACTCTGACCCAACTGCCAACTGGTCCCCCTTCCACTTGTCCCACTCTTCCCAAAGATCGCAACAGCACCAACCCGCCATGATGAGAATTCCTTTTTCATCGGCGAGATTGAAGAATTCGTTACTTTCGATCTTGCCCTCGAGTCGAATCGTGTTCAGGTTCATATCCTGAACATATTGGAATTCTGCCCGAAGCCGCTCCGGGTTCCGGCGCAGCATCATGTCCGGGGCCCATCCGCCGCCGCGGATTAAGATTGGCTTGCCATTCACGTAGAACAGCCGTGCTCCCTTATCTGTCGTCTCAGAGGTAATTTCGCGAATTCCAACCTGCGTGTGTTGCGAATCAGAGATTGCGTTCGCGATCGAAAATGAGGTGTGCAGGTCATACAGGTTCGGCGAACCCATCTGCGCCGGCCACCACAGCTTCGCATTCTTTACCGCAAGCTGCGTGAAATCCTGCGGAACCAGCTTCACCGATTTCGTTTCTCCGGCCGCCAGTGCCTCCGTTTGCTCGACCCGCAGCGTCAGCCCTGCGATCTCGGCCTGGAACTTGCCCTCTACCGGTTTGTCCGAAGCGTTGTGTAGCTCCGCCAAGATCGTTAGCTCCGCGGTCGCTCCGTCCTTGTCGGCAAGATGCGTGGCCACCGCCGGGTGGCGGATCTGCACCGGGCCACTCGTCGTCAGGTACACATCCTGCCACAAGCCCATGTTTTTGTCGGGCGGCGTTGGATTCCAATCCGCCCAGTTAATCCCGAGATCGTTCTGCGTCTGCGCGAAGACTTCGACCGCTACGACGTTCGTCCCCGTCTTGGCGAGTTCGGGCGTGATATCGAATTCAAACGTGCGATACGCTCCCGCAACATCTTTCGCGTCGGCGATCTTCTTCCCGTTGATCCACACATTCGCACGGTTGTTGATTCCGTCAAAATGGAGTGCCACGTGCCCATGATTGGCCGGCGTCGGAAACTCCGTCCGGTACCACCACGGTGCGGCGTACGGACTGTCATCTGGAATCGGCTTGTGCGCGAACCCCTCGCCGATCTCATACGCATCAATCCCCGGAATCTTTCGCAGATTCATCCCATAGTACGGCTCCGGGAATTCTCTAGCCGCGACCTGCACAGCGAGTACGGTCATTGGCACCGATGTCCTGTACCAACCTTTGGTCTGGAACTTCGGTGTAGAGATGGCATCGCCAGTCGCATGGACTTTGGGCGATGTTTGCACCGTCCATCCTTTATGCAGTTCGATGCGATTCATCGGAGCAGGTGATTGAGCTACTGCTTCGGCCAGCAGGAATGAGAACAGGGAGAGTAATAGGCTGATTCGTGCCATCCGCACGTTGCTGATGTCCACCCGTAAGAGCCATTTCCAATCTTTAAAGTCAGCCTTCATTGACTATCTCAAATGCTGTCTGTCCGTCAGCGCGACCAGTTTGTGCCAAATTGCAGCTGTGGTTTCGCTCCGCACAGCCCTGGGTCACCGATATCGGCTCCATTTTTCGGATCGAAAAGCAGCCCGTTTTCAGCCAAAGCGGTGGCGTTAGTAGCGACAGTTGAGGCCCGCTTTTGGCCTTTACCAGACATTCCAATTGACGCTGATGAATGTCCGCTAATGACCCAAAGCGGACATTCGAATGCGCTATGATCGACCCCGCCGGTACAGTAGTCGCGATCCCTTGATCTAAAATTGAGGGCCATTAATCGTATTTTTACCGGTAGGAGTGCTTGTGCGTATTGTGAATTGTCCTCGTTTCTTAGCGGTAATCGGACTTTGCGGCCTCACATATCTGGTCGGGCTCCCGGTCAACATTGGCAATCTTAGTTTCATTTCCTTCGCGCTGGGTCAGCCCACACCACTCACGAAATCACAGTTGGATGCGCTCAATGCCTACAACAAAACGGTACAGGACTTCAGGTCGATCTTGAGCGAGCGGCGTGCACAGATCAATTCGAATCAAAAGCTGCCTGACTTACCGGGACAAGCACTCTATCTTGCTCGCATCAATATGATGGGCGCGTACAAAGACCTTACCGACGCGCTGCCGTCCAGAATCGGGAGGCCTAATAAATATGGAATTCCTCCAGCATACTTCGATGCCGACAATGAACCGCTTATCGACGAGTATAAGAATCTTTTTGGCATCATGCAGGCGCCACCTGCCAATGCGCAGAAATCCGATACCCCATTTAAAGATGTTGTCGACCTAGGGACCGCAATTGCGCGGGTTAAGGGCCTCGATGCAGCACATGCCGAAGTAGCAGGCCGTATCAGTCTGGCCGTCTTCTTTGCCGAGACAGATGGCAATCAAAACATAGGTAATGCGCGCTCGAATTCTTACAAAGGAAGTTTTCAGACAGGGGTATCTGAAGACAACAATGGTCAAAAGAAATGGGCAGCAATTAAGAAGTCCATCTCAGCCCTTGACCCCAGACTGAACGCTCGCGACGACAAGGAAGAGGCGCGGGTTGGCAATTCAGATCATCGATACAATCACTGGACCGCGGTGAGAAACGGCCTCATGAACGCGCACGCGGACCTTTTCCCGCGAATACCAGCGATCATGAAAGCGTTGCCAGATCCGATCGATCAAATGAGATTTTTTGAGCTTATCCAAATCATCCCCAGTCCGGCCAAATCCGCGCTAAATTCAGGCAACCTGGTCGACTACAAGATTTCTGACCCGAGAATCATGGGATATTTGCGCAATAACAGCATGTTTGCCTTTGGAAAAGCTGACAGAGCGAAAACATCTGCGACCATGCGCGAAATTCTGGATGCGATGTGGCTCTTCAATGATATATTTGAACGAGCGCTGTCCAAATTTAGTGAAATCAAAGCTCAGCAAAAAGGGTGAGCATCAGGCAACAGCTCTTCTTCCGGGGGGCAATGTCAATCGTATCGAGAAGAACATTCACTGGAGGGCTGCTTGCCAGCGCTTTGGTACCGAGCAATTCGGCCGTTGGGCAATCCAACGATCCGGGAAGTGTTGCCATTGTCGATACCCCGAATAATGCCGCAAAGGCCGCGGCGAAGTTGTCTGCTCAGAACGTGAAGGTAGTTGTGCGGTTTTTCGCGAGAAAGACCCAGTTGGGTCTGCGCGAGAAGATTATGGCGTCCGACGGCAACATCGTAGACGGGGTGCGCGAGCCGACCTTACTGATAAGAAACGGACTTTCGATCGTTTCGCTTTACCAGTATCGAAATAACCTTCCCGCGAAGTTTCTAGGTGGATTGGAAGATACCGGTTCGGCAAAAGCCGAAGTAGCTGCTGATGCAAAGGCCGCGCTGGATCAGGCCAAGTTAGTCGGGCAGCCCGAAGGATCCGCAATCTATTTCGGAGTCGACTTTAATTTGACCAAGTGCAAATGCGACGGGTCCGGGCAACTTGTTCGAAACCGCAACGGTGATCCGGCGCCAAATCGCGCCATCGTAGACGCTGTTCTTGAGTACTTCCGTGTGATCGGTCAGACAGTCGGCAGCCGGTATGCGATCGGGGTATACGGGAACGGGTTGGTTAACCGTATTCTCAGAGATGAAAAACTCGTGTCATACAATTGGTTATCCGTGTCGCGGTCGCACGAAGAAACCCCCGATTTCTATAACAGCGGGCTATGGCATCTTTTTCAAAATCAGGTTGACCATCGCTGGTTCGGGGCACCCGGCAAATGCTCAGATGGCCTCGACATTGATACGAACCTGCAGAACCCTAGGGCATCCAGCATCGGCGCGTGGGGAGCGGGAGAAGTCGATAGAAGCCGGAACCAGAAGATTTTTGACCAGCGCCGTTTCGCGGTCCGCCCAACGCCAGTCTTTCAGGAAAGCGGCGGAGGCGGCGGTTTGATCGACCGTCAAAACTGCAAATCCGACAACCGCGTCCCTCGAAATGCCAATGTTAGAATCCTTGTGCAATCCGGTGCCTGGTCCGACGTGGACATCGATGAAGACGGTAAACTCGACGGGCATGTGAGGACCTCTGATTTAACGTCCAACCTCGCGACGATGCCTCCTTGGGAACCATCGTCATAAGACGAGCGCAATCGGTCAGCCCCACGAGTTGTTTTTGCGGCGCTAAAAAGCAGCGAAGAATTATTTCGACGGCAATCGAGGTCACCCACCCCCGCTTGTAATAAGTGCGAATCTGCCGGATAGCATTTGCGACAGGGACAATGGCCTCCAACGTCGTTCGTAACTATGCCTCCGCGGGCAAACCAAACAGCGGCTGATTCTCCGGAATTCCTCGCAAGGCAAAATGCCCGATCTCGTACATTGGCTGCTGAAGGAGGTTTACAAATTCGCCTGACATAATGAGCTGCCTGTCGAGCTCTCGGCAAAGCTTCTCGATCCGGCTTGTAACGTTAACTTCACGCCCGATGACTGTGAAATCTAATCGGTCTCCAAAGCCGATATTGCCATATGCAACTGCGCCGTGGTGGAGAGCAAAACCTGCAACAAGCTGAATTACCTCGTCAGGTTCTATCTCATTAGATTGCGCGAGCGCTCCGATACCCTCCATTGCTGCCTCAAATGCGTTCCTGCATGCCGCGGTCGGCCCGCCCTCGACCCTGTCATTAAAGATCGCCAAGATCCCATCACCCATTATTTCCATCACTTCACCGCCGTGTCGATGGATGGGGAACATCACTGAGTCGAAATACCGATTGAGCGTCTTGATGACGTTTGTGGGTGCTAGCGCGTCCGATATGAGTGTGAAGTCACGCAAGTCAACCAGCATTAGCGCTGCCGTAATGGTCCGAGTATCACCGCGTCGGATTTGGCCCTTCAGAATGAGCTCTCCTGGCTCTCTCCCCGCATAGGTATGCAACATGTTGGTGGCGAACCGGCGCAAGCTTTTGATTTCAGCGATGGCTGAGAATGCCGGCAGGATGTCATCGAACAATTGAAGATCCTCGTCGCTAAACCCGGACGCCAACCGGGTAGCCCAGGAAAGCGCATTGGCCGTGCCATCTGAATAGAAGAGCGGTGCGACCACGTAATCACTATAGCCGGCAGCGCGGAGCTCATCGAGAAACGGAAAGGGGAGTGTCTCCTGGGCGCTGAGACGCCATCGGCTCATCTTGCGCTCTTCAACGGCAAAACGAATGGGGCTGGTTAGATAGATGCTTTTCCTTTCGAAGTCGTGCTCAAGGTAACGCTCCTGGATTCCGGTCTCCCGCTGCCACAGCCGTGACAGTCCTGCATATTGAGGGTGAAGCGTCCGAATATGTAGCCACGACCTATCAAGGGGCACGGCAAGCGCATCCACTTTTGAGCAGAACTGCTCGAACAACTCCTTGTTGGTGCCAAGAAAACGGGCGTGGCTGGTGAGCCATCGGCAAAGTTGCTGGAAGCGGTCCATTAGTGCATTTGCCCTAACAAACTTATGGTTGTCATCCTGGGTCGCAATTGGGCCACTGCCTTTGGGTCGACGAAACTCGCTCTCCATAAAAGTGCACGGCGGTAAGCTTCCTTGTAAAATGGATAGTGTTGTCTGCGGTTGCCTTGTTTGCGATCCGTTCAGCAAGCACGCTCGAGAGGCGCCGGTAAATATCTTCCACGGTCGGACTGGGAGCAAGTTTTAGAAGCAGTATTTAGTCGATTGCGACTCCGGCAGCGGCCAAGCATCATGACCCAGTATTTGACCGCCGGCTCGTCCATGATCCCGGTCGGCTCGCCCTTTAGCCAGTGGTCGTATCAAACGAATTATCTCGTCATTGAAGATGCTGAACGGCCGCTCCAAGTGTGGTGGCGGCGCAATTCTGGAACCGGTGTTGTGCACCGAGCCAGTTGGGCTTGACTGCGCCTACTGCATACCAGTGCAACGAGCGACGGGGATGCGATGACAATTTCACATCATCTGGTCAAAAACGCGTCGTCGGCAAGATCATCAGAGCTACCCTTTCGTGCGACATTAAGATGAATATCACCAGAGTTCGTGCCCCCGCTGGCTGGCGGTAGGTTTCGCTAGCCGGAAAGTGCTTGCGACGCGAGACCTTACATTTTGAGTTCTGCCGTTAAGGGCGGCTTAGTCCTGAGATGAAAATTGCTACTTTCAATGTAAATAACGTCAGAAAGCGGCTCGCCAATCTTTTGGGCTGGCTGCGCCAAGCCCGGCCGGACGTCGCATGCCTTCAGGAATTGAAGGCGACAGACTCGGAATTTCCGATCGCGGCAATCAAAAAAGCCGGTTATGGCGCCATCTGGCGCGGGCAGAAGTCGTGGAATGGCGTCGCCATTCTAGGTCGCGATTGTGAGCCTGTCGTCACGCGAACTAGACTCCCTGGCTCTCCCGAAGATACGCAAAGCCGCTATATCGAGGCCGCCGTCCACGGCGTGCTCATCGCGACTATCTACGCGCCCAACGGTAACCCCCAGCCGGGGCCAAAATTCAAATACAAGCTCACCTGGATGAAACGGCTTCTAGCGCATGCTGCTGAGCTTTATGCCCTGGACGCGCCGGTCGCGCTTGCCGGAGATTTTAACGTCGTGCCGACCGACACCGACATCTATCCGACTAAGTCCTACGCCAACAACGCGCTTGTGCAGCCTGAACCTCGGGCGCTGTTTCGGCGCATTCTCGATCAGGGCTGGATCGATGCCATCCGCACCATGCATCCCGATGCACCGATGTACACATTTTGGGATTACAAGCGAAACCAGTGGCAACGCGACGCCGGCCTCCGCATCGACCATCTGCTGCTGAACTCGAAAGCCGCAAAGCGCCTCGTCGATGCGGGTGTCGATCGCGACGTCCGTGGGGTAGAAGGCGCGAGCGATCACGCCCCAGCGTGGATTGTGCTTCGCGATGCACCGGCGGCGGGTCGTAAGCCGGCTCGACATTCAGAGAAGCGAACGCGGCCGGTAAGTAAGCGAAGTGCGCGGCATCCCGCGCCGCTTTCTCGCCACCCGCTGCTGGTCATCGACGGGGATTCATTCGCGCATCGTTCCTATCACGCCCTTCCGAAAACGATCCTCAGGCGTGGCCATAAGCCCGCCGGTGCTATCCTTGGCTTTGCCAGTATGCTGCTCCGCTTCTATCGCGATGAGAAGCCGCGCGCTGTGTTTGTCGCCTGGGACACATTGGACGTCCCCACCTACCGGCATGAGAAATTTCCCGCTTACCAAAGCGGCCGCGAATTTGACGATGCCTTGCTCGAGCAGCTCGATGTGCTGCCGGAATTTGTTGCCGCCTGTGGATTTCAGAATGCGAAAGCGCCGGGCTTTGAGGCGGATGATTTTCTCGCGGCCGCTGCCGCAGCCGAAGAGAAGCGCAGCGGCACTGTCCTCGTTGCTAGCGGCGACCGCGATACGTTTCAGCTCGCCTCGGACCATACCACCATCCTTTATCCCGCTCGCGGAGGCGAGATGGCGCGTATCGGCCCCGCCGAGGTTCGCGCGCGGTATGGCGTCGATCCCGCCCAGGTTCCAGATTTTATCGCCTTGCGCGGCGATCCCTCTGACAAGGTGCCGGGCGCGCCAGGGGTGGGCGCAGCCGGTGCTGCCACGCTGCTGCAAAGATACGGCTGTCTCGAAGCCGCGCTTGAGGCTGGGCGATTTCCCGCGATGGCAGAACGCTTGCGGCTTTTCAGGTCCCTCGCCACCATGAACCGAAAGGCTCCGTTGCCGAGCCTTCGGAGCCAAAAACCAACGTGGCACAAAGCAGCCGTACTCGCTCGAGAGTGGGAGCTGAATCAACTCTCCCATAGACTCGAAGAGCTTGATGCGCAGGGCAGTTGGCGGTGCGGATGACGGTCGCAAATCGGATCCAGCGCAAGCCGCGTCACGCTGCCTAGCCTGCACCGACTACTGGATAAGACTGAGGATGTCCGCCTTTGGCCCTTAGCGGACATGTGTTTTGCGCTGCCGAATGTCCGCTTTTGGGGGCCCCGCATTTAACGCGGCCGGGCGCTGCCCTCGTACATGAAGGCCAAAGGTTTTGGACCGCGCATGTAGCCAGTCTCGAGACGCTCGAACCGGAAGCCTGCATCTTCGATCAGTCCTTGGATCGCGCGATTGAGATGGCAACCACCGCCTATTCGTTTCCAGGCCGGAGTTAGGCGGTCCTGCCACCAACGCACGTTCGGCTCGGGGGCACGTCCATGTTCTATAAAGAGGAGCTGCCCGACTGGCCTGAGGACCCGATGCATTTCGCGAAGCGCGCAACCAGCATCTGGAATGCTGCACAAAGTCCATGTGGTCACCACCGTATCGACACTATTGTTTTCGAGTGGGATTGCTTCGGCCGACGCCTCGATTAATTCAACCGAAGGCGCATCGGGCCGCAGATTTCGCCGCACCATCGACAGTAGTTTAGGCGAGGGATCGAGACCAATAAGGCATTCCACATTGCGCGAGTAAAACGGTAGATTGAGGCCAGACCCAATGCCGATTTCGAGCACGCGACCAGCGGCGGCCGGAACGAGACGGCTGCGATAGGTAGCGAGGTCTCGCCGGCGCATCGTTAGGTTGATGAGTAACGGAACGATTTGATCTTGATAAAAGCCCATGCCTCAGCAAACCTCGATACGATTTTTGTTTTCGCACTCGCGCCGTCTATGCTCGCTATCATGGAAGATTGGCAATGATCTGCTGTTACGCAACTGGACTAGCAATTTTAAGTTTGCCCGTAGTGACGCCACAAAGCCTTGCTGCGGACGGCAACCCGGGTCGGAGCCGGAATGATGGGCGATCGCGAGGACGCATGCCGACCGAAGTGAGATTAGCTACCTCATTGCCTCTAAGTGCTAGTGATGTGACTGTCCGCTTATGACGCTAACGGACATGCCAATCGTGCTGACGAATGTCCGCTTTCGGGGGTAAAGCGGACATTGCGCTGAGAAGCCGTCATGTCCGCTTTTGACCCAAAGCGGATATCCTGCCATGGCGCGAAAGCGAGGATTTGCCTAGATTGAGCCATCGTCGTGAACCGCCCGGGGGTGACATGCAGCGACGTGGTGAAAACCAGCAGCACGTCAAGCGGCGCCGTACGACCAAGAACAAGGCTCGCAAAGCGCCAACGTCTACGCGTCCTCACACACTGGACACCGAACAGCGCCATCGTCTGGTTATCGATGCGGTCGCTGAAGGCATCTACGAATGGTCGACCGAGACAAACCATTTGGAGCTCTCGCCCCGACTGAATGAGATATTGGGTTTCAAGGAAGGCGAACTTACGTCGGCGAGCTGGCTAGAGCATGTCCATCCCGACGATCGGAGCCGGTACCGTGATGCGACAGTCGCCTATTTCAAAGGGGTCGCGCCTCACTTCGTCTGCGAATATCGCGTTCTAAACAAAAGCGGCCAGTGGCGCTGGGTGAGTGATCGAGCAAGTTCCATTCGAGATGCGGCCGGACGGGTATTAAGACTTATCGGCGCAATTACCGACATCACCGAGCTCAAGCAAAAAGAGGCACAACTGCGCGAATCGCTTCAGCAACAGACAGCGACAGCGGACGCGCTCCGAGTGATCAGTCGCTCGAACTTCGACTTGCAAACCGTGTTCCATACCTTGGTCGAATCGGCGACACGCCTTTGTGCCGCGGATCATGCATGGCTGTTCCGACGCGAAGGAGACCATTTCCGTTGGAGCGCCGGCTTCGGCCACGCGACCGACGTGCATGAACGCATCAAGGATTTCTTCAAGACTCGGGAGGTCCTTGCCGATCGAGGCAGCGCGACTGGCCGTGCCGCGCTGGAGGGTAAGGTCGTTCACATTCCTGATGTGTTGCTGGATGCGGAGTATGCCTATGGTGAGGCCCAAAAAATTGCC
>Ga0126384_10002186_pt1 | contig 11848 bp, 13 predicted proteins | sample PanSoiMetPlot_36_FD_92543 | JGI IMG/M metagenome (GOLD analysis project Ga0126384, IMG submission 92543) | Tropical forest soil microbial communities from Panama - MetaG Plot_36 | ecosystem: Environmental > Terrestrial > Soil > Tropical forest > Bulk soil | place: Panama | collected 2016-02-17 | reverse complement strand
GTTGCGCCTTGGGCTCCGGGGTGAGGGGAGCGGCGGTGCTGGTCTCATAGAAGAAGCGCTCGGCGCGGCCTTCATGCTCGGGCGGCGCTCGGTAGAGAAGGGTGAGGAAATAGCGGCTTTCGTGGTGGGCGCCGTCGGCGCTGAAGGCGGCATAGCGCTCCTCGTCGACGAGCCACGCCGCCGGGTCGCTAAAGCTGCCGGCCGGATAGGCATTGGCCGGGATACGCTCGGCCTCGAAGAACAGCGCCCAGCCGCTGCCGAAGCGCTTCAAGATATTGTTGAGCCGGGCGCTCACCGCCACCAGTTCGGCGTCGGTGGCGCTGTCGAGGTCGGGCCCTCGATAGCAGAATGTGCGCTGGAACGAGCCGTCCTTGTTGAGGACGATGCCGGGTGCCACCAGCGCCGCCCAGGGCAGATAGTCGCTGAGGCCGGCGGCCCGGCGACGGTATTCGGCGAGGTTCAGCATAACAGCGCCCCTTTGTGGCGGGCGTGGCGCGAAAGCACGATGAGGAAGGCCGGATCCTTATGCGTGACCCAGACCGCGATCGCATGGCCAACGAGCCAGATGGCTGCGCCGGCGAGCCATACCCGCAAGCCGAGCCCGATGGCGGCGGCGAGTGTGCCGTTGAGGATCGCGAAGTTGCGCGGCGCGCCGGCGATCAGGATCGGCTCGGTGAGCGCCCGATGCAGCGCCACTTCAAAGCCCGGGACCAACGACGCTGGCGCGTGCATGGCTCATTTCCTTTGTGGGTCAGTTGATGAGTGCGCCACCGGCAAAAGCGAAAAAGGACAGAAAAAACGAGGTAGCGGCGAAAGCGATCGATAGTCCGAACACGATCTGCAACAGCCGCCTCAGCCCGCCCCCCATGTCGCCGAATGCCAGGCTGAGACCGGTGATGATGATGGTGACGACGGCGATCACCTTGGCGACCGGGCCCTCGATCGAGTCCAAGATCCGCTGCAGCGGCGCTTCCCACGGCATGCCGGAGCCGGCGGCGGTAGCGGCATCGCTGAGCATCAGGGTCATCGCCGCCACCGCCCAGCCGGCGATGGTGGCAGCGCCGAGGATCGGCAGCATCGGATCGGGGCGTGGCATGGCTTTTGGCTCCTCACACGCTGTGCAGGCTCGGGCGCGCCAGCGGCTTGAAGACGTAGTCACCGTGTTGATTGAGGCCCATCACCTCGAGCACGGTCTCGACGCGACGCCGGCTGCCGCGGCCGGTCAGGAACACGACGATGTCGATCGCCTCGACGATCAGTTCGCGCGGCACGGTGATCACCGCCTCCTGCACCAACTGCTCCAGCCGGGCGAGGCCGGCTTCGGCGGAATTGGCGTGCACGGTGGTGATGCCGCCGGGATGGCCGGTGTTCCAGGCCTTGAGCATGTCGAGCGCCTCGGGCCCACGCACCTCGCCGACGATGATGCGGTCGGGGCGTAGGCGCAGGGTGGAGCGCACCAGGTCGCCCAGGCTGGCAACGCCGGGCTTGGTGCGCAGCGCCACACAGTCGGCCGCCGCACACTGGAGCTCGCGCGTGTCCTCCAGGATGACGACGCGTTCGTCGAGATCGGCAATTTCCGCCAGCAGCGCGTTGACCAAGGTGGTCTTGCCGGAGGCGGTGCCGCCGACGATCAGGATGTTCTTGCGGTCGCGCACCCCGAGCGCCAGCACCGCGGCCTGACGCCCCGACATGCTGCCGGCCATGATGTAGTCGGTGAGCCGATAGATGAGGTCGGCCGGCTTGCGCACCGCAAAACACGGTGCCGCGGCCACCGGCGGCATGATGCCCTCGAAGCGCTCGCCGCTCTCGGGCAGCTCGGCCGAGACGATCGGCGCCTGGTCGGTGACCTCGCGGCGCACGTGCGCGGCCACCATGCGCACGATGCGTTCGGCTTCCGCCGCGCCGATGCGCTCGCCGCTGTCGTGCCGGCCGACACCGTTGCGTTCGATCCACAGGCGCCCGTCCGGGTTGACCATCAGCTCGATCACCGTCGGGTCGGCCAGCGCGGCGGCAATGCTGGGGCCGAAGGCGGTGCGCAGCATCTGCCGGCGGCGGCCTTGCGCCTCCTCGGTGCCGGCGGTGGTAATGACATCAGCCATGACGCTCTCCTACGGCAACGGCGTCCTGATCGGGTGGTGGGTCGGTGGCGCGCGGCGCCTGACCGGTGGCGGCGGCGAACAAGTCGGGCTCGTGCTTGGCGATGCTCTCCATCACCTCCGACACCAGCCGCCGGTCGCCGGCAAGGCGCCGCCCGACCTCGGCGACGAACACATCAAAGCGCTCCCGGCCCAACAGCCGCGCCGGCTCCTGCTCGCTTTGCGGCAGCGGCGGCGTGATGGTGAGGAAGTAGCGCACGTAGAGCGCCAGGGTTTCGGTGGTGATGGCGATGTCGCGGCCGATGCGGGCGATGCCACGGTTGAGCTCATCGAGACGGCGGCCCAGCGCATCATCGACGCCGGGCAGCGCCTGCGGCTCGAGCAGCGCCTTCAGGGCCTCTTCGACGAGCCCAGACTTGCCGCCCCTGCGGCGCTCAGTGACGAGCTCGAACCGCTGCGCCAACGGGCGCGACAGGCGCACGGTATAGCGTTTCTTGCGCATCTAGAGCCGCAGCCCCGGAAATTGCGTGACATGGTCGTCTTCGCCGCCGCGCTCGGGTGCAGGCGATGCTGCGTCGGCGGGATCGACGGCGGCGAGCTCGGCAAAGAGCGGCAGATCGCTCTCGCGCGCCGCATCGCGGGTGCGGGAGCGGCGCGGGGCCTGCCGGGGCCGCAGCCCGAGGGCTGCATCGGACGCGTCCACGGGCGAGGCGTCGGCAAGGTGCGCCTCGAGCCGCGGATCAGGGCCGCGGGCCGGGTCCTGCCAGTCGTGGCCGCGCGGCGGCGGCAGATCGGGGTAGGGCTCGGACGTGAGCGCCGGCGCCGGCAGGCGGCGGGCCAGGAAATTGCCATCGGCGTAGTACTTGAGCTTGCGGGCACGGATCGGCGCCAGGCCGGAGACCAACACCAGGGCCTCGGCGTGACTGAGCTGCAGGATCTCGCCGACGGTCAGCAGCGCGCGCGGGGTCTCCTGTTCCGACACCGAGGTGTGCGACAGCCATGCGGCAAAGCGGCGGCCGGAGAGGTTCTTGACGGTGCGCAGCTCGGTCGCCGTGCCCAAGGCGTCCGACAGCCGCTTGGCGGTGCGCTCGTCGTTGGGCGTAAAGGCGACGCGCACGTGGCAATTGTCGAGGATGGCGTGGTGGGGGCCGTAGGCCTTGTCGATCTGATGCAGCGACTGGGCGACCAGGAAACAGCGCACGCCGTAGCCGGCCAAAAACGCCAGCGAGGATTCGAAGAACTCCAGGCGACCGAGCGCGGGGAACTCATCGACCAGCAACAACAGGCGGCGCTGGCGCTCTTCGCCGGCGCCGATCACCAATGTCTCGGTCAACTGCCGGGCAATCTGATTGAGGACCAGGCGCACCAGCGGTCGGGTGCGGGCGATGTCGGAGGGCGGCACCACCAGGTAGAGGGAAACGGGCCGCTCGCCGCGCACCAGGTCGGCAACGCGCCAATCGGAGCGCTGGGTGTTGGCGGCGATCAGGGGATCGCGGTAGAGGCCGAGGAAGCTGATCGCCGTCGACACCACGCCCGAGCGCTCATTGTCCGACTTATTGAGCAATTCGCGGGCGACCGAGGCCACCACCGGGTGCGCCGCCGGCGCCGCATCGCTGCCGACGTGGTTGGTCGTCAGCATGATTTGCAAGGTGGCGAGGATCGAGCGCCTCGGGTCGGCAAGCAGGCTCGCCACGCGCGCCAACGTCTTCTCCTCCTCGGCGTAGAGCACGTGTAGGATGGCCCCGGTCAAGAGGGCGTGGGCCGCCTTTTCCCAGTGGTCGCGGCGCTCGCGGGCGCCTTCCGGATCAACCAGGATGTCGGCGATGTTCTGCACATCGCGCACCTCGTGCACACCCTTGCGCACTTCAAACAGCGGATTGAATCGGGCGGAGTGGCGATCGGTTGGATCGAACAGGAGGCAGTGGGAAAAGCGCGCGCGCCAGCCGGCGGTCAGCGCCCAATTCTCGCCCTTGATGTCGTGAATGACGGCAGACTGCGTCCAGCTCAACAGCGTGGGCAGTACCAGGCCGACCCCTTTGCCGGACCGGGTCGGCGCGACCAGCAGCACGTGCTCCGGGCCGTCGTGGCGCAGGTAGCGTCCTCGAAACAGTCCGAGCACCACACCACGGCTGCCCAACAGCCCAGCCGATGCGACATCGCTCAATTCCGCCCAGCGGGCCGAGCCATAGGTCGTGGCTTTTTGCCCATGGCTCGCCCGCCAGGCGGCTCCCCCGATGGCAATGGCGGCACTGGCAAGGCCACCGAGAGCTGCCAAGGCGCCGGCGCGGGCGAAGACGTGCGGCGCCTCGGCATCGAAGGCGATCCACCACCCAAACAGTTGCCAGGGGGCGTAGACCTTGACCCCGAGCATCTCGATCCACGGCACGCCAAGCGCCGATTGCTGGGCGAGCATGAGGCTCGCCCATTGGGTCGCGGCCCACACCCCCGCCAGCGCCGTCAGCGCCGCCAGGGCGAAGGATCGGAGCTGGGCTTTGAGTGAGAGCATGGAGCTTGCCTCGCCGTCACCGCCGAACGCGGGGGTGGAGGCCCGCAGCATGCGCGAAGGGGCGCTGAGGCTGAATGCGGAAAGGCCGCAAAACGCGGGAACCGCGCGCATTCCTGAGGAGCTGCCGGGAACCGACGCACGCGGGCAAGGTTCGCCGACGCGGTGTGTGCTGCGGCAGCGCGTAGCCGGGCGGCGCCGCGCGACGGTCGCATGCGGCGGCCGTTAGCACTGCCGCTACGCTGTGATCAGCCCCCGGCGCTACGCGCTTTGATTGGGCGTTGGACGGGACGGTCGTGGTGCTGGGCCCGCCCACGGATTGCGCTCGCAAGGTCCCGACCCTTAGCCCGACCTTGCCGAACGTCCTCGGTCCCCAGCTGCCTGGCAACAGCGCCGAAGACGGCGTCGGTGCCGCAGCGGACGAGGTCGTCATTGAAATCACCACCGACCGGGTCGAGCGCACCGACGCGGACGTTGAGGCCGTGCGCCCGCCGCGCCAAGCGCTCGAAAGCCGTGCGTCCCGCCGCATCGCGGTCGCGCGCGACGTAGAGCCGTTCAACGCTGGTGGGCAGCACCAGGCTCGCCAGCTGCGAGGCGGAGAGCGCCGCCACCATTGGCAGTCCCGGCATGACCGTCTTGAGGGAGAGGACCGTCTCGATGCCCTCGCCGACAACGAGAACGTCGCGCGCTTGGCCAAAGCGCACACCGTTGCCGCTGAGCCGGCCGAGTGCGCGACACGGCGTTACCACCGCCGCCTTGTCGCGACCGGAGGCATCGAGCCAGGTGCGCTGGATGCCGGTGACACGCCCGGTCAAATCGGTGACGGCGGCCAGCAGCGCGGGCCGTGCCTCCGGGGAGGAAGACGGCTCGTCCCGATAGATGCAGCGGGGATGAAAGCGCAAGGCCAGGGCAGGCCGATCGAGGACAATGCCGCGATGGGTGAGATAGCGTTCGGCGAGCGTGCCGGTGATGGTGTGCGCCATGGCGAACAAGCGCTGCGCACCGCGCGTCTTGTCAGAAGTCGCGGGCTCGGGCGGCGGGCGCGGGCGTTCGCCCGGGCGGTCGAGAAAACCGCGCGCTTCGGCGATGGCGCCTTTGAGGGTTGGGCAATGGCAGGTGAGCCCGATCAGGTCGAGCAAATCACCGTGCTCTCCCGTCGCGGCATCGCACCACTTGCCGGCGCGGCTGCCGCCGAGGTGCACGTAGAGGCTTTGCCCCGGCGTGTTGGCCACGTCGCCCACCTGCCAGTAGGCGCCGCGTCGGCGACCGTTCGAGAGATAGTGGCGACACACCGCTTCGGCGTGCTGCGCCAAATGCCGCGCGAGCTCGGCTACGCTTTCGCGCGGCGCCGGCCGCGAGCCACCCCGCATCGATGCCGCGGGCGGCGTGACCCGCCGCTGCGGCGCTGCGGGCGGCAGGGTGAGGTTGGCAGGGTGGCGGGCCTTGGGTGGTGCGGGTGGGGCACAACCGGAACGCGCCCGGCGTCCGCCCTTCGGTGGGCGCGGAGCAAACCGCTGTTCACTCGATCGTGCCATCTCCCGCACCTTTTACGTCCCGACCGAATTAGCTTCTCGACCGAGGCCCGGCGCCGGCCTGCTCGCGCTCAGGCTGACTCGCGGGTTAATCCCGCCGCGCCAGGTAAGTATGGCATATGTTCCTGTTTTGTTCTACAGAAAGTGTGCGGCTCCGGGCCGACGCGATGCGTGGTCTGGGCTATCGGTCGGTCAAGCCGCGGCCACGGTCGAGGGTCCACACCACCCGGCTGGGACCAACGAGGCCGCACACGGCCTTGCCGCGCAGCGGCTCGAGCGCCGGCCTCCAGGGCGCCAACGTGAACGTATCATCACGCCGGATCAGGGCGAGCCGCGCCGTCGGCGTGATGATCGAGCGGACGTAGATGCCATGGATGCGCGCGCCGTCGCCGGCAACGTAGCGTGCGCCAAGCTCGCGCGCCAAGCTTGCGGTCAGTCGCTGGGTCTCCTGCTGCCGCAGCTCCTGCATCATGCCGGCTTTGGGGTGAAGCCTGCCGGTGACGGCACTGGGTTCTGCCAACTGACGCTCCTTGAGCCAGCGCAGGCGCGCCGCGAACGCACCGCGAAGCTCGGCAGCAAAGCCAGCGGCCTCCGCGTCGGGGCGCCAGTGACTGAGCAGCGCTTGGTCGAGCCAGGTGGGACCATGGTAGGTCGTCTGGTGCTCGATCGCGACCGCCGAGATCTGGTGCAGCTGAGGGCTGGACGAGGGCTTGCCCGTGGTGGTGGTGCCGGCAAGCAGCACGACGGCGCCGGGATGCGGCACTGCGGCCGGCTTGAGGCTGCCCAATTGCGCATAGTGAATGCGCCCATCGACGGCGTCGATCGCCACCCAGCGTCGATCGGTGATTTCATCGACCATGCCGACGCCGACGACGCGGCCCAGCAGCGGTTGCTGGCGCGGTCCGCGCTCGAACAGGGCCAAGGCCGCCGCGCCCCGGTCGATGCCGGCCTCTTTCAGGGCTCGTTGCATCGCCTTGAATTTGTCGGCCCGCTCGCCCAGCTGGCGCAAGCTGCGTTCGAGATTGGTATTGAGGCTCCAAACGCCGGTTTGCCGTTCGGCGGCAAGACCCAAGCGCTGCAAGGTCTTGAGGCGTCCAACGTAGAGCGTCTGCCGCACCGGATCGGGGTCGAGGCTTGACCCCACGGCCAGCACGCCGGCCTCGCTGCGCGCCAGCAGCGAGCGGTCGAGCAGGGTGAAGCGTTCCTGGTTGACTTCGTTGATGAGCTTCTGCAGGCGCTCCATTTCGCTTTCCGGACCGAGTTCCAGACTGACCAGCGCCCGCGCTCGGGCCCGTACCCCGTAGGTCATGTACTCACGCGCCATGACCAGGTCCTTGCCGTTGTCATCGCGGCCGCGAATGACGACGTGGGTGTGGGGGTGCGCGGTGTTGAAATGATCGACGGCGATCCAATCGAGCTTGGTGTCGAGATCATGCTGCATCTGCGCCAGCAGGTTGCGGATGAAGGGCCTAAGATCGGCAAGGCGAGCGCCATCGTCGGCCGACACCATGAAGCGAAACTGATAGGGATCGTTGAGGGAGCGCTTGAGAAAGGTCTCGAGGTCCACATCTTCCCCAGCCATGTCGTAGGCGCACCCGGGTGTGCCGTCGCGGCTCACGCCATCGCGCACGATGTAGCGCACGTGCGCACGCGCCGCGCCGAGGTCACCGCCGATGATCGAGTAGCGGGCCCTGACGATCACACTGCGGCCGCCGTCGACGATCAGGCCGGCGGCGGCGCGCACCCCGGGACCGGTGCCGCGGCGCGCGCTCCATTTCCACTTGTGGCCTCCGTGCTTGTGCATGCGCCGGTTGGCGGCGACGGCTTGGCGCATGACCTCGGTGACGTAGCGCCCCGAGCGGGCGCGGCTGGCATATGGGATGCGGGCAAGCTTGGGATCGAACTCGTCGCCGGTCATGACCTGCCTCCACCGTGCTGCTCAGGCCAAATGTGATGCGGCCAACGCGCGATCAAGACGGCGTCAAACATCGCGTTGATGCCCAACGCCTATTTTTGCCTGGCGCGCCGCGCACGTATCGGTGCGTCGCGCGCGAGCGCGGACGGCGTGCGTTCAGGGCGCGTGCCGACGTCGCCATTATCTTGATATCCATATCCATGTGCCGTCTCGACCCGATCTCCACGCGATCGACACTGGATGCCACGCCGATGTTGGCGGGCCGTCGTGCACCGGATCGACAACGAGCCCGACAACAGCCCCCGCGCCGAAGCCGACGCGGGGGCGAGGTGTGGGCGGCTAGTCCTGCGGGCTCCAGATCAGCGCGTAGACGTCGGGATCCGGGTTGCCGGCAGCGCGGCCGAGGTTGGCGTAGAGCGTCTTGGCGCCGAACTCGGGTGCGGCGATCGAGAGCGAGACGTAGTCCCGACCCGAGGTCTGGCCTCGACGCACCCAGCCGGCGCCGATCTCGATGCCCTGCGAGATCACGCGGTAGTCCGGCTGTCCCGGCGAGACCTTGTCGGTGACCGGGATGATGGCGACGTCGGTGCGCATGGAGAGGGTCTTGAGCTCGCCCTCGTAACGGCCGTCGTCGCGCTTGGTGACAGTTCCGATGGTAGCCATGAGATGGTCCTTTGGCTGGCGCGGCGGAGGCCAATTCCCCCGCCGGCGTGCGCGCACCGCGGCCGGCGACGCCTGAGGCACCCGTCAGAGCGAAGCTCCGCACACCGAAAGATGGAGCGAAGCGTCGCGCTGCGGCGAGACAGGAGCTTCGCGGCGACGGGCCGGAACGCAGTGGAGGAGCCGGCTTTGCCGGCTTGCCTCGAAGGCGCCGACGGACGCGAGAACAGCACGACGGTCGGTGGGATGGCCATCGGTTTCCAGCACCAGGATCAGCCTCGGGCCTGGCACGGTGCTGAACGCGAAGCGCGCGCCGACATGGTGTGCCGGCGTTTGCTCTCTGCGCGCGAGAGAGGGCGCCGGTCGCAGGGCGTGAGGTCTAAGGCTTGCCGCGCGCCAGCTTGGCGCCAAGAGCCGCGCCGGCGGTGGTGGGGCGAGGCGGTGGCCAGGGAGGTGCGGGAGGGATCGTCACCCGCATGGGCCGAGACGCCCAGGCCCCGTCTGGGGCCGGCGGCTCGGTCGCGCGCTTCTCTCGCGCGATAGAGCCCGACCGCCCGGGGGCTCTTCGTCCGCGGGCGGACCCGCCCAAGCCCGGCGGCAACCGCCAGAGCAATCGCGCCTGACGCCACCCAAGTTCAGGACCAGCCGCAACAATCGCCGCCGCGGCGACCAAAGGCTTTATCTTGAAATCTCATATCGCCACACGGGATCACCACGAAATGGCCATCGCCCCAGCACCTTAGGCGGACCCGCCCCAGGCCCGGCGGCCGCCGTCGGCGCGGATCTGAGCACCACTGCTTGCCAGGGCTCGCAGGTTTCCCCATGCGCGCTGTGGCTGTTGACGCCCAGCAACGCGCGGGGCGGCCTTGAGAATTCAGTTCCCGGAGTCATGGCTTCATCTTGCCTGCCAGAAACGAAGGTGCCTTGAGTTCCCTGCCTCGCGCGAATGAACTTTAGGGGTTCTGCGTGCGCAGCGACCAGATCAGGACTGCACCCGCCACCAGGGTTGCCGCCGATACCGGGCCGAAATAGCGGCTATCGAAGCTGTCGGCGTGCTGGGCAAGCAGGAACAGCGTGCCCGGTCCCAGTCGGCGACAGCCGTGCCAGCTCGGCATCGGCCGCCCCAAACCATCGAACCGCTGGGCCTGTGCGGCGAACCGACCGCGCACGGTAACGCGCCTGCCCACCCGACACACAACATCGCCATCCCTGGCCACCACCGGCTTGAGGAGGTAGGCCGAGCGCGGCAGATAGCCCCGGCGTGCCGCCAGTGCCCGGGTGCGTGCGGGCAGGCGAATGAGAACCAGGTCGTTGCGTTCCGGTCGTTGCTGCGTCGCGCGATAGAGCCCCTGGGGTAGGCTCGGCGTCGCGTTCCAAACCAGGATCGGATCCTCGAACATCGCCGCCGCCAGCAGACATCCAAGGCCCAGACCGAGGCCCACGAGTGGCGGTGCCCTCACGCCTTCTCGCCGGAGGACGTCCGTCGCCGCGCCTGCTGCAACCACAGCTCGAGATCAGCGCGCTGGTAGAACACGCGACCGCCCAGCTTGAGAAAAATCGGCCCGTGCCCCTGGCAGCGCATGTTTTCCATGGTGTGCTTCTTGAGCCTGTAGAACTCAGCAGCCTCACTGGTGGTGAAGAGTTGAAGCCTGCGTTTGGCCATCGGCGCACTCCTTGCGGCAAGACCTTGCGACGGGATTGGCGCCGAGGACAGCCGGCGCTCGGGCGTGGGTCAAAGCCAAACACGCCTCGAGTGTCGCGGTGCTCCGGTCGCGCGATGACGATGAAAGAGGTGGCGATCAATGCAAAGCGGCCGCGTTCACAGTTCGTGGCCGTCGCGCAAAAAAATGCGGGCTCCCGGTTCGCAGTGGGCGAGTGCTTGGCGCAGTGGCGGTGTTGCTGCGTTCGCGGCAAAGCCACCCGGGTGTTGGTCCCGACCGCTACCGCGTCGATTCGTGGATCGTGGCCGTGCCGGTGACCCCGCATTTCTGGCAGCGGAGCCGTTTGCCGAGATCGACGACCTTGAAGTCTTCGCCTAAGCGGTTTGCGAGGTTTTTTGCAAACAGCAGGCGTCGATGCTTGCAACGCCGGCAGATGGCGACGACCGCGGCCTTGCGGCCAATCAAGGTCCCCAAGGTGTTGCGGGCTTCTCCCGCCCGCGCATAGCGGTTGCCCGGCCGCATTTCGTGGGGGGCTTTCATGGCTCACGTCCGATTTGGGCCTTCCATTTCGGCGATGCGCACCGAGAGCTCGATCCGTCGCTGGCCGACCGCCATCGCTTGCGCTTGCAGCAGACGAAAGGCGTGGGCATCGCCTTGCTCGGCGCGGACGCGGGCGACCTTGTTGAGGGTGTCGTGCAGCCAGTGCCATTCCCGCGCCAATTCATCCTGCCGCGCGCGCAGCTCTGAGAGCCCTTCGTCCATGGCTGCAGCTCCCGCCTGGTCCGGTTCACTCTGCCCTTAGTTCCTGTTTTGTTCCTACACCGTGCACCCCTGCCTGTCCAGCCAGGGATGCCATCCGTGATACCGGGAAGCTGTGGGGCGCGCTGCGACCGCTGCGGTCGGCGCACGCCACCGCGCTGGACCGCCGCCTGATGGCCTTGCCTACCGGCAGATGTGGCAGCAACGGGCGCCGACGGTGCGCGCCGTGCCCGCTGCTCAAGACGCACGAGGTCTGAGGCCTAGGCCCTCGCTGATGGCAGGGCATGCCGTGCGGATCCACGCACCGCCGTCAGGTGACCGTGATGCGTCGCGGCTTTGCCTGTTCGGCCTTGGGAAGCACCTTGGTCAACACCCCATCCTGCATCTCGGCGCTGATTTTGCTTTGATCGATGGTGTTCGCCAGCGAGAAGCTGCGCCGATAGTGGCCAATGTTGTATTCGGTGTAGACCGGTTGCAGCCCTGCGTACTTATCGACCTCGACGCGACCCTCGACGCTCAACACCCCATCCTCAATGCTGACGTCGAGATCATCTTTGCCAGCCCCCGGCATTTCCATGACAATCGTCAGCGCTGCCCCGGTTTCGAAAATGTCGGTTGCCGGCACGAAGATGCGCACGGGTGCCGTCGATTCCTGGTTCTTGTCGACTTCACGCTTGTGTTGGACCTGCAGTTCTTGCGGTGACATGGCTGTTGGCTCCATC
>Ga0126384_10002185_pt1 | contig 11850 bp, 9 predicted proteins | sample PanSoiMetPlot_36_FD_92543 | JGI IMG/M metagenome (GOLD analysis project Ga0126384, IMG submission 92543) | Tropical forest soil microbial communities from Panama - MetaG Plot_36 | ecosystem: Environmental > Terrestrial > Soil > Tropical forest > Bulk soil | place: Panama | collected 2016-02-17 | reverse complement strand
TGCCTTTTCCGTCGTGACCAGGTTGATGCGCTCCATGCCGGTCGTCAGATGCTCGGCGTCGCGCAGGTCTCGGTGCAAGCGAAAGAAATCTCCGGCAAAGCGCAAAATGACTTCCTTCATTTCGTCGCGAGAGTACCGCTGGATTCTTCGGGAGAGTTCTTCAATGGTTCGAAGCGACAGCTTCTTCGCGGGAACCTGCTTGATGACTCTTTCCACTTGCTTCAGCTCATCCTTGGAAACCAGCGCCCGCCGAAGCTGCTGAAGATGCAACGGCGGGCAATACTCGGCAGCAATCGGGCGAACTTCGTAGCTGGCCAGCACATGAAAGAGCATTTCGTGCTGTTCGAGGCGGTCGAGAAGACGCGTTAAAAGCTGCGCGCGAAGAGGCGCAGACTCCTCAGGCCCGGTTTTTGGATCGAACAGACGCTGCGCGTTTTCGGGATCGTCGAGAAACTCTCCGAGGCGGGATGCTTTGCCCTTGCGGAAGAAGTCCAACTTTTGACGAGCGTCTTCGACCTGCGGGTCCAATTCTTCCAGCTTCAGTTCCTGGTGCTGGAGGCGGCTTTCAACGTCATGCAAGGAGGCTCTCAGGTCCGCTGGATTGTCCGAACTCAGGAATTTATTAAAAAAACCCTCTCCCTTTCCCAGGCGCTTTCGGGTGGCTTCACGGTGCTCCTCGAGTTTGGTTATCTCGTTGCGGATTGCCTGAACCCTTTCTATCAATGCCGTATGCGTTTCAACGGCGTCCTTGTTCGCGGGATCATCCGATACGGTGATGCCGGCTTCGCGGAGGAATTCCTGGAACAGCGCGTCCATGGCCTCGAAGCGGTCCGGGTCCTTTGCGTAGTTGCCAAGCAGGACATAGTGCTCGAGGAAGAAGACGTCGTCTTTGCCGCCATCCAGAAAAATCAGCCGGTTCTTGCAGAGCTCATAGTAGGTAGCAAAATCCTCGCCGAACAAAGCCCGGCGCGTCTTGGCAATGGTGTTGTCCTCGACATCCGCCAGAATCTGAGCCACCTGCTGCCCCATGCGGCGAACTACTGAGCGACGCGAAGCCTGAAGTTCCGACAAGCGCGCCTTGATGACATGCGCCTGCTGGCTGCGCTCAAAATGCTCGCCGCGCTGGCGAACCCACTCCTTCCCTTCTTGGATGATGTTCGCGAACTGATTGGCGATTTCCGAGGCAAGGAACTTCAGCAGGCTCAGGCGGAAAAGAAGGTCGATCTCAATGTTCTTGTGGTATTTGGCCTGGGTCAGCGAACTCTGGAGAAGTTCGGATAGCAATTTGCGAAACGCCACGGAGTCTAGCCCGCGCGTTGGGCGTGGCTCCATGCCGTGGGATTGCTGGGAATTCGTGTGCTGGCGGATAAGATCAAAGAGATAATCGCGCGCAGCTTGAACAAACTTAGGGCTGAGGAAAACGTCGTGGTGAATATTGTCCACGCCGATGGCCAGCGTGCCCATGGGGAGAGTGACGTTGTAACTCTTCAGGCCGATTCCGGACTGCTGGGCCGCGTTAAGTATGGAGAGCGTATTGGACATGTCCTTCGGCCACCGGGCTTCTTTCAAGCTAGCAGTCAGGCCGGGTCCGGGCAAGGAACCCAAAGGTCAGGCGTAACCAGATAGTTAGCGGATGGGATTCCTCGCAAGGCAACTACTCGGGATCTAGCACAGAAATCCTGCGGGAGTCGGCCCCTAAATGTTCAAGCCGAACCCGAACGACGGGCCAGGGTGACGGAAGGGGAAACTTTTCCGACCATTCGAGAATGGCCACGGCGGGGGTTGCGAACATGTCCTCCAGGCCGAGGGTTTCAAAGTCATGAAAGGTCTCGATGCGGTAAAGATCGGCGTGATAGACCTTGGCTAGCAGGCCATAAACATGAACGAGAGTGAAGGTAGGGCTGGTCACGTCGTTTTCATTGGCCGCGCCCAGGCCGGAGACCAGGCCCTTGGTTAACGCGGTCTTGCCAGTGCCCAGTTCGCCCGTAAGTAACACCAGGACAGGGGGTTGCAAGCGTTTGGCGAATTCCCTACCCCATTGGATGGTCTCCTCGGCGGAATGGGTGATGATTTCTTCAGGCAATTTGACGCATCTCCGTGAGCATCCGGTGGTAGGTGGCGGGAAGCGTGTCGGCAATTTCGCCAGCCAGAAGGCCCGCTTCTGCCGATTGAGCGACGGATTCGTCGGCAGCTCGCCCATGGAGATAAACACCAAGTGCCAATGCCCGCTCCCAGTACTGCACACCAAGCTGCGAAACTGTTCCGGCGAGGATTCCAGTGAGAACGTCTCCGGACCCGCCTTTGGCCATGCCCGGGTTTCCAGTCGTGTTGACAAAGGCATGGCCGCTAGGCGTCGCCAGAATGGTGTGAAAGCCCTTGAGGATTACGTGCGCCTTCCAAGCCTCCGCAGCTTTCAACGCAGTTTCCAGCCGGTCCGTTTGCACCGCGGCATTCGAGACGCCGAGAAGCCTTGCCATTTCTCCGGGATGCGGTGTAAGCGCCAAATACTTCGACGTTCGCTTGGCTAAGTCCTTTGCCCGCCCTGCAAGTGCATTTAGCCCATCAGCGTCCAAGATCACCGGCAAGTCCGTTTGCCGCACAAGAGACCTGACGAAGTTCTGCGTTTCTCTGTGAGTTCCAATTCCGGGACCGATGGCCAGAAGCGTCTTGCCCTGCATCAACCCGCGGAGGCGGCCGGCCTTTCCATTTGCTGCCGCGATTGTGCCTGGTTTCGTGGAAGCAAGCGGCTCGGTCATAAGCTCCGCCTGCGCCGAAGCCACAACGGGAAGAAGCACATCTGGTATCGCCGTGGTCACCAAACCGGCTCCTGCACGCAACGCTCCCCGGCTCGCAAGAATCGCTGCGCCGGACTTGCCGAGTGAACCTGCAATCACCAGCACGTGGCCGAATGTGCCCTTATGCGAATCAACTTGGCGGTGCAACGGAAGTTCCAAGAACTCTTGGGGCTCGATCAAGTGAACTTTTCCTTTGCCAAGCTCTTCAATCAACTCCGGCGGCGACCCAATGTCCCGCACGTGAAGGTTCCCGCAATATTTCGAATCCCGCGAAACAAGCTGACCTATCTTCGGAGCTGTGAAAGTGACGGTCGCGTGAGCCCGAATCACGGGTCCGTCAGCGGGCTCTCCATCCGAAGGAAGTCCCGAGGGAGTGTCCAACGCAACCACAGCTTCGGGCCGCAAAGAGGTGGCGCCGCGCGAAATCTTGTTGAGGTCTTCAGTCACTGAAGCAAGCAAGCCTTCGACTTTGCCTTTCAGGCCGGTGCCAAGAAGCGCGTCGACGATCAACCGCGACTTGGCGACTTCGCTGCGAACCTGATCCCATTGCTTGCAGTCGGTGATTTCCAGAATCTTCGCTCCGGAATTCTTGAGGCGAGCAAGATTTTCGGCTGCGTCACCGCGTACCGTTTTCCCATCAACCAAAAGATAGACTTGGGGTTTCAAGCCCTTTTCTTGAAGAAGCCGGGCGACTACGAAACCATCGCCTCCGTTATTTCCCTTGCCGCACAAAATCGCTGCATCACCTGTCGCAACGTTGCCATAGGCAGAGCAAAGGAAGTCGAAGAATTGCGTTCCCGCATTTTCCATGAGCTGCAAGCTGGGAATCCCGTAACGCTCAGTGGTGAGGCGGTCCACCTCGCGCATTTCGATGGCGGTCAGAGCTTTCATGAAGGATTCACGGAACGATCAGAGCATCCAGCCGCCGCTGACATTGACGACCTGCCCGGTAACATATTCCGCCTCTTCGGAGGCAAAAAAGGCAACCGTGGCAGCAACGTCGTCAACCGTCGGCGGGCGGCCAATCGGGAAGCGCGCATCGCGGATGCGGCGCGCCTCTTCCAGCGTCAACTCATTTTCGTCGATGCTCGATGGGTTCACAACGTTGACGGTGATGCCGTTCTTGGCTTCCTCGAGCGCCAGTGAGCGCGATAACGCCACGACGGCAGCTTTGGCTGCAGCATAAGCAGAAATCTTCGCCTGGCCAAACGCACGCTCTGCGCCCACGGCGCCCATGTTAATGATGCGTCCCCAGCGCGCCTTTCTCATGTGCGGCAGCACCGCGCGGGACATATAAAGAACGGTAAAAAGGTTTGATGCGAAAATGCTCTGCCAATCCGGCAAAGACGATTCCCCGAGCATGCCCCAGCGAAAATCGCCGACGTTGTTGACCACCACGTCCAAGCGTCCGTAACGGTCTGCCACGGTCTTGATGAGCTGATCGCAACGGTTGGAATCGGTGATGTCCGTCTCTACCGCGACGCAGTCCACCCCACCGGCTTGCAACTGACGCAGCGTCTGTTGAGCGGCTCCTTTGTTGGAGCGATAAGCAATAGCGATGCGTGCGCCATCTTGCGCGAGCCGCAACGCCAGCCCTCGGCCGATGCCCCGGCTCCCGCCGGTCACCAGCGCCACACGATTCCGAAGTGACATTTCCCCCCAACCAGTCTCTTGAAGATTTTTCAGTATAGCTTACGCAAAGCTGGTGTTCTACCGCAGCCGCGTGACGATGACCGTCATATCATCAGCCTGTTCGGGAGTTCCCGCCCATTCTTCCGCGGCGGCCATGAGCGACTCCGCAACCATCAAGGGCGCCGCATTGTGAACCCGAATAGCAGCTTCCTTCAACCGCGTGATCCCAAACTCTTCGCCGTAGACATTCTCCGGCTCGACCAGGCCGTCGCTATATCCAATGAGCAGTGAATCGGGCGAAACCTGGATCACGCCCTGCTCATAGACATATTCCTCCAGGACGCCGAGCACCATGCCGCCCTTGTCCAGCAGATGCGACGAACCATTGCAAATCAGAAACGAAGGAAGATGACCGGCGTTCGTGTAGCGCAAAGTCCGTGTCGAACTGTCATAGACGGCGATGAAGAACGTGGCGAAGCGGTCGTCGCCCGTGTTGCGCACAAGATGCTTGTTGAGCCGCGCCACGAGGTCCGCGGTGCTGGCGGATTCGCTCCCCTCCGTGAGCACCTGGCTTCTCAAAGCCGCTTGCAAACTGGCCATCAACAACGCTGCGGAGATCCCTTTGCCGGAAATGTCCGCGATGGCAATCGCCACGTGCGTCGGGCTGAGCTGAATGAAATCGTAATAGTCTCCGCTGACCGAGCGAGCCGCCTTGCAGATCGCTTCGATCTCCACGCCTGGAACTGAAGGTAGTGTGCTCGGGAAAAGCTGGTTCTGCACTTCGCGAGCGATGGAAATTTCATTTTCCAGCCGCTGCCGCTTGTTTTGCTCTTCGATGAGTGTGCCGATTGAGCCGGTCATTTGATTGAAGGACTCGCCCAACTCTCCCAATTGGTCGCGCTGCTTCACCTGAACGCGATGGGAAAAATCTCCCTCCTTAACGAACTGTGTCGCCTGATACAGGTCGGCAACCGCATTCGTGATGCGGCGGGTTAACACAACCCCCGGCACCAAAGCCAGCATTCCCACCAGAAGAAAGAGCGCTGCCAAACCAATAGCCATTAGACGATACGTGTCCCGCAACTCACCCAAAGATGTGAACATTCGTGCATTTAGATGAGATGGTCGCGCATTAAAGAACGCGAGGACCGGCCGGACCGGCTCGAAAGCTCCATTCGGTCCCACATACACCGAGTCCAGGCGTGACACCACTTCGACTGGTGCGTCAATCCAAATCTCTGCTGGCTGCAGCGACCGGTTGCGCGCCACAACGCGGTCGGCGGTCAAATACTGAGCGCCAGCGGTCGAGTAGATGACCCCATGCCGCATGCCGGGAACATATTTCTCCATCAAACTAAGCTGGATCACTCCCAGGTCTGGCGCGACACCGCTTAGGAAGTCAGGCGTAATCGGCACGCTCAGGGTAACCACCCTGACGCGCCCATGCTCCGGCATCGCGCGAATGCTCACCAAGGATAGCTCCTTGTCTGTTTGAACCATTCCCGCAAACCCAGGGTTCGGTCCAGCCACCTTTCGGAGCAACCCTATATCGTCTGAGAAAGTAATCGCTAATCCCGGGAGTTCGCGGTCATGCACAGTGGACTGAGCCGCAAGCACGCGCTCGGATTCTTCTTCGCTGGTCCTCGCGGGCAATGTGGCATGCGCCGCGGCGATATGTTCAGCGATATCCGCGATCAGCGCGATGCGTTCCTGGAGGTCTTCATGGAGAAGGTAGGCGCCGAGCTGGGAATAGACAATACGACCTGCAAACACGGCAAGAGTGACAATGGAAAGTATGGGGACGACGGCAATAAACAAATAGGCAACAATGAGCCGGTTCCGCAAACTCCACAGCAGCCTGCTTCTCCACCAACCCACAAAACGGATGAGAATGTAGACGGCCGCGAGCACCGCCAGGTACTCAATGAAGTTGAAAACGCCACCCCTCCCGCCAAGGAGTTCGACGAGCAATCCGGCCACGACGACGGCAGAGCAGACGACGTCCAGCCAAGAAAGGTGGCTCCAGACTTCCTTCAGACTTTTGAGCAGGAGTTTCATGGGTTTGAAGTCGGAAGAAATACTCTACCTGAAGATGCGCTGGCTCGCAGGCTTGGCCCACTCTCGGCAGAGTCAGGAAAGGGACACGTCGAGCTGCGAGTCCCGTGCCATTAGCGGACTATTTCACTGCGTTGCGGACTTTGCTGTGCTTCACGCTGTAGCTGAAATAAATGATCAGTCCAATGACCAACCACACCAGCAACCGAAGCTGTGTCCAGTACGAGAGAGAGACAATCAGCAAGCCTGAGAACGCAATCGCCAGAATGGGAACTGCGGGAACCATCGGGCATCGGAAAGGACGATTCAAATCCGGATGCGTCCTTCGCATGACCCAGACACCCGCGCTGACAAGCACAAACGCCAGCAACGTTCCGACGCTTGTCATTTCATCGAGAATATGGAGGGGAAGGAGGGTCGCGAGGATCGCTACGAAAACGCCTACTACCATCGAGCTAATGTACGGCGTTCGAAAACGAGGATGAATCTTGCTGGCCCAAGGCCACAGGAGCCCATCGCGAGACATCGAGTAGAAGACGCGCGACTGCCCGAGCAGCATCACCAGCATGACCGTCGCGAGACCCGCAAGCGCTCCTAGCTCAACCAGGAAAGTGGCCCACTGCTGCCCGGTAGCGCGAATCCCGACAACGACAGGGTCGGGAACATTCAGCTGCGAATACGGAACCAAGTGTGTCAACAATCCTGAAACCAGAATGTACAGCACGGTACAAATCACGAGGGAACCGAGAATTCCACGGGGCATATCCTTCTTTGGATTCTTGGCCTCCTGCGCTGCAGTGGACACGGCGTCAAACCCGATATATGCGAAGAACACAACGCCTGCGCCACGGAGGATTCCCGACCAGCCGAATTCTCCGCGTGTCCCCGTGTTTGCTGGGATAAACGGATGCCAGAAATTCGGCTTCCAGTCATGGGACGCCAGAAACATTGTCGCCAAGGCAATGAACATGCAAACGACCGCAACTTTCAGGATCACGATTGCTGTGGTGAAATTAGCCGATTCCCTGATACCAATCACCAGAATCGTGGTAATTACCAGGATCACGAGAAAGCCCACGTAGTCATACTTCCATTGCACAGGCATGCCGAACAACGTGAACCTCGAGGTAGGCATGGCGGGCAGGTTCCACCCGAGATCGCGCATGAAAGCGCGCAGGTGCCCGCTCCAGCCGACTGCCACCGTTGCTGCTCCAAAGGCATATTCGAGGATCAGGTCCCAGCCGATGATCCAAGCGATCAACTCGCCAAGCGTAGCGTAGGAATACGTGTAGGCGCTTCCGGCGATGGGAATCATCGAAGCAAATTCGGCGTAGCAAAGTCCCGCAAATGCGCAGGCGACGCCCGCGAGCACGAAGGAAATGATGATCGCCGGCCCAGCAAACTGTGCAGCTGCTTGGCCGGTGATGACAAAGATTCCCGCGCCGATGATGGCCCCGATCCCCAGTGTCACCAGGTTGATCGGGCCGAGAGCGCGCTTGAGGCTGTGCTCTCCTGAGTCGGCCGCCTCTTTCATCAGCGTTTCAATCGGCTTCGTCGCAAACAAGGGGTTGCCCATGCAACTCCTCCTCTCGGGAATCTACTCAGTACCGTCACTACCAGTTTGGCCTAGAGCATTGTAGTGGCGCGGCGCGCTTCACCCTACAAGAAAATTAACTGTTACCCGTTGCGGCTTGGGAAATCCGACGTGACCACAACCCATAAACCGGGACGCCTAGCAACACAATGACAAGGCCGGGCCAAGCTGTCTGCGTCCTGTAGAGCAGCAGAACAAACATAATGGCCATTGCGGCGACAATGTAGAGCAAGGGTATGAACGGATAACCGACCGCTCGATAGGGACGCTCCGCCTGCGGCCGTCTCGCTCGCAGCACAAAGATTCCCGCGATGGTTAGCACATAGAAAATGAGCACAGAAAAGACGACGTAATTCAGTAAGTCGTTGTAGAGATTGCCATAGGTAACCACGCCGGCCGCATCCACAAGCCGTGTGCGCATCAGGATGAGCACGGTGATCTAAATCCCTTGATAAATCAGCGCGGAGCCTGGCACGCCTTTATTGTTCAATTTTCCGGTGGCGCGAAAGAACAGGCCATCGCAAGCCATTGCGTAGGAAACGCGTGCGCCGGCGAGAATCAGTCCGTTGTTGCACCCAAACGTCGAAATGATAATGGCCCCGGCCATGATGGCAGCGCCAACGGGACCGAATATTGCATTCAACGCCGCGCTTGCCACGCGATCGTCAGGAACCGTTTGAATCTGCACCAAGGGCAGGGTGAACAAGTAAGCCAGATTCGCCAGGCAATACAGCGTGATGACGATGATGGTGCCGAAAGCCATGGAAAGCGCGACGTCGCGCTTCGGATTTTTTACTTCCGCAGCGGTGAAGCCGATGTTGTTCCAGGCGTCCGCCGAGAACAGAGAGCCGACTTGCGCGACGCCAAACGCCACGAGCAATCCAAACGCGCCGCTCGCCGCCGTAACCGTGGGCACAAAGCTTTTGAGGAAATTCGCGCCGGGCTCGAGTGCCTGCGGATTATGAAGGGCCCAGAAGTGCCTAAAATTCTCGCTGATTGCTCCGGCGTTCCTACCGACAAAGATTCCCAGAAAAATCAGCCCGATCAAAGACAGCGTCTTCGCGCTGGTGAAAATATTTTGAATCAGCTTGCCCAGCCGAACGCCCAGCGTGTTCAGAAAGGTAATGAAAAGGATCATCAAAATTGCGACCAACTGCTGAACCGAGAGGCTAATGGCGTACTTCGAGCCCAGCGAAATCGGATGGATAATCCACGCGGCCGGCGAGATCGACGGGAAAAGCACTCCCAGGTATCTCGCGAACCCCACCGCCACAGCCGCGATCGTTCCGGTCTGAATCACCAGGAAAAGCGTCCAGCCGTACAGAAATCCCCATAGCGGCGAATACGCTTCGCGCAAATACACATATTGACCGCCCGCATGCGGAAAAAGAGCAGCCAGCTCGCCGTAGGAGAGCGCTGCGGAAATGGTAAGCAAACCGGTGATGATCCACGTCAGTAGCAATCCACCCGCGGAGCCCGTTTCGCGCGAAATCTCCGCCGCCACGATGAAAATGCCCGAGCCGATCATCGAGCCAACAACAATCATCGTGCCGTCGAACAACCCGATGGCCCGCACGAACCCGTGTTCGCTCGCAGCGCGTGCCGATGAGATCGCTTGGGTGCTCTCAGCCATATATGATTTCCTTATATCTTTCGAACCTATATCGTCTTTAGACGCCCGCCGCGTGGTTCGCGGCTTCCAGCACTTCCACGTACTGACGCGCGCGTTCTCCCGGCCTGGACGCGCGAAGAATATCGCTGATCACCGCAACCGAATCCGCGCCTGCGCCAACGACGTCGGTGGCGCGTTCCAGCGTAATCCCTCCAATAGCAACGATGGGTTTCTCCGTCAGCGCCCGGACGTTGCGGATGAATTCCGTCCCGACCACAGGATCGGGATTCAACTTGGTGGAAGTTGAAAAAATGGGCCCCACGGCAATATAGTCCGCCGAAGTGGCAGCTGCCTGCTCGAATTGCCCGCGATTATGTGTCGAGATGCCAACCATCTTGCCCGTCCCCACAACGGCGCGCGCTTCTTCGACGCCCAAGTCCTCTTGACCAACATGAACTCCGCTCGCACCGGAAAGTGCCGCGACATCGGGACGGTCATTCACGATGAACGTAACACCGCGTGGCAACAACTCTGCGGAAAGGCGCTTCGCGCTCTCAAACAGTTCGCGCGAAGACGCCGCTTTATCCCGGTACTGAACCAGCCGGACACCGGCATCCACAAGTTGGCGGGCGCAGTCTGTTTCGGGAATGCTAAGCAACGCCGCGTCTAATATCACATACAGCCGTGGGAGAACAAGACGCATGCCGATTTATTTTCCGTTGGTTCCCACGAGCCGGTCAATGAAGTGCGTATTGTAATTCCCCGACACAAATCTCGCATCGGCCACAATCCTTCGGTGCAATGGAATGGACGTCTTGATTCCTTCGATTACAAACATTTCGAGGGCGCGCTTCATACGTCCAATGGCTTCCGTGCGGTCGCGCCCCTTGACGATGAGTTTGGCGATCATCGAATCGTAGTATGGAGGGATGACCGCGTCGGCGTAAGCCGCCGAATCCACGCGCACCCCCGTCCCGCCCGGCGCTTGAAACGTAGTGATTCGCCCCGCCGATGGCACGAAAGTGTCCGGATCCTCGGCGTTAATCCGACATTCAATGGCATGGCCGGAAGCAATAACTGCCCCAGTCGCGTCCTCCATTTTTTCGCCTGCGGCAATCCGGATTTGGGCCTTGATTAAATCTACGCCGGTCACCAATTCCGTGACCGGATGCTCCACCTGAATGCGCGTGTTCATTTCAATGAAGTACAGCGAGCCATCCTGATCCATCAGAAACTCAACGGTCCCCGCATTCGTGTAGCCGATAGCCTGCAAAGCCTTGACTACCATCGCGCCAAGCTCTTTCCTTCGTTTCGGATCCATCACCGGCGATGGCGATTCTTCCACCAGCTTCTGATGACGCCGCTGAATGCTGCATTCGCGTTCGCCCAGATGAATTACTTTGCCGTGCTGGTCCCCCAGCACCTGGAATTCAATGTGCCGAGGAAACTCTAGAAACTTCTCCATGTAAACATCCGGGGTGCCAAACGCCTGCTGCGCCTCGCTGCGCGCCGTTTGATAAGCGCCCAGCAGCTCTTCCTGTTTGCGAACCACGCGCATGCCGCGCCCGCCGCCGCCCGCCGAAGCCTTCAAAATCAACGGATAGCCGATGCGCTCTGCTTCCTCCGCGAGCTGCCCATCTCCTTCCACAACTCCATCACTTCCCGGAATCGTAGGCAGCCCTGCGGCTTTCACTTCGCGACGCGCGCGGTCTTTCTCGCCCATCAGCTCGATGATTTCCGGCCGCGGACCGATGAACGTAATCTCCGAAGCCTCACACACTTTGGCAAAATTGGCGTTTTCGGAAAGGAAGCCGTAGCCGGGATGGATCGCATCCACGTTGGTGATTTCCGCTGCGCTGATCACCTGCGGAATATTGAGGTAGCTTTCGCTGCTGCGTGGCGGGCCGATGCAAACAGCTTCGTCAGCAAAGCGCACGTGCAAAGAGTTGCGGTCCGCCTCGGAGTAGACTGCGACCGTAGAGATGCCCAGCTCTTTGCACGCACAGATGACCCGCAGGGCGATTTCCCCGCGGTTGGCGACTAGGATTTTCTGGAACATAGCGTCGGGAGCTACTTCTTCCGGCCCGGGCGAATGCCAAACAGCGGCTGGCCGTACTCTACTGGCTGCCCGTTCTCGACAAACACGCGGACGATCTCGCCGG
>Ga0126384_10002184_pt1 | contig 11854 bp, 7 predicted proteins | sample PanSoiMetPlot_36_FD_92543 | JGI IMG/M metagenome (GOLD analysis project Ga0126384, IMG submission 92543) | Tropical forest soil microbial communities from Panama - MetaG Plot_36 | ecosystem: Environmental > Terrestrial > Soil > Tropical forest > Bulk soil | place: Panama | collected 2016-02-17 | reverse complement strand
GTTCACGCTCAAAGCTGGAATCAGTTGCGAGTGCAGTCTCTGCATGCATCGCGAAGAACTTCTGCAAACAAAAATGAATAGGGGAAAGTTATGAGGTACCGCAACGGGGTATTTTGTCATAGATCTCTGGTATTGGCTTTTTTCACGGCAGTTTTCGCTCTGTTATCAGTTGACTCGATCGCACAAAAGCAAATCTCACGAATTACAAGAAAGATCGACAATGCTGATCGCGCGGTGATTTCTGAGAGCCATCCACCCATGGCAAGAACGGAAAACGAAGCTGGTCGCGTACCTGCGACAGCCAGACTCAGAGGAATTAGTTTGTCACTAAGCCGTACCGCTGCACAGCAGGCGGATCTCGAGATATTCATCGCCACACAACAGGACCCCAATTCGAACCTCTATCACAAGTGGCTTACGCCGGATCAATTCGCGGCGCGATTTGGAGCGACCGATGCGGACATCACGAAGCTAAAGACGTGGCTACAGCAGCAAGGGTTCTCGATTGAAGGCGTCTCGCGCAGCAAAACCTCGATCACCTTTTCGGGAACCATAATACAGGTGGAAACCGCCTTTGGGACCGAGTTGCACTACTACAAAATAGACGGCGTGACGTACTTTGCTCCGTCGAAAGACATAAGCGTCCCAGCAGCTATCTCACCTGTCGTCGAGGCAGTGAAGAATCTGTCAAGCTTCCGTCCCAGACCCCACGTAAAGCTCAAGCCGCCTAAGGTGGCAACGCGGACCAACTTTACTTCCAGTCAATCCGGCAGTCACTTTCTAACACCGAATGACGTCGCCACTATTTACGACATTACTCCAGCTTACACGGCCGGCTACACCGGAGCCGGGCAGTCGATTGCCGTCGTTGGGCAATCTTCGGTCCTGCTGTCTGATATTGAGAAGTTCCAGGGTGCGGCGGGACTGAGTACCAAGGACCCGACACTGGTTCTTGTGCCCAATTCGGGAACCGCAACGATTATATCGGGTGATGAAGCAGAATCGGATCTCGACTTGGAGTACTCCGGAGGTATCGCAATCGGGGCAACGATTTATTTCGTCTACGTTGGTAATAACGGGAACTACAACGTCTTGGATGCACTAAATTACGCTGTGCAGACGCGGATTGCTCCGATTATCACAATCAGTTATGGCGTCTGTGAAACTGAGTTGAGCTCTAGTGACTATTCGAGTCTGACGGGTATTCTGGCGCAGGCTGCATCGCAGGGGCAATCCGTCATCAGTGCCTCAGGGGACAGTGGTTCGACAGATTGTTACGGCATCAGCGGTCTGACAACAGCGCAACAGGAAGCCTTGGCAGTCGACTTTCCTGCGAGTAGTCAATACGTCACTGGCATGGGAGGGAGTGAATTTCCATCGGCTGATGTCGCTTCATCCAACACCACGTACTGGGCCGGGGCGAACGGCAGTGACGTGATCGGTTCCGCGCTCTCCTACATTCCAGAGCAGGTTTGGAACGATGATTCTTCCGCAAATGGCATTAGCTCAGGAGGAGGCGGCATCAGCACTCTCACAAACAGGCCCGCTTGGCAGGGTGGTGTGACCGGTATCCCCTCCGGAAGTTTTCGCCTGGTACCCGACCTCTCGTTGAGTTCATCGCCAGGCAACGCCGGCTATCTTTATTGTTCCAGTGACCCCGCGACCGGGATTACCGGAAGTTGTTCCAATGGTTTTCGCGATTCGAATAATACATACCTCACAGTTGCTGGAGGAACGAGTTTCGCAGCTCCGATATTTGCCGGAATGCTGGCAATCATCAATCAGAAACTGAACTCGACAGGACAAGGCGTCGTTAACTCGGAACTCTATCGTCTCGCAGGAAACTCGGCCAGCTACGCCTCGGCTTTTCACGATATCACCAGCGGCGGCAATCAATGTAATGCCGGGCCGAGTTACTGTTCGAGCGCAGGCGCGTCAGAATATGCGGCGGGCGCCGGCTATGACCAAGCGTCAGGGTTAGGTTCGGTAGACTTCTACAATCTGCTGACAGCATGGCCGGGGAGTTCATCTTCGCTTGTCGCGTCGAGCACCACGTTAAGTGCGGCAACGACTTCACCCCCATCTGGCGCCAGTGACGCGATCACGATTACTGTCGCTTCGGCGTCCTCCTCAATTACGACAACGCCAACCGGCACGGTGAGTGTCGCTGTGGATGGCGCGACTCAGAATTCGTCGCTGGCGCTCTCAAATGGAACGGCCACATTTAATTTTTCTTCCACAACTGCTGGCGCGCACGTGATTACTGCGACCTACTCCGGTGATTCGATATATGCGGCTTCAACCGGAACACTGACGCTTACTGTAAAATCCGCTTCCCGCGGCTTTAGCATTTCAGCCACCAACTTGACAGTCACCGCAGGCAGCTCGGGTACATCCACGATCACAATCTCGCCACAGAATGGTTACACCGGCACCATCAAATGGACAGTCTCGAGCAGTCCAACACTCACGAATGGCTGCGTCTCTCTGCCCAATACAACTGTGTCAAGCGCCGCGGCTATGACCGCGACCATGACCATATTCACCAACGCTTCTTCTTGTACGAGTTCCTCAGTACTGGTCTCGAGAGAGAATCATCTTCAGTCTGGGACTGTGAATAGCGTGCTCTTCGCGAGCCTGCTATCCGTGCTGCTGCTAACCTATCTGCGGCAGGGCTTTCCCAGATTCCCCTCCATCTGCCTTCTGCTGATATGTGCCCTGGCGGTCGGCTGTGGCTCTTCTGCCGACTCCTCGTCAAAGGCTGAGAAGGGAACTTACACGCTGACTGTTGTTGGAACTGACACTTCAGCATCTTCCATTACCTCGTCAACCACCATGACACTAACCATTGATTGAGAGCGGGAAGGGGATGAAGCTCCTAATGCGAGCACGCGATCGTCATTTCAAATCCATTTGTTGTAAAGCAGGTTGATGTTGTCTCTTAAGCTCATCTAACTTCTTCTGTTGATCTGGCGACATTAGCTTGTACACCTTGGCCTGTAGTCTGGAGTTTTTGACGATCAGCTTGCCAAGTATTTGCGCTTGCAGAGTGGCAAGAGACTTGATTTCCTTTTGATCGATTTGTCCGCGATCTGTTGCTGCCAAGAGCTTTAACTTGGTTTCCCTTAATTGTTCCATCAACGGCTGTATGTTCCTACGTTCTTCTGCCATCAGATCCCGGATGGCCTTGCTCTGCACCGGACTTAGCCTTAAGTACTCGGCTACGAGCGAGTTCAGCTGTAATGAGGAAAACGGAAGTGCCACCATGACGATTTCGCTTTCGCTGCGCGGCATTGCAGCAGTCTGCTCTAACGGAGTTTTGGCGAGCTCTTGGGCCAGCATCGTGCGTAGAGCGTCTAAGAGGTCGAATTGCATTTGAGCTATTTGATACTGTGCGCCGGCGATTTCTTCTCCCCGGTCTCTGGTAAGTTGTCCATTCGAAACAGCCTGAACAATTCCGGCAAGTCTCGCCGAAAACTGCTGCGTAATAGCGGCCATTTCCTGCTCGTAATCTCGTAGTGCATCGTGAGGACCGCGAGGAGCTGCCAAAGGAATCGCAAGGATACGGTTGATAGCGTCCGTGTCGACGGCATGTGCGGTATTGACAATTGTTGGGACGTTAACTTCCGCACCTTCTTCCGCGGGCATCTTAATGGGTAGGAACGATACTGCCAATAACATAACTCCAGCAATACAGATACTCTTACTGTTCATTTTGAGTTCCTTTCTGGCGCTAGTAACTGTCGCGCTCTATCAATGCAAACACGCCTTGAACGCCAGTGATGTAAAGTCGCGGTAAAAGCGTCAGTCGGGACCTGCGACGTAGAAGTCAACGCGATGACAATGACGATGTACGCGTTGATTGTGCCGCCTGCTTTGGAGGGGCAAGAGCCGCCCGAGTCCACACAGCCTTCTTACATGGGTTTCACCGACTCTTTACACCAGTCGGGCAACTGCACGTGTCTTACGTTTGTATGAAACCAGCACAAGGTTGGAAAAGGGCAGTCCTCTCAATTGGAAGGATGCATGCGATTGTGGCTGTGGTGTTCGCACTGTTAGCCTCCGCCGCATGGCCGCAGGCGGCAGGCTATTCCAAATCTGCTTCGATATTTCCGAATTTCACCGGACAGTATCGCGCTCGCATAGTGCCAGAAGTGAATTTCTCGAATTCGGCGCGCATTAAAGGCCTGATTCGCGACGGGAAGCTCCTGCTTTCTCTAAACGACGCGGTTGCTCTCGCGCTGGAGAACAACCTCGACTTGGTTATCGCACGCTACAACCTGCCGATTGCCGATACGGACATTCTGCGAACGAAAGCAGGCGCAAGTGCCCGTGGCGTGAATGTAGGCGTGCTATCTGGAACGTCAGGCGGCGAAATAGTTTCTGTGGGCGCGACTGGGGGAGGGGCTGGCGGCACCTCTGCTGCCGCTGGAGGTGTAGGCAGCGGTACCAATGGTTTAGTTAACTCGACACTTGGAGCTGGCCCCAGCGTAGACTCATTCGATCCCACACTTACTTCTTCGCTCGGGATCCAGCACACCTGGACGCAAGAGGCAAACACGATACTGTATGGCGTGTCGTCCCTCAACCAGAATACGGGCACTGCTAATTTTGCGTATTCTCAAGGCTTCCCTACTGGCACTCTGTTCACAGTAGATTTCAATAACTCACGGCTGGCGAGCAACAGTACAAACTCTGTTTTACTTCCGCAGTTAAGCTCGAGTTTCTTAGTGCAGCTACGCCAGCATCTTTTGCAAGGTTTCAGTCCGGCATCGAACCGGCGATACATCATTCAAGCGCGTAATAACCGCGAAATCGCCGACGTCGCCTTCCGGCAACAGATCATCTCCACAGTAAGCCAGGTGGAAAACATTTACTGGAACGTCGTAAATGCCTTCGAAAATCTTAAGGCACAAAAGCGGGCACTGCAGGCAGCGGAGCAACTGCTTTCTGACAACCGGAAGCAAGTAGCGATTGGGACGCTTGCCGCAGTCGAGGTTGTCAGCGCAGAAGCGCAGGTAGCGACCAACGAGCAGAAGGTAATCGTTGCCCAAACGAACCTCCAGCTTCAGCAGCTCTATCTGAAAAACGCCATCACCAAGAATCAGGATGATCCTGTGTTGGCGGCAACCGAAATCGTTCCGTCGGATAGGATGAAGCTGCCGGAGCAAGAGACGATCACGCCGGCACAGGACCTGATAGCAGAGGCGCTGCAAAACAGGCCGGAGTTGGCCGAGTCGCGTATCGACTTGTCCACCAGGCAATTGAGCATGCGAGCCATTCGGAATGCACTATTGCCCAGTCTGGATCTGGTGGCTAACTATGGCGGAAATGGCCTTGCAGGGGCACTTAATCCGAATTACTCGGGCTCCACAAATGGCTTAACCAACACCGGGTATTTCGATGCACTGTCCTCCCTTGGGCCTCACCCGACCTACTATGTGGGATTCAGCGTGACAATTCCAATCCGCAACCGCGCAGCTCAGGCCGACGCGGTTCGATCGCAGCTTGAATTTCGGCAGGCGGAAGCACGTCTCCAACAGATAAAAAACCAGATCGCAATCGACGTACGGAATGCCCAATTTTCCCTTCAGCAGAACCGCGCACGGGTTGATGCGGCAACCAAAGCCCGTGACTACGCACAGTACACGCTGGACGCAGAGCGCAAGAAATTCGCCTACGGAGCGAGCACGACCTACAACGTCATGACCCAATTGAACAATCTCACCGCCGCAGAATCGAATCTAGTGACGACCATGGCAGCATATCAGCAGTCGCGCGTAGCTATGCAGCAGGTTACAGGAACCACTTTGGAAACTCTCGGCATTGAGATCGGCGAGGCAGAAACCGGTAACCTAAATCACCTGCCTATTGCGCCCGGCGTAGTGCCGGCAACGCCTGAACAGTTGAGCCTTGACCCAGCGCCCATTTCGGAAACAAGGCATTGATCTGAATCGCAGAGCATACAATCAACTTGTATCTCTGACATGAGCTGCGCATTTTGAACACACAAGTTTGGACGGCAGTTAGGGAATGGCGCCTGAAGTCCGCGACCTGAAGCCATCATACTTTTTGCGTTACGCAATTGCTAAGACCCAGTGCCAAGTTGGAACAACTTATTCCTCGGAATGCCGGATTTTGATACCGTTTGCCGAGCCCACATCAATAGCTTTCAAATTGATGTCAGTGACTTCATGATCGCGCACGATGTGTGGCACCAGGGCAAAGACAATCTCGTTCTGACGATTCTCGGCGTCATGTGAGCTGAAGAGGTATTTCACGACAGGAACCTTTGAGAGGCCTGGATAGCCAGATACTGTCTTAGAGGTCAACTCTTCCAAGATCCCGCCGAGAAGATTTGCCTCCCCTTCCTTTAACTGAATCTCGTGTTCAATTTTTCTTTGACCGATGACAGGCTCAGCGATGCCTCCGATAATCGTCGTCGAGTCGACAGCGGAGACCTCGATCGCAAGTTTAAGCGTGACCGCTCCATCGGCAAGTACTTTCGGAGTGATGTCGATGTTTACTCCCACGTCGAGGTATTGGAACTGAGTGTTGACGAGAGCGCTCGTGGAAGTTGTTCCCGAAGTGAACGAGCCCGTCGCTACGGGAACACGTTCCCCGATTTTGAGACTTGCCTTCTGCCCGTCTTTGGCACGAATCTGCGGATTTTGAATGAGTTTGGTTTGGCTGTCCGAGAACAGGAGATTCAATTCCGCTTTGGACAAGGTAACCTGGAAATCAGTCGCATTCAGGTTGGCAAGCTTATTCAGGCTAATGGAGCCGGAAGACGAGGATTTACTATCTTGCAAAACTACACTTGCGCTCGTCGGCGGTAAGAATCCAAGATTGTGGACCTGATCGCGCGTAATTTGCAGGATGGCAACTTCAACCACGACTTCAGGTCGAGGCTTGTCAAGATCCCGAACGAGTTTTTCAGCCACTTCAATCTGGTCCGGTGAACCTCGAACAACAATCGCGCTCTCTCCCGGAATGGGAGTAATTCGAGTTAAGTCCAGGACGGTTCGGAGCGTCGTTGCAACGTCCTGAAAGTCCGAGGCTTGGGACATGTTCGAGAGATAGAAGGTGCGAATGACGCTCTGCTCCAATTCCTTCCGTTTAAGTGGAGTGTCCAGAGCAACAAAAATCGTGTTTGCCGTGACTGGCCGCCAGAATGTGCTCGACTGAAGGGCAAGTACTTGCAGAGCGTCTTCGAGGCTGACATTTGTCAATTCGATCTGAACTGGTCGGGGAGAATATTCTGCGTCAAAGATTACGTTGATGCCTGCCAATTTTCCGAGCGTCTCGTACACTATCTTGCTGTTTTCGGTCATGCGGAGAGAAATCCGACTCCTTGAAATCGGCGCCAATTCCACCGGTCCCAGCATTGACTGGATACGTTTTTGATTTTGGGACTCTTCACCGCTGGGTGTTCCGTGGCTCTTAAATGCTTCAGCAGCTTCGATCATGACGCGCGTGCGACGAATCTCCTGCTGGGCGATGAAGCTGGCAGGATCAATAAGTGCTGCCCTTTGGAATTCCAGAAACGCGTCGCTGAGATGGCCGCTTTCGCGCAGCTTCTGCCCCCCACGAACGTGGGCTTCTGAGGCCAGCAGCCGCATGCGAATTGCTGCGGCGCGATATCGGAGGTCTTTTGGTTTCAATTCATGCGCTTGCGCGTAGGACAAATACGCAGCCGCGTAATCCTGACGTGCTTCGGCGTCCTGACCCTGTGTGTATAGTGTGGATGCTCGATCGGCACGGGCAGGCAGAGGCGTCAGCAGCAAAGATACAAAGATTGTCAGTAACTTGCTCCGACATCCATGAGCCTTCATGGATGAATGACGGGCCGGTCAGAGCTTTTTGCGTAAGCTGGATGTAAAGTTCGCTGCCGCACGGTGTGAGTTTGCGGGCCTCAACTTCACGCGAGATATTCCTCGACATCGATGGCGATAACTGCACATCGTTCTGTGAAACCTATAAGTAAGTGCAATAAGCGTCATGATTACGAGAGGCACAAGGGGATCTATCGTTTTCATGAGCGTGCGCTGGACTAAATGTAAGCGCCGGGTATTTCGTGGAGGGTAATCAAAGTTGTATCTGGCTCTCCGGTCTTAGAAGTTTACCGAGAGCCTCCCCAACTCCGATGTAAATGTCATCGACGACAGACAGCCGCTGCAAGGCGCGGGTTCTCGCGGTAATGACCTGGTCTCTTGTGCCGCTCAAGAGTGCGAAACACTCATGATCTGAATAGCGCTCGAGCACTGACATGACATACACGAAGCGCTCGAGCGGTTGCAGTTGCATGATTGCAACGAGAGCCGGCCGCAATTCCGTCTCCCACTCGTCATTGAACTTCAGCTCGCCGGCATGCCTTTGCGGACTCAGGGGTGAGACGATACGAATGGCATTCTTGATGATCACCCGGCGGCTCCAGGCGTGCGCCCATTCCTTGAACACCGGATTGCCCTCGACGCATTCCTCCATCCCTGCCGCAAAGCATTGCTCAGCGAGTGTGTGATCGGCAGTCAAGAGGAGCGAGAGCAAATATAGCCCCTTCATATTCTGCGTAAAGATCTTGCAGAAGTCATCCCTCGTTGTTTGCGTGCCGGAACCTTTGATGCTTGCCTGATGTCGTTCACAGATGCTCATACATCGTTCCATTGTAGAACTGGGTTAGTACAGCAGTTTGATCTCCAGCGAGCGTTCCGCTCCATTGATTGGGAACTGCGCGTCTTCAAATCTCGGAGGGCCCATGCGTTTGCCAGGATTATTGGAAGCGCCGTAGCCTTCCTTCGGAATTCCCATGAAGTTCTTATCGAGCTTCTGGTTCATATTCTCGTCGTGAAAAACCGAAACGGCATAAGTACCTTCAGGAATACCGGTAAAAGTAATCTCCGCGCTCAAGGCTCGTGGATCGATATCGGCTGCTTGCGTGCGGATCGCCTGGGCTGCATCGCTTGGAAATCCTTTGGCGCTCCGGAATAAGGCTGCTCGAATTGCACCTTTGGAATTTCTCGCGCCATTCACCTTGATTCTTAGAGCAGCCGAGTTCTTTTCTTCAGGAGTCTGCCGCGCCGAAACAACCACAGCGACAGTAAGAAGTACTCCCGATAATGCGACGGCGAAAAAGCGACTCATTTGAGGCCTTCTACACATCATTACGTTTCTCTCCTCTCACAGGTTTCGCTCAGCGGCCGATCAGCATGAAGAAGGTCCGCAGAGGTGCGGGCATTTGCGGCGCGAACTCGCGAAACAAGTTGCCGCCCGCAATGAATCCAAGTTGAAGAACAGATCGCTGCCCTGCATGTGTCAAGTCGTTGAAGCCGGCAGGCAGATATGCTTTTCCAACAAATCCGCCAGCTGCCGCCCCTGCAAAATTCGCCAGAGCAGGCCGGCAATGGCCGGAGTCTGATCGATCCACAAAGGTGAAGCTCACGGCGTGCAGGCTGCGCGCGAAGACGTTACGGCTACCAGAGGGCAGATATCGCGGATCTTCCCTGAGAATCACACCGCTCATAAAACGTGCAGTGTTGAAGCTCGTACGCTCAGCAATTGCGTCCCCGTAATTTCTCCCAAAGGCCTCAGCTCCCTGCCTCCACTCTCGCGGATATAGAGTCGCTCCCTTGCCCGGAGGATTCGCCATTCGGATTGCCGCGCGGAACGCGGGCCCAATGATGGCGGCTGGATTGAGATACGTTTCGGATGCGTAGTAGCGAAACTCCTCCCCCACGCTCAGACCGGATTTTTCATTCGTTTGGAGCAGCTGTGCAGGTTGGGAATCATTTGCGGACCCATTCGAATTCAATGCAGGTTCACGACCGGGCTGCAATGTGTGGGACGAATCGCTACTGGATGGAGATTCAGTCTGAACAGAGGGAGCGTCAGGAATCGATTTCTCAGCGTCATCAGCGAAAGACTTGCCGGGAAGTATCGCCAAGGTCACAACTAAAGCCGAAATTGTCTTTCTCATACTTCCTCCTGAAATAGGAATTGGTTGCACTGCCTCCGATTGGCGAGTTCTCTTTCTCGTCATGCATGGGCGTATGGTGATGAATAAGACTGCAACTGCGACACCGGCAGCGAGCAAGCTTGCGGCCACAAGAGTCTGAAAGTCTGGATGAATGAGAGGCTGGCCACGAAGGGCTTGCCAAGTGAGGAGCAAAACCAATCCGAAGTAAGCAAGGCCCGAGGTCCAGACGAGAGCGAGCCGTTGACTCTCGGCAAAGTGAGCGAATGGCCACCGCCTGCGCGTGAACAGCCAGCCCAGAAAAGGCAAAATTTGCAACGCGTGCAGGCCCACGAAGTGTGCAACTCTCAGGTCACCGCCGACTGTGCTCCAGCCGACGACTGGGAGGCCCGGACCTCCATCGGCGATGCCCACACCATGTGCACCGACGATGCGCGGACCGTGTGCCTCGATTGTTGCCAGCTGCGCGCCATTTGGCCTCGTCATTAGGAACGCCACTCCCATGCCAACCGTGGAAATGAACACGCCGAGTCTGAGGGACAGCGCAAACGCCCGGTCCGGCATTCGTTGAAACGTGAGCAAAGCGGCCAGAAGCAAATTCATCGCCCACACGAAGACAATGAATGTCCCCATTGCCAGCCAGAGGGAAGCATTCAGCGGCGTGGAAAGGTTGAAGTGGCTAGTGGTTCCGCGAGCAGCCTGCGCAATGATGATTGCCATCTCCGCCAGAACACCGGCGACGGTCACGTTCGCGATTAGGCGAACCAGGCGAGGCCGGTTCTCCACGAAACCAAGCAGCCACACCAACGTAAAGCAATAAATAGAAATCGAGATCGCGAACTTAGCCGGCTTCAGCCATGCCGGTGCGCCGGTGATTGCGCGTTGGTCGACAAGCATACCCACTAGCGTGGCGGCGAAAACGACAATCATCAGCAATGCAGAGAGAGTCAGGGGACGGCTCATCGCCAGAGCTCGTGTGAGTGTCTGGCTAACGAACGTTCCTCCGCGAGCTGCGCGGACAGAGCCCGCTGACGCTTCGTGTTCTGTGTCCTCGCCGGTTTGATGGGGACGCTCGACTTTGTCCCGCGTTCCGAAGTTAGTGGAGGCGACGGTTCTGAGCAGGAGGTACAACAGGAATCCAACCGGGCCGACCATCAGAGTCAGAAACAATACCGGCGAGACTAACCAGGCGCTCATGCGTCGTTTTTGCGCCTCGAGATAAATCCAACGGCCGACGAACAGGTCGAAGGCAAGAAAATGGAACCACGCGATGGTTGCGCCTAGGTGCGAGCCAAGCAGCGCGGCAATTCCGTCGAGTGTTGGCCTCGCGACCGCGGACCATATTTGCGGGAAGCGCGGCACTATCAACGCCAAATAAAGGCAGGCGGGCGCAGCGATCACGAATGGCGAACGAATAATTCGTCCGGTCCAGCGCCAACCAGGCGCGAGGATCATCAGCACCCAAAACGGAAGGACCAGAAGGTTGCTGATTCTAAAAAGCGTTTCCACTGTCACTCGTTGTTCCTGTTAAAGATCTCGAATGTTGCCACCGTCAACATTAATATCATTCCCATGTTGCTAGTGTCAACATCCACCGCCAAGAATTATTGCTTTAGGCTCGAGAGAGGGATGAGACCTGCTTTTCCGCTATATTCCTAGGCAATGCGAAAACGAAAGACATATCACCACGGAAACCTCCGTGAGGTCCTGGTAGATGCGGCCATCCAATTTATTGCTGAAGTCGGCCCCGCCGGATTTACGCTACGGGAAGTCGCAAGGCGAGCCGGTGTTTCCCACAATGCGCCTTATCGGCACTTTCAAGACAAAGAGGCTCTCCTGGCGGCCGTGGCGACGGAAGGCTTTCGGGAATTGACACAGGCGATG
>Ga0126384_10002180_pt1 | contig 11866 bp, 11 predicted proteins | sample PanSoiMetPlot_36_FD_92543 | JGI IMG/M metagenome (GOLD analysis project Ga0126384, IMG submission 92543) | Tropical forest soil microbial communities from Panama - MetaG Plot_36 | ecosystem: Environmental > Terrestrial > Soil > Tropical forest > Bulk soil | place: Panama | collected 2016-02-17 | reverse complement strand
GGCGGGCCTATTCGACGTCGGGCAGATTTGCTCATTCATGGGACGATATGACGAAGCGCGTGCGTACCTCGAAGAGAGCCTGGCGATTGCGCGAGAGCTCGGCGACGAGGAAAGAATCGCCTCTGCGCTGCAGCCGCTCGGCTTGGTTTGTGTGGGCCAAGGTGATTCGGCGACCGCGCGCCGCCATCTGGAAGAGGGGCTCGAGCTCGCCAGGAAACTGGGAGACAAGCGCGAGATTGCCGCAGCACTGAATGCTCTTGGACAGGTCCACCGCGTCGATGGCAAGCTGGACGAGGCGGAACCTCTCTATGAGGACGTCCTCGCGCTGGCGCGCGAGTTGAACGATGGCGAAAGCATTGCGATCGCGCTTCTAAATCTGGCGATGGTGTCGATCGGCCGCGGCGCTGTAGCTCGCGCTCGTGCGGCTTTGCTCGACGTGCTCACGCTCAACCAGGAAATTAGGTCGAGGCAGGTGGATCAGAGCGTGCTCGAAGTCTCGGCTGGCGTCGCAGCTGCACGCGGCGACTGGGAGAACGCCGCGCGTCTCTTCGGCGTCGCGGAGGCGCAAGCGGCACAGACCGGCCTGCACCGCGATCCGACCGATGAGGCGTTCCTCGCGCCGCTGATCGCTAAGGCGCGAAGCGCCCTCGGCACCGACGGGTTCAACGAGGCCGAGTCGCGCGGGCGCTTGCTCTCCTACGAAGACGCTATGGCGGAAGCACAAGCCTCGCTGGACGCGAGGGCCTGAAGCCGGGGAGACGACGCTCCGATCTGGCCCTTACCCGGATCAGCGGCCGTTGACGATGAAGGGATCCTTCGGCGGGCACGCCGTGTCGCCCTTCTTCACCCGAATCGTGTACTTGTAAGTCTCCGCATCCGAGTTCTTATTGTTCCACATGAATCTCGTTGGGGTTGGATTTCTCGGATTGAAGAACTGCGCCGGATTGCCGTTGATGGTGACGCCTTGCAGATTCGGCGCGAACGAGTGACCTGGCGTGGTTATGTCCCACTGAATGACAGGGCTATGGTTGCCCTTGCCAATCGGCAAGGTGTCTGGCGTGGCTTTGATCACGCAGTTGTTCACCGTGATGGCCACTTTGCAAACGCCCACTGTGCAATTCATCGCTGGAGGCCCGCCACCTCCCTGTGCACTCGCTGGTATTGCCTTGTAGCCCGCGACAATGAAGCCGCTAGCAACGATGAGAATTACAGCTCTTCTTGTCATGTTGGACCCCCCTGGTCGACGGGCTGCATCGTAACATTGTTCGAATCAACGCTTGCTATCGGCCGCCTCCGCCCGCCAGCTCTTGAGCGCTTCGAGCGCGTCTCCTAGCTCTGGGATCAGTTGCACGCCCGACAATGTCTTGCGCAGGCGACGCAAGTGTTCGCCGCCAGCCCATAGGGCCACTGTGCTCGGAAGCTGGCGTCGTAGCAGCGCCAGGGCGTCGCCTGCCTGTCGCAAAGGAAACGCTGACGAGAATGAGAGCGCCACGATGTTGACCTTGTGCGCTGTTGCCGCGCGCCGAATATCCTCGAACGGAGTCTGTGGTCCAAGCGATATGCATTGCGCGCCCTCGGGCGCGACCAGCGCGTCGACCATGAGCAACCCTAGGCCATGCTGTTCTCCGGGAACGGTGGTCAGCAGGATCCTGGGCGAACCGGGCTGGCGCGGAAACGCGCCGATGGCACTGCGCAACGAGGTATGCACCAACTCGCTGTACACGTGTTCCTCGAACACCTGCAACTCGCCGCGCATCCACGCTTCACCGACCGCGCGGTTGAGTGGTGCAATCGTTTCGACGACAAAACGCTGCACGCCCTGGCGCAACAGCAGGCTCGCGAGAAGAGCCTGCAAGCCGAGCACATCGTGGCTTTTCAGCAGCGCGAGCACCTCGCGCTCGATCGCAGGCGCGGGCGCGTCGCGACGCGGGTGAATCCGCTTCTCGGCCAGCGCGTTCAGCTCTTCCAGCGACTGTCGGATCAGCTTTCCCGGGCGCAGGCCGGTGTCCATGAGTCGCTTGATCGCGCGCAGCTTCGCAACGTCGCCGGCGTCGTACTGTCGCTCCGCGTTGTCGTCGCGACCCGGACGCGGAAAGCCATACCGGCGCTCCCAGATTCGAAGCACGTCTTTCGACAACCCGGTCTCACGCTCGACCGCGCTAATGTTGAGCGAGCCTTCGGTATGTTCCACGCGACTGGATGTCTTGGACAGTGATGGCAGCGGCTGAGATGCTAGCGGCAGGCTGCACTCCTGTCCATGACAAATCGCGGTACTATACTAGCTCGATCGTTCTCGTTTTCCTTGCCCTAATGATTCCGCGCACCTTCGTCCTGCTCCTTCCGGTGCTGCTGATGGCGGCGGTGCTAAGTCATCCGGCCGCAGCCCAGCAAGTTTCGCCGGCCCAGGGGAGTGCGTGCCCGCCGCTCCTCGACTACGAGTTCAATCGCCTGCAGACGGGCAAGCCCGAGTCGCTATGCCAATACCGCGGCAAGGTGCTTCTGATCGTGAACACAGCGAGCTTCTGCGGCTACACGCATCAGTACGAAGGGCTCGAGGCTATGTATCGCAAGTACAAGGATCGCGGCCTGGTCGTGCTCGGCTTTCCGTCGAACGACTTCGGAGGGCAGGAGCCGGGCAGCAACAAGGAGATTGCCGAGTTCTGCCGTCTCACGTATGGCGTGCAGTTTCCGATGTTCGAGAAATCCAGCGTGAGCAGCCTGCAGAGCAACCCGCTCTTCACGGAACTCCGCGCCAAAACCGGCCAAGTGCCCAAGTGGAATTTCTTCAAGTACGTCATCGATCGCAACGGCAAGCCTGCCGGAACGTTCGCAAGCGCGGTCGAACCCGACAATCGCGACCTCACCGCATTGGTGGAGAAGCTGCTCGCCGACAAACCTGCGACGTGACGGGTTGGATCGGCACCGCCCGCAGGTGCGTCGGGCGGTGATGCTGTGCGATAATACTCGTCTTTTTTTGGCGAGCTAGCTCAGCTGGTTAGAGCAGAGGAATCATAATCCTTTGGTCGGGGGTTCGAGTCCCTCGCTCGCTACCAGATCATAGCGAAACGGCCGCGTTGCGCGGCCGTTTCTTATTCGGCAACGCAGTAGTTCGCGACGCGCCCACACGGAGGCCCGGCCGCACCTACAACAGGAACAGACGGCGTCCTATAGCGGCGAATGTGCGCCTGGACGAGGATAGCTGTTGCGCTGGAGCAAGCTCACCTCGAGTCGCAGGCCTTGCGGTAGCGCTGCATGAAGTGAGCTCGGATAAACCAGCGCTGGAAAGGACGCCGAATGACTCGCCGGAACCAGGCGTCGCGCGTATTCGAAGAGCACTCGCAGCCACAACACGCTGCGGATACTCGGGTTGCGCCACAATTTCGTGACATCGTTGCGATCGGCGCTTCGGCGGGCGCGATCGAGGCGCTGACTGCGCTCGTCGCAACGCTGCCGGCAGACTTCTCCGGCTCGCTCTTCGTCGTGCTGCATATGGACCCGGACCCGGGCTCGAAGGTGCCGCAGATTCTCGCGCGCGCCGGAGCGCTGCCGGTCGTAGCACCAAAGGACATGACGAGGATCGCGAAGGGCCGCATCTACGTGTCTTCGCCTAATCGGCACCTCCTCCTCGAGCGCGACCGCGTACGGGTGGTACGTGGGCCGAAGGAAAATCGTCACCGCCCCGCGATCGATCCATTGTTTCGCTCTGCAGCCTGGGCCTACGGTCCGCGCGTCGTGGGGGTGATCCTGACCGGCATGGGGGATGACGGCGCCGCCGGTCTATGGGCGATCAAGAGCTGCGGTGGAACGACCGTCGTGCAAGACCCGGCGAGCGCCGCTCATCCGCAAATGCCGGAGAGCGCGCTGCTGCACAACGAGATCGATCATTGCATCCCGCTGGACCAAATTGCGCCTCTCCTCACTCGACTCGCGCGCGAGCCTATCAATGGGCACGACTACGCGTCGTGTCGACCGACGCTCAAGACTGAAGTGGAGTTCGACACCATGGGCCGAGACATCACGGACATGGGCTCGCTGGGGAAACTCTCTCCGTTCACCTGCCCCGCGTGCCGAGGCGCGCTGTGGGAGCTGCAGGACGGTGACATCCTGCGCTACCGCTGTCATACCGGACATGCGTTTTCAGAAGAGAGTCTGCGCGTCGAGCAATCGATCGCGATCGAAGAAGGTCTGTACTCGGCGCTACGGGCGGTTGAGGAAAAAGCCACGCTACTGCGCCGACTCAGCAAAGGATGGCGCGAGAAGTACCCGCACATCGTGTCCGATTACATGGCACGCGCACGGGCGCTCGATCAGTCCGCCGATCTCCTGCGCAAGTTGATCTGCCGCGGCAGCACCTAAGCGTAGGTGTTTCGCGTGTCAGCGCGACAGTGCAGGTAATACATTTTCAAGTCACGCACCAGCTTGTCGCGCGGTCGTTGCTCGATGCCGTCCCGCTGGCAGTTAGCGGTTGCAAAGCATAGTGCCCTACAGCGGTGCAAGTCGCTGAAATGCGTCACGTTCTGCCGGCGTATCCGCGAAGCGATTCCATAGGATTCAATGGGATTACCGCGATCCGACGCTCAAAGCGGACTGGCATCGGACTTGCTTAGCCAACCCCCAACGCGAGGAAGCGTCTGGAAAGGGGTTGCGTGCGATTTTTCCTGCCTTCGATCATCGCCCTGCTGTTCTCCGCAGCGGCGCATTCCTCTACTCCGTCACCGCAGGAGGCAGACCTCTACGCAGGGCTTCTTAACTGGGCTGTCAAACTATCGGGCTATCCACAACCTGCAACGCCTCCCACCGTGGAATTCGTCTCGCAGGAGTTCTTCAACGACCACGCGTGCGGCGGCAAGCGCTGCCATGTGTGGGGGTGGTACCCCAACACTGGCAAGAAGGTCGTCTACGTGCACGAGACCGTCCGTGAATTGGTCGAAGACGGATCGGATCCGAGGAGCCTGCTCGCGGCATCAATCATCGTGCATGAGTTCACCCATTACCTCCAGGCTGTGAATCGAGGGTTTGCCCCGTATAAGTGCAACGAAGCCCTCGAGTTGGAGCACGAGGCCTACAGCATCCAGAACGCGTATCTTGTGGCGTATGGTAGATACATGCAGGTTGGGCTTTCGATGCACAACGCGGGGTGTACTGGAAGCGCCGGCGAGAGCATGGTCGTCCCGTCAGGCTCGCAGTAAATGCGGCGCGCGATTCATAGCCGCACACGGCCAGCTCGAAGGCAGGCGACTCTATAGCGCGACACGCGCATTGCAGTTCCGCGCGCGTTGCAGTCCCCTTCAATAAATGGCTCGGTCGCGGTTCGTTGCCTTGTCCATTCCCTTGGCCGCATCAAGTCCCTTCACACCCTTGAGCACCGTGCCTTCCAGGTCGGCTTCGGTAAAGTCGGCACCTGTGACATCGGCCGCGGTCATATCCGCGCCGGAAAGCTTTACTCGGAACAGATTGGCGCCCCTCAAATCCGCCCCCTTTAAATCGGCAAACATCAGGAGCGCCCGGTTGAGGTCTGCATCACGCAGATTTGCGCCTGAGAGATTCGCGCCGCTCAGATCAGTGCGCATCTGCCCCATGCCCTGATTCCTGATATCGACGCCGAGCCTGGCGCGGCTCAGATTCGTCCCGTGCAGATCGGCCCCAGCAAGATCGGCAATCGTTCGAACGCCCGTCAGATTCGCGCCCGCGAAATTCGGCTTTTCCTTGACCGGACCTCCGAGAATCACCGGGCTCAGCATAGTGCTGTCCGAGAGGTCGGCGCTAGCGAAGTTGGTACCCATGATCCAGGCGCCATTCAGATTCGCCTTCACGAGCTTGACACCTTCGAGATTCGAGGAGACCAGCCGCGTGCCGAACAGATTGGCGCCCGACAGATTGGCACGCTTGAAGTCGAGGTTACTGAGGTCGAGATCCGAGAGGTCCTTGCCCATCAACTCAGCAGGCCGGTCGCGATCCGCTTGCGCCAGGATCCCGCGCACTTCATCGGCCGCAAGCTCGGCGGCCCATGCGATCGACGCTGCGCAGAACCCAATCGTGATCAGCACAATCGCCAGCGGCCTTCGCCGTTTCACGCCGAACATCGCGTTCACCCGGATCGATACTTCGATCGGATTTCCCGATCTGATACCTCATCGAAGATGGTCCGCGTGAAAGCGAACCTGCTCTTCGATGAAGGTCGCGATAAAGAAGTAGCTGTGGTCGTAACCGCTACGCAGGCGAAGGTCGAGTGGAACACCAGACCGCTGGCACGCGTCCTGTAGCAACTCCGGTTTGAGCTGGTTCTCGAGGAACTGGTCGTTGGTTCCTTGATCGACCACGATCGGCGGGCCCTTCCAGCCGCGGTCTTCGATGAGTGCCGTCGCGTCGTATTCCCGCCAGCGGGACCGGTCAGGCCCCAGATAACCCGTCAGCGCCTTCTGACCCCATGGACAGCGGATGGCCGACGTTATCGGCGCGAAGGCTGACACCGATTTGTAGTCTCGCGGATTCTTGAGCGCAATGGTGAGCGCACCGTGGCCGCCCATCGAATGCCCGAATAATCCGACCCTCGTAGAATCGATGGGGAAATTCGCAGCGACATCCACCGCCAGCTCCTTGGTGATGTATGAATACATGCGATAGCCACGCGACCACGGCGGCTCGGTGGCATCAACATAGAAGCCTGCGCCGAGTCCAAAGTCGTAGCTGTCGCCCTCCCCCGGAATTCCCAGTCCTCGAGGACTCGTATCGGGTACGACGATCGCCAGCCCAAGCTCGGAAGCAAACCTCTGCGCCCCGGCTTTGACGATGAAGTTCTCCTCGGTACAGGTGAGCCCTGAGAGCCAATAAAGCACCGGAACGCGGTGGGAGCTCGCAGCGGGAGGCAGGTACACGCCGAAGCGCATCGTGCATCCAGTCTCCTGCGACGCGTGCATGTATACGCCCTGAACCCCGCCGAAGCAAAGGTTCTGCGCTACTGTCCGGATTCTCTCTTCGACCACGCACCTCTCGAGGGGGCTGTCACGAGGAACCGCGCAAAGGGCTACCCGCGGTACGACGTCCCCTTTAGTTTCGCAGTATGCGTGGCGATCAGATCCATGATCGGCGGCGACAGGCAATCATACGGCTCGAGACCCAGTTGCTTCAGCCGTCCCCTGACCTCGCCCATGTTTTTGGGATTAGCGCCGGATTCGATGATCGAGGAGACGAAGGCCCCGAACTCGGGCGGCGACCAACCCTGCTCCGGTGAGAGTTCGGTGTGAATGAAGTCCAACCCATACAGCGCGTGGTCCTTGTTGTCGATGCGCCCGTACATGTGGACGCCGCATCCGGTGCACGCATAACGCTTGATGACTGCGTTCGGATCGACAACTTTGAGCTTGTTCTCGTTCGCGGTCACTCGGAGATTGTCGCGCGGCACGACTGCGACCTGCGAGAAGAGCGCCCCGCTCGGCTTCCAGCATTTCGTGCAGCCGCAAACGTGATTATGAGCGCTTTGACCCTTGATCGATACGGTGACCTTCTTGTCGGAACATTTGCAGGACAGCGTGCCACCGGCGAAGTTTGCCGCTGCGGCCTTGATTCCGTTGTCAACCGCCGGATGGATGGAAGTTGCGGTAGCCATGCTCAATTTCCTCCTAACAGGATGTTATGCAGGCGTCGGCGGGGTGGACTGTGCCGACGAAACGCTGATCGGCCCGATGCTGCGGATCGCTATCAACGCGCTTCCGTCAATAGGTCACCACAGCCCGGATCGATTTGCCCTGATGCATGAGATCGAACCCTTCGTTGATGCGATCGAGTGGCAGCACGTGAGTGATCAAATCATCGATGTTGATCTTGCCTTCCATGTACCAATCGACAATCTTCGGCACGTCGGTGCGGCCGCGTGCTCCACCAAAGGCGGTGCCCTTCCACACGCGGCCGGTAACGAGCTGAAACGGGCGGGTGCGAATTTCCTGCCCAGCGCCGGCAACGCCGATGATTACCGCGACACCCCAACCGCGGTGGCAGCACTCCAGCGCCTGGCGCATCACGTCGACATTGCCGATGCACTCGAAAGTGTAATCAGCGCCACCCCCGGTGAGCTCGACTAGATGAGCGACGAGGTCGCCTTTGACCTCCTTTGGATTGATGAAGTGCGTCGCCCCGAACTTGCGCGCGAGCGCCTCACGGGCTGGATTCAGATCGACGCCGATGATCATGTTGGCGCCCACCATGCGCGCGCCCTGCACGACGTTAAGTCCGATGCCGCCCAGGCCAAAGACCACGACGTTGGCGCCAGCCTCGACTTTGGCGGTGTTGATCACCGCACCGATGCCGGTGGTCACGCCACAGCCGATGTAGCAGACCTTTTCGAACGGTGCGTCCTCGCGGATTTTCGCGACTGCAATTTCCGGCAGCACCGTGAAGTTGGCAAAGGTCGAGCACCCCATGTAGTGGTGGACGAGACGGCCGTCGAGCGAAAAGCGGCTGGTACCGTCTGGCATCATCCCCTTACCTTGCGTCGCGCGAATGGCAGTGCAGAGATTGGTCTTGCGCGACAGGCACGATTTGCACTGTCGGCACTCGGGCGTATACAAGGGAATGACGTGATCGCCTTTTTTGACGCTTGTCACGCCAGGTCCGACGTCGACGACGATGCCCGCTCCCTCATGGCCGAGGATCGCGGGAAACAAACCCTCTGGATCCGCACCGGAGCGTGTGAATTCATCGGTGTGACAGATGCCAGTGGCCTTGATCTCGACTAGGACCTCGCCCGCCTTCGGTCCAGCCAGTTGCACGGTCTCAATCGTGAGAGGTGCTGCAGCCTTGTGCGCCACTGCTGCGCGAACTTCCATCATCGATTCCTCCTCCACCCGTCAAGGCGGCGGCCCGGACATCGCTATCCGACGCTTGGTGCTAGGGGCAAATCCTCTTTGAAGACCATCGCTGCAATGCAGCAATAAATAAGGTTGACCGCACTTTTCAGAGCGTCTAGGGCAGGTTCTGTGTGGGGCGTCTCGCCTTGCCAGGATGAGCACCATGTCTCAGCAATCCCTTGCTGCAACTGCATGTCGGTCGTTGTCCTACAAGAACACGACAAAGTGCTCAACACAAATTGTACAGATCAAATTGACTTTGTCCAATCGCAGAGCCAAACTGAAATTGGCTCGCCGCAAAGCACATTGTGTTGGTGTCTTCTTTGGCGCGGCGTGCGGACAAAGACGAAATGAGGAGGCAAGCGAGGAGGTTATATGACGATTGTTAACAAGCCATGGGTCCGCTTGGCGTTGGCGTGGTTGCCGTTGGTTCCTGCGGCGGTATGGGCGAATCCGGATGTCGAAAAGCTGACCGCCGATCCCAAGAACTGGGCGATGCAGGCTGGCGACATGTACAACCAGCGGTACAGCAAGCTGACGCAGATTAACGCCCAGAACGTGGGCAAGATGCAGGTGGCGTGGATGTTTTCTACCGGCGTGCTTCGAGGCCACGAAGGATCGCCGCTCGTCATCGGTGACATGATGTACGTGCATACGCCGTTCCCCAACAAGATATTCGCGATCGACCTCAACACGCAAAAGATCAAATGGCGCTACGAGCCGAAGCAGGACGCCGCGGTGATCCCGCAGATGTGCTGCGACACCGTTTACCGCGGCTTGGCCTATGCCGAAAACAAGATCTTCCTGCAGCAGGCAGACAGCATGCTCGTTGCGCTGGACGCCGGTACCGGCAAGGTCATTTGGTCGGTGAAGAACGGCGATCCCAAGGTCGGTGCGGTCAACACCAACGCGCCTCATGTGTTCAAGGACAAGGTGGTGACCGGAATCTCCGGCGGCGAGTGGGGAGTGCGTGGGTACCTTGCCGCTTATGACATCAACACCGGCAAGCTCGTGTGGAAGGCGTACAGCACCGGCCCCGACAACGAGATGCTGATGGACCCAGCAAAGACGATGACCTGGACCGATGGAACGCTCAAGCCCGTAGGCAAGGATTCATCGCTAAAGACCTGGCAGGGCGATCAGTGGAAGATCGGCGGCGGCACGACGTGGGGCTGGTACAGCTACGACAAGGGGCTCAACCTCCTCTACTACGGAACGGGCAACCCGTCGACGTGGAATCCGGCGCAGCGTCCCGGCGACAACAAGTGGTCAATGACTATTTTCGCCCGCGACGTTGATACTGGGATGGCGAAGTGGGCCTATCAGATGACGCCGTTCGACGAGTGGGATTTCGACGGTGTCAACGAGATGATCCTCGCTGACATCGAGGTAAAGGGCAAGCCCACGAAGGCGCTGGTCCATTTCGACCGCAACGGCTTCGGCTACACGCTCGACCGGGAGACAGGTGCGCTGCTGGTCGCCGAGAAATACGACCCGGCGGTGAACTGGGCGACCAATGTCGATATGAAGACCGGCCGTCCGCAGGTCGTCGCCAAGTATTCGACCGCCAAGGGTGGGCCGGACGTCAACACCAAGGGGATTTGCCCGGCGGCGCTCGGCTCGAAGGACGAGCAGCCTGCATCGTTCAATCCCAACAACAAGCGGTTCTACGTTCCTACTAACCACGTGTGCATGGACTATGAGCCGTTCAAGATCGACTACACGGCCGGTCAACCGTATGTCGGCGCGACGCTGTCGATGTTTCCAGCGCCCGGTGGTACGAACATGGGCACTCTGGTCGTGTGGGACGCAGGCAGCGGCAAGATCGTCCAATCGAAGCCCGAGAAGTTCTCGGTTTGGAGCGGAACGCTCGTGACCGCGGGAGGGATCGCGTGCTACGGGACGCTGGAAGGCTATCTCAAGTGCGTCGACGCCAACGATATCAACAAGGAGCTGTTCACGTTCAAGACGCCGTCGGGCATCATCGGCAACGTCTTTACCTATGAGCACAAGGGCAAGCAATACATCGGCGTATTCTCGGGTATCGGCGGCTGGGCGGGTATCGGCATGGCCGCAGGACTCGACAAGGACACCGATGGCCTCGGTGCCGTGGGTGGCTACAAGGAGCTGCGGGATTACACCGAGCTAGGCGGTTCGTTGACGGTCTTCGCGCTTCCGCAGTAGGACTCGCTGTCACCCCTGCCGGCGCGGCGCACAAATGCCGCGCTGGCAGGAACAGCGTAGCGGTGCAACTTGTAAGTACCTGCAGCACTCTCAGCCTCACCTTCCGCTATTGCACGATCATTGCCATGCGAAGTCTCGGCAGAGCATTGGTTCCGGTGTTGTTGCTTTGCGCGGGGCCAATAGATCCAGGTTCGGCTTCCACGCAGGACAGGAGTGCGGCGGCGACCGGAGGCAAGCCGCTGTATACCGTCGTCGATGGATACAAGGTGGATCCGAACACCATGAACGGGTTTCGCGCCTGGCGCGCGGCGGCCTGCGATCGGTGTCACGGCGCCAATCAGGAGGGCATGGTCGGCCCATCGCTTATCGAAAGCCTGAAGACGCTCAGCAAGGACGATTTCGTCAAGACGGTGCGTGACGGCCGGCTCGACAAGGGCATGGTGAGCTTCGCGTCGAGCAAGATGGTCATGGACAACATCGACAATCTGTATGCCTATCTGAAAGGCCGGTCGAACGGCGACATTACCCGGGCGAAGGTGGAGGAGTTGAAGCAGTGAGGGTCGCCGCGCGCGCCATTACGCTCGCGCTCGCGTTCGGCGTCGCGTGCGTCTGCGCCGAAGAAACGCGTACCGCCTTTCGTCCTTGTATCGATCCCGCCAATCTGCCCTTTGCCAATACCAAGGGCGAAGGATTCGAAAATCGGATTGCCGAGTTGTTTGCCGAGAAGCTAGGCCTGCCGGTCCAGGCGTATGCGCTCCCGCAGCGCATGAATTTCATTCGTAACACGCTACGCTATCGATTGCCCGGCCAGGACTTTCGCTGCGATATCGTGATGAGCG
>Ga0126384_10002179_pt1 | contig 11868 bp, 9 predicted proteins | sample PanSoiMetPlot_36_FD_92543 | JGI IMG/M metagenome (GOLD analysis project Ga0126384, IMG submission 92543) | Tropical forest soil microbial communities from Panama - MetaG Plot_36 | ecosystem: Environmental > Terrestrial > Soil > Tropical forest > Bulk soil | place: Panama | collected 2016-02-17 | reverse complement strand
AGGGGGGAGTCCCCCCTTGGGACGAGCGGCCCGGGAGACCCGGCCCACTCGTACCCCCCTGTTCTGAGGGGGGAGTCCCCCCTTGGGACGAGCGGCCCGGGAGACCCGGCCCACTCGTACCCCCCTGGCCGCGCTCAGTCATTCCGACCTACGAGTCGCTGCCCTGGGCGCCGGTCGAACACCAGCCGGCTGAACAGGATCTCAGCCGGACGCCCGGACTCAGTGCGCAGGTCGGCACCGACCCCGTCCAGGCGCTTGAGGACGACAGCCGCCACGATCGCCGCCGCGGCGGCCATCAGCTCCACCGGATGAGGCCACAACCGCACGTAGGCGAGGTATGCGATCAAGCCGAGCAGCACCCCCGGCGCCGGCTGCCTGACCAGGCTGCCGAGCGCGTACATCCCCAGAAGCGGCACCAGCCCGGTCGGAGAGATCGCCGCCAGCGCCCCCGTCGCCGTGGCGACCGCCCTCCCGCCACGAAAGTGGAGGAGGTACGACCAGCCGTACCCGACCACCGAGCCAACGCCGGCCGCGCCGAGCAGCAGAGGCGAGCCGGTCAGCGCCCACGCCGCCCAGGCCGGCACCAGGCCCTGCAGGAACGACGTCACGCCGACGACGGCCGCCGGCAGAAGGCCGACGTTTCGCATGACGTTGGAGGCCCCGATGTTGCCCGTGCCGTAGCGGCGGACATCGATCCCGGCGACCCATCCGACCAGGAGCCCAACGGGCACCGATCCAACCAGATACCCGGCGGCGAACCAGAAACCGACTGCGGCCATGCTTTCATAGTCTGCTTCAGCGGGAGATCCGATGTAACCTGGCCGCGATTCTGTAGGTAGATGCGCTTGATCGAAACCGCCGCCGGCGGGGTGGCAGGGTCGCGGCCATGGTCAGTGTGACAGGCCTGAATCACAGGTACGGGGAGGGCCCGACGGCTCTGACCGTGCTGTGCGGCCTGGAAATGGAGGTCGAGCGCGGCGGCTATGCGGCGGTGACGGGTGTCTCGGGCGCTGGGAAGAGCACACTCCTGGCAATTCTTGGTGGACTCGAACCGGTGCAGCAGGGCCGTGTGCTGGTCGCCGGCATGGACGTGTCGCTGCTCAGCGGGTGCGAGCTGGCTCGTTTCCGAAGAGAGCGGATCGGCTTCGTCTTCCAGGATTTCGGGCTGCTGACGATGCTCTCCGCACGTGAGAACGTCGAGGTTGCGCTGGCGCTCGCCAGGGTGCCCCGCTGCGACCGGCGAAGGCAGGCAGACAGCCTCCTGGCGGAGGTCGGCCTGGCGGATCGCGCCGGCCACCGGCCTGCTCGTCTGAGCGGCGGTGAGCTCCAGCGAGTGGCCATGGCGCGAGCCCTCGCCAACCATCCCCAGGTCCTCCTGGCGGACGAACCCACCGGCAACCTGGACGAGGGCACCGCCGGCCGGGTGATGGACCTCCTGGAACGCTTGCGCGAAGAGCGCGGCTGCACGCTGGTGGTGATCACTCACAACCCCGAGCTGGCGGCGCGCGCCGACCACCGCCTCCGGCTCAGCCGTGGCCGCCTCGTGAGCCTGTGAGCTGGGACGACGCCGCGCTGCTCGCGCTGCGCAGCCTCGGCCGGCGTTGTGCACGAAGTCTGCTCGCGGGTCTGGGTGTGGCGCTCGGGACGACGCTGCTGGTTGCGCTCCTGGGAATCGCGGCAACGGCTGACAGCCGGATCGTGAGCCAGCTCAGCCACGGCGGGCCGGCCGCAGCCATCCACGTTCGCGACGCCATGCCCGACCCGGCTGGGTACGACAGCGACAGCCTCATGTCGGGGCCTCATCGTGACCTGGGCGACGACGCCGTCGCTGCCATCCACCGCGCCTCACACGTGACCTCCGTCGTGCCGTTCCTGTCGTCCTCGGCACTGGTCGTGCCCTGCCCCGGCATCACGCCCGGTTCGCCCGACGCGCCGGTCCCATGCCGGCAGCCCGTACAGGGCTACTTCGGCGCGCTGGTCGGCACCGATCTGACGCGCTCGCGGGACCTTCCGATCACTCTGCTGGCGGGGCGGCTGCCGGCGGCTGGCTCGATGACCGAGGTCGCCGTCACCCAGTCGTACGTCCAGCGGGTGCACCTCGACGTGACCCACCGGGCGGCGGTGCTCGGCTCGGAGATCGAGTTCGCGACGCCTCAGCTCCTGCCGGGCGCCGGGACCCGCTTTCGGGGCCGCTGGTATCGGGCCGAGGTTGTAGGCGTGGTCGCCCAGACCGTCGACGGGGGCGACTTCCTGGTGCCGATCCAGCAGACGCAGGTGGCGCGGCAGTGGGCACTTGGGGGCGCGGACAGCCGCACGCTGCGACGCCCCACGTCCCCATACACCGGCCTCGTGGTGGTCGCGGACAGCCTGGACAACGTTCACGCGGTCCGCCAGGAGATCTTCGCGATCGGCTACGCCAACAGCGCGCCCGAGCACCTTGTGGCGTCAGTCCAGAAGTACCTGCACGTCGTCGACATCGTGCTGGGCGGCATCGGCGCGGTGGCACTGGCGATCGCCGTGATCGGTGTGGCGAACACGCTTCTCGCGGCGGTGCGCGAGCGCTGGCGGGAGATTGGGGTGCTCAAGGCGCTTGGTGCGTCTGACGCCGACGTCGCACGCTGGTTCCTCGTCGAAGCGGGAATGCTTGGCGTGGCGGGTGGACTCGCCGGGACGGCCGCCGGCGCGGGGCTGGCAGCCTCGGTCGCGCTGGCAGTCAACCACTACCTGGTCGGGCAGGGTCTGCAGGGGATCGACCTGGGTGGGCCGCCGGTCGGACTGCTTGTCGGCGCTCCGGCGGTCGCGGTCTTGCTGGCGGTGATCGCAGCTGTGGTGCCTGCGCTGCGAGCAGCCCGGCTACCGGTCAGGGAGGCGCTGGGCGGATGAGGCTAAAGCGCCCGACCACCGTGGGTATCTCACGGCTGCTGCTCGTCGCCATCGTGGTCGCGTTGACGGCCTGCGCTTCAAGCTCGCAGGACCTGACACCCGAAACCCGCCCGGCCAGTGGCCCCCGGGTCGTGTACGTCGCCATCGGCGCCAGCGAGACGGCAGGTGTCGGCACCCGTGACCCCTACCGTGATGCCTTTCCTCAGCAGCTGTTTCAGCGCCTCGACCAGACGGCTCTCATGTACAGCTTCGGGCTGCCTGGTGAGACCACCAGTGGAGCCCTGCGGGACGAGCTGCCGGGCGCGCTGGCGGTGAAGCCCACGCTGGCCACCGTCTGGCTCAGCGTTGACGACCTGGCGGCCGGGGTGCCGGTCGCCGACTACGAGGCTCAGCTTGATCAGATCGTCGCAGAGCTGCGCGGAGCCGGGGCGCGGGTACTGATCGCCAACACGCCCCACCTGGAACGCATGCCTGCCTACGTCGCGTGCCAGCCGTTCCCTCCGGCAGGATCGCCGAAGTGCCCTCTCGGGTCGACCACCCTGCCGCCGCCCGACGAGGTGGACGCACAGGTGCAGGCCTACAACGCCGCGATCGCCCGGGTCGCCCAGCGCAACGGGGCCACGGTGGTCGACCTCTACGCGGCTGGCCAGGTGCCAGATCAGCACCCCGAGTACGTGAGCGGCGACGGCTTCCATCCCAGCACAGCGGGCGCCGCCGCAATAGCCGAGGAGTTCGCGGCGGCGTTGGGGTGAGCAGTCAGCGGATCCGGCGCCGCCGGCTCTTACCGTTCGTGCGCGACGCTTACGACGCTGCGCACGGAGTCAGGTCCAAAGCCGCGGGCAGGACGACGACCTGGTAGAAGCCACCTTCGGGCTGTACGTGGACCAGCCGGCTTCCGTCCCGGCCCCGGTCGGTGCCCGAGACGATCGCGGCACCCGTGACCCCAACCGTCCCTCGAACCTGGCGCGGCACGAAGAGCAACGTCTCCGGAGCGCCGGCCGGCGCGCTCGCCACCAGGTTGAAAAGCCCTGTGCCTGGCTCGTATGAATAGGTCACGTTGCTCGAGGTCCCGGCCATTGCACGCGGCCAGACTCGTGCGAGGAGGCGCTCACGGTCCAGGCGCAAGCACCCGTTCTGAGGCTCGGTGGAGGGATCGCGGGCGGCCGGCGGCCGGTCGTACGCGCAGCGCTGGTCGCGGTGTCCGTCGTAGAAGCCGTCGTAGACGCCCCACGTGGGCACCACGGCGCAGTTCTGCTTCCAGACCCACAGGATGGCGCCAACACGGTGCCGCTCCTGCGAGGTCAGCTGGTTGGCCAGAAGGATCGCGTCGTCGGCCGGCTGGTTGCCAAGCTCATCCACGAAGAGCGCCGCGCGCAGCGCCCGCGCTTCGAGCTGGCCGCTGACGTAGGAGAGCTCGAAGCCCCCCGGCGGGTACGAGGCCCGCCTCGGATCCTGACCGGCCAGTGCATCCAGCGTGAACACATGGGTGTACGCGTGGATCGCGTACACCAGGTTGGCGGCAGAGCTGAAGGGCAGTGGCAGGCTCGTCGGGAAGTCCGTCTGCTCCCGGAGGTGGTTCGGCTCCACGAAGAACAGGTGGGCGCGATCGCCGATTCCGAGGTCTCGATAGCCACACGCCGGCACCGGCGGGGCCGAGCTGGGGCAAGGCAGTCCATCGCCGGCCCCGGTGAGGGCATCCAGGACGCGCCTGTAGAAGGGAAACAAGAACAGGTCTTCGAACAGCGGCGGAGGCACAAAGCCGGGCCAGGGCTCGTTGAATATGCCGTACCCGGCGACGGTGCTGCTGTCCTTGAAGCGGCGCACAAGCGCTGCCAGCGCACCCATGTAGTGATCCTGCAGCCCGTTCCCTGGCGCCTGGCCGGCCGGCCCCGCGACCTGCCGGTTGAGCCAGAAGCTGTTGAACGCGGCGAACACGGCGGGGTTCAGCTCGCGCTGGCCGAAGAAGACCTCGGAGGGCCAGAAGTCCGTGATCACGGCCCAGGGCGGCGCACCGGAGAGCTGGTTCAAGCTGGTCGGTGTCCCGCCCGGCAGCGGGGGCGGCGAAGGCCGTGCCAGGTAGCGCGTGTAAGCGTTTTCGTGCATGTCGAGGATCACGTACATGCCTTCCTGGTCTGCCCACCCGACCACCTGGGCAATGCGGTCGAGGTAGCGCTGGTCATACTTGCCCGGCTGCGGCTCGAGCAAGCTCCAGGAAAGCGCGAGGCGGACCACGTCGAAGCCCAGCGCCCGCATCTCGGAAAGGTCGTTGCGGCAAAGTGGCGGCTGCCAGACGTCTGCCGAGTTTGGCGGGCACCGATTGTCGTAGGCCGCGGGGTCCGACGGAAAGAACGGCGCAGGTCTCAAGGTTGCGGGATCGCTGCCCGACCAGTAGTCCATCAGGCCACCGCTCGCCACGCCTCGCAGGATCACGCTCCTGCCCATTGCGTCAGCGATGAACGCCGGCTCCCGCGCCGGGTGCTCGACGTGCAGCCAGGGCAAGCCGCCGGCAATGGCGCTCGGCCTGGATTCTTGCCGCGGCCGGAGCACGGTCGAGAAGTCTGTCAGCCACCCGCCAGGCAGCGTGAGCGCGAACAGACCGGCGACCACCACGATCCAGGCGACTGTAGTGAGACGGCGCCGCACGGCGCGGTCAGCCTCCCGTCGTTCGGTGCTGGCGCAGGTCGTCGAGCATCCTGCCCAGCACGCTGAACGCCGCCTCGACCTCGGCCGCGTCCAGCGACCGGCTGACGACGTCCTCCACCTCCTCGAAGCAAGCGTGGACCCGGCTTTCGATTGCCTCGCTGGCGTCTGTAAGGGTGATGATGAGGCGGCGGGCGTCGGACGGATCCGGGCTGCGGTTGATCAACCCGTGCGCCTCGAGCTGGGGCAGGATCAGCGTCCCCGAGGCTCGGCTCAGCGCGAGGGAGTCGATCAGGTCAGTTTGCGTCAGGCTGCCGCCGGGTGCCCGGTAAAGCTGGACCAGAACCACGGCCTGCGCATAGCTGACGTTCATTGGAGCGAGCCTGGCGGCCACCTGCTCCTGGACGAGGCGCCCGGTGACGGTGAGCAACCTGACGAGATGCGCTCTGGCGATGAAAGGCCGTGGTCTGCGGCTCAAGCCGCTTCACTATAGATGGAGGTTGCCCGGGCTCGGCTTCTGTCCCAGCCTTCGCACCGGGGTGAGTGCGACGGAGAACGCCGAGAGCACGAAGGCGCCGCCGGTCAGAGCCAGAACCGGCGCGTAGCTGCCGAGCCGGTCGTACAGTGCGCCGGCTGCTATCGGTCCCACCGACCCGGCAATCGCGATCGGGAGCCCTGACGCGGCCGTGATGGAGCCGAACGACGAGCGCCCGAAGTGGTCGGCCATCGTGGAGGCGCGAAGCGGAGAGGTGGCTCCGAAGGCGGCCCCGTAGATGGCCACATATCCCCAGACGAAGAGAGGATGTGCCGCGAGCCCGAGCAGAGCCACGCCTGCGGCCTGGGCACTGTAGCAGCCGGCCAGAAGCGCCTGGGGGCTGAGGTTCTCGCTGAGCCGGTTGAGGAGATAGCGTCCTGGCAGGCTGGCTACGCCGAGCAGTCCAGCCATGGCCGCCGCCAGCACCGGGTCGAAGCCTCGACCGATCAGATACGCCACCTGGTGGGCGAGTATCACCGAATGGGCCATGAGCCCAAGGGCGAAGGCCGTAGTCAGCGTCCAGAAGGGGAGGGTGGCAAGAGCTTGACGTAACTGGACGCCGTGGCTCGGGGGCTGCCCACCCGGCGGGTAGGCTGTGCCGTCCAGCTGCATGCCGAGGTCCTCGGGGCGCCTACGGAGGACCGCCGCATGAAGCGGAAGGGCGATCAGCAGCTGGACCAGACCGAATACGACCAGCGTGCCGCGCCAGCCGATCCGCACGACCAGAACGCCCGCCAGTGGGATGAAGATCGGGGACGCCAGGCCCCCGAGGAGCGTGAGGATGGCCAGCGCCGAGCCGCGCCGGCGCCAGAACCAGTTGGCGATCACAGTGAACGTGATCGGGTAGAGCGTCAGCGCCATCGACAGCGCGATGACGCCGGACCAGAGCAGGTAGAACTGCCATGGGTCGCGCACCTGTGAGGTCGCGATCAGTCCCGCTCCGCCAATCAGCGAGCCGAACGACATCAGCGCGCGGGAACCATGTCGATCTACGAGCCGCCCGACCGGAAGACCCAGCAGGCCGGTCGTCAGAAGCGAGAGCGAAAAGGCTCCCGAGAGAAGAGCGCGGCTCCAGCCGAGCTCCCTCTCCATCGGCACCACGAGGACAGCGAAAAAGTACTGCGTGGTGCCGTAGGAGACGATGGTCGTCGCCCCCAGAACCCAGACCAGCAGCCAGCCCCGGTAAAGGCGTCTCCCTTCGAACCCTCCCACACCGTCGTCCTTACAAGATCAGCCCTCAGTCTGGTGGTCTGAGAAGCTCCTCGTACCGTCGCAACCCCTCGACGATCTTGCCGATCGCATTCGGATCCACGAACGTGGCGGTGCCGACCTGGACAGCCCTGCATCCCGCGAGCAGGAACTCCATGGCATCTTCGGCCGCGGCGATGCCGCCGATCCCAACCACGGGGATGGACACCGCTCGAGCTGTCCGGTGGGCGAGATAGACCGCCAGCGGCCGGATGGCCGGCCCCGAGAGGCCGCCGGTGTGGAAGGCCAGGCGCGGCTGACGGCTTTGCAGGTCGAACGACATGCCGACAAAGGTGTTGACGGCGCTCAGAGCATCGGCACCGGCCTCCTCACACGCGCGCGCGATCTCAGTGATGTCCGTGACGGCCGGCGTCAGCTTGACCCAGACGGGAAGGCTCGTGCGCTGACGAACGGCCGAGGTCACGGCGGCCGCAGACCGGGGATCATTGCCGAAAAACATCCCGCCCTCCCGAACATTGGGGCAGGAGATGTTGATCTCCAACCCGGACACGCCGGGCACACCATCCAGGCGGGCTGCGAGCTCCGCGTACTCGCCCACGGTCTCGCCGTTGACGTTGACCAGGACCGGAAAGTCCCAGCTCGCCCACTGCGGCGCATAGTCGCGGATCAACGCTTCGACGCCCGGGCCCTGCAGGCCGATCGCGTTGAGCATCCCGCTGGGGGTCTCGGCGATCCTGGGCGGAGGCGTGCCGAGACGGGGTTGCAGGAAGATGCCCTTGGAAACGATGCCGCCGAGGTGCCGTCGGTCGCAGAGTGGAACCTCGGTGCCGTACCCGAACGTCCCGGATGCAGCCATCACCGGAGACTTGAGCCGGACGCCGCCCACGTCGAGCGAGCCGCTCAAGCCGTCACCCGGTAGTGGAGGTGCGCCGGCAGGTCTGCCCACCGGATGGAGCCGGCGCGGTACACGGGGCCCTCGGTGCACGCCCTGTCGTACACGCCCGAGGTCCGTGGCACCGCGCAGCCCAGGCACACCCCGGTGCCGCAGCCCATGTACGTCTCGACAGCCACCTGGGCGTCGGGCCAGCGCGCCGCGACGGCTGCCAGCATCCTGTTCGGACCGCACGCAAGGACATGGCCCACCTCGGAGGGGGGCACGGCGTCGAGAGCCGACCCGTGCACGCCCGTGGACCCGTCGTCCGTGGCCCAGTAGTAGCGATCGGCATCCGCCTCTGAACAGAGCTCCGCCTGGGTGCGGGCCCCGTGCACCCACGCAACTTCAAGGCCGAGCGCCCTGGCGTCCCGTGCTGCGAGCGGCATCGGCGCCACCCCCAGGCCACCTGAGATGAGCGTAACCCGGCCCGGGCCGGCGTCGAGCTGGAATCCGCGGCCCAGGGGTCCCAGAGCCGACACCAGCTCACCCCGGGTCAGGTCGAGCAGCCGCTCTGTGCCTTCTCCAACAGCACTGAGCACGATCTCGACAACGTCGCCGTCTGCGCGGTAGACGCTGAACGGCCGCCGCAGCAGTGGACCCGGCCGCATGAGCAGGTTCACGAACTGACCGGCCATGACTGTTCGTGCGATAGGGGCCGCCTCGAAGCCAAGCACCCACATCTCGCGGGCCACCTTGCGGCGCGACACCAGCGGCGCAGGCACGTCGTACGTCACGCTGCTCCTTCTCGCCACTCGGTGATGGTGCGGACTTCCAGGCTCCCGCTGGAATGCCACGCCGACTCAACCAGCGCGGCGGCCGTGTCCAGCGAGGTCAGGCATGGGATCCGCCGGTCGACGGCCGCGCGCCGGATCTCGAACCCGTCCTTGATGACCGGTCGCCCCGGCTGGATCTCGTCGCTGATTCCGGTCATGGTGTTGATGACCATGTCGACGCTTCCGTCCGAGATCACGTCGATCACCGTCTGGCCGCCCTCACCGATCTTGCCCACGACCTGTGGCGAGAAGCCGGCCCGCCTCAGCGTCCCAGCCGTGCCTGAAGTCGCATAGATCCTGTAGCCGAGCTGCGTCAGCCGCGACACGATCGGAAACATCTCAGCCTTGTCCGTGTCAGCGATCGTGAGCAGCACGCTGCCGCCGGGCCGCAGCGCCATGCCGGCAGCCTGGAACGCCTTGCGGAGCGCCGCCGGAAGGGTGCGGTCGACGCCCATCACCTCGCCGGTCGACTTCATCTCGGGTCCCAGGTAGCTGTCGGCCGCCGCCAGCTTGCTCATCGAGAAGACCGGCGCTTTGACCGCGACCAGCGGCCGGGCGGGCACGAGGCCGGATGACCAGCCAAGTTCGGCGAGCCGCTCGCCAAGCATCACCCGAGTCGCCAGCCTGACCATTGGCACGCCGGTCACCTTGGACAGCATCGGCACCGTCCGCGACGCACGCGGGTTGACCTCGAGCACGTAAACCAGCCCGCGGTGGACCACGTACTGCACGTTGACGAGGCCCCGCAGCCGCAGATGGCGTGCGATGCGAGCCGTGTAGTCGACGATCGCCGCCTCCTCCGACGGCTCCAGCCCAGGTGCGGGGTAGACCGCGTAGGAGTCGCCGGAGTGGACGCCGGCCCGTTCGACGTGGCGCATGATGCCGGGGATGACGACGGTCTCACCGTCGGAGACCGCGTCCACCTCGACCTCCGTGCCCATCAGGTACTTGTCGACCAGGAGGCTGCCGCGTGGTCCGGCCGCTCGCGCCCACCCCATGTAGCGGCGCAGCTCGCTCGCGTTGCGAACGATCTCCATCGCCCGCCCGCCCAGCACGTAGGACGGCCGGACCAGCACCGGGTAGCCGACTCGCTCGGCGATGGCCAGCGCCGCCTCCACCGAGGTAGCCGCGTCCCCGACAGGCTGGGGAACCCCGATTGCGTTCAGAGCCGCTGCGAAGCGCCGGCGGTCCTCCGCCAGGTCGATCGCCTCCACTGACGAGCCGAGGACGGGTATGTCTCTGGACGCCAGAGGATCGGCCAGGTTGACCGCGGTCTGGCCGCCGAATTGAACGACTGCGCCCTCGACTCTCTCCGTCCGCGCGATGTCCTCGGCTGCGCTCAAGTCCAGCGGCTCGAAGTAGAGGCGGTCGGAGCTGTCGAAGTCGGTCGAGACGGTCTCAGGGTTGGAGTTGGCCATGATCGCCCTGGCCCCAAGCTCGCGCAGCGCCAAGGCGGCGTGGACCGAGCAGTAGTCGAATTCGATGCCCTGGCCGATGCGGATCGGCCCCGAACCGATCACCAGCGCGGCCCGGCCGGGCTGCGGCCCCGCCTCGTTCTCCTCGTCGCCGGTGCACGAGTAGTAGTACGGAGTCTCAGCCTCAAACTCCGCTGCGCAGGTATCGACCAGCTTGTAAACCGTCGACGACGAGGCCGCCGCGCGGTCCAGAACCAGGTCTGCGATGCGATCCAGGAACCACACGTCGATGCCGGTGCGTCGGGCCAGGTCTGATGGCGAGGCGCCGCCGCGCAGTGCGTGCATTAGCGCGTAAAGCCGCCGGTCGTTCGGTGTGTCGATCAGGCCAGGGTCATCGAGGGCGGAGTCCGCCGGCGTGCGGTGCTCAAGTGATCGCAGCGCCTTCGCAAGGGCGCCCTCGAAGGTGCGCTCGATCGCCATCACCTCCCCCGTCGACTTCATCTGCGTGCCAAGCCGGCGGTCGGCCCCAGGGAACTTGTCGAACGGCCACCGCGGCACCTTGACCACAACGTAGTCAAGCGCGGGCTCGAATGCGGCTGACGTGCTCCCGGTGACCTGGTTCCGGATCTGATCGAGGCGCCGCCCAATCGCCACCTTCGCGGCCACCCGGGCTATCGGGTAGCCGGTCGCCTTGGATGCCAGTGCCGACGACCGCGACACCCGCGGGTTGACCTCGATCACGTAGTACGTGGACGTGCGCGGATCGAGCGCGAACTGGATGTTGCAGCCTCCCTCGATGCCAAGCGCCCGGATTATGCGCAGCGCCGACGAACGGAGCATCTGGTGGTCACGGTCGGTGAGCGTCTGGGCAGGTGCGACGACGATGGAGTCGCCCGTATGGACGCCCATCGGGTCCAGGTTCTCCATGTTGCACACGGTGATGCAGGTGTCGGCGGCGTCGCGCATCACCTCGTACTCGATCTCCTTCCACCCCCACAGCGAGCGCTCGACCAGTACCTGCTGGATCGGCGAGGCAGCCAGTCCGCCCCGAACCACCATGTCCAGCTCCTCGGCCGTCGTGGCGAAGCCGCCACCTGTGCCGCCCAGTGTGTAGGCGGGCCGCACGACGAGCGGCAGGCCGATCTCGGCCGCGAACGCCCGCGCATCGATGAGGGACCGGCAGACACTGGATGGCGGCACCGGCTCACCGATGTCGAGCAAGAGCTGCTTGAAGGCCTCGCGGTCCTCAGCCCGCTCGATCACGTGCGCGTCCGCGCCGATGAAGCGAACGCCGTACCGTGCCAGGACGCCGGCCCGATGCATGTCCATCGCCAGGTTCAGCCCGGTCTGGCCCCCCAGCGTCGGCAGCACCGCGTCCGGCCGCTCTCGCTCGATGATCCTCTCGACCACGTCCACCGTCAGCGGTTCGATGTAGACGCGGTCGGCGATGTCTTCGTCGGTCATGATCGTAGCCGGGTT
>Ga0126384_10002178_pt1 | contig 11874 bp, 11 predicted proteins | sample PanSoiMetPlot_36_FD_92543 | JGI IMG/M metagenome (GOLD analysis project Ga0126384, IMG submission 92543) | Tropical forest soil microbial communities from Panama - MetaG Plot_36 | ecosystem: Environmental > Terrestrial > Soil > Tropical forest > Bulk soil | place: Panama | collected 2016-02-17 | reverse complement strand
ATCGGGAAGCTCGGTTCCGGGCAGGCGCTCGTCGCGGCCGAAGCCGAACGCGGGCGCGAAATCCTGCAGCGCGGCGTAGCGCCGGTTCTTGAGAATGACGAACGCGATCGGCAGCTCGAGCTGCGCCGCGCTCCACAGCGCCTGGATCGAGTACATGGCCGAGCCGTCGCCGATGAGCGCGATGACCTTTGCGTCCGGTTTCGCAAGCGCGATCCCCACCGCTGCCGGCATCGAGTATCCGAGGCCGCCGCTGTCCATTGTGTAGAAGGTCTCGCTGCGCAGGATCGGAAGATACGCCTGCATCGCCGAACGCGAGCTCGGCGCCTCTTCCACCACGATCGAGCCGGGATCGCGAACCTCGGCGAGCGTCTGCATGACGTAGGCCACCGACATCGGCGACGAGGCTTCCGCGCGCGGCAGTCGGGCTCTCGGCTGCGGACGCTCGCGCGATCGCGGCGCGTCGCGCGCCAACAGATCGAGCACGCCGAGCCGGATGCTTCCGACCGCGGACGTGCCCACGGGCGCCCAGGCCGCAATGTTGGGATCGTCGATCAGCTGCACGAGCTTTGCACTTGCAGGAAGGTGCGGTCCGAAACCTTCGACGTGGTAGGTGAATGCGGCAGCGCCGAGCGCGAAGACGAGATCGTGTCCAGCGAGAAGCTGCACGATCTTCTCGCGCATCGGGGGCAGGAAGCCGGCGAAGAGCTCATGATCCTCGGGGAAGCTGCAGCGGCCCGACATCGGCGCTACCCACACGGCCGCGTTGTGCCGCTCGGCGAGGTGCACGACTTCGTTCCACGCACTATCGCGATCCACAGCCGCGCCGACGACGAACGCGGGACGCTTCGAAGCATCGAGCGCATCGCCGAGCGAGGAGAGTACGCGCGGCTCGGGGCGGATCTCGTTGCTCACGATGCGCGCTTCGATGCGCTCGCAGGGCTTCGCTCAGTCGTCCGCCGGCACCGAGACTAGCACCGGCCCGCGTGGAGGCTGCATCGCAAGGTAATAGGCGCGCGCGATGGCAGCCGGAACATCCTCGGCGCGCGCCGGCTCGCAACTCCATTTGACGTAGGGCTTGGGAAACTCCGTCGCCTGCGCCGAATACAGAAATGGCTCGTAAGGCAGAATGGAGCGGGCCTGCTGCCCTGCGGTGATGACGAGCGGCGTGCGATTCCGGTACGCGGTGAAGAGATTGCCCATCGCGTGGCCCACACCCGCGGCGGAATGGAGATTCACGAAAGCGGCGTTGTGCGTCGCCTGCGCATAGCCGTCGGCCATGCCCACGACGACCGCCTCCTGCAACCCGAGAACGTAGCGGAAGTCTTTCGGGAAATCACGGAACAACGGCAGCTCGGTCGAGCCGGGATTGCCGAAGATCGTCGTGATCCCGAAGGCGCGCAGCAGGTCGAGGACGACGGCGCGGACGGTCAAGGCTTCAGGGGCAGCTCGATTCACGGGAGCCATGGTACCAGCGGCCGCTTCGCCTCAATTGGCGTCGCGGCGCCAGCGAGGGCTATGAGTCTCCTCGGATCCGTCACCGACAGATACCCCTTCGGTCGCCAGAAGCGCTGTTTCACGACGAATGGACGCGATTCGTCGCCGCCTCCTTGACTTGAATCGCGGGGGTTGGCTAACGTGCGACTCCGACCGCAACCCGTCTCGGAGTCTAGCAATGGACATCGATTCGCGATACCCGGCCACAGGGGTTCCGGTTGCAGTATCCGCGGGGGGACTGATGATGAACAATTGCACCGCACTCCGGCGTCTTGCGACTCTCGTTTTGTCTGGGATGTTGTCGCTAGGTTCGGTCATGGCATACGGACAGGAAAAGCCTTACACGGAAGGCTCCGTCTGGAGCATCACGATGGTTCGAGTAAAGCCCGGGATGCTCGACGTCTACCTGCGCGATGTTCTTCCATTGCGCAAGAAGATCGACGACGAGGCCAAGAAGCAGGGGTTGATTCTTTCGGACCACATCCTAAGTGGAAGCGCCTCGCGGAAAGAGGACTTCGATGTGATGTTCCTGACCGAATACAAGAACTGGGCCGCGTTTGACGGGATCAGTGCAAAGTACGATGCAATTGAGAGCTCGATCATCGGCTCTCAAGAAAAGCAGGTCCAGTTGATGACAAAGCGGATGGAGGTCCGTGAAATCTTGGGCGAGAAGACGATGCAGGAATTGATCATGAAGTAAGCGAACGAAGTTCCATTGGTGGCGAGACCCGCTCTTGTTTTTCTCGGGAGGTTCGTCCATGAAGCAATTGCAGTTCAAAATCGTGCTCATCGCATGCGTGCTGGCGATGGGATTCTCAGTTCCTGCCGCAGCTCAGGAGGACGCCGCTGCGATTCGTCAAGTGCAGGTCTTGCAGGCCACCGCATGGAACCAGCATGACGCACGGGCTTTCGCCAACCTGTTCGCCGAAGACGGAGACGCGGTGAACATAGTCGGGTCGTGGTGGAGAGGTCGGCCGGAGATCGAGCGCAAAGTCCGCGAAGGCTTCGAGTCCGTCTTTGCCAAAAGCACGATCACGATCACCGACGTTGATGTGAGGTTTCTAGGGCCGAGTATGGCGGTCGCCCATGTGCGCTGGACGATGGTGGGTGCGAAGCCGCCACCGAATATGCCGGAACCTCGCGAAGGAATTCAACTGCAGATTCTCACGAAGCAGGCTAGCGGCTGGGTGATTGCCAGCTTCCAGAGTACCAACAGCGTCGCCACGACGCCTCCCCCAGCGCTCTGTCATCGTTGTATTGCGTCATCGCAGACTGCGCCGGCCTCACTATCGGATTTTGTCGCCCAAGGCCTGGTCGAACGATAACCGACAACGCAGTTCGTAACGCTTCGCGTTGGGCGTCGCGACGTAGCCGCCGCAGCGACAGATCGCGCACGAAGCGCAGGTAAGGACTCCCTTTGGGGTAGGCCGTGCGGGGTAAGAGTATCCTTCAGGTCTCAGATACGTCCCCTCGCGTCATGCCCGCCGCGATAAGCCACGACAAGATTGTCGTCGTGTTCGACCTGTGTTCGTCATCGCAGATCATAGAGGACCTGCTGCTCAGTAACAGGTTCGATCGGTACGAGACTTTCCTCACTTGTGTGAAGCGCTGGCTGATGAATTGGACCGAACAGCACTCCCAGGTCAACGGCCACTTCGAACTCTACAAGTTCACCGGCGACGGGTGGATCCTCCTATTTCCCGCGACAATAAAAGGCAAAGCGCTGATCCATTCCATGCACAGTCTGTGCGAGATGATCAACGCGGAGCTTGACCGACATATCGTTCCGAGCCTGAGCAGCCAGCCGCGCGTTCTTGGTGCGACGCTCGGCGTCGAACGCGGCAACCTGGTCCGGATGATGATGAACGAACGCGCGGAATACGTCGGTCGCGCGTTGAACGTCGCGTGCAGGTTGCAGAATGTAGCCAAAGAACGAGAGCCTCACGCCGCTAATGAAGAGAACGTTCATGGGCGCTGCTACAAGGCGATCGTCTCGGCGCACCTCTACAACGAACGCCTCGTCCAGATGAACATGCCGTACAAGGTCGACTCCACGACGTCGCCGTTGCGCAACATCCTGAGCGGAAGCGGGTTCGCTTGCCGGAAGATTGATTTCTTGGTCGACGACGCGGGACAAGCATTGTCATGGCCCACGCGCGAGACGCAGGGTTGGACGTGCGCGCGGTCGAACTGGCAGAGCCCGCCTTGACGTTGCCACCGCTTGACGCGTAAAACAACCAAGCGAAAATAAGCGCCTGCGTTCGCCCCAAACCTCCTCCGCCCGGATACCCGATCATGACCATCCAGCCGACGTTCATGCTCATCGCAGACATCGCCGGCTACACGCGCTTCATGAAATTCCATCGCGCGAGCCTGGCGCATGCGCAGGAGATCATCGCGCAGTTGCTGGAGACCGTGATCAACGCCACGAGCAAGCGCCTGGCGCTGGCGAAGCTCGAAGGAGATGCCGCATTTTTCTACGCTGCGTTTCCTGCGGGATCGGAGCCCAGCCTCGAGTTCGTCGGGGAACAGGCTGCGGCGATCTATCGCGCGTTCCATGCCCGCATCGCCGACCTCAAGATCAACAACCTGTGCAAGTGTGACGGCTGTGTACAGGCGGGCAACCTCAAGATCAAGCTGGTCGGACACTTCGGCGAGACGGCGGTACAGAGGGTCAAGAACCTGACGGAGCTGGCGGGGTTCGACGTGATTCTCGTCCACCGCATGTTGAAGAACGACGTCCCGATTCCCGAGTACATGCTGATGACCGAACCGGTGCACGAGCGCACCGACGCCTCGATCCGCGACCGCTCGGCCAGTCACGCTCTGGAGCTTGACGATGTCGGCAGCACGGCGACTTTCTATGTGGATCTCGAGCGTTACGCCGGTGAGGTCCCACCGCCTCAGCAACTCCCCATGCATGCTCGTGTCGCAAGGTCACTAGGGATGGTCGCGCGATCGTGGCCGGCGATGCTCGGCATTCGCAAGGCCTGCGCCGGATTCCGCAACGTCCAGGATGCGCCTCCCGCCGCTGCAAGCTGAGCGCTCGCATCGCTGTGGTCGGAAATTGGCCGACACCGACACAAATTCTTGCACATTTCTTTCGCGCGATCATTGACAAGCGTCTCTCGCGAAGAAGAGTCTACGCGAGCGCGCTCGAGGGGAGACGGAGCGCACTAAATCAGGAGACAGAGCGATGAACCGGACAGTCACATTTGTTGGAGTTGCGCTTCTTGCGGGAGTGCTTGGCACCACTGTGGCAATCGCCCGGTCATCTCCACCGCCCTCGCCAAGAGCAAAAGAGATTGAAGCGCTAGTCAACAAGGCCGCGGTTCTGGTCGATGCCGAAGGGAAAACCGCGTTCTCCGAATTCCGAATGAAGGGAAGCGAGTGGTTTCACGGCGACACTTATCTATTCGTCTATGATTTGAAGGGCAATGTCTTATTGAACCCTGCGTTTCCAGCGCGCGAGGGAACCAACGTCAGCGGTCAGACAGATGCCAATGGGAAGCTATTCCACGATGCCATCATTCGTACAGCCGAAACCACAGGTTCAGGTTGGGTTGACTATATGTTTCCGAAACCTGGGCAGACAAAGCCGTCGCAGAAGTGGGCTTTCGTGAAGGCGGTGAAAATCGACGGCGTTCCGGGCTTGATCGCAGCGGGATTCTATCCCGAGTAGTCGCAACCCCCTGGGATTCAGCGAGCGCCGGAAACTACTTCTTGCCTAGCCCAAGACGCTGCGCGCCTTCGGTGTAGATACGAATCTTCTCTTTCATGAAGGCGTCCATTTCATCGGTCCCGATGTTGATGAGCTCGAATCCGCTCTTGTCCGCAAGCGTCTTCATTTCGGGATCGCTGTTGAGTGCTGCCCAGAGGTCCGATAGCTTCTTTCGCGCTTCGGGCGGCGTGCTTTTCGGCACACCGATGCCGCGATAGGCGCCGTCGACCCAGTCGACGCCCAATTCGCGAAACGTCGGAACGTCCGGGAGCAACGGGTGCCGCTTCTCGGTAGCGATGGCGAGCGCGCGCACCTTGCCCTTGTTGTTGATCGCGAACGCCGAGTACGACATCGCGCCGTCGATCTGCTGCCCGAGCACCGCGGTCGTCATGTCGCCGGTGCCCTTGTACGGAACGTAGATGGTCTTGATCCCGAACGCCGCGTCGAGTCGCTCGTGCGCAGCGTGATTCGCCGAATTGAGACCCGAGCCGCCGAGGCTTAGCTTGCCCGGGTCGGACTTGGCCGCCTTGATGAAGTCGGCAAAGCTCTTGTACGCGCTCTGCTCGGGCACGACCAGGACGTCGGGTGTGTAGTGGAACCAGAACGCCGGCGTCACGTCGGAAGTCTTGTATTGGACGTCTCCTTCGATAGGCTGAAAGACGATATGGGGCAGGTTGATGCCGACGATGTTGAACCCGTCGCCAGGGAGGTTGTTCATCTGCGCCCACATCAGGCCGCCGCCCGCGCCAGGCTTGTACTGGATCACCGTATCGATCGCCGGACACTTCTTCTTGAGCACCACCTGCTGGTGTCGCGCCGAAAGATCAGACTCGCCGCCGGGTGTGAACGCCTGCCAGTAGAGGACGTTCTTTTCGGGGCAGATCTCTGCCGCGGCCACCAGCGGCACGAACGCGATCAACTGCAACGCTGCGAACAGGGCCCTCATTGGCTGTCTCCTCCTCACCTCGCACAGACCTGATTTCCAGCGCATTCTAGCGTTTTGTCCGATGTCGATCCGCCAGACCCCCATTCGACTAGGCGATGGGCGGCCATGTGAGGGCGCCGATATCCACACCCCTGACCAGGAGACCGAATATGCGATTCCTTTCGATGATCCGTATCAACGAGAACAGCGGTGTCGTCCCGAGCCAGCAGCTCATGAGCGACATGGGAAAGCTCATCGCGGATATGACCCGCGAGGGCGTATTGATCAGCACCGCCGGGCTGCGGCCGACTGCGGAGGGCGTTCGGGTGCGTCTTCGCGCCGGCAAGCTGTCGACCGTCGATGGCCCGTTCGCGGAGACCAAGGAAGTGATTGGCGGCTTTGCCGTCCTCGAGGCAGGGTCCATGAAGGAAGCGGTCGAGCACACCAAACGCTTCCTGAGGATCCATGGCGACGAATGGAATGTCGAGTGCGAAGTGCGCCAGATGGAAGGGCCGGATTTCGGCAAAGAGGCGTGACCGCGCCTCCCTGCCGTGGCTTATGCCGGCTGCCGGCGCACTCGCATTGCAGACTCGTTTTTACGTTGCAGAAGAATCCGGAAAACGAGTGCATGCGTGATCAGCAGTAGTGGCACGACGACCGTCGGAATGAAGTACATGGCTCCTAACTGCCCTGGCGAGAGGCCGGTACGATTAGCCTGATAGAACGCATTCAGCAGATCGAATGACCCCCAGAGATTGAAGATCCAGGTGCTGACAACACCAGCGGCACTTGGCAGTAACAGCAGTGAAAGCAAGGCGATTGTCGCCGCGATGACGTCTCCGTAACCCGCGGACTGCGCGAAGGCAGAGGGCAGATCGGGCGACACGACGCCTGGAACCAGGAATGCCAGGCCGATGAAACGGAAGCTGTGCAGCATGAGCAACGGACGCAACGCGTCGGCCCTTGGCAGGTCGCGCAGCACAGGCCAGATATACCGTGCAATGAGGATTCCCCACGCGATGAGACTGAAGGCAATGCTCACGAAAAATTGCACTTGGGTAAGCATGATTCTCTCCATAAATGAGATCGGGTTATGAGAGCTCTTCCAAAAGAGCGTGGGAGTGAGCCTTGTCGCGGCCCGGCGCAGTGGGTGCCGTCGAGCCGGCGGCAGCGTGCTCGCGGCGCCACACCGTGGAGTCGGATGCAAACTGTGGCATCCAAGGAAACGGCCGGCGAAGCTCCCGGTCGTAGCGGTCGAAATTGAACCCGGGGCTGAGCGGGGTCACCATGAACTGTGCGAACTCGCGTAGCCGGTTGCCGAACGTGCGCCGGTTGCGCGGCAGCGCCGCGTAGCGACGCACGATCGTCTCGAAGTCCTCGGCGGGACGGCCCGTCACCTCGAACACGTCGGTGGTGGGCGCGCCAAACTCGAAGGCCCCGCGCTTGTGATCCTCGATGTAGTAGCGAACGCCGCTCATCTCATCGATCGGATAGCCGACCATCCGGGCGCCCTTCATGAACAGCCAGGCTGGCGTCGGCACCACCTTGACCGATCGTCCCACTGCCCGGCCGATCGCTTCGGTCATCTCCTGTGCTCCGAGGAGCTCGGGCCCCGTCGGGCGGTAACGCTTTCCGGCGTGGCGCGTGGGATCCATGAGAGCCGCGGCCGCGACGCGTGCAATGTCCTCGTTCGAGGGTGGAGCGTTCCGGCTATCGCCGAAAATCCACGGGAAGACCCCGAGATGTACGGCGAGGCCAAGCACCGCCATGTACGCATCCGCGAAGAAGCCGGGCCTCACGAGGGTGTGGGTCACACCAGGGGTCGTTGAAAAGAGCCGGTCGACCAGCCAATGCTGGCGCGTCATCAGTGCGGGATGCGAAGGGCTCGCCAGCCACTGTGTGAGACCCACCATGTGCTCGAGTCGCGCTTCCCGCGCGGCGACCAAGAAAGCCACTGCACCCTGAATCATGTAGGGGCCGAATGGCGGGCAGTAGTAGGCCCGCTGCACGTCCTTCAGCGCACTCGCGATGCGCTCGACGTCGCTCATGTCGGCAATTGCGATCTCCGCTCCCTGAGCCCTCAGGCGCGCGGTTCGCGCGTCCTCGCGGTGCACGAGGGCGCGAACGGGATAGCCGGCTTTCCGCAATTCAGCGACGACGAGGCTTCCGGTCTTTCCCGTTGCACCTGTCACGATGATTCTGGGCTTGGTCATGCTCGTCTCCTTCGGCAACTCATTGCCATGCAGTAGCGCCTTCTCTGTTGGTACCGTTCGGTACCAACTTGTCGCCAGTGTGGTACTATTTGGTACCAATGTCAACAGGGACGGTAATGGCGACGAGATCGTGTTCTACAGCCCACCTCGGTCCTCGAGTGATCGTTGCAACTTCTCTGGGGACCGACTCCGTAAGTGAATCCTGCCTAATCCGACAGCATTTTGTAAGTTACGACTTGTAGCTTGCAGTTGAGCGGATGCAAGCCTATGCTAACTATGCCGTTGGCATGCACGTCCTGGCATCTCCCGTCATCGATCCAACTTTGCGCTCACCCGCAGTTCGCGGTCATCCAGAGCGCGGCGACTCGGTCCCGGTAATGCGTTGGTAGCAGCGGCGCAGTGACGGGCTCGCCGGCGAGGGAAATGCAGCGATTGTCGCGATCAGCGCTGGCTTCAACTCCGGCGCGTCCGCGCAGAACGCACAAGGATTCCATCGTTGGATCTAGCGAGCTCGACCTGCCTTCCTTCCAGCAAAAGCTCTTCACTTCGCATGGCTCGGGTGCCTGCGAGTCAAGAAAGGAAACAGCTATGAAATCTGGTTCTCTACGGTTATCCCTGATTACCCTGGCTCTCGTCGGAGCCGGTTTGATTGCGCCGAAGCTCGCGGCGGCAGCGGTCGTGGCCAATCCGCTCTGCCCAGCCGAAACCGCCCTTTTTGCGCCCGGCAATGGAGCCGACATAACGGTACCTGCCGGGTTCACTGTGTCAGTTTTCGCCTCGGGCTTAAACATGCCGACTGGCATCGCATTTCTCGGAAACGCTAATCACTTCACGGTTTACGTCCTCGAGTCCGGGCACGGCCTGCCGAGCAGGTGCAACGAGCAGGGTGATTGGCCCGGAAGCGCGGCCACAAACCCGTTCACTCCGGACATCCTCGTTTTCGACCAAAACGGCAACAAGATCGGCGGGCCACTTGGCAAGCCGGGTGTTGCTACGAATGGTTTTCAGCCCGCAGGGCCGGCGGTCGACATCGGCTTCGAACGCGGACTCCAAGGAGGGCGTCTATTCGCCACCGACTCAAATCAAGCCACCCACGGGGGCGGTCAGAACAGCAGCTCGCGCATCATCATCGTTGACCCCAACACTGGTGAGGTGACACCGTTCATTAGCAATCTGCCCACCGGCGATCACCCGACGGAACAACTCGCGTTCGCCGGAAACTGGATCTATTGGTCACAGGGATCGACGACCAACAGCGGCGTCGTCGGCCTCGATAACAACAGCGGGAAGAATCAGCCCGACATTCCGTGCCAGGATATAACGTTAAGCCAAAATGTGTTCCCGTCGAGCCTGAGTCCGTTCGTAGCAACAAGCGGCTATTCACCGTTCGGCGTGCAGCAGAAGGGTGCGACGATCCCTGCGTTCACCAATACGCAAAATCCTGCGCTCTCCAAACAGGGCGTTTGCGACGGCGCGACGCTGCGGGCGAATCTCAACAATCCGAACATCATCCAGCCAGTCGGATGGGGTCATCGGAACGGCTACGCCATCCGCTTCGCGCCTGCAAACCATCCGCTGCGTGGTCAATTGCTGGTCGGTGAGGATGGCGCCGATGAACGCGGTGCGCGGCCGTCGAACGGCGCGCCAGAGGTCCTTTCGGTCGACTACCAGAACCCCGACGGCAGCCCGGTTTATCACGGATGGCCTGACCGTTACGGCTTCCTCGCCGCGAGCAACGCGGTGTTCAACCCCGTCGGCGGGGCCTCCGACGATCTCTGCGTCTTCGATGCGAGTAATCCGCCGAGTTTCTGCACGCCTGCGAGCCTCGCAAACATTCTCAAGTTCGATGTCCCTGTCGCCGACGTTCTCGCTTTCCCACCGGCACCGATCGTCGCGCCGCTGGCGTTGGAGGCAGCGGATTCATCGTTCACCGGCATCGACTTCGTCCCGAAATCGTTTGTCAAAGGTCCCGTCCTGTCCGGCGCGGCGCTCTATAGCCTCGAAGGAGACTTCGGATTCTCGGCGCCGAATGCAACGGCTCCGGCGCCGGAAGTCGGGCACGAGGTCAAGCTTATGAACTTCAACCAGGACGCTAGTCTGCCGCTGTCGATTTCGTTCCAGAATTTCGCGCGCAACGATACTGGCGATCAGGCATTCATCGACCCTAACCATCTTGCCGGCTTCAACCGACCGACGAATGTCAGGTTCGGGCCCGATGGCTGTGCCTATGTTGTCGATTACGGCGCGGTGAGGGACCCTGGCGGCGGCCCCGGCGGCGATACCCGTTTTGTAGATCCCGCCGACGCACCGCTTGTCCAGATTCCAGGCACAGGCGTGATCTGGAAGATCTGCCCACAATAAAAACGCAGCGCTGGTGCGAATCACGTCGCAACGGGCCCCGCTTCGGCGGGGCCTTTGTTTGAAGGCAACACGTTCACTCAGGCTCCCGCCTCGACGGCGGTCACCGTGCGGCGCAGCGACGCAGAGGAACGGATGATCAGCTTCTCCAGCTCCACCACCAGGAAGAACACGAAGCCGCCAACGAACAGCACAGGCCACACACGCAGCGGTATCGCCTCGTTGTCGAACAGGACCTGCAATGGTGGTGCGGAAGTAAAGAGAAGCTGCAGCACTACGACAGCGCCGATGCCCATCGGCAGATATTTGTTGCCCAGGTGCGCCTTGAACGACAGCGCGCTGTCGACCAGGTAGCGGCTGTTGAACAGATAGAACACCTGGCCGATGGTGATGGCGTTCACCGCGACGGTGCGTGCGAGCGCGTCGGAGGCGCCGGAGGCCTTGATCCAGAAGAACGCCCATAACGTGTACGCAAGCAAGGCCAGACCGACGAAGCTGATGCGCCAGATCCCGAAACCGGTCAGGATTGGGCGGTCCACCGCCCGCGGAGGGCGGTTCATGACGTCGAGCTCGTGCGGTTCGAACGACAGCACCAGGCTGAGCGCTACGGAGGTCACCATGTTCACCCACAGCACCTGCGGCGCGGTGATCGGCAGGGGGAAACCGAAGAAGATCGCCACGGCGATCACCAACGCCTGCGCCACGTTGGTCGGAAGCGTATACAGGATCGCCTTCTCGATATTGTTGTAGACGGTGCGCCCCTCCTTCACCGCCGCGCCGATCGAGGCGAAGTTGTCGTCGGCCAGTATCATCCCCGCCGCTTCCTTGGTGACCTCAGTACCCTTGATCCCCATGGCCACGCCGATGTCGGCTTTCTTGAGCGACGGCGCGTCGTTCACGCCGTCGCCGGTCATCGCCACAATCTGCTTGTTCGCCTGGATTGCTTTCACAAGCCTCAGCTTGTGCTCGGGACTCGCGCGCGCGAAGACATCGACGTCGCGCACGCGCTCCTCCAGGGTAGCGGTGTCCATCTCCTCGATCTCAGCGCCGGTGACCGCGGTCTTGCCGTCTCCGATCCCGAGCATCTTGGCGATGGCGGCCGCGGTGATCTTGTGGTCGCCGGTGATCATGGTCACGCGGATGCCGCCGCCATGGCACTCCCT
>Ga0126384_10002177_pt1 | contig 11874 bp, 11 predicted proteins | sample PanSoiMetPlot_36_FD_92543 | JGI IMG/M metagenome (GOLD analysis project Ga0126384, IMG submission 92543) | Tropical forest soil microbial communities from Panama - MetaG Plot_36 | ecosystem: Environmental > Terrestrial > Soil > Tropical forest > Bulk soil | place: Panama | collected 2016-02-17 | reverse complement strand
GGCATCTTGTGCAACGTCATGCCGGGTGCGCGCATATTGAAGATGGTGGTGATGAAGTTGATGGCTCCTAGGATCGACGACGCACCAGCCAAATGGAGCGACAAGATACCGAAGTCGACGGCTGGACCAGGGTGACCGCTGGTGGATAGCGGCGCATACAAAGTCCAGCCGGCGCCAACACCGTTGGAACCCGGCTCACCCTCGACGAATGCCGAGGTGAGCAAAAGTGCGAACGAAGCTGGGAGCAGCCAGAACGAGATGTTATTCATGCGCGGGAAGGCCATGTCCGGCGCGCCGATCATCAACGGCACGAACCAGTTGCCGAACCCGCCGATCATCGCCGGCATGACCATGAAGAAGATCATGATCAGGCCGTGTGCCGTGACGAACACATTGAATTCGTGCGGTGTCGGAAAAATCTGGATGCCTGGGGTCTGCAATTCGAGGCGGATGGCAATCGACATCAGACCGCCGATCACGCCAGCGACCAGCGCGAATACTAGGTACATTGTTCCGATGTCTTTGTGGTTTGTCGAATACACGAAGCGGCGCCATCCGGTGGCATGGTGTTCCTGGGCTTCACGCGCGTCGCGTGCCCCGTGGGTACTGTACGCAGCCGCCGTATTGCTAGCCATCGTTATTGTCCTTCGACCTCGTCGTTCGCCCGCGTATCCCTCAGTCCGCAACACCAGCCGCGGCCACTGCGGTCGGACGACTGCTATCTGTTGCGAATTTCTTCTTCGCCTGCTCGATCCAGGTCGCGTAGTCTTTCTCGCTCACTACCCGTACCATTATTGGCATGAAGGCGTGATCCTTGCCGCAGAGCTCGGAGCATTGTCCGTAATAGATGCCTTCCCGCTCCGCTTTGAACCAGGTCTCGTTGATCCGGCCCGGGATCGCGTCGATCTTGATGCCGAACGATGGCACCGCAAATGAGTGGATCACGTCGGCGCCCGTCGTGAGCACGTGCACGAGATTGTTCACCGGCACAACCATTTCATTGTCGACAGCCAGCAGCCGCGGCTGACCGGGCTTGAGGTCCTTGTCCGGCACCATTATTGAGTCGAATTCGAGTTTGCTGTCCGGATAGTTGTAACTCCAGAACCACTGTTTGCCTGTAGCTTTAATGGTCACGTCTGCCTTTGGCATGTTGAGTTGAAAGAACAGCAACCGGAAAGACGGCACCGCAATCGTCACCAGAATAAGCACTGGAACAACCGTCCAGATCACTTCAATGGCGGTGTTGTGGGTGGTTCGTGAGGGGACCGGGTTGCTCCGGCCGTTGAACTTCACCATGACAATGACGAGGAGTGCCAATACGAAAAGTGCGATAGCCGAAATCACCCACAGCAGAAAATCGTGGAACCAGATGATGTCATCCATCACCGGAGTTGCAGCTTTCTGCAAGCCGAGTTGCCACTGTTCCGGCTGACCCGACGCGGCAAGGGCCACTCTCGAGACAATTACGAGCACGCTCGTGGCGATGAATGTGATCAACCGCTTGAGCACCAGCACCGTTCAATGTGCTCCTTCGACGAGAAAAACGGCCCTCAGGCCCCTTTTGCCGCCCACCACAGGTATGATGTTCGGCGCGGTCCCGCTGAGCACGGCATTTGCCGCGGGCATGGCAGCTAGGGCGGTGCGGCGGGACGGGGGGAATCCCGGCCTCTCAAACCACAATTCCAGCCCTCCCGCAATGCGCCTTATAACTTCCGGCCTGCGACAATCGGCGTACCCAAAAGGCGCTCTCGGAAATGCATTTGCGGTATGTTGCCAGTCCCCGTCAGCGCCATGCCTTGCTTGACAGAGCATTTCCGGGCATGCCCAACGAGAGTGAATAAAATGCGGCCGGTTCGCGATTCGCCCGCCCGGCGTTGCTATGGGTAGCCTGAGCGGATGCCAAGGGATTGAAGATGGGAATTTTCGAGCATGGCAGGCAGACACTTGCTGGCGCAGTGTGGGTTGCACCGGTGGCGTTGATTGCGGCGCTGACGCTCGCCCCTGCGAACCCTGTGCTCGCTCAGGGCGCCGTCAAATCCGTGCACAAGGATTGGCAAATTCGCTGTGATACGCCGCCCGGCGCCAAGGCCGAACAATGCGCCCTGATTCAGAGCGTGACAGCAGAAGATCGTGCCAATGTCGGCTTGACGGTCATCGTGCTCAAAACCGCCGATCAGAAGAGCCGCCTGATGCGTGTGGTAGCACCGCTCGGGGTGCTGCTGCCGTCGGGCCTCGGACTCAAGATCGATCAGGCCGATATCGGACGGGCCGGCTTCGTGCGTTGCCTCCCAAATGGGTGCATAGCTGAAGTCGTTATGGAGGATGAGCTCATTAAAAAGTTGCGCACCGGTAAGACCGCGACCTTCATCATCTTCCAGACACCGGAAGAAGGAATTGGCTTCCCAATGAGCCTTGCCGGCTTCGGCGAGGGCTACGACAAGCTGCCGTAAGCAGCTCAGACAACGTATTGCGCGATGCCGTTGCCGAAGGACCAGTTTTCCTTAGCGGTCTCGACCAGGTTGATGAATACATCCTCCCTGCGGATGCCAAGCTGAGCGTGAAGTTGTTCGGCAATCTCCTTGTAAAAGGCCTGTTTGGCCTGAACGGTTCGCCCCACAGTCAACGTAATCTGAATCAAGACGAGGGCGGGCGAGTGCTCGATGCCAAGATATGACGGTGCATAGTTCAATACCTCGGCCGGATGCTCGGTAATAATCTGAAATTTGTCATCCGCCGGTACGTCGATGATATCGATCATCGCTTTGTAAACAATGTCGCCAAGCGTCCTTCAGAATTGAGCCGACGTGCCCTCGGCGAGATCGATACGAACGAGCGGCATGGAGATATCCTTCTAATAGGGCGCGTTCTCAAAAATGGTTGGCACGCCACCGTGTTTTCGCCAATTCATATTTGCCATCTTTTCAATGTTTGTCATGAATGATAGGAACTTGACAGTGACTCGCCAAATCGCTGCAGACGCCCTATCTCATGTCGCGGAGGGAGCCATGGATCAAAGCATCTCCTCGCTCATCGACCGCGCGGGCCTCGACCGCGGGAAGGTCCGCCAACTCATTGGGCAGGGGCTGGAGGGCACCGACGATGGGGAATTGTTCCTCGAATACCGCCAGGCAGAGGCTCTGACTTTCGACAACGGCCGGCTCAAGCAGGCAACTTACGATACGGTCCAGGGATTTGGGCTGCGGGCAGTAAAAGACGAAGCGATCGGTTATGCCCATGCCTCGGATCTCTCCGAAGGCGCGCTCGGGCGCGCGGCCGAAGCGGTACGCGCTGTCAAAGGCGGGCATAGCGGGACTTACGCCGAGGCCCCGGGCCGGACAAACCGTAAGCTCTACGACGACGACAATCCGCTGGGCTCGCCTGCGTTCGAGTCGAAGGTAAAGCTTCTGGAGTCGATTGATGCCTATGCGCGCGAGAAGGATGCGCGCGTGCGGCAAGTGACTGCCAGTGTGTCCGCCAGCTGGCAAGTCGTGGAAATATTGCGTGCCGATGGCGCAGCCTATCGCGACATACGCCCGATGGTGCGGCTTAACGTATCCGTGGTAGCGGGGGATGGCGATCGGCAGGAATCCGGTAGCTACGGTTTTGGAGGGCGGGAAGGCTATCAGCGGCTCATCGGACCGCAGGCTTGGCAAGGCGCTGTCGATGAAGCAATACGCCAGGCACTCGTCAATCTTCAGGCCGTTCCCGCCCCAGCAGGCGAAATGGATGTTGTGCTTGGCTCCGGCTGGCCGGGCGTCATGCTGCACGAAGCGGTCGGACACGGCCTAGAAGGAGACTTCAATCGCAAAAAGACGTCGGCCTTTGCTGAGCTCATGGGTCAGCAGGTTGCGGCCAAAGGAGTGACCGTCGTTGATGACGGCACCATGCAGGCCCGCCGCGGCTCACTATCGATCGACGACGAAGGTACGCCAACCAACCGCACGGTGTTGATCGAGGACGGCACCCTGGTGGGCTACATGCAGGACCGGCAGAACGCCCGTTTGATGCGAATGACGCCAACCGGAAATGGCCGGCGTGAATCGCACGCGCATGTGCCAATGCCCCGCATGACCAATACGTACATGCTCGGCGGCAGCCGCGACCCGAAAGAAATCATCGCGTCTGTAAAAAATGGGCTTTATGCCGTGAGCTTCGGCGGCGGTCAGGTCGACATCACTTCGGGCAAATATGTGTTCCAATGCACCGAGGCTTACAAGATCGAGAACGGCAAGGTGGGCGCGCCGGTTAAGGGCGCTATGCTGATCGGCAACGGGCCCACCGACCTGCATCGCATCAGCATGGTTGGCAACGATTTTGCACTCGACCCCGGCATCGGCACCTGTGGCAAGAACGGCCAGGGCGTGCCTGTCGGGGTTGGCCAACCAAGCCTGCGCATGGATAGAATCACCGTGGGCGGAACGGCATAGTTCGATGGAGCAAAGCGGCATGTGGGAAAGCTCGCGGGTCGGTCGATGGATCAGGAATATCGCCGATATCGCTGTTATCGTCCTAATCGTTCTGGCGGCAAAGACCGCAATCGCCGAACCGTTCTATGTGCCGTCCGGCTCGATGGAGCCCACTCTTCTGATTGGCGACGAATTGTTGGCGACAAAATATCCATATGGTTACAGCGCCGCCTCTCTGCCCTCTTTCCTTGTCCTTCCCAAGACGTCGCGCGTCCTTGCCGCGTTGCCCAAACGAGGCGACGTTGTCGTATTTCGATGGCCAGGTGACCGATCGCAAGTCTGGGTGAAGCGTGTGATCGGACTGCCCGGTGACAGGATCGGGTTGCACAACGGACAAGTGTGGATCAATGGCATTCCGGCCGGTCTCCGTCCCGCTGGCAGAGGCGAAGCAGAAATCGAGGACGGTGGCGTTGCATCGGCAGCGCGCTATATCGAGACGCTGCCGGGCGGATACGAGCATCCAATCTTCAAGATGGTTGCACGCGCTCAATACGATGAAACGTCGGACGTGGTCGTGCCGTCCGGCCACCTTTTCGTCATGGGCGACAATCGTGACAACTCCGCCGACAGCCGCGTTCCGGTCCGTGCGGGAGGCGTCGGATTTTTGCCCGTTGATGATCTGGTCGGGCGCGTGGATGCCGTGATCGGTTCGTGGGATCTCGCCGTCAAAAATCAGCCGGTGAAGGATTGGCCTTCTGGCTTGAGGCTGTCGCGGTTCTTCACCGCAGTGCGCTGACCGGCCGCTACCGTACGACGCCGGAAATGCAGCACGGCTTGGCGCGTGGACGCGTGATCTTGTCCTTGAGATAGCAGCGCGCGACAGGGCTAATATAACCCGGCCTCACATAGGTCCAGGCGCGGCATTTGTTGTCTGCCTCGCACGCTGCCTTGCAGAGCGCACCGGTTGCATCGTTTGCGATGTCAAGATTGCGGTAATCGCCGCCGAGACGATCTATAGAATATTCGATTGGTCCCTTACGCGGCTCAATTACGCCGGCGCCGCGGACACCCGAAACGCAGCACTTGTCCTCGGTCCGTGGCGGCACCTGATTCTTCAACCAGCAAGTAGCTGCCGCGTTGGCCGTGCGCGGATATGAGAAGCTCCAGGCGTGGCAACGCGCATCGCGCTCGCAGCGGGCGGCGCACACGGCCGGATCACCAGAACGGATCTGGAAGTTATGGTAGTCGCCACCGCGGCGATCGAACCCACTCTGAGCGTGTGCTTGGCCAGCCCATTCTAACGCCGCCAATACAAGCGCGGCCCACAGCTTGATCGGAGTTCGCATGCGCGCCCGCTCGATTTCAAGAACAGGTAGCTTTGCCCCGGCCGGATGTTAACGCACCAGTCGGCGATTGTGCAGGCAGACAGGGAATGAGCCTTTGACGGGGCTGTCTCCCTCAATAAAAGCGCCCGCCGGAGGGGCCGACGGGCGCGGATCCGGCCGCGAGAGGGGATGATCGCGGGTGTCGGATCGAGCGGCCGATGGGAGGGGATCGGCCGTTTCATTAAATTCGTTATGCTGGTCGGCGAGTGGGCGAGTCGGCAGGCGACTGATCGGCATAACTCCTACTCGTCGCGTAATTGAGCCGACGCTCGAGCGCGCGTTCTCGCAGGAGCGCTGTCGGATCGTCCCAAAACGGCTCTGAAAATGCGTCGCGCACGTCGGCGCGGGTAATGCCGATATCCGCGAGCATGTGCCGATCAAGACCCGCCAATAGGTTAGCTTCACGGCGGTGCCGGCGCGCACGCGCTAGCTCTTTGAGCCAGTAGGTCAGGAACGCCAACAAGGAAGCAAAACCCCGTATCAGGGCGCTGCCACCAAGCGGCAAAATGGGATAATTGGCACTCATTTTCGTCTCCATTCCAGTTCATGAATACGGCTCCAAAATCGCCTTAGACACCGCCCAGAACGACCCGAATTACCCACCCGATTCCGCTGGAAGGCTGATTTTATATGCACTGCGGGGATTGATTAGTGAAACGAATGTTTTTAATCTGACCGATCATGAATAGTGATATAATCAGCCGGTTATAGTTCCGGCCTACTTTGGGAACCACCCCATGACCGCAATGCTCGATACCGACCAGTTGCGCACCTTTATCGCCATCTCCGAAACCGGCAGCTTCACCAAGGCGGCCGAAGTCGTGAACAAGACCCAGTCCGCAGTGTCGATGCAAATGAAGCGGCTGGAAGAACGGTTGGAGCGTCCGATCTTCTCACGCGATGGCCGTGCCTCGAAGTTGACGGAAGATGGGCAGCGCCTGCTCGACTACGCGCGCCGTATTGTGAAGCTCAACGTCGAGACCTTGGCCGCGTTTTCGGATGGTGAATTATCGGGCCGCGTCCGGTTGGGTGTTCCTGACGATTATGCCGACCGCTATCTGCCTGAGATCATGGCCCGCTTTTCGCACAGCTACCCCGCTGTCGAATTGAGCGTCATCTGCGAGCCATCGGCCGACCTCTTAGAGCGCATCGATGCCAACGAGATCGATCTCGCCATCGTTACCAATTGCGAAGGCAAGCGCGCCTCGGAAATCTTCCGTCGCGAGCGCCTATTGTGGGTGACGTCGAATCGCCATTCGACTCACATAGAGGAGCGCGTACCACTCGCGCTAGGGCGCCCGACCTGCGTATGGCGTCGCACCGCGATTGAGCGGCTCGAGGCCATCGGTCGTCCTTTCCGTGTGCTGTACACAAGTTCGAACGCTGGTGCCGTTGCTGCCGCGGTGCTTGCCGGTCTCGCGGTATCAGTCCTGCCGGAATCAGGTCTGCGCCCCGGCATGCGCGTGCTTTCCGCCTCCGATGGCTTTCCGGATCTGCCGAGCTGTCGTATCGGCTTGGTACGCAACGCGCACGAAAGTTCGGCGCTGGCTGATGCCCTCGCCGAGCACATCATCTCCTCGCTCGACAACCTGTCGGAAGCAGCGGAGGCGGCCGAGTAAATCAACAACCTCTCGGCGTCGTGCGCAGGCTTGACCCGCGCATCCATGACGCAATGCCGCTTATAAAGCAGTACTGGTTTTGTTTGGTTAATTACATCATGGATTGCCAGGTCGAGCGCAGCAATGACGGAAGTTTAATACGCATACTCTTCAAAAATCGGCTCGACCGAATCGTTCCATTCGCCATGGAACTTCTCAAGCAATTCTTCGGCCGGTGTAATGCCCCGTGTAATCGATTCTTCCAGTGGTCGCAGATAGCGCGTCTCGTCGCGGCCATTACGATCGAGCCGCTTGCGCCGCGCCAGTCCGCGTGAACATAGCCGCAACGTTTCGTGTGCCAGGGTGAATACATTGTGGTTGCGGATTTCAGCCTTGAAGCCAAGTTTCGGGACATCATCGCGAAGTTTTTGGCGCTCCTCGGCGGTCCAGGGTTTCACCATGTCCCAGCAGGAATTGAGCGCATCCTCGTCGTAGAGCAATCCAACCCAATAGGCTGTCAGTGACGGTAACCGGCGCCATGGACCGCTGTCAGCACCCCGCATTTCGAGGTACCGCTTGAGCCTCACTTCGGGAAAAATGGTGCTTAGGTGATTGGCCCAATCTGAAATCGTCGGACGCTCACCTGGTAGCCCCGGTAGTTTGCCGGCGAAAAACTCGCGGAACGATCTGCCGGAGACATCGATATATTTGTCGCCCCGTTTGACGAAATACATTGGCACATTGAGTGCATAGTCGGTCCAGCGTTCGAAGCCCATACCGCTCTCGAATACCCATGGCAACATACCGGCGCGCTGACTGTCGGTATCACGCCAGATTTCCGAACGAAACGAGAGAAAACCGTTTGGCTTGCCTTCGGTGAATGGTGAGTTGGCGAACAGTGCGGTTGCGACCGGCTGCAATGCGAGTGACACGCGCAGCTTCTTGACCATGTCAGCTTCACTGGCGAAGTCGAGATTCGCCTGCACCGTGCACGTGCGATACATCATGTCGAGGCCGTGCGAGCCAACCTTCGGCATATATGCGGTCATGATCTTGTAGCGGCCTTTAGGCATTTTCGGCATGTCGGCGCGAGTCCAGTTTGGCGTCATACCGATCCCGAGAAACCCGATGCCAAGCGGCTTCGCCACCTCCCGCACCTGGGCAAGATGCGCCATGAGCTCTGCCGCCGTCTGGTGCACATTGTCATACGGCGCGCCTGAGAGCTCAAACTGCCCACCTGGCTCGAGCGAAATCGCGCCGCCGCCGGTCACATCGAACATACCTATGATGTTGTCGCCTTCCGTGATCGACTCCCAGCCGAGCAGATCATGCATGCCTTCGAGCAGTGCGCGGATGCTGCGCTTGCCGGAATAAGGGACCGGCCGATGATCGGCAACGGTGAAGGCGAATTTCTCGTGTTCGGTTCCAACCCGGAATTGCGCCTTCGGCTTGCAGCCCGCTTCGAGCCAGGCGACAAGTTCGTCGCGCGTGTCGATCGGAGTCATGTCGATCTGATCACGGGCCATGCAAAGTTCCGTCGCCGCGAAGGGCCGCGACGTTAAACATGCTGCGCCGCAAAGGGCAATGCGGCTGGAAGCAGGTCGGTGTTCGGTTTATCGCGCGCGACTCGCCGGCTTTTGGGCGGAATTTGATAGCGCGTACGGTTAGGATTTGTATTTAGGAATATTATCTTGGGCGACCTGCCAGTTCTTATTTTGTTCTTTCCGTTAAACGTAGCGTGCTTTATTGCTTAATCCACATGACGCAATTCACTCCCCACCAGGAAAAAGCTCTTAAAGCGGTCGCCAACTGGCTCAGGGCCAGGCACGGGACGACCGGCACGTCTCAGGTATTCCGCTTGTTCGGTTATGCAGGCACCGGCAAGACCACGCTTGCCAGGCACATTGCCGATGAAGCTGACGGCGAGGTGAAGTTCGCAGCATTCACCGGCAAAGCCGCATCCATCATGCGCGGCAAGGGCTGCCGCGGCGCTTCCACCATCCACGGCCTGATCTACCGGGCGCGCGAAAGCGGAAAAGAAATACCCAACTTCGATTTGTGGGACGAAGCGCCCGCCTCCAAGGCCGAGCTGATCATCATCGACGAATGCTCGATGGTTGATGCGGAGCTCGGCCGTGATCTACTTTCGTTCGGTGTGCCGGTGCTGGTGCTCGGCGATCCCGCGCAACTGCCGCCGATCCAGGGTGGTGGGTTTTTCACCGCGGCCGAACCCGATGCAATGCTCACGGAGGTGCATCGGCAAGCCCAGGACGACCCGATCGTGCAGCTGTCGGTGGCAATCCGCGCCGGCGAATACATCGAGCCCGGACGCTACGGCGAAACAGAAGTATTGTACAAAAGCGATCTCGATCCGCAGCGCGTGCTCGAGGCCGATCAAGTGCTAGTGGGACGCAATGTCACACGGCGCGCATACAATGCCCTCGTGCGCCAACGGCACGGCTTCGCGGACGAAATGCCGTCGGTTGGCGACAAACTGGTATGCCTTCGCAACAACCGCAAGAAAGGCCTGTTCAACGGCGGGCTATGGACGGTGAAGGAACGCGGTGAACCAAAGCGAGGCACCAATGCCGGCATCCTGTCGATGCGGCTCCTGCCTGACGATGAAACAACCACGCGTGGCGTGAAAGTGTCTGTACGGCCGGAATGTTTTTCAGGAGGAATCGAGCAAGTCGATTGGCAGCGGCGGAAGCCCTACGACGAATTTGACTACGGTTACGTTCTTACCGTACACAAGGCGCAAGGTTCTCAATGGAACGACGTGGTGTTGTTCGATGAATCGTTTGCGTTTCCCGAGAGCCGGGAGCGCTGGCTTTATACGGGCGTAACCCGCGCGGCAAAAAAGCTCACGATGGTGATGTAATTGTTGCCGTCCCAAGCGAATGTCAGCGAGTGAGCCAGGACGACAGACCCCTACAGCAAGCCCTTGCTTCCAAAATTCTTCTAAAAATTTTCACGTTGCGGCGATTGGGTGGAGCCGACATCGAAAAGATCGGTGAGCAGCGGTACCGCACCGACGACACTCGATCGTCACATTTACGACGAGGCGCGTGAACATCTTCGGCACAACGAGGCGATACGCCTCGCAAAGGAGATAGTGGGACAACGCCGACATCGCGGCATCGCCAATGCCGGGGAAGAAGCGGCATGACCGCCTCGATTCCAAAGCGGACATTTGTGTCACGACGGATGTGGTGGGAAATCACGAGAGCATGTCGATGCGCTCCAGTGCCACGAGGGGACGTGCGATCGTCGCAACCGTAGATATGATGTGCATATTCGCTTGCAAACGATACGGCTGCGCGCGCTGACACAGTCAGCAGTCGAGCGGCTCTAAGCTGCTTCTGTCCGCTTCGTCGGCGCGAAGCGCTGATAGAAGCCCTCGCCTTTCGCGGCGAGGTCTATCAGCAGCTTGTTGGGCGCAAAGCGCGAGCCGTATTTCTTTTCCAGCTTGCGGCACAGAGCGACGAAGGTCTTGGTGCCGATCATGTCGATCCAAGACAATGTGCCGCCAGAGAAGGGCGCAAAACCGAAACCAAGGATCGAGCCGACGTCTGCCTCGCGCACGTCGATGAGGACTTTCTCCTCGAAGCAGCGGGCGGTTTCGAGCGCCTGGATACCAAGCAGCCGCAATTTCAATTCCTCGATGTCGATTTTTTCGGGATCGAGCAGTTTCTTAGGCTGCAGGTCGACAAGACCAGGCCATAGTTTCTTCGGTCCGATCGCCGGATAGTCATAGAAGCCCTTGCCGTTCTTGCGACCAAAGCGCCCGCGCTGCTCAACCATCTCTTCGAGTAATTTCTTTTGACGCGGGTCGATCGCCTCGGCGCCAAGATCGGCTTCAGTCGCCTTGAGGATTTTCCACGCAAGATCGACCGCCACCTCGTCGTTAAGCGAAAGTGGACCGACCGGCATGCCAGCCATGCGACCGACATTCTCGATCATTGCCGCCGGTACACCTTCGGCGAGCATGAGATGCCCTTCGCGAATAAACGTGCCGACGACGCGCGAGGTGTAGAAGCCGCGCGAGTCGTTGACCACGATCGGCGTTTTGCGAATAGCACGCACGTAATCGAGCGCGGCGGCGAGCGCCTTGCTGCCGGTTTGCTTACCGAGAATGATTTCGACGAGCATCATGCGATCGACCGGCGAGAAGAAGTGGATACCGATGAACCGTGCCGGGTCCTTAAACTCGGAAGCGAGCGACGTGATCGGCAGGGTAGACGTGTTGGACCCGAAAATCGTATTGTCACCGATCACTGCCTGAATTTTTGCAATCACGTCGGATTTTACCTTGCGATCTTCGAACACGGCCTCGATGACGAGATCGCAATCCTTCAATGTAGCGTAGTCGGCGGCGGGCGAGATACGTGCCAGTTGTTGGTCGCGCTCCGCGCCCTTCATGCGCCCTTTCATGACGCGGTCGCTAAGCGCTTTATGCAGGCCCGCCATTCCCTTGTCAGCGGT
>Ga0126384_10002176_pt1 | contig 11877 bp, 8 predicted proteins | sample PanSoiMetPlot_36_FD_92543 | JGI IMG/M metagenome (GOLD analysis project Ga0126384, IMG submission 92543) | Tropical forest soil microbial communities from Panama - MetaG Plot_36 | ecosystem: Environmental > Terrestrial > Soil > Tropical forest > Bulk soil | place: Panama | collected 2016-02-17 | reverse complement strand
GGCAGGATCGGGAACGGGTTCAGAATGAGGACCGTCACAATGAAGGCCGGCTCCCCGGCCCGGATCACGTCGCTCGGCCGGAACGGCGGATTGAGGATGGGCTGGATCGGGCCGAACGCGATGATGTCCCACCAACCCTGTAGCTCGGCGACCTCTTTCTGCGGCGCATTCAGGGCTTTGTCGAGCGACGACTTCAGCAAGGCTTCATAGTGAGCCTTCACGTCTTCGGCGGTCACCTTCTTCGCTACAGCCGTGGCGGGGGAAGGGGCGGCGAGGGTTGTGGAGGTCGCCTGGACGGTTAGCGTGTCCGTCCCTGCGCCCGCGTGTTGTTTCACGATAAATTCTTTTGCATCTGACATTGTTTTGCTCCTTTTGGGTTATTGACCGAGTTATCTTCTTTCAACCAGGCCGGAGGTTCAGCCTGTCGAAAGATGGGCGCAGTATAGCCGGGAGGTCTCAATGGGATCTCAATTGTTAATCAATAAAGGGGCCGCATGACGGAATGTACTGATTATTTTCGGCTTTTTTTCGCCCGCGCAAGACAGATTCGGCCCGCCGATCGTCATCCGCCCCCGAGGATGGTTTTGAAAAGCCTTTGCGTTTCGGCCGAAGGCGCCGCGCCCAGCTCCGTATCCAGGGTCTCGACGCAACGCTGATATTGCCGCGCCGCCGCGCTAGTCTGTCCCATAGCCTGGTAACAGCTCATCAGTCGGCGGTGCGCGGTCTCATGGCAGTTCTCCCTCGCCAGGACTTTCTGGCAGAGCGAGATCGCCGCGAGATAATCCCCCTGTCGCGCGTAGTGCGCGCTTATACGGTCGGTCAGGTCGAGATATTCGGTTTTGATCCGTTCACGCGACGGGCTGGTCCAGTCTTCATGTAAATCTTCTTCGAGGAAATCCCCCTGATAGAGTTCTTCGGCGCGACCGTATTCGACCATCGCCCCGGCGACGTTTCCCGCCGCTTCCAGACGACGGCCGGCTTTGACATGTCGCTCGAACTCTTCGAAATCGAGCCAGAGCTCCAAATCGGGGTTGATTTGATAGTGATCTCTCTCGGACAGGATGACCCGAATATCCGGCCGCCCTTGCCGGAGCGTTTGTCGCAGGCTGTAGATCGCCTGGTGCAAATTGCGGCGGGCGTTCACGAGATCGGCGTCAGGCCAGAAGACTTCCACCAGAACGTCTTTGAAGATGGGCGTGTGATGACGCTCGACGAGGTATTTGAAAATGGATTTGCCTTTCAAGCCCAGCCAATCGACGATCATTTGATGATCCCGAAATACGCGGAACGGGCCGAGGCAGTAAACCCTAAGCGATCCCTGCGCCGGATGACCGCCCCGCGCCGTGAGGTTCGAGACGGCGGCGGCGCCGGCGGGTTCGTTTGAAGATTTCGAATTCGGACTTGGGCCGCTCTCCGGGTCGTTTGATTTCGGGCGAGGCTCGCCGGAATCGTCCCCGCCCAATCTTTCGAGCAGCGCCTGCAATTGATTCCTGAGCTCGCGCTCCCGCTCGCCGGCGTTTCCCTGGGCGCGAAGGCGCCAGGCCCTTTCCGCGCGGGATTGGCCGCACGCAAGGCAGATCTGCCGCGCCGCGCCGAACAGCTCGATCAGCGCATCGGCGCCGTTCTGTTCGCGTGAGATCCGCGCTTGCTCTAAAAACTCGGCCGCCTCATCGTAGAGGCCGTTTTCGATTAGCTCGCTCAATTTCTCGAACTCGGCCGCGAGCGAACCGAGCGAAGAATCATGTACGGGGCGCATCCTTCCACTCCTTCGACACAGGCATCGTGTTTCGAGTGAGGAAGGTGAGGATCATTCGATTCTTGCCGGCTCGGCGCATACGACGCGACGCCGTAAATTCACGCGGCGGTCGCAGGACGCCTTCGCCGTCGAACCGAAACATAAGCTGTGGTTACTAGTTGACGATCATTTGTGTTCAGTCAATCGGTAAGATCATTCGTGTCCGGCGCAAGGCGCAGGCCGGAAGCCTTGCGCGCTGACAATGGCTGACCGAATAACCGAATTCCTTTCCATCTCCAGAACGGAGGCTTTTGACGTCGGGCTGAAGGACAAAGGCTGAGCTAAGACAGTCCACACATCCAAAGCCTGCAAATCATGCTAATTCGTTCTTCAACGCATCCGGACACAATCCGCATGCGAAGAACGCGCTGGGCGGCTTGACCCGCCATCGAATTTATCAAAAAGAATTGCGCCCGTCGAGTGCGCGTAAGTATCCGAGTCATCTTTGTCGCCATGGGTTAGCTGTGGAATTCGTCAAATTTTACGGCCAAGATAGCGGGCCCTAAGCGAGACCAAGTCTGTTAATAATGCTTTTCAGATCCGGCATCACACCGATGGGATCTGGATGGAAATTGAGTTTCTGCCCAGTACCTGTCTCCACGTCAGATAAGACCGCGCGCATGTTTTGGCTGGGATCTGTAACATTCGGTAACAGGCGCGCCATTTTCTTTATCTGATACAAGCTCTGTAAGAGTAACGCTGCGCCCGCAATGATCGCGGAGGCGCCGCTCGTGCCGCCAAATTTAGGGATGTTATTCCCATAAGTATACCTACTGAATCCAGTACCGGGCTCGCCGTAGGTGGTTGACGTTGTCACAATTTCTTCGCCCCAAGCATAGCAGTTGACCCGCGATCCATAGTTGGAATGTTGGTAGCGTCTGTGACCCCGTATCCCCTCCCGGATTTCCACTACTCTGGATCCGCAAGCGCCAACCATGATCGCGCCTGAATCTTGGTATTTAGGAGATTTGATGTTCAGGCTTCTGGCGCCACCGACGGTCATGATCGAATCCAGGTTCAAATTCCCATTTCCCGCGGCCTCGATCACAATGATCCCATTCGACACGGCCAAACGGATGGCGTCAAAATCCAGGTCATCAATTTCGGTGGGTTTGAAATCTCTCTGGACTTCAAGTAACAGCACGTCCCCCGGTCGCAGAAGTTTGGTCGCCGGCCCAATGGCGCACGCGACCTCAGATCCGGAAGTGTCCGTTTCGTGATAAGTTGACACCAGTCGAACTGAACTGACTCCGGGAGCGACTCCCACGATGCCACGATCATTGTCCCTGCCGATGGCGATGCCTAAAACAGATGTGCCGTGATCAGCTCCCAATGTGAAGTTATCTCCAAAAATAATTGGCGGTGGCGGAGCCAGGTCCTCGTGAAAAGGAAACCAGCCATTCTCTAAATCAATAAAAGCGACTCCTTCACCATTGGCGTTTTTCTGCCACACGGAATTAGCATCAATCCCATCGGGGGCAGGGTTGAGATATCCCTGCATTTGGAAAAGGGGGTCATCGCCCGGGTTGACAGTCGCAGGATTGGAGGTCATCAACTCCTTGTAGGCAAAGTCTACTTCGTCCAGCTCATTCAACTGCTTCAGCAACGGATCCGCATCGCGCCAAAACTCTCTTGCGTCAAGGCGCCAGTAACTCGCCAGACTGTGCGGTGGCTTCCACTTTGTATCCGCCGCCCGATGTTCCAGCTCCAAGATCGCATCGACGGACAAACTCCAAATGGCGCGTTTCGTCGCGGGCTGTCCCAATTTTTTCAATATCTCTTCTAACCGTACTAACCCTCGAAGACGAGCTAGTTCCTGCAATGTCTTAACGTCCGCGGGCTCAATGCTATCAATCAGCCGAATCATGAAGAATCCGCTATAGAGCGGCCTTCTAATCGGGGTCTGATCTAAATCTCCGCACATCAGTATTCCTCCTTCGACAGTTCGCTCGCCGGCAATGGCGACCGCGAAGGTAGTGTCGAGGGTTTCGTCTCAATAATTTGTCCCCCCAAACCCGCCAATCATGCAGAAAGGGTCCCCAACGGGAGGGGTCGTTGGGCTTGGAAGGTATATTGGGTGTGGCGGCTGATCGGGGTCCACGAGTTTGTAGTAATACTGAAAATGATCGGGGTCACCCGCTTCACCCTCACCATGTTGACGGCTGATCGGCGAGTTTTCAATGGTCACGGAATAGCATTGATCCTGCCCACCCTGAAACACGAAATCTCTCGTATCCGTATTCAGGAAACGCATGACCGCATAATGGTTATCCGGCGCCTCAATTTCAAGCCCCGCCTCAAAGGCATAGGGCCCGTCCGCACCGCTCCCTCCCGGTTTGAAGATGATCGGATTGGGAGCCACCGGGAGGATCGAATACAAGGCGCCGTGCTGGAAATGGAATCTCGCCTTACAAAATTCAGGACGAACCATTAACGGATGGTCCTTGTAGAGCGTATTTTCGATATCGAGGGTTTTGTTGAAGGCGCCAACTTTGATTGGGTTTTTCATCGGCCTTTTTTCATTCTCCCTTTTTTCCAGCTCAGCGATCTTTTCCGGAGAAAGGTCCAGATTGAGCCCTGGCGCGACGCCGGGAACCATGAAAAGAATTTTGCCAAAGATAGATTCGGAGTGGTTGTGCCGTGGATGCGCCCCATTCGCTCCGTCTTCAGTCAGACAACATCGGTTTGTCCGTTGAAAGCCTTCATAAACCCAGCATTGTTGAACGATGACACATTCTCCGTCAGGATTAACGACCTTCTTAGCTCTGATGGTGATTTTGGGACAATGAATATCCGTTTCCGGAACCCCCTCAAAGTCGGCCAGATCAAGTAACCCGACCATCAACTCGTCGTCTAGTTTCTTTGTAAAGAATGCGCAGAGGTTTTTAAAACCCACCGTAATTAGGCTCATCTTGATTCTCCTTTCAGCGCGAATGGCTGTATTTAAATTGTGATTCCATCACCAGAAACGACAAACGCCGCCCAGTACACCGGGGGTCGCCATCGTTCATTGGCGGAATGCAGAAATTCCAGTTGGGCCTGTCGCAGAGCTTCTCCCGCGCTCAGCTTTGATGTGCGCCAGAACCGATGAAACTTTGACATCAAGATTGCGGCGCTTTCATCGCTCACCTCCCATAAACTACCGATGACTGTCGGCGCGCCCGCCCTGAAGAAAGCGTGCGCCAGTCCTCCGAGTCCGTTATGACCTGACTGCTGGTTCACAAGGGAATCACAACTGGAAAGAATCACAAGTCTCGTATGCGGCAATCTGAATCTGAAAATTTCGTACGCATGCAGAATGCTGTCCGTTTCAGGGTTTCGATTGTTTACGGCTAGAACGATCGCGGAAAGCAAAGGCTCCTTTGAGTTGACAACGCTGTGGGTGGCCAAGTGGATCACATCGAAGTTTCCGGCTAGCCGCAGAAACGCGTCTTTCGTCGCTTGCGGGCCTTGGAGGCTCGAGCTTATCGGATAAAGAGATCGCACTTCTCCGATCTCTTCTCCCGCTTTAGGCAGAGGAAGCAATTTAGGAAACAACCCTCGATTAAATTCCGGATCACTTACGGTAAGCAACGATGCGGCAGGTTTCAACTTCTCTGACTGAGACCGTTCCAGGGTCCGGACCAGGATGCTGGCGCTCGGATCGACGATCAGAGTGTAATCTTCCAACAGATAACGCGAGTCCGGGGCGACCAGGGCCGCGAAAGGCAAAGACCCCAGAATACCATCCGGGATGATCACCAGGTTTCGATATGGTTTCAGATGTTCGGCGACAGGCTGAATCAGAATTCGATATAGATTCTTCGCCAGCGCATCGAGTGAATCCGGGTTGCGACGCTCTCTCAAGGCCCCCAAGTAATTGGATACCATCGCATGCAATTGCGCGGGATCCGACGACAAGTCGGCCGGTAACAAGCTCTTTTGATTAATAATCCAAACCAGTAAATGGTATTCCGTGATTGCATAGGCAAGAATCGCGGTGTCTGCGGGAATCTTTTTTTGAATCTTGCTCAGCGTGAGCGGCTTAAATGAGGTAGTCAGTTCCAAGTCTTTTTTGTTATTTTCCCACCGAATTTCCTGAGTGTTTGCGATCAGGTCAAGAAGTTCCCGGTTACGATAGGACTCCGAATAATCAAAAGCGCGCTCGGGAGAATTTTTCTGAAAGTATTGGAAGTCAACCATTGACTGATAAACATCCAGGCTGTTGCTTACATACGCGCTTCGCTCAGTCGCAGCGGTGATATTGCCTCTGGATAATTCCGTTAGCGCAATACTTTCCTTCAGCTGGGCTTCCGCTTCCTTAATTTTTCCCTGCGCCAAGAAGGCGGAAGCGAGTCCGTGGTATATTGCGGAAAGATATCTCAAATGCTTGCGCCGCCCAATCATTTCCCTTGCCTTCTCGTAGGCCGACTCCGCTTCATCGAAGCGTTTATTCTTCACCAAGGCCTCACCCAGAGAAATGTATAGATCAACCAGTAGGATTTGCGCGCTAGGAGTCTGACTGTCTCGCTCCGCCTCGGAGAGAGCCTCCTGTAAAAGACGAAGGGATTCTTTCGTCTGCCCTGTCAGCGCGGCGTATTTCCCGGCTCGCCCTATTGCGGGAAGGTAAACCGAGAGGTTGTTACTCCGCCGACAAAATGGCAGGGCTTCACGCTGATAATCCTGCGCTTCGTGATAGTGACCATAGTCGGCCAACGACATCGCAAAGAGTACATAGCTCTGACAGGCCCGTAGATAACTCACTGGGCGATCGTAAAGTAGTTGTGTGGCCGAATAATGCGCTTTGAGCCCTTGCTCTTTTTCGCCAAGATTTGAGTAGGCGACTCCGATATATCTCAGGGAGGAGACTACCAAGTCCGTGTCATTCATTTGATCGGCAATCTTGTGCGCCTGTATAGCCGACTCTAGAAAAAGAGACATCTTTCGTTCTACGGCGTATTGATTGGTCAGAGCAAGCAAGGCTCTGGCTTGCATCTGCAAATGGCGCCGCCGCTTCGCCTCAAACAACAAACGCTTTCTGATTCCGGGCATCTCCGAGGTCTCGGTCTGCGGGGTGTGAATCCGAGCCATCCCACACATGGCGGCTTCGGCGTGACAATCGTCGCCAATCCGTTCCGCAATCTGTTTTGCCGCGGCAAAAAACTCTACGGCTTGAACATACTGACCCGCGCGATGCTTCGATTCGCCCTGTCGCAAACGGTCTCTAACTTCGCGAATCGTTCCGAGTCTGACGGTATCGGAATTATCGACAAACCCTAGAAGATCAGAAAAGTAAGCATCCCCTTTTGTTTCACTGATCAGTTTCGCCAAATGAATTAAAAGTCGATGATGCTTTTCAGCCGTTAGCCGATCCCGCCTGACCGCTTTCAAATATTCATCCAGAAAGAGGCCTCCGATCAGATCGGAGACTTCCGAGAAGTTTTCTTCCAGCAGGCGACGAATTGTAGATTCATTATTTCCCGACTCGGCCGCAAGCAATCGTTCCGCAACCTTCTCCTGTTGAGGTTCCTGCAGGACGGATCGCTGGCGCAGCTTCTGCAACCGCGCGCGGGCTTCTTCCGCCCACTGGGAAGTCGAATCAATTTCCAGATACCGCTCCCAGTCCTTTTGCGCCTCTGTCATCAGCGTCATCCGCTCATGAATAAGCGCCAGGTTGAACCAAGCTTCCGGCAGCTTCGGATTGATCTCGATTGCCTGTTGACATTCCTTTGCCGCCTCCGATAGGGTTGTCACAGACCGCCCCTGAACCCCTTTTTCGTAATAGACCGCGGCCAAGTCCACGTGCGCGGTCGCATTGCGCGACTCTTCCTTGAGAACTTGTTTGAGTTGTTCCTCCGCGTCGTCGAACTCCGATTTCAGCAGATACAGTCTGGCCAGCGCGTGTCTCGAGCTTGCTGAACCTTTATCTGCGACTTCACGCTTCAATTCGGCCTCGGCGGCCATCAATTGATCCCGATTTATAGGCTCCTTATTCGCCGGCGCTTGTAGATTCGCGCCGCGCGCGCGGTCAAACGGCAGGTGCGGGAAATCCCCGGAGACTCGTGGCTCAATGGGTCGATTGACCATCCAGACATTTCGCAAGGAAGCCATTGCCCGTTCAACCGGCTGATTGCGCCGCCAAAGAAACCAGACAGGCGCAGCTAGGACGACGGCGGCAATCACGGTAACCGCGATTCGGCGGCGCGTCAGAAACCAGTCAGTTATTGAGCTCCAGATCGCAGGCTTTTTTTGTGACGCCGTCTCCCCAACAGTGTGTTGCGGGCGCAGCGCTTTCTCAGCCGCCAGTTCGCCCGATTTGAGCAACCTGGCAAATTCCGGACTATGATCTATCTGGTCGTCAGGTTGTAATGACTCCATAACCAGCGTCAGTCGCTCACGACAATCGACACACTGAATACAATGTCGCCGAATTCGCCGCAGTTGTTCCGCGGCAAGGTTGCCGGCGAAACAGTCCGCAATCTCTTGATATGTCAGGTGGTCATTTCCTTCAGGGACCTGATCTTTCACGTTGTTTCCCTTCATCGAAATGCCCTCGTTAATAGAGGACGCCATTAATCCGCCAATCATAGGGCGCCTGACAGATATTTTTTCAGTTTGTTTTTCATTTGCGCCAGTAGGTTGGCGATGCTGGTCTCCTTCAGTTCGCAGATCTTCATGGGGGCGATTTCCGTAGGGGAATACCCATCATAGATATAGAGCATCAGGATCAGAATGTCGCGTTCGGCGTTCGGTCCGACGAACAGTCGCTGAAGAAGCTCGCGGAACTCCCTCTCTGTCAGGCTTTCCAGCGGGCTAGCGGCGCTGTCCGGCAATCGAAATTCTTCCTGATCTTCAATCAGCGACTGCAGGGACACTTCATCCGCCGCTCGTTTGAGTGTCGCGCGAGATCGCAGATAACTGAGGGTCTGGTTGATCGCTGTCTGCGCAAGGTAGGACTGCGCTTCCGCCTCAGTGTCGCCCCGAAAGTTCCTGAGCAGTCGCGCATCGTTTTTCAGAATGGTCGTGTAAATTTCCTGGAGCAGGTCATCCGCGACATCCGCTGGCGGCCAGCCGCCCTGCCCGTACTTCCGCCAGGTCACCGCCACGCTGCGAGCCAGCAACGGATTGAATCGTTGGACGAACAACGACCAGTGCTCATCGTTATCAAGATGAGCGGCGCAAATCTGGAATAACTGCGGACTGGAGGGAGCCACGGGGGCGCTTTCTGCCATAAGGATGACGAAGTGCGTTTAGGAGCGTGTCCCACTCATCCGATTGGATTTCCGGATCACTCCCTGACGGCTGAGCGCTTACCCGGGATCCCCGTTAGGTGTGTGGGACACGTCCGTATTTGGTTGTTGGTGCGAGCCGCAAATGAAGTGACGACCTGACCGCTTGTTGCGCCACAAACTGTATATGCAAGAGAACTAACGCAGTTATGATAATAGGAGCGCCGAAGTCAGTCAAAGCCGCGAGGAAAAGCGAGATGGCCGACGCCAATGCGTCCGCCCAAATGTAGCGGAGAAGATCAAATCCCTTTCATGATGGCGATATTCAAGGTTTGCGGCGCCGCCGAAGTGCGCGCATTTGCCCTGCGAGACTTGATCCGACCGCTCACGATGCGTTTACCAGGCGGTCATACTGGCCGGAGCTTGCGCTACATTAAATTGACTAATGTGAAAATATTATTCCCCGATAGTAATTTTGCTGAGGTACCGCGTCCTTCATAGATGCAGGTCCACTAGAAGCAATGCGAGGGTTCGCTCCCGAGATTTAGCAACGTCCTCAGCCATTAGGGTAAGAATCCAACTCAAAACTTTTAGCGCCAACAATAGGTTGCGGTTACGAATATGAGCCGAACTGTTCTTTGAAATGCGCCATCGCCTTATCCTTCTGGTTGACGAGACTCAAGGAGGAGAAGACAGATGGCGCGAAGTAAATGTTTGCCGACAATCTGGGAAGTCCCGGATGACCTTTGGGAGCGGATCGAATGGCTACTAAATGAGTATGACCCTCCAAAGACTACCGGGCGCTCTCGCACTGATGCGCGCAGGATGCTTGACGGTATTATCTTCCGCTTTCGCACTGGTTGCCAATGGAATCACATCCCAAAAGTCTACGTCGACGACTCCACCATCCATCGCACTTTTCAACGCTCTCGTGGAGATCAATCTCTTCGAAATGATCTGGTCGTTGCTCGCCGCGGAGTGTGATGAACTCGCACTGATCAATTGGGAGTGGCAAGCCGCCGACGGATGGCTCGGCAATGCGCGCTCAGGGGGCGACGAAATCGGCCCCAATCCGACCGACCGCGCCAAGAACGGGACCAAGAAGGGCGTCCTGACGGACGCTGCTGGCGGTCCGTTATCGCCACATACCGCCAGACCTCATCGTCATAGACGTCAGGCTCCATCCGTTCGCTCGCGTCAACCTCGACGCTGAGCGATTGCAGTTTCGCGGTCATTTCTTCGGAGCAGAAGTGGTGATGGACGTCGAGCTTTTCGAGTCGAGCGACGGCGGGGCTTTCCAGCAGGGTGGCCGCGCCTTCATCGGTCAATATGCCCAGGGAAAGGTCGAGGACACGAATCCGTTCTACCACTGGCGCTACAGCGACCGCCCGCGCGATCTTGTCCGCAATCTCACTGTCGCGCAGACCAAGATATTTCAGTTTCGGGAACAATTTGCCGTCGAGAATGGGGGCCAGATCAGCGACTGTCGTATCGCCGCCGTAATTTTCCTCCCCCAGCCATAATTCCAGGTGTTCAAGCTCTGGCAGATCTGCGGCGGCTACTTCGCGGACAACGTTTGCGCCCAGTCCGCCGCTTTGAATGATGAGCGATTTCAGCCGGTCGTGCTTGAGCGATCCCAGATTGAGTCCCTCAGCGCCGCGCACGCAGAAATGCTCAAGCTGCGGATAGGCTGCAAATAAAGGCGAAACGTCGCTCTGCCGAATCCATGAGATCTCGCACTCCTCGCTCACGACGTCGCCGAAGAAGATGACAACCGCAAAGCGTAACAGGCGCCTTCAGGGTCTTGCATTTCCAATTGCGCTTCCCAATCTTTTACGGGTTTACCGGCAAAATTCGCAATGTGTTCGTAGATCATTATATCTATTTCGACTCCAGGTCTTGATGTGAACGCCACGGACGTGGCGCGGTCGCGGGCACAAACAACCTTGATTTAAAAAATTCGAGTGCGCTGATTTATTGCGATTTTGATTGACTCTGCTATAACCGCAGCCGTAATTATACTCAGTTATCAGTTTTACTCGAATCCGTCTTAGCCAAAACAATAGCCACAGCCTGATACAACTTTGTGACGCCCGGACGGGCCAAGTCGAGCGAAGGCTGAATGAACCGGACCGTAGCGTGCGGGCGCCAGGCGTTTTCCCGGATGGTCAGAGAGTCTATTCACTCGCTTTTTCGCCCGATGGGGAGCGTCTGGCGAGCGGGGGCGAGGGACTGTACTCGTTGTCATCTCACAGACACGAAAACGGATCGGCGAAGATCTGGCGAATAAAGTAGCGCTTCAGTCAAGGCAGCCGCCAGTCTTACATGCGCGGGCGTATGAGCGCGGCAAAATCCTACGCCGCGCCGGTCGAGATCGCCTGATTGCAAAAATACCGCCGCCACTCGTTCTTTATCTGACGCGTCGTTCAATACCTGGATCAACCTCAGGAACAAACAGCTCGTCATCACAATCGCATTTGCTCTCTTTCCCTTTGACCTGTGAGGCTTGGTTTCAGGCGCCGCCCGGAGGCGGATACGCCGGAAGGAGAATCAGATGAGGCATTTTACGAAGTTTATTCTCTTTGCGGCCATCTTGTTTTTCCGGATTACGACGATCGATGCCTACGCCTGCAGTTGCGCTGGCATAAGACCGCCATGTGAGGCGTATTGGGAAGCTTCGGCGGTTTTTGTAGGCGTCATGACCGGCGACTCGTCTATCTCCGTCAAGGATGGGCAATATCAATTTCAGAAAAGATCGGTAAGTTTCGCGATCGAAGAGGCTTTTCGCGGCGTCCAGGGGGCGGCGGCGGAAGTGATCATGGGTTGGGGAGGGGGCGACTGCGGATTCGGATTCAAGCGTGGCGAACGTTACCT
>Ga0126384_10002175_pt1 | contig 11880 bp, 12 predicted proteins | sample PanSoiMetPlot_36_FD_92543 | JGI IMG/M metagenome (GOLD analysis project Ga0126384, IMG submission 92543) | Tropical forest soil microbial communities from Panama - MetaG Plot_36 | ecosystem: Environmental > Terrestrial > Soil > Tropical forest > Bulk soil | place: Panama | collected 2016-02-17 | reverse complement strand
GGTCTATGGGGTGGCGCTGGCGACTGCAGGGCTCGGCGCGACGGTGGTGACGGCAGGCGCGGTCCTGATCGGTGTCGGGGTCGTCTGCGCGCGCACGCTGCGGCGCGCCCGCGTCTGAGCCGGTCAGGAGATGCGCCGCAGCTCGCTGCGCTCAGGTGCCGGGAATCGACATCTGCAGCAGCCGCGTCAGCGAATAGCCGGCCGCGCAGGCGATGACGAGAAGCGGGTCGCCGCCGGCCAGCGCGACTGCCAGCGCATCGACGAGGCAGATCGCGGCGATGAGCTCGGATGCGGCGCGCGGGACCGAACCGGCCACCGGGCGTTTCGCCAACACCCAGAGCGCGGCGGCGTCGGCGCCCAGCAGCAGCGCGAAGGCGACCGCCACGGCCCATCCGCCGCCGACGCCGGGCACCGCGAGCAGCAGCGGCGCGGCCAGCAGCGCCAGCGGCCAGAGATTGCCGACCCGGTCGAGGCGCTCCTGCTTGGCCGCACAGGCGAGGCCGATCACGTGCGCGGCGAGCGCGATCGCCCCGACGACGAGCGCGCGCGGGACGCTTTCCGCCACCGCGAGGCCGGCGACGACATAGACGAGCGCCCGGCACAGGCCCATCACGATCGGGCTCAACGGATTGCCCTTGTGCCAGACGTCGTAGAGCACGATCGCACCGGCGAGGAGGGCGGCCGAGCCGGTGGCGGCCGGACCGAACGGGCTCATCAGGGCGATGCCGGTCGCCAGCAGACCGAAGCCGATGACCGACACCGCGCCGGCGCCGATGTCGCCCGCCGCGATCGGCCGGTTGGGACGCTCGCGCGCATCGATCGCCCGGTCGAAGAAATCATTGAGGTAGACGCCGCCGACATAGAAGGCGCTCATCGCCAGCGCGATCAGCGCGATCTCGGTCGGCACCACCGAGCCGCCGCCGGCGATGAGCGAGCCCGCAATGACGTTGGTCCATACCGTGGGCAGGTTGGCGATGCGGCCGAGCCGCAGCAGCGTTGCGAGGTCGAAACCGTAGACGGTGACGGCGCTCATGCGGCGAGCCCCCCGGCGCCTTCTGAGGGTGCCACTTCGGCGGCAGGTTTGACAAGCCGGCTCCCGAAGTCGCGCAGAACGTCACGCTCAAGGATCTGCTGCGCGGCTTCACGATCGCCGAGCGCGGCGCCGTGGTGCTGATCGCCGAGCTGCAGGCGCAAGGCTACGTCTATCTGCGGCCGTAAATGAATGCGTAGGGTGGGCAAAGGCGCGAAGCGCCGTGCCCACGCGGGAGTCAGCGGTGGGCACGCTTCGCTTTGCCCACCCTACGTTCCGGCTACTTCGTCGCCTTCTCGAGATACTCGATCAGGTCGGCACGCGCGGACGCATCAGGCAAGCCCGAATACGGCATGCGGTTCGCCGGCACCCGCTTCTGCGGATTGGCGATGAACTCGTCCAGCACGTCCGGGGTCCAGGTGATGCCGCTTTTGCGCATCGCCGCCGAGTAGCGGAAATCGGGCAGGCTGCCGGCTGGGCGTCCGAAAATGCCGGCGAGGCTCGGGCCGACATTGTTGGTTCCTTGCGCGACCGAATGGCAGGCGGCGCATTCCTTGAAGCGCTGCTCGCCGCGCGCCACGTCGCCGCCGGCCCGCGCCGGTGTGGCGGCCGCAAGAAACACCAGCGCGGCCACCGTCGCCGTCCTCATCTCACACCCCATGACGATCACCAGGTTGCTCATGCCTGCACCAGCGGACCCGGATTCTTGAGATAACGGTTCTTGATCGCGTCGAGCATCCAATAGGTGAGCGCACCCACCGGCCCGGTCGGGTTGTAGGACGAGTTGTGCGGAAACACGTTGGCGCCGACCGTGAACAGGTTGTGGTACTGCCAGCTCTGCAGATACCTGTTCACGGCGCTGTCGCGCGGATTGGTGCCCATGATGCTGCCGCCGGTGTTGTGCGTGCTTTGATAGGGCACGACCGTCCACGAGCTGCGCGCGGTCGCCTCGGTCAGATGCGTCGGATTCATCGCCTTGGCGAGGTCGTTGACGATCCTGGCGGCGTGCTGCCCCATCTTCTGCTCGTTCTCCTTGTAGTCGAACGTCATCCGCATCAACGGCTGGCCGAACGCATTGCGGTAGGTCGGATCGAGGTCGAGCCAGTTGTAGCGGTTCGCCATCACGCTGCCGCTCGCCCCGATGTTCATCGCGCCCTGGTACCATTTGGCGCGAGCCGCCTTCCAGGCCTTGCCCCACTGCGGCGTGCCGCGCGGGAGCGGGCGGTACTCGATCGGCGCGCCGCCGTTGTGCGCGGCGGAGACGTTGTAGGCGCCGACGAAGCCGTGCGGTCCGCGATCGAACGCCCAGTTGACGTTGAAATCGTCGAACGTGACGTTGGTGCCGCCGCTTGCCATGAACGGATTGAAGCGGCGGTTCTCGAAGAACAGCGTCGCCCCCAAGCCGGTCTGGTAGCAGTAGTTCCTGCCGATGATGCCGGTCTGCGTGACCGGGTCGTAGGGCTGACCGAGGCCGGACAGCAGCATCAGGTGCACGTTGTTGAGCGCATAGGCGCACAGCAGCACGAGGCTGGCCGGCTGCTCGAATTCCTCGCCGTTGAGCACATTGGTGTAGGTGACGCCGGTGACGCGCTTGCCGTCCGAATCCTTGAGCACCTTGTTGACCCAGGAATTGGCGCGCAGCTCGAAATTGGGGTTGCGCAGCGCGAACGGAATCACGGCGACGTGCGGCGAGCCTTTCGCGTTCGCCTCGCAGCCGTATTTCTGGCAGTAGCCGCAATACTGGCAGGCGCCGAACTGCGCGCCGTCCGGATTGGTATAGGCTTGCGACGCATTCGCGGTCGGCCGTGGAAACGGATGGTAGCCGGCGTTCTTGGCAGCCTCCGTGAACATCATGCCGGAGAGGACCTGCGTCAGCGGCGGCAGTGGATATTCGCGCGCGCGCGGCGCCTCGAACGGGTTGCCGCCCGGCTGGATCACGCCCTTGAGGTTTCCGGCCTTGCCGGAGATCGCGGCGATGTACTCGAAGCGGTCGTAGTAGGGCTCGAGCTCCTCATACGAGATGCCCCAGTCCTGGATCGTCATGTCGTCGGGGATGAACTTCTTGCCGTAGCGCTCCTCGTACATGGAGCGAACTTTCAGCTCCATGTCGGTCCAGCGCCACGTGTGGCCGCTCCAGTGCACGGCGGAGCCGCCCACCACCTCGCCGGGAAGGAACGAGCCGAGGCGGCGCATCGGCAGCGCCTCCTGCGAGGGAGTGTTGCGGACCGTGAGCGTGTCGCGGGCCGTATTCATCATCAGGTCCTTGTGGACCGCAAAGCGCAGCTCGTCGCGGATGCCGGGCAGCGAATAGTCGTTCGCGGCGGTGCGCATGGCGCCGCGCTCGAGCGCGACGACCTTGAGGCCCGCTTCCGCCAGCTCCTTCGACAGGATGCCGCCGGTCCAGCCGAGGCCGACGATCACCACATCGACTTCCTTGAGCTTTGTTGCCATGGTGCCCTCCCGCTCAGCCGATGTCCGCGATCCCGATGGGATCGCTGGGGAAGAGCTTGTCGCGATACTGCTCGACATGCTCGCGATGCACCGCGATCGCGCCCGGGAAGCCGAGCATGCGCCAACCCGCCTTGTTGCGGTTGCCCCCGTAGATCGGGTCGGCGAACATGCCCTCCATCACGGTCTGGTACAGCGTGCCCCAGAACAGGCCGGTCGGCAGTCCGCCGTCGAAGGTGAGCTTGCCGGTCGAGAGCGCGACCAGCACCGCCTCGCGCTGCGTCTCGTCGATACGGTCGAAGGTCTTGCCGTAGGTCTTGGCGCAATGCGCGTTGGTCGCCGCGATCCCGGCGCGATAGAGCTGGGCCGGCGTGAGCGGAAGCTGGTAGCCCTGGTTCGGCACGCCCTTCTTCCACGGGCCCTGCATGTAGAGCCGGTCGCCCTGGCCCCATGCGCCTGCGAGCGCGCGGTCGATATAGATGTTGATGCCAAGGTCGGTGCCCTTGGGGCTCAGGTCGTCCGCCGGCACCATGTGGTCGACCAGCGCTTCGACGAAGGCGGCTTCCTCGAGATTGAGGAACGCGTAGCCTTCCATGGCGGGCGCCGCGGACGGCGCAGGCGCGGCAGCGGCGGGCAGCTGGGCGTGGGCGCTCTGCGGTTGCGGGATGCCGGTGGTTGCGGCGGCGGCGCCGCCCACGACCGCGGTTTTCAGAAAATCGCGGCGGCCGAAAGCCTGTTCGGTCATGTGATCCTCCCGGTCTCCGGCTTGTTGCGCGCTTGCCGGATGACGTGCGTGATCGGAAGGATGCGCCTGTCGCAAACGACGGGCAAGCGGTTCGTGCGCAGGGCGGGCTTGCGTCGGCGCGCGGCGTCGTGACGGTCGCGCCCGCCGCGCGGCGCAGGCGAGGTCAGTTCCACTGCGGCTTCGCTGATCCCAAATTGCCGGCGGGCCGCGGCCAATGCATAGGAACATCTGCGATGACGGCCGGCGGGACGAGCCGCCGCGCATCACCCCAGTCCGTCTTCTCGATCGAAGGGGAAATGTCGGCCGCGGATTCTGCGGCGAGCGACGCCGATTCACGGCCGGTGCCGAGATCGACCAGCAGCTTGGCGGTGCGCGCGAGCGACAGACGCGCTTCCATGCCCTCGCGCCCGATCAGCCGGTGGACGAAGCCGCGGACGGCGGTCGCCGCCGTCAGGTAGCCGGTCGTATGGTCGAGCGCCTGCACGGGAAGCGGATACGGCACGTCGGTGGATTTCCACCGCATGCCGGCCTCGGCGATGCCGGTGCTCATCTGCACCAGGCTGTCGAACCCGCGGCGACCCGCCCACGGACCGGACCACCCATAGGCGCAAAGGCTGACATCGATCAGCCCGGGCGCGATCGCGCGGCGCGCGGCCGCATCGTAGCCGAGACCATCGAGCGCGCCGGGGCGATAGCCGGACAGGAAGATGTCGGCCTGCGCGAGCAGCGCCTCGAAGGCGGCACGACCCTCTGCGGTTTTCAGGTCGAGGCGGGCGCAGCGTTTGCCGAGCGTCACCTCCGGGACGACGCCGGGCTCGTTCCAGTCGGGCGGATCGATCCGCAGGACATCGGCGCCGTAGCCGGCGAGGAAGCGGCTGGCGACCGGCCCGGCGAGAACGCGGGTGAGGTCGAGAACGCGCACGCCCGCGAGCGGACGCGATGCGGGCGGGTTCGCATTGCGCGCGGGCACGCGATCGCGCGCGACCATGTGGATCAGCGGCTCGGCCGCCACCGCGCGGCCTTGCGGATGGTCCGACCAGACGGACGTCGCGCGCATTTCGGCGGCGCATCCTCCGGCGTCGATGATCGCGGTTTCGAGATCCCGCTTTGGCCATCGTGCGACTGCCCTCGCCATCTCGTCCTTGTTTGCCCGAGGGCCCAGCACACGCTCGGCGGCGCGCCGATGATGCGGAGCGTTGGTGTGGAGCCTGATCCAGCCGTCGCTCGTGCGATAGTCGCCGGCGAGCGCGTCCCAGGTCGGCGGAACGGTCCAGCCGATCGGACGGATGGACGAGCGGAACCAGAACGACGCCAGCCGCCGATCGACCGTGACCACGTGGCTGCGGCCGCCGAGATGCTGCACCAGGTCGGCAACCGAGAGCGCCGCCGTCGCCACCGCCGCGCAGGCGAGATCGGTCACCGCAAAGGTCGAGGGCAGCGATCCCTGGCCCGCAATGATCACCCGAACGGTTTCCGCCGCTGTCCCCCCGAGCGAACCCCACGCCGATCGGACAATCTCGGTTGTGCTGTCGAGCATCTCGATCCGTTGTCACAACAAAAATTGACGTGAGCTGGAGCACGTTCCGTTCCTGCGGAATCGGAACGTGCTCCAGATTCGTTGTTTGGCGCATATTCTTATCGGCGAACCGGTACCCACTTCGCCGGAATATGCGCTAGTGCTGCCGAGCGCTGGCGGGCGGAACTCTGCGTTGTGACGACGAGCCGTCCTCGCCCGCCACCCCCTCGCGCCACATCTCGACCACCACCGACATGATCGCGGGGCCGAGAAAGAGGCCGATCAGCCCGAAGGATTCCAGGCCGCCGAAGATGCCGAGAAGGACCCACAGGAAGGGCAGGCGGGTCGTGCTGCCGATCAGGATCGGCCGCACGAAGTGATCGGCGACGAAGACCACGAGCGAGCCGAACACCACCAGCGCGATCGCGGCCGTGGTCTGGGATTTCACAACGAGCACCAGCGCGCAGGCGACGAACACCACCGGCGCGCCGAACGGAACGGTGCCGAGCGCCGCGGTGATGAGACCGAGCAGGACCGCATGGGGCAGTCCGGCCGCCATATAGGCGATGCCGAGCAGCACGCCTTCGACCAGACCGACCAGCACGAGCCCGTTGACGGTGCCGCGCACCGCCATGATGGCGTTGCGGCCAAGATGGCTGCCGGGCGGGCCGAAGACCCGTTCCGAGATGGCATGCGCCTCGCTCATCAGGCGCGGACCGTCGCGGTAGAGGAAGAACAGCGCGAGCAGCGTGAACACCAGGATAGTGAGGCGTGTCGCCACTTCGATTCCAAGCGTGCGCGTCACGCTCAGAATGCCGCTCGTCTCGGCGCGACCGAACAGTGTGCGCGCCGCGCCCGGCTCCGCGAGGTTCGTGCGCCACCATGTCGTCACCCAGTCTCCGACGAACGGCAGGTGCGAGAGCCAGTCCGGCGTGCCGAATCCGTTCTGCCGGATGTCGCGGACCCATTGCGCGATCGTGCCGGCATCGTGCGCCGCCTCGATGCCGAGCACGATCAGCGGCAGCACCAGGACGACGGCGAGAACGAGCGTGAGCAGGGCCGCGATCTCGGTCTCGCCCATGCCGCGCCTGGCGAGGCTCGCGCGCATCGGCCAGGTGGCGGTGGCAAGCACGCCCGCCCAGGCGAGTGCCGGCAGGAAACGCCACATCATCCACACGGCCAGGAACACGACCGCGATGATCAGCGCGGTGCGTGCGACCCGGCGGCTGGACCAGCCCGTGGGCTCCATCTCGTCGCTCATCCCCGTCCCCGATAGCCGGCAACGCCCTGGTCGGGCAACCAGACCTCGCGCGGCAGGCGCCCCGCCTGCCAGAAGACGTCGATCGGCATGCCGCCGCGCGGATGGAAGTAGCCGCCGACGCGCAGGTAGCGCGGCTTGACCAGTTCCACCAGCCGCTTGCCGATCGCGACCGTGCAGTCCTCGTGAAAGGCGCCATGGTTGCGGAAGCTGTTGAGATAAAGCTTGAGCGACTTCGATTCGACAAGCCAGCGATCCGGCACGTAATCGATCACCAGGATGGCGAAGTCGGGCTGCCCGGTGACCGGGCAGAGCGCGGTGAATTCCGGGAACGTGAAGCGCGCCGCATAGGGTGTGCGGGGATGCGGATTGGCGACGCGGTCGAGCGTCGCCTCGTCGGGCGAGGCCGGAAGGGGGCTGGGCTTGCCAAGTTGGAGGGGCTTGCGAGTCATCGCTCCGGTTCCCGCGGCAATCGCGCCTGCGCCGCCTACGAATTAGCTTAGTCTATCGCTACAGGAGGGGTAGCGCGATGCATTGATGCGTGCGATGGTTGTCGCGCGAAACTTGGGGCGGTGTTCGGACTCTCACCGCGGACCACGATGTGTCGGGCTTCTGACCAAAGTTCGGCTTGGCGCGCGTTTGCGGCCGTGCTGGCTGCGTTCGCGCTCGGCGTCCAGCTCCTGATCGCCGGACTGCTGGCCGGCAGCCTCGTGCGCGCGGCCGGCGACGGCGACCTGACGGCGATCTGTTCGCACGAGATGGCGGTCGATCCTGCCAACGGGCCGACCCCGGCCGATCCGGCGAAATCGCACGATCTTTGTCAGGTCTGCACCTGCCTGCAATCCGGCAAGCTCGTCTTGACATTGCCAACGCCGCCGCTGCTCGACATCCTGCGCGGACGATCCGAGCGGGTTCCGGCCCGTGGCGTCGCGTCCAGCGCCGATCGTCATTTCCACTCACCCTACGCGTCCCGAGCTCCGCCGCGCGCGGCCTGATGGCCTGTGTGCAGATCGGGGCGAGTCGGACTGAAAGCCCCGCGATCGTTCCATTTGTGAACTGTGAGCGGAGACAATCCATGCGTAGGTTTGCGTGCCTATTGGCGGTCTTGGCCGCCGCATCCGTGCTGACGCCGCGCGACGCGTTGGCGCACTGCTTCGTCGGCGGCCGCTTCTTTCCCGCCACCCTCAACATCGACGACCCATGCGTCGCCGACGAGCTGTCCCTGCCGACCGTATCCTCGTTCAAGAACGGCGACGATCCGGCGGCGCGCGAGCTCGACGTCTCGGCGGAGTTCTCCAAGCGCATCACCGAGCAGTTCGGCGTGTCGATCGGCACGACCTGGACGCATCTGCGGCCGCCCGGCGGGCCGAACGCGAGCGGATTCCAGAATCTCGAGACGAGCTTCAAGTATCAGTTCCTGACGGTGCCGGAGCAGGAGTTCGTCATGTCGGCCTCGCTCGACATCGAATGGGGCAATACCGGCGCGGCCGGGGTGGGGGCGGAATCGTTCACCACCTACACGCCGACGCTGTTCCTGGGCAAAGGGTTCGGTGGACTGCCGGACTCGATGCGCTGGGCGAGGCCGTTCGGCATCACCGCCCAGGTCGGCTATTCGATCCCGTCGAGCCGCTCCTCGAACAACATCGATCCCGATACGGGCGATCTCGACGTCGAGCTGCATCCGCAGTTCCTGAACTACGGCTTCTCGCTGCAGTACAGCATGCCGTACCTCAAATCGAGTGTGGTCGACCTGGGGCTGCCGGACTTCTTCAATCACCTGATCCCGATCGTGGAGGCGAACTTTCAGACGCCGGTCGCCAACAACTTCAATACCGGGATCGGCACCACCGGAACGATCAATCCGGGCGTGATCTGGGTCGGCAACAAGTTCCAGGTCGGACTCGAGGCGATCGTGCCGATCAACCGCGCGAGCGGCAGCGGCGTCGGCGTGATGGCGCAGTTGCACCTCTATCTCGACGACATATTCCCGAACTCGATCGGGCGGCCGCTGTTCGGCCAGTCTAAGCCGGTGACACCGGTGTTCGGCAATTGACCAAGCAAACAACACGTCCATGCAAGCAACAATGAGAAGCACCATGAAACCACGTCATCGCACGTTCCTCTTTTTCGTACTTGCCTGCGGCCTCGCGATCGCCCCCGCGAAGACGTATGCGCATGCCCAACTCGACCATGCCGAGCCACCTGTGGGCAGCACCGTGAAGGCACCGCGCGAGGTCCGCATGTCGTTCACCCAGGCACTCGAGCCGCGGTTCAGCAAGGCGCAGTTGCGCTCGGGAGGCGACAAGGCGATCGCGAGCGGCGGCGTCGATCCGGCCCAGCCCACGCAGATGGTGATCCATGTGCCCAACAACCTCGCCCCCGGCACCTACAAGGTCCGTTGGCAGGTCATGTCGGTCGACAGCCATCCGACCCAGGGCAACTTCACGTTCACGGTCCAGCCGTGACGGCGCGTCGTGGATAAACTGATCGTCGCCTCGCGCGCCGTCCATTTCGCGGCCGGGGCGCTGATGTTCGGCATGCCGGCGTTTCGGCTCGCGGTCGCCCCCGGCGCGCCGGGTGCGCCGCGAGGGCGCCTGATCGAGCTCGCGGCCGCGCTCGCGGCGCTGCTGTCGGGGCTCGGCTGGTTTCTCGGCGTCGCGACCGAAATCGCGGGCGGCGGCTGGTCGGACGCGATCTCGCCCGACATTCTGCAGGCGGTCGCGTTCGATACCCACTTCGGGCGGCTGTGGGCCGCGCGCTGCGCCGTGCTTGTCGCAATCGCCGGGGTCCAGGCATTGGCCGAGCCGTCGCGCACGCGGGATATTGCGCTCGCGGTCCTCGCCGCCGTCTTCGCGGCAAGCCTCGTCGGCGTCGGTCACGGCCTGGCGGGTGGGGCGGGCGGCGAAGCGATCGCGCCCGTCCATGCGGCCGCCGACATCGTTCATCTGCTGTGCGCCGCGCTCTGGATCGGCGCGCTGTTTTGCCTCGGCCGGCTTCTCGCGGCCGCCGGCCAGGACCGCATAGACACGCTGCGCGCGGTCCTGCCACGCTTCTCGCTTATGGGCTATTGGGCGGTGGCGCTGCTGCTCATTTCGGGCTGCGTCAATTCGGTCATCCTGGTGCCGAGCCTTTCCCGACTGTTCGGGACCGACTACGGACATGTCCTGCTGGTGAAGATCGGCCTTGCGCTGCTGATGGTTGCGATCGCGATCGTCAACCGGATCGTGTTCGCGCCGAAAGTCATGACGGGCAAGCAGGACGCGACCGCGCTCCGGCGCAGCGTGCTGGTCGAGCAGGGCGTCGGGCTCCTGGTGCTGGTGAGCGTCGCATGGCTCGGGACCATTCATCCGGTTCCCTAGTCAGTTAGCGCATGATCCCGAAAACTTGACGGACTTTTCGGACAAGATCGTGCGCAAAACACGAATTTGCGCCTGATAAAAGTTTCTCGCCAAAGCCTTGTCGCACCCGCGCGCAATCCTGTATGAGCGCCCCGACGAGACGCCAACCCCCGGAACCCCATGACCGCCATCGTTGACATCATCGGCCGCGAGATCCTCGACAGCCGCGGCAACCCGACCGTCGAGGTCGACGTCGTCCTGGAGGACGGAACGCGCGGTCGCGCCGCCGTGCCGTCGGGCGCCTCGACCGGCGCGCATGAGGCGGTCGAGCTGCGCGACGGCGACAAGACCCGCTATCTCGGCAAGGGCGTGCAGAAGGCGGTCGCGGCCGTCAACGGCGAGATCTTCGACGCCATCGGCGGGATGGAGGCGGAGGCCCAGACCAAGATCGACGAGACCCTGATCGCGCTCGACGGCACGCCCAACAAGGGCCGGCTCGGCGCCAACGCGATCCTCGGCGTGTCGCTCGCGACCGCCAAGGCGGCGGCCGCCGCCAACGGGCTGCCGCTCTATCGCTATGTCGGCGGCGTCGCGGCGCGGCTCCTGCCGGTGCCGATGATGAACATCGTCAACGGCGGCGTGCACGCCGACAACCCGATCGATTTTCAGGAATTCATGATCATGCCGGTCGGCGCGCCGTCGTTCCGCGAGGGGCTGCGCATGGGCGTCGAGGTCTTTCAGACGCTCAAGAAGGCGCTGGCCGACGCCGGCCACAACACCAATGTGGGCGACGAGGGCGGTTTTGCACCCAACCTGCCCTCGGCCGATGCGGCGCTCGGCTTCGTCATGAAGGCGATCGAGAGCGCGGGCTACCGGCCCGGCGAGGACATCTGCCTCACCCTCGACCCGGCCGCCACCGAGTTCTTCAAGAACGGCGCCTATCACTATGAGGGCGAAGGCAAAGTGCGTTCGCCCGAGGAGCAGGCGAAGTACCTCGCCGATCTCGTGTCGCGCTATCCGATCGTCTCCGTCGAGGACGGCATGGCGGAGGACGATTTCGCCGGCTGGAAGGCGCTGACCGACCTGATCGGCAAGACGTGCCAGCTGGTCGGCGACGACCTGTTCGTGACCAACGTGACGCGGCTCACGGACGGCATCAAGCGCGGGCTCGGCAACTCGATCCTGATCAAGGTCAACCAGATCGGCTCGCTCACCGAGACGCTCGCGGCGGTCGAGATGGCGCACAAGTCGGCCTATACGGCGGTGATGTCGCATCGTTCGGGCGAGACCGAGGACGCGACCATCGCGGATCTCGCGGTCGCGACCCAGTGCGGGCAGATCAAGACCGGATCGCTGGCGCGCTCCGACCGCACCGCCAAATACAACCAGCTCCTGCGCATCGAGGAGGAGCTCGGGGCCCAGGCGCGCTACGCCGGCCGTGCGGCGCTGCAGGCATTGAGATAGGGCGCGGCCGCCGCCTACACTCCCGATCGTTCGATCGGGGAAACGTCCAATGACCTCTGTGCTGCCGCGCCTTGTCGCGCT
>Ga0126384_10002174_pt1 | contig 11884 bp, 13 predicted proteins | sample PanSoiMetPlot_36_FD_92543 | JGI IMG/M metagenome (GOLD analysis project Ga0126384, IMG submission 92543) | Tropical forest soil microbial communities from Panama - MetaG Plot_36 | ecosystem: Environmental > Terrestrial > Soil > Tropical forest > Bulk soil | place: Panama | collected 2016-02-17 | reverse complement strand
GAGCGGCTGGAAAAGAAGCTGGAGACGGCGCTGGCAGAACAATTCCCGAATGCGGTGAGCCAGGTAGCGCCGCTGGGGCTCGGCCCGCCGGTCGGATGGCCGGTGCAGTATCGCGTCAGCGGTCCCGATATCAGCGATGTGAGGAATATCGCGCTGCAACTCGCCCAGACCGTGGCAACCGACCCCGCCGCAAGGCGTGTCAACTTCGACTGGATGGAGCCCGCTCGCATGGTTCGCATCCGCATCGACCAGGATCAGGCGCGGCTCTTGGGGTTGAGCTCGCAAGCTATTGCCTCGGTGATGAACAGCGTGGTGACGGGTAAGCCCGTAACCCAGGTCCGCGATGGCATTTACCTCGTCGATGTCCTTACGCGGGCCACTGATGAAGAGCGCCTGTCGCTTGCGACTTTGCGCACTTTACAGATACCGCTTCCGAATGGCCGCACCGTTCCGCTGAGCCAAATCGCGTCTTTCGATTTCGCCCAGGAATACCCGCTGATTTGGCGGCGTGACCGCGTTCCTACATTGACCGTGCGAGCGGACGTCGGCCCAGGGGTACTGCCCGAATCCGTGGTCTACACACTGGCTCCGGCGGTCGCCAAACTAAGCGCAAGCCTTCCGTCATCCTATCGGATTGCGGCGGGAGGCACGGTCGAAGAGAGCGAGAAGTCAAAAGCTTCTGTCTTTGCCGTCGTGCCGCTGATGCTGTTCCTGATGATCACCTTCCTGATGATCCAGCTGCAGAGCTTCAACCGCCTGTTTCTCGTGCTGAGCGTAGTCCCGATGGGTCTGGTCGGGATCGTTGCGGCGCTCCTCCTCTTCCACCAGCCGCTAGGGTTCGTGGCTATCCTTGGGATTTTGTCTCTGCTCGGGATGATCGCCCGTAATGCCGTGATTCTCATCGAGCAGATCGATTTTGAATTGGCGCAGGGCCTCGATGTTTGGAACGCGGTCATCGAGGCGAGCGTGTCCCGCTTCCGCCCTATCATGCTGACGGCGATATCCACGGTTCTCGGATTGATCCCGATTGCTGTGACGATATTCTGGGGTCCGATGGCCATTGCCGTCATGGGCGGTTTACTGGTTGCGACGGTGCTCACTTTGATATTTCTGCCGGCGCTCTATGTTGCTTGGTTCCGCATCAAGCAGCCCGATGCGGTCGGGAGGACTGTGATGCCCAGCCCTACCGCCACGGACGTAGCATGAGTCCTGCGCTGTCTCGGTCAGCGGTGGTGCGGGCGGTGGGCTTTTTTGCCCTCTGGATCATGTCTACGGGCGGCAACACCGCCGATCTTGCGGCGGGAGCGGTCGCGGCTCTGGCGGCCACCTGGGTGAGTTTGCGTCTGCTCCCGCGAGGCACGAGCCGACCGCAGCCGCTTGCTCTGGCCCTGCTCGCTCTGCGGTTTCTCCGCCAGTCCGTGATCGCCGGAATTGACGTCGCTCGGCGCGCGCTCGATCCGCGACTACCATTGCACCCCGGCTTCGTAGTTTGCCCGGTCGGCCTTCCGCCCGGCCCGGCACGGAATATGTTCGCCGCCTTGATGAGCTTGTTGCCGGGTACTGTCCCTACCGGCTCGTCTGAAAGAGGAGGACTTCTCCTCCACTGCCTCGATATCGACCAGCCGGTCGTCGCACAGCTCGCCGCGGAGGAGGCGCTGTTCGCGACGGCCCTCGGAAAGTTGCGGAGCGATGGCTGACTTCCTACTCGCCGCCGCCGGTTTCGTGCTTGCGACGGTGGCGCTGGGCTTAGTCCGCATCCTGCGCGGATTGGGCGATGCCGACCGCATCATGGCGGCACAGTTGCTCGGCACCGGTGGGATCGCGGCGCTGCTGCTGCTGGGAGCAGCCATGAGCGTACCAGCCGCCGTAGACGTTGCGTTGATCCTGGGGTTGCTGGCAGCCTTCGTGTCGGTCGCCTTTGTCAGCGGCACCTCCCCAGCGGAGGCGGACGAACCATGAGCCTCGCGCTCGATACCCTGACCATTCTGGCGGTCTGCGCCGGCGCCTTCTTCTTCCTGGCGGGGACAGTCGGCCTGCTGCGGTTTCCCGACGCGCTCAGCCGCCTGCATGGGCTGACCAAGGCGGACAACCTCGGTGTGGGGTTGGTCGTGTTCGGATTGCTGTTGCAGACTACGGGACCTATCGCGGCGACGAAGCTCGTCAGCGTTTGGCTGCTCACCCTGCTGGCCGGAGCCACTGTCACCCAGCTGATCGCGCGAGTCCTGCGCCCCGACGGACCCCCGGAGTAACGACTGGCTTGGCTCTCGATGTCGGTCTCGTGTTGTTCGTCCTCGGCGTTGCCGTCTGGACAGTCGCCGCGCGGGATGCATTTTCTGCGGTGATCGGCTTTGTCGTGTACGGATTGCTGCTGGCGCTGGTGTGGATGCGTCTCGCGGCGCCCGATGTGGCGCTGACCGAGGCCGCGATCGGCAGCGGACTGACCGGAGGGCTGCTGCTGGGCACGAGCACTCGGTTGCGCGGCACCGAGACGCCAGCGACCGGCAAGAAATCGGTAACTGGCCTGCGGCTTGCGGCCGCTTTGCTGTGCAGTCTGGCGTCGATCGGACTTGCGATGATCGTGTTGCTGTTGCCCGAGCCTGCGCCGACACTCGCACCACAGGCGGCGGCAAACATGGCGGCGACCGGCCTGGGCAATCCCGTCACAGCCGTCCTGATGGCCTACCGCGCGATCGACACCTTACTGGAGACGGTGGTGCTGTTGCTGGCGCTGCTTGGTGTCTGGTCGCTGACGCCGGACCGATTCTGGGGCGGCTTACCGGGCCGGGGGCGCAATGCCGATCCGGAGGGCGTGCTGACCTTCGCCGTCCAATTGCTGGTCCCGGTCGGAATCCTGATCGGCGTCCATATCTTTTGGGTTGGTTCGGTTGCTCCCGGGGGCGAGTTTCAGGGCGCAACGATCCTCGCCGCCATGTGGATCCTTGCCGCGATGGCGGGACTGGTGGACGCACCTCGGGTCAGCCGGCGTGGGCTGCGATTGATGCTGGTCGCCGGACCTGCCGTATTCTTCGCGATCGGGCTCGCCGGTTTCGCGATGGCGGGTGCTTTCCTGGCCTATCCGGAGGCCCGTGCCAAGCTGCTGATATTGACGATCGAAGTGCCGGTGACGCTGTCGATTGCCGTGACGCTGGCGCTGCTGGTAGCCGGCCCGCCGGAACGGACGCCGCAGCAATGAGCGGGGCGACGGTTTACGGCTTGTGCAGCGCGGCGCTGGTTGGGCTCGGTCTGTTCGGGCTGATCGTGCATCCCGAACCCTTGCGCAAGATCCTCGCCTTCAACCTGATCGGCGGTGGTGTGTTTTTGCTGTTTGGGGTCGTCGCCCGCAAAGGCGCGGCAGCCGGGTTTGGCGGCGACCCGGTACCACAGGCGCTTGTCATTACCGGCCTCGTCGTCGCCTTCGCGGCAACAGCGCTGGCGGTGGGGTTGCTGCTACGACTGTCGCAGGAGGCCGACGTGCAACCCCGAAGTCGGATGGATAGCCAACCCTGATGCCGGATACCGCTACGGCGGGGGGATTTCTCCCGGTTCTAGCGATCGTCTTGCCCGTCGCGGGTGTGCTCCTTTCGCTAGCGCTCGGCGGGCGGCAGGCGGAGCGCGTTGCTCTCGCTCTGATGCCGATCGGTCTCGCTGTCGCGGTGGCGATCGCCGTCGGCGTCTGGCGTACCCACAATGTGCTGCAATACTTAGTCGGGAGCTGGGACCCGCCGCTCGGCGTGGCGTTTCGGGCGGACGGGCTCTCTGCGGCAATGCTCGTAGCCACAGCGCTGCTGGTCTGTGGTATCGGGCTGTTCGCTAGAGACCAGTTCTCCAGCCCGGAGCGGCTCGAAGCGCGCGCGCCGTTCGTCTTCTGGACATTGTTGCTGGCGGTCTGGGGAGCGCTCAATGCGGTCTTTGTCGGCGGCGACCTCTTCAACCTTTACGTCGCCCTGGAGCTGCTAACTTTCGCGGCCGTGCCCTTGGTTTCGCTGGACGGCCGAGCGGAGACCATGGCGGCCGCGCTGCGTTATCTGCTCTTCGCGCTATTTGGCTCCATACTCTATCTTCTCGGCGCAGTGCTGTTTTATGGCGCTTACGGTACCCTCGATATTGTTCTGCTGTCCGGCCGCATCCGGGCGGAACCAACAGCTTGGGCGGCAATTTCGCTGATGACGGCCGGACTGTTGGCGAAGGCCGCGCTGTATCCTTTTCACCTGTGGCTCCCGCCTGCCCATGCCGGCGCTCCGGCCGCGGCCAGCGCCATCTTGTCGGGGCTGGTCGTCAAGGCGCCGTTCTTTCTCGTCATCCGGCTCTGGTTCGACATCATGCCCAGAATGCCGCAGCCGGCGGCGGCGCAGGTGCTCGGCGTTCTCGGTGCCGCTGCGATTGTTGTCGGCAGCATTGTGGCACTCCGGCAGGCGCGGCTGAAACTGCTGATCGCCTACTCGACGGTGGCGCAGATCGGCTACCTGTTCCTGGTGTTTCCGCTCGCCGTTAAGCCGGAAACCGGCCATCCATGGGGGACGTTTGCCTGGACTGGCGGCGTTCTTCAGGCCCTCTCTCACGCTTTCGCCAAGGCGGCCATGTTCATGGCCGCGGGGCTGATCGCCGAAGCGCTCGGGCACGACCGGATCGCCGGGCTCGCCGGCATCGGTCGGGCGCTTCCGATCACCGTCTTTGCCTTCGGGCTCGGCGGTCTGTCCCTAATGGGCCTGCCGCCCAGCGGCGGCTTTAGCGCGAAAGCGATGCTGTTGGCGGCAGTCGCGGAAGGCCAGTGGTGGTGGGCTGTGATCGTTCTGATCGGCGGCCTGCTCGCGGGTGGTTACGTGTTCCTTGTGCTCGTCAAAACCCTGGCCGACCCGATCGAGCCATTGCGGCTGTCGACGACGATACCCCCGAGCCGGCAGGCGGTGGTCGTGGCGCTGGCGCTGTGTGCGCTGCTGCTTGGCTTCGTGCCGCTGCGTCCTTCAGAATTGCTGCAGATCGGCCGTCCGGACATCGCGTTGGCGGGTTTCAGGTGACCGCAGGGGCGACGCTGCTTGCCGCCACACTGGCTGCTCCCATGGCAATGCTGGCGGCCTGTCTGTCGAGACGCTTCCGAGAGCGAGTGTCCTCATTGCTGGCGCTGGCGCCGCTGCCGGCCTTGATGGCGGCCCTGTTGGCTCCCAACGACGCGACGTTGGTTTTGCCCGAGCCGCCGTTTCGCATGACGCTGGCTATTGATGCGCCTGGAGCGACACTGCTCGGCGCGGCGGCGCTTCTGTGGATCGTCGCGGGCGCCTACGCCGCGCACTATCTCCGCGCCGATCCGAATGCGTCGCGTTTTGCCGAGTGGTGGCTGTTGACGCTGGCGGGCAGTCTCGGCGTCTTCATTGCCGCCGACCTGGTGAGTTTCTATTTGACGTATTCCGTCGTCAGTCTGGCAGCCTATGGCCTCATCGTACACGACGGCGCACCCGCCGTCCGGCGGGCGGGCATCGTGTATGTGGCGCTCGCCGTGCTGGGCGAGGCCTTTCTGTTGATGGCTTTCGTGTTCATGGCGTCGGCCATTCCCGACGGCGGGCTGCTGATACGCGATGCGGTCGCAGCGCTTCCCGCGTCGCCCTGGCGCAATGCCTCCTTGGCCATTCTGATCCTGGGCTTTGGCTTGAAGATCGGGCTGGCGCCGGGGCATGTCTGGATGCCGCTTGCCTATACGGCGGCGCCGATCCCGGCCGCCGCGGTGCTCAGCGGCGCCGCCGTCAAGGCCGGGATAATCGGGTTCATCCGCTTTCTGCCACTCGGTGCCGCGATGCCGGAATGGGGCGGAGCGCTGGCCGCGGCCGGGCTGTTCTCGGCCTTCTACGGCGTGCTGATTGGGATCACCCAGAAAAACCCGAAGACAGTGCTCGCCTATTCCAGTATCAGCCAGATGGGCCTGCTCGCCGCGGCGCTCGGCATGGGGCTGGCTGCCGGGGACATCGGTGCGGCGCTGCGGGTGAGCTTCTCCGCAGCGCATCACATCCTCGTCAAGGGGGCCCTATTCCTCGCGATCGGCGTGGCCGCTGCCGCTGGGCTGCGCCTGTGGCTGGTGCTGATCCCGACTGCGGTGCTGGCGCTCGGGCTCGGGGATTGCCCCTGACCGGCGGCGCATTGGCGAAGCTTGCCCTGAAGGCTCAGTTCGGCGACGGCATCGTCAACGCGCTCGCGACCATATCGGCCGCCGGCAGCACCTTGCTGATGTTCCAGTTCATCAGTCGTGTGGTGCGAACCTCGCCGCGAGATGTTGGGGCGCCTCCACCGGCCGGATATGCTTGGCCTTGGCTCATCATGGCTCTCGCGGCTGTGGCGGTCCCCTGGATGCTCTATCCAACAGTCGAGGGCGGGTCGCTGCTCCAGGCGTTCGCTCCCGCGACGCTGTGGGCGGCGTTGTGGCCGGTCCTGACGGGCGGGCTGCTGGCTGTTGCGCTGCGGCAATGGGGGCCGCGTCTGCCGAATGTGCCGGAGGGTGATTTGGTCGTGGTGCGCGAAGCGGCGATGCGCGCAACCGGCCGCTGGGGCGAGGCGATCGAACGAGCCGACGGCTATCTGCGGCAATGGCCGGTAGCGAGCCTGTCGCTGCTGACGCTGGTGGTCATATTGGCTGCCGTGATGCTGGCATGGGGCTAAGCCCTGGGAGAGGACCGCACGCTTCGCTGGGCGGCAATGATCTGCGCGATCCTGGTCCTTGCAGGCCTGTGGGCGGCGCGCGGGGTGATGACGCCCGTCGCCTTCGCCCTGTTCATCATTGCGCCGGTCTGGCCGTTGCAGCGGCGGCTTCAGGCAGTGTTGCCGCAGGTTATTGCCGTCCTCGTCACATCCGCTGTCGCTCTACTCGCGATCGGCATTGGCGGCTGGCTGGTGGTCTGGGGTTTCGGAGGGATCGCGCAATGGGTGATCGACAACGCCGCGCGGCTCCAGGTCCTCTACATGCACGCCGCCGACTTGCTGGAGCGGCGGGGCCTGTACGCTGCGGAGTTGTTCGCTGAACAGATCAACGTGCTGTGGCTGGTGCAGGTCCTGCGCGCGATCGGCGGCAGCTTGCAAGGGGTTCTGAGCTTCTCCATTGTGACCTTCGTGTTCGTCATCTTGGGCATGCTCGAAGTGGAGCCGCTCGGCCGGCGCCCGCGTCGGATCGGCGACGGACAAGTTGGCGCGGCGGCGACAGACGCCGCTGCCGAGATCGCCGCGCGATTGCAGACCTATATGCTGGTCCGCTTCGGCATGAGCGTGCTGACGGGGCTCGGCTTCTGGATTTTCGCCGCCGGCTACGGGCTCGAGCTGCAACGGGAGTGGGGGTGATCGCGTTCGTCCTCAACTTCATCCCCTTTTATCGGCTCGTTCGTCGCGACGCTGCTGCCCACTGTGTTTGCCGCCGCGCAGTTCGAATCACTCTACGCCGCGCTGATCGTGTTCATTGGCCTCAACATCCTTCAATTCATCATCGGCAGTTATATCGAGCCTCGCGTGGCTGGGACGGCAGTTTCCGTTTCTCCCTTCATGGTGCTGTTTGCCGTTTTCTTCTGGGGCTTGCTCTGGGGTGTGGCAGGCGCCTTTATCGGTGTGCCGATCCTGATTGCGCTGGCGAGCGTGTGCGCCAGGCATCCGCTCGAGGCGGCGCGTCGGAAATGGCCTTGCTCGCCCAGCTTGGGACCCTGATTGGCCAATTGCCAGCCGACCCATTGAGCGACATCGTATTTGCCGCGCGGGTCCTGCGGGTAGAACCCTCCAGTCTTTTCTGCGAGATACATCATGATCGGCCCGGATTCGAAAATCGACATCAGGGCGCCGCCGCCCATCGGCTCGTCGTCGACGATCGCTGGCATCCGGCCGTTCGGAGAAATCTTCAAGAAATCAGCAGCGAGCTGGTCTCCGCGGCCGATATTGATCGTTTTGATCGTGTAAGGGAGCCCCAGCTCCTCGAGAAGAATAACGATCTTCTTTCCGTTTCCGGTCGGCCAGAAATAAAGGTCGATCATGGGGTTTTCTCCTGTTCGAGGTGGCAGCGCGGGGAGCACGTCGGTGTGCCGGTAGCCGCACTCTAAACCATCATTCGTTTACCGGCGCACATTGCAGATCGTTAGCAGAGCCGGCTGGGAACATCCTCAGAGAGATCCGGAAATCCGAGCACTCATCTGAGCCTGACGAGCCTCCCGCGATGCCCACTCCTTCGGTGCCAGCCCTACATGTCCGCGGAAATAACTCTGGAAATCTGGAAATTACGGTTTCCCTGGCCTCCCGGCATTTCCAGCAGGTCAGGTGGAAATGACTCTCAGCAGACTCGCGGAAATCAGGGAAACCGGTACTTCCACATGTCCACCATTTCCACCCCCTACGGGGGACCAGCCTGCCCTGGACATGCTCGTCCGGCCCAGGCCGTAGGGGGTCCGGGCAGTCGCGGGCAACGATATGGTGCAAAACGCGGTACACTGTTAACAACTCTGGTGACCCGCGGCCTGCTGTCGGTGAGCCGCGCCATCTCGCAAAGGAGGGATTCTTAATGCCATACGGAGGAAACGATTGGCTGGCACTGACCCAAGAGCCCAGCTTGGAGCCCGAAATCCCAATTTGTGACCCGCATCATCACTTCTGGGACTTCCGATCCGAGCGCATCCCCTACCAGCGCTATCTGCTCCACGAACTGGCGGCCGATGTGAACTGCGGCCACACCGTGCGTTCCACCGTATTCATCGAGGCGAGGTCCATGTATCGCCCCGACGGGCCTGTGGAGTTGCGCCCAGCCGGCGAAGTCGAATTTGTCCAGGGCTTGGCAGCGGCTGCTGCTACCGGGCTCTATGGTCCTTGCCGGGCCGCATCAGCGATTGTCGGTCATGCCGACCTGAAGCTTGGCGATCGGGTCGAGCCTGTATTGGAGGCACTGCAGGCCGCCAGCCCGAATCGGTTCCGTGGCATCCGGCACACGGTGACTTGGGACCCGCATCCAGAAATCGAGAACCGTGAGAAGGAAGGGGTGCTGGCCAGTGCCGACTATCGGGCCGGGGCTCAGGTGCTGGCACGTAAAGGTCTGTCCCTCGACATTGGCGTATGTTTCCCGCAGCTGCCAGAACTGGCCGCGTTTGCCAGGGCCGTGCCCGATGTTACCATCATCCTGAACCATCTTGGCGGCCTCACGCGAGTCGGCCCGTACGCCAACAAGGACGACGAGGTTCTGCCAAATTGGCAGCGCGGCATCGCGGCCGTTGCGGAGTGTTCCAACGTCAATCTCAAACTCGGCGGAATCGGCATGCCTCGGCTAGGCTTCGACTGGCACGCCCGGGCGCGGCCGATCGGTTCGGAAGAACTGGCGTCATCAATCGCTCCCATCATGAGCTACTGCATCGAACAGTTCGGACCGAACCGGTGCATGTTCGAGAGCAACTTCCCGGTCGATAAGGTGTCGTTCTCCCATCATGTGCTGTTGAACGCCTTCAAACGCTTTTCGAAGAGCTACTCGACCTCCGAGCGCGCCGCGTTGTTTCATGACACGGCTGTTCGCGCATACCGGATCAGAGAAGTCGGATAGGAGGTCGGCGATTGTCGGAGTCCGAAAGGCCGCAATCACCTTTTGCCGGCATGGCGGACCTTTCGACCCGCACATCTGTCAGCGTCCTTTCGCCTGACGAGATTGAGCGGATGCTGGCCGAGCACCGGCTTTACCTGGAGACCGAATATCACAAGGGGCACCGCGCGAATTTCTCATCGGTCGACCTGACCGGGCGGAATTTCTCGGGGCTAAATCTCCGTGGCATCAAGATGGACCGCGCCGTGCTCAACGGCGCTGATTTCTCTGAAGCTAATCTGCGGGGCGCCAATCTGATCGGCGTAATCGCACAGCGGGCGCGCTTCGATCGTGCGGATTTGTCCCGGGCGCGCCTTAGCGGGGCGAATCTGGTTTCGGCGAGCTTTGAGAACGCTTGTCTTGAGAGGACCGACATGGAGTTTGCCCTGATGGCCAATGTTGTCCTGCGCGGCGCCAGCCTATCTGAGGCTGACATGAGCGGGGCTCAGCTTGACCGCGCAATGCTGACGCGAGCCGACCTGCGCAGGACGAACCTCCGTGGGGCCGGATTTCGCGAGGCCCGGCTCGACGAGACCGATCTTCGTGATGCACGGCTAGGCGGCGCGTTTCTGGTCAGGGCCTCGCTGCGCGGTGCAGATTTGCGGGGCGCATATTTGCGTTTGGCAAAGCTCGACGACGCGGACCTTTCCGATGCCGATTTGGAGGGCGTTGAAGGGCTGACGAGGTCTCAGCTTGATCGAGCCAATCTCAGCGTCGGGACGAAGCTGCCCGCAGGTTTTGCAGGAGCGGAAGATGCCGAACGATGAGCATGTCGCCGTTCTGCGGCGCGGCGCTGCAGAATGGAATAAGTGGCGGACAGAGCAGCAGGAAATTCCGGACTTGTCTCGGGCCGGTCTGCGAGGGCTCGACTTCAGCGGGTTCGATCTTTCGCGGATCGATCTCCGGGGTGCCGATCTCCGGGGAACGAGTTTGAAGGGGGCGAACCTGTCAGGAGCCCATCTGGAGGGCGCCAATCTGTTCAAGGCGGTGCTCGACGGCGCGGACCTCGACGGCGCGTTCTTGTATGGGGCCCAATTCCCGGAGATTGCCCAGCCCTCCAGGATTTAGCAGTACTCGCTATTGCTGGCGTCCGCCGCTCAGGGACCGAAAGTTTGCAGACTCTTCGCTGGAGGGGAGTGGATTCGAACTTTCAGTTCCGCGCGAGATATAAGTTGAATTGAGCTCTTGTTACTCGCGTTCTGAGTACTGACATCGTTGATCACTGAGTCATGATCGCGCTCGGGCAGGCTGGTCTGATGAGTTCGGGAGAGGCCGCTTTTCCAGCTTCTGAGAATCCGGGGTCGCGAGGACGGGGGGATAGTGCTGCACAAGCATCTGGCCGTCCTCAGCCAACTCGATCCCGATCGCGCCCAACCGGAGACGGGCGGGCCGCGTCCGGAGCAGGTCGCGCTCGCCTCCGGCCGGCCGGTCCTGGTCGTTTGTGCCCGGGCCAATCGGCGAAAAGATGTAGCGGCGAGCGTCCACCACCTTTGGGATCCTGAACTACGCTGAAGACGAGCCAAGGATCGCCGGCGAGCAACCGGCTCAGCCGGTCGACCTCGCCGTGTTTGAGCGCTGCCATGAGCTCCACTTTTTCTCCGGCGAGTGCGCGCAATGCGCCGATATCGAAACGGGAATGGTCGCTGGTCTTCATAACAGCGGTTCAGGATCGACCAGCGTCCGATCCCGATCAAGGCCCGCTCCTTCCCGGACTGTGTAGGGTTTTCTGTCAGCGCCCGCCGTAGGGTTTTCCGCGAATTGCCGATATCCACAATCGAGCTCGGACCGAATCGGCAGCAAGGTCATCGAAGCAGGTAGACCACCCGCGTCTCGAGCTGCTTGAGTTGTCGTTGCAGTCCCCAAAGATCTCCAGTTCCAACCCGTGAAAGCGCAACAGCCTCTAATGCGATTTCCAACCGAGTTGATCCTCTCACCCAGCTCCGGCTAGACCCCCGGAACGCCCGCCCTTGGCGGGCTGCCGTCCCTGCGTTCGCCTCGCCAAGCGTTCGTAACCCTCTCCCCCCGATTCGGGGGAGAGGGAAGGGTGAGGGGGCCGCTCCCACGGTGCCACCCGAACGGAAAACCGCTTTTGATGCGACGATATAGAAAGCGGAAAGCGGTTACGCTCTGCCGGTACGGCCGTGCCAGGGGTCCGGGCCCGGGTCGCGCCCGGCGGCGACCTCGGCTAGCCGGCCGAGGTAATGGGCCCAGCCTTCCGCATGGCCGGCGCATTGTTCGGCACTTGGGAGGCCGGTGTGGGTCAGGCGCAGCAGCGTTCCGTCAGGTTGCTCGACCAGATCGATCTCCACCAGG
>Ga0126384_10002173_pt1 | contig 11884 bp, 12 predicted proteins | sample PanSoiMetPlot_36_FD_92543 | JGI IMG/M metagenome (GOLD analysis project Ga0126384, IMG submission 92543) | Tropical forest soil microbial communities from Panama - MetaG Plot_36 | ecosystem: Environmental > Terrestrial > Soil > Tropical forest > Bulk soil | place: Panama | collected 2016-02-17 | reverse complement strand
CCGGCCGGTCTACGTCCGCAATACGCTGGATCGACGACCCCGCCGGCACCAGAAAGGTGTAATCCAATTGGAGAATGGGAGGCGAGAACTCGACCCCGGTCCGAGACGGGTCGGGCCCCATGAATCCCATGTCACACGCGCCGCCCGTCAAGCACGTCATCATCTCGGGAATGGTCGGATGCCCGACCGGCACGATCTCGGCCCCGATCCGCGCGCCGAGTACGCGAGCAATGTCGAGAAGAATGATCCCTACCGAGGTTCCCTGCGGCTCACCTGTTTGAGGATCCTTCTTATACATAACGGAATGCAGCCCGACGCGAATTTTGCCGGCCTGCACTAGGTCAGCGACTCGGGCGTCGGAGACCTGCTGCGCCTCCGCGAGGCTTGCCAACATGGCGATGAACGTGACGGAGAGAAGAAGCTTCTTCATGTACGCCTCCAACGCTTCTGGTTCCAAGCGCAATGCGATGCAAGGTGCGAAACGACTGGCATGCTTCTGCCGGACATCTGATGACCTACGTCGCCTGGCCGTGGTTCCACCACCGGGACATGGAATGCGTAGAATTACACATCCTCGTCATAACGTGCAGGAGTGCAGACCGTCAGAATCGGAAATGCCGTCGCGCCAAGCAGCACCGCCTCGCCCGTCGATGATGAAACCAGCCTTTCCGGTTTCCTGCGCGTTCTAAATAATAACCATCATCTCGCGCACTGCTCGCCCTGTTCAGCACACCTATGGGATAGTGACGGAGTTTCACTTGGATTCGGCAAGACGGATGGTGCGGTGAAGTCACGATCGGTGCGCCGACTGCTTGGACCGATCGCTCTCGTGCTCGCGATCGCGGGATACGGCGTCGTCCGATCCCCAACCGACGTCGCCGCTGCAACTCGCGATCAAGCTCCGGCTCCGGCGCCGCCCGACCAGGACGCCGCCAAGCCGATTCCTCCTGCCGCCGATGCGCAGCCTCCACAACCATCGTCCGGGACGACCGGCGCTGCGCCCACAGCCGCCCCGGCAAGCGCCGAAACACTGTGCAAGAAACTCGGATCGGCGGCGCTGGAGAACGGGCTACCGACCGAGTTCTTCGCGCGGCTGATCTGGCAGGAAAGCCGCTTCGATACGCGTTCGGTCAGCCCGAAGGGCGCGCGGGGGATCGCGCAATTCATGCCGGAGACGGCGCGCTCGCGCGGCCTCGCTGATCCGTTCGAGCCCGGTCAGGCGTTGCGTCATTCGGCGCGGTGGCTCAAGGAACTGCGCGAGCAGTTCGGCAATCTGGGACTGGCTGCCGCAGCCTACAATTCCGGACCCCGCCGGGTGCAGGACTGGCTCCATGGTCGCGGCAAGCTGCCCGGCGAGACGCGCGACTACGTCAAGATCATTACCGGCCGGACCGTGGAGGAATGGGTGAAGCTGCGGACCAACGTGGGCGCGCAGAGCGTCACCGCCGGAAGCGCCGTTCCGTGCCATGAGGTTGTGACAGCGATGGCGCACGATCCCTCTCCGGTGCTTGAGCAAGGCGCAGCCAAAGTTTCGAGCAATGACATTGAAACAGCTCTGGCGCAGGACCCGTCTCCGCCGCCTGAGCAAGGCGCAGCCAAAGCTTCGAAAAATGACATTGCGACGGTCTCAGCGCACGGCCCCTATCCGCCGGCCAAGAAACGCGCAGCCAAAGCTGCGAAAAAAGACGCTGCGACAGTCGCTGCGCGCGACTCGTACCCGCCGCCTGAGAAGGGCGCAGCCGAAGGTCCGAAAAATGACATTGTGAGAGTCGCTGCGCGCGACCCGTATCCGCCGCCTGAGCAAGGCGCAGCCGAAGCTCCGAGAGATGACATTGTGACAGTCGCTGCGCGCGACCCCTACCCGCTCCCTGAGCAAGGCGCAGATGCAATTGCGAGCGCGGCGAGCGCCTCGGGACGCTGGGGCTTGCAACTGATCGGAAACTGGTCGGAGGATCGCGCCTTGGCTGAATACCGGGACCTGCAACAGAAGTTTCCGGACATTCTCGGCGATCGGCCCCCCTTGGTGGTGCGCGGCACGATGGCGGGCCGAGGCTCGGCGTCCTGGTATCGGATCCGCGTTGCCGAAAGCACCCGCGAGCGCGCGGACGAGCTCTGTGCCAGGCTCGAGCGCGCCGGGGGCGTATGCTCCGTCCTGAAGAACTGAACCAGCGGGATTTATCGCTCGGCCCTGATCCGGTTGAATTCGGCCAGCGCGCGTTCAAATTTTTCGTTGAAGAGCCACATCGCATCGAGGATTTCGCGGAAAGTTGCAGATGTCTTGGCCCGGTCGGCGCGTCCATATGCGAAAATGCTGTTGTTTCGCAGATATCCCATGATCCTCGGCTCCGAAATCCTGTGGTCGGTAAGACTCCCCGACCTGAGCGCGGCTCTGGTCGGGGATGGAATGATTTGGATGAGCTCAAAGAGCTTCATTTGATCGATCGGATCCGGCAGCGTTCGCACGATCGCCGGAATCTGCAGGAAAAGTTCGGCGTGTGCGTTTGCAAGACCATCTCGCACCGCGATCCAGTGATTGTACCGGGGATCCAGATTGCCGAGCCTCGCCTGCTCCCTTTCGTCGCGAGCAAGCAGCCCAGGAGATTTTATCGACCTCCTGATCTCGGCCCATCTCGTTTGACCGGTTCGGCCTTCCGATGGGCCTGTCTGCAGACTTCCCTTGTAGGTGTTCGAGCGCGCATTCCCGATATTTTGCCTGCCGTCGGTCTCGGCAAAGAACAGCCCCAGGCTGATGCGGCCTGCCACCTCGGCATTCGCGGCGTCAAGGCCCTTGGCTCGCGCAATGGCGATTCCCAGGTCGACGACGTCCCGGAATGGCGTATCCGAGTTTTGCGCGTTGGCGGGCGCCGCCTCCATGATGGCGAAGAGCCTCTTGTACTCGTCGAGCAGCGGCTCGGTGTCGGCGTCGAAGTACGCTGGAGGAATTCCGAATTTATTGTCTCTCCCGATTTTGGACGGAAGCGCATCGGTGAGGTCCTTGTAGGCGCTCATCATGTTGACGCGCGCGAGGTAGAGCGCCTGCCCGGGCAAGTTCGGCAACGCTTGATGCGAACTTATCTGTGCGCGCCGCTCGCTCAAGATCGACTTGAACTGGTTGAGTGCCTTGTCGTACGCCTCGAGCGCATCCGACTGTGCTTGCGTGAGTGCGGCCGGCTGCGTGGGCGCCGCACGCGACGGCACCGGCCGCGTTTGCGCATCCGCTGCGAGAGGCCATCCGGCTGCGGTCGCAGCGAACGCCTTGATGAAGTCGCGCCGTCGCATATCCACTCCCTTGGATCGGTACGCTCGTCTACCATCCGATGGCAGATTGAGCACGCAGTTCCAGCAAATTCGACCATATGCCGCACTTCCGGTTCTGGCACGCCAAGCAACCGATCCGGCACGTCCGCGTCATGCCCGTTTACCAGGGGGTGAAGCGGGCTCGTTATGCTCGATCTGAGCTCTTCCGGCGCTAACCCGGGCCGATATCAGTTCCGGTTCTCGCCGGCGGCACATTGGACCTGAGGCCAATCGATTTTGGTCTTTTCATGCCCGACAGTTGGGAGCGCTTATCTGGCGGAAGAAGGTACAACAGCGCCATGGCGACCACCTACCGTGAAATTGCAATAGCGGAAATGCTGCGAACCGTCGAAGAAGCAATGAGTCGTGCGATCGACTGGTGGGGAGACCTGCCGCCGCCGATGAAAGATGCGATCGAGCAGTTTCGCACCCAACTTGGGGCGGCAATTGATTCCGTCGAATTTGTAAAAAGGGCACTCGACAGAGAAGTGTCCGAGGCTGACCGCGGGAAAGGCTCCGCCTGACGTTTGCTGCGGCGCACGAGTCCGGCCGTGGCACGAACGCGACGTCAGCCAACGTCGCCTCTCACGTCCGCTCCCAAGCGTGAAGCACGCTCGATGTCCTCAGGCTGAGACTTTAGCTTCCCCCGGTCATTGGATCCTTTTCCACTGGGTATTAGATCGCAAAAATTTACCTCTCAATATTCTACCCGCCGCCGTAGGTTGGGGTGGCAGGCGGTTGATGGCATCCGACTCGACAGAACGTAATCACTCGCGCGGGCAGGTTACTCCGATCGCGTGGATGTATGTGGTTTACGGTCTGGGACTCTGCCTGGCCTGCCTTGCAGAGGCTCCGATTGCGCCACTTCCACTTTCGCCTACCGATGCATTCGTGCCCCTGCTGATCATCGTTGCAGGAGTAGGCGCTATCCTACGCAAGCCGTGGGGGCGGTGGCTTTGTTACGTGTTCTCAGCGTTCCTGCTTCTGGGGGTTCCGCTCGGCACCATCATCGGCGGACGCATGATCCATCAGTTGACAGTCCACCGCGATCAATTTCGCCGATCGGCGCGGACTGTGAGTCACGGCAGCTAGCGCATATTCCGGCGAAAGCCTGCCCCGGACTTGATCCGGGGTGGACACCGGTTCGCCGATAAGAATATGCGCCAAACAACGAATCTAGAGCGCGTTCCGATTCCGTAGGAACGGAACGCGCTCTAATGGCACGAAGGAGGCTTCCGCCAACGTCCGCGCTACTCGACGCACGGCAAGCGTGCCGCGCCGCCTGCGGTCCTATGGCGCGTAGCGCCTGTCCGTTCCTCCGCTAAGCTTGCCGTTGCCAGCGGCGGCAGCAGAGCCGCCGTCGGCAACTGATGGAGGATGGTCATGAGCCGATGGCCGGTGATGGTGGTGGCGCTGACGGCACTGATGGCGATGCTGCCCGAGGCGCGCGCGGAAGACTATCCAACGCACAACGTAACCATCCTGGTGCCGTTCGCTCCTGGCGGCGGCACCGACCTGCTGGCGCGCGCCTATGCGCAGATTCTCGAGCAGAAGTACGGCAAGACGTTCGTCATCGAGAACCGGCCCGGCGGCGGCACGACGATTGCGGCGACGACCACGGCCAATGCGACGCCGGACGGCTACACGCTGATGCAGGGCACCAGCGGCACCATGGCGATGAACCCCACCATCTTCAAGCATCTGTCCTATGAGCCCTTGAAGACGCTGGTGCCGGTGTCGTTGATAGCCGGCACGCCGTTCGTGCTGACGGTCAATCCGGCATTGCCGGTGCAAAGCGTGGCGGACCTGGTGGCCCTCGGCAAGAAGAGGGCCGCCGAGGGCAAGCCGCTGACTTATGGTTCCGGCGGCGTCGGCGCGTTCCATCATCTCTGCGCCGCGCTGTTCAGCAGCCTGACCGGCATCAAGATGACCCATGTCCCCTACCGGGGCAGCGCGCCCTCCACCATGGCGCTGATCTCAGGTGAGATCGACGTGCTGTTCGTCGACCTCGGGCCGATGTTGCCGCAGATCAGGGCCGGCAAGGCGCGTGTCCTCGGCATCACCAGCGACAAGCCGTTCCCGACAGCGCCGGACATCAAGCCGCTTGCCGAGGTCGGCCTGCCGTCCTGGCCGAACACCGTTGCCTGGCAGGCCCTGCTCGCGACCGGCGGTACACCGAAGCCGATCCTCGAACAGCTGAACAAGGACGCGAACGCCGCTGTCCACTCGCCGGGGATGAAGACGCCGCTGGAAACGCTCGGCATGATCGGGCTCGGCGACAAGTCGCTGGAGCAGCTCGACGACTTTGTGAAGTCGGAAACCGTGCGCTGGGCCAAGGTCATCACGGAGGCGGACCTGGCGGGCACTCAGTAACTGAACTGCAACCGCGCCGGCGCAATGGCCAGCGGCCAGCGGCGCCGGCGAACGATCCAGAGACATCGTCTTGCGAAAGTCGCGGAGCCGGCGGGAGCGACCTTCACCCACGCGACGGGGAGCTAGGGCGAGCGTTTCAAGTCTGAAAAGACATCCGCGACCTCCAGCAATTCACCCGTGTCGTGAAGCCATACGTAGATAGTAGGCTCATACCGCTGATTCACTTTGAGCAGGACTAACCTGTCACCGCCGCCGTTGTCGCCTATGGCGAGTGCGTTTTCCGGCCAGCCCGGCCAATCACGCATGAACGCGGTCTCGTACAAAATATCGTTGCAGGAGCGTTTCACGCGCTTGCGATCGGACGTATCGAGAATGGGATGCAGGTCCCAGACGTCATCGTGGACAAGCACCTGCCCGCCGTTGCTCGCCATCATTGCCTGTCGATACGAATAGGGGAGCGCGGCCCCGAGCTTCTGTTCGGCCGCGACGATGAAGCGCTCGTCGAGTGTGAAAGGCATGCCGCACAGTCTCCGTGATTTTCGCGTAGCTGTCAGCCCAGCTTTCCATTTTCATTCGAGCTCGGACCGGTTGGAGGTGCCATGCTCATTCCCCGCCTGTGCAGCATGCTCATTTCGCTTGCGGCCGCCGTCGGCTCATCCGCTCGCGCCCAAGACGTGCCAAAGGGAGAAACGGCGTTCACCGCGCATGTCGCCGCGCAACTGCGCGGCGAGTTGAAGGGAACGCAAGTCGAGGTGAATGGCCCGCTGACGCTCCTCGTCGGCGGCAGTCTGCGGGCCAATCTCGGCCGCATCTTCACCTACTGCGGCGACAACGCCGACGGCTGCAGCAGCGAGATCGCGGCGTACGTCAAGGGAATTGCGAAGCTCTACAGTGGGCGGCTTCCGCCGCCGTCGAGAGACGCCCTTCGTATCATCGTGCGTACCAGCGCGTATGTGCGGGCGAGCTCACGACCGACCGATGAGCTGCAGTGGCGCCCGCTGGCGGGCGAGCTGGTGATGCTGCCGGCCATGGACGCGCCGCAGACGATCCATCCGCTCGGCGAGAAGAACAACCGGGACCTTGGTCTTTCCGCCGACGAAGTCTTCAACCTGGGGCTCGCGAATCTGAGGGCCCACCTTAAGCCCTTGATGCAGGTCGCCAAAGTCGTGCAGCCAGGCCAGATCGGGTTTATCGAGGGAGACGTCTATCATTCCAGCCGGCTCGCGCTCCATGAGTCATGGTCGCCGCTTGCGACGGCTCAGGGCGGCAAGCTCATGGTCGCGGCGCCTGAGATGGACACCGTCATCTATGTGGCCGACGACACTGCCGCCGCGATCAAGGCGCTGCGCACGCTGACCCGGGACGTCATGTCATGGTCGTCGCACCCGCTTTCGCGCGAGCTGCTGCGCTGGACGCCACAGCGTTGGGAGGTGGTGCACTAGCAGCGGCGGCGGCGCTCCTGCCGACCGACCGCGTCTTCGAGGTGCATCAAGAACGGCGTTGACAGACTAGGTCGATCGTCCTAGCGTGAATAGGACAATCGTCCGACACAGCCGTTCGACTCGCGAACGCGAGCGTCCACCATGAGCGAGAAAACGACCCGCGAGCACATCGTCGAAGCGGCCGACGCGCTGTTCTATCGGCGAGGCTACGAGCACACCTCGTTCTCGCACATTGCGGATGCGGTACAGATCTCGCGCGGCAATTTCTACTTTCACTTCAAGTCCAAGGATGAAATCCTGGAGGCCGTGATCGACTTGCGCCTTGTCCATGCGCGCAAGATGCTGGCCCAATGGGAGGCGGAGGGGAAATGCCCGGAGGATCGCATCCGGAGCTTCATCCATATTCTGATCGCGAACCGGGCGGACATAAAGCGCCACGGTTGCCCGGTCGGGACACTGTGCGCGGAGCTCGCGAAGCTCGGCCATGCCTCGCAAGCGGAGGCGAGCAAGCTGTTCAGGCTGTTTCGCACATGGCTGCGCCGGCAATTCGCGCAGGTCGGCCGCGCGGCGGATGCCGACGCGCTGGCGATGCACCTTCTCGCCCGCAGCCAAGGCGTCGCCATGCTGGCGAATACCTTTCACGACGAGACGTTCATCAGGCAGGAAGTGAAGCAGATGTGCGACTGGCTGCACGCGTGCGCGCAGAACGCCGCGCGAACCGCGCGCGGCGAGCAGGCCGCGGGCGGCAGGCACCGGGCCGAGACGAAGCCGGCGAGAGCGAAGCGGCGCGCGAGCTAGCGCATATTCCGGCGAAAGCCTGCCCCGGACTTGATCCGGGGTGGGCACCGGTTCGCCGATAAGAATATGCGCCACACAACGAACCTAGAGCACGGTCCGATTCCGTAGGAACGGAACGTGCTCCAAGCGCGCCCGAACCGATTGATTGCAGCGGGAAGGAGATCCGATGTTCGTCGTGCTGCTCAGGTTTTCCGGCAACAAGGGTCAGGCCAACCGGTTCATGGAAAACCACAACGAGTGGATCAAGCGCGGGTTTAACGACGGGGTATTTCTGCTGGTCGGCAGTCTTCAGCCCGGTCTCGGCGGGGGGATCGTGGCGCACAACACGTCGCTGCCGGATCTTCAGCGCAGGGTGAATGCTGATCCGTTTGTCGTGGAGGATGTGGTCAGCGCGGAAATTCTCGAGATCACGCCATCGAGGGCGGACGAGCGGCTGACGTTCATCGCCGGGTGAGCCGACCGCGCGTGACATCGATGCAACGAGCAGTGACATGAGCACGACGATCGTCGGCCCCGATGGCAAGCTGCGCTGCCGCTGGTGCGCAGCCGCGCCGGAATTTCTCGGCTATCACGATGCCGAATGGGGCTTCCCGGTCAGCGACGATCACCGCCTGTTCGAGAAGTTGAGCCTGGAGGGTTTCCAGTCCGGACTGAACTGGCGCACCATCCTGGCCAAGCGCGAGAACTTCCGTGCAGCCTTTCATCATTTCGACTTCGACAGGCTCGCGCGCTTCACCCGGCGCGACATCGACCGTCTGCTCAAGGATGAGGGCATCGTCCGCCATCGGGGCAAGATCGAAGCCGTCGTCAACAATGCTCGACGCGCCCGGGAGCTTGTCAAACAAGAGGGCTCGCTGGCAGCCTTCATCTGGCGCTACGAGCCTGACGCCAAGCGGCTTGCAAAGCCGCAGACCGCATCGGCCTCGGCGGAATCGCTCGCCCTGTCGAAGGCGCTCAAAAAGCAGGGCTGGACATTCGTCGGACCGACCACGGTGTATGCCTTCATGCAGGCCACGGGGCTGATCAACGATCATGTCGAGGACTGCGTGATCAGAGCCAAGGTCGAGCGGGCGCGCAACAACTTCATCCGCCCGGGGCGCTGACGCCGGCGCGCGCCGATCGGCGCTATCATCTCCCGGCAGTGAGCGCGCCGCTCGGCGCACATGAACTACAAGTTCTGATGCGTGCTCGAAGCACCGGCTGCTGCGGCCCGACATGGCTCGCCGCCTTTCCGCCCCGGCGATTTCCGACTAGCATCGACCCTCATCACTTCGTATTCCATGCCATCGTCGCCGGTGCACTCGGCGCCGAGGAGGACGCCGATGACCTCGACCCAGCCGCCCGGCCTCATCCTCAACGTCGCCGTGCTCGGCCTCGGCATGCACATGGGCGCCTGGCGTTTTCGCGCCGGCAGCCCGTTCGACTACACGGACGTCGCCTTCTATCGCGAGATCGCCGAGGTGGCCGAGGCCGGGCGCCTGCACGCGATCTTCCTCGCCGACACCCTCGCCTGCGCGGAGGAGAATTTCGAGCGCCCCAATCTCGGCGCCATGGATCCGACCGTCGTGCTCGCCGCGGTCGCCGGCGCGACGCGCCACCTCGGCCTCGTCGCGACCGCGTCGACCACCTACAACGAGCCCTACAATCTCGCCCGCCGCTTCGCGACGCTCGATCACGTCAGCCACGGCCGCGCGTCGTGGAACATCGTCACCACCTTCATCCCCGACGTGGCGGCGAATTTCGGCACCACCGCGCTGCCCAATCACGACGACCGCTACGAGCGCGCCGAGGAGTTCGTCGACATCGTGATGCGGCTGTGGGACAGCTGGGAGGACGCGGCACTGATCGGCGACAAGGCGTCGGGCAGGTTCGCCGACGCCAGCCGCGTGGGCATCCTCAATCACCGCGGCCCGCATTACTCGGTGCGCGGCCCGCTCACCCTGCCGCGCTCGCCGCAGGGCCGCCCGGTGCTGTTTCAGGCCGGCTCGTCGGGTCCGGGACGCGATCTCGCGGCCCGCGTCGCCGACGCGGTGTTCACGCCGCAGAACACGATCGCGGCGGCGCAGGAATTCCGCGCCGACGTGCGGCGGCGCGCCGCCGCGCATGGCCGCAATCCCGACGACATCAAGATCGTTCCCGGACTGGTGCCGGTGCTCGGCGGAACGCAAGCGGAGGCGCGCGCCCGCAAGGACGAGCTCGACGAGCTCTGCGGCCACGCCGAGCTCAAGAAGCTCGCCTTGCGGGTCGGCGTGCCGCTCGGCGAGCTCAAGCTCGACGCGCCGCTGCCGCTCGATCTCATCAAGACCAACGGCAATTTCCGCGCCTCGGAGGGATTCCGCGATGCGGTGGTGCGGCTCGCGGTCGAGGAGAAGCTCACCGTACGCGAGATCCTCTACCGCAACGGCGGCGGCCACGTGCAGGTGGTCGGCACCCCCGAGCAGGTCGCCGACCTGATCGAGACCTGGCACCGCGAAGGCGCAGTCGACGGCTTCAACCTGATGATCGACGTGCTGCCCGACGGGCTGCGCGACTTCGTCGCCGAGGTGGTGCCGCTGCTGCAGCGGCGCGGCGCGTTTCGCACCGACTACACGGGCGACACGTTCCGCGCCAACCTCGGCCTCGGCAAGCCGCACTGACTGCGGCCGGATTTGGTCCACCCAAATGCGCCTCATTCGCGTATCCGCAGACGCTTGCGGACGGCGCGGAGCGCCTGCTTCTCGACCTCCTCCCATGGATACGGGAAGGCTTCCAGCGTCGTCAGGAACTCGATCGTCGAGCGGTCGCCGACGCCGCGCAACGCACATATCACGCCTCCCCGCTGCCCTGTCGTGCGCGCCATCGGATAGAGCGTCATCAGGAACGCGCGCGCCGTTGCGGCCTGCGCATCGGTCGGCGTGAGCGTTTTGCCCAGAAAGAAAAGCCAGTTCAACGCGTCGACAAGGTCATTGGTGACGTCGCAATCCCACGATGGCGTCGCGAGGACATCCGCAAACAGATCGAACAGCGCGACGGCGGCTTCCGCCGATCGCACCTCGGCCAGCATGGCGATGACGTAATGCCGGTTGTCGCGCTGTGCGGCGAGCTCGCTCAGCGCCGCAATTCCTCCCTCCGCATAGGCGCCGGCGACCAGCGCCCATTTGGCGAGCGGCACCACGTGTCCGCCTTCTGCCGGAAAAGGGGTCGGTGACCATCCGAGCTCGTCGGCGAGCCGCATGAGCTCCTGCTGCAATCCGGGGACACGCTTTTTTCCGGCCGCAAGGATGTGCTCCACCTCCAGAAGGTTCGCCCGCGCCTTCTTGCGGATGGTCTCAAGCTTCATGCAACGTCCCCTCCGGGTCACGCCGCCAGGGCGCCGGTTCAATCCGCTGCCCGCGCCGTCTTCTGGCGCCCGCGCACATAATCCGTCAGCCCTTCCGCCAGATGGTCGAACAGGAGACGCACGCGGCGCGTCGCCCGCAATTCCCGGTGCATGACCAGCCAGACCTCGAGCGCATGCTGGATCGCGCTCGGCAGCACGGCCACGAGCTCGGGGGAGCGCCGCGCGATGTTCTCCTGGCACCCGCCGATGCCGATGCCAGCGCGCAGCGCGGCAAGCTGCGCGAGATCGCTGTCGCAGCGAAAGGCGAAATCCTCGCGCTTCAGGCGGCGGGCGAAATCGCCGGCGGCGCGAAAGGAGCGGTTGTCGCGGTCGAAGCCGATCACGCAGTGGTTCGGCAGGTCCGCGGTCGAGCGCGGCACGCCGAAGCGCGCGAGATAATCCCGATGGGCGTAGAGCGCGATGCGCGAGGCGCCGATCCGGCGCGCGACCAGGCCGCTTTGCGTCGGCCGCACCATGCGCACCGCGATGTCGGCATCGCGCCGCGCCAGATCTTCGGTGCGGTTGGTGAGCGCGAGCTCGACCGCGATGCCGGGATGCCCGGCGTGAAACGCCGCGAGGAGCGGCGGCAGCACCTCGCAGCCGATCACCTCGCTGG
>Ga0126384_10002172_pt1 | contig 11885 bp, 7 predicted proteins | sample PanSoiMetPlot_36_FD_92543 | JGI IMG/M metagenome (GOLD analysis project Ga0126384, IMG submission 92543) | Tropical forest soil microbial communities from Panama - MetaG Plot_36 | ecosystem: Environmental > Terrestrial > Soil > Tropical forest > Bulk soil | place: Panama | collected 2016-02-17 | reverse complement strand
TGCGGCGGCGTCGTCAGGCCGGTTGCGGCCGTGCCGTTGTGACAGCTCGAGCAGACCGTATCGGCCGCCGTGTGGACGTAGATCGCGCCGAGCCAATCCGTCGTCTTCTTGTGGCAGGTCGAGCACTCGGCCGTGGTCGCGACGTGGGTCGCGCTCTTGCCCTGCGCGCCGGACGTCCCCTGGCTCACATAGGCGCCGTTGTGGCAGGCGCTGCACGCGACGCCGGCGACCGCCGCGTGGCTCATCGTGTAGCCGGTCCAGTTCGCCGTGTTGGTGTGGCAGTTGCTGCACTCGATCGTCCGGGTCGGGATGTGCGGCGGCGTCGCCAGGCCCTGCGCGCCGGACGTGCCCTGGCTCGCGTAGGAGCCGTTGTGGCAACCGCCGCAGGGCACGCTGGCCGCCGCCGCGTGGTTCATCGTGTAGGTCGTGAAGCTCGCCGCCGTATTGCTATGGCAGTTGCCGCACTGAATCGTGGTGGTCGGGATGTGCGGCGGCGTCGTCATGCCGGTCGCGGTCCCACCATTGACGTGGCAGCTCACGCAGTTGGTATCGGTCGCCGCGTGGACGAAGGTCGCGCCCGCCCAGGTCGTCGTGCCGTTGTGGCAGGTCGAGCATTCCGCCGTTGTGGCAACGTGGGTCGCGCTCTTGCCCTGCGCGCCGGAGGTCCCCTGGCTCACATAGGCGCCGCTGTGGCAGGCGCTGCACGCGACGCCGGTCACCGCCGCGTGGCTCATCGTGTAGGTCGCAAAGCTCGCCGCCGTGTTGGCGTGGCAGTTGCTGCACTGGGTCGTCGCGGTCGGAATGTGCGGCGGCGTGGTAAGGCCGGTTGCGGTCCGGCCGTTGTGACAGCTCACGCAATTGGTGTCAGTCGCCGAATGCGTGAACGCCGCGCCGGCCCAGCTCGTCGTGCTGGTGTGGCAGGACGAGCATTCCGCGGTGGTCGCGATATGGCTGACGCTCTTGCCCTGCGCGCCGGACGTCCCCTGGCTCACATAGGCGCCGCTGTGGCAGGCGCTGCATGGCATTCCGGTCACGACGGAGTGGTTCATGGTGTAGGCCACGAAGCTCGTCGTGTTGGTGTGGCAGCCGCTGCATTCGCGCGTCGCGGTCGGAACGTGCGGTGGCGGCAAGCCCCTCGCGGTTGTGCCGTTGTGGCAGCTGGCGCAACCCGCGGTGATGCCGGCGTGATTGAAGGCCGTGCCGGTAAAGTTCGCCGTGCTCTTGTGGCAGCTTTCGCACGGCAGACTGGTAGCCGCATGGTTGAGCGGCTTGCCGACCGCGATCGTGCCATTGTGGCACGTGACGCAGTTGGTCATGATGGCGGCATGATTGACCTTGATCTGGCGCCACTCGTTGGTGACGTGGCACTGTTCGCAGAGATTGGTGGTCTTCGGATGCTGCGCGGTCTTGCCCGACACCGTCGTCCCATTGTGGCAGGCGGCGCATAGGCGCGGCGCGCCCTTGAAACGGCCGCTGACATGGCAGGAACCACACTCGACGCCGATATGGGCGCCGGTGAGCGGATAGCCGGTCGCGAAATGGTCGAAACCCGATGATGCAGCGGACTGCGCGACGGCCGGCAGGGGGAAGAATCCTCCTGCCGCCAGTGCCATGAGCACCAGAATGCGCGTTGCCACAACAGTCATCAGAATCCGCTACCCCCGGAATTTCTCCAACCGGCGGATTGATCTTTGGACCCGCGGCGTTCAGTTCCCCCACGCTCGCCGCGTATGCGTCTCGACCCTCCACTCGCGCCGTTTCGCCCAACGCATTCCGGTCGCCTGGCGCGGAGCAATACCGGACCCCCTCGAAGAGCGGCCGTCAGCCGCGCTTCGACTGCTTCGTGTTTGATGCTGACCTACGTCGTTCGCTTCAGACCGTGCTCAAGCATCCGCACTCGGCGGATCGTCCCCCGCACGATCGGTCGCAAACTTGTGGTGGCTATTTGACACGCGCCCCCGCGATCAGCTCCCACCAGCCCCAGGCGATCCACGCCGAGGCGTGGACCACCGCCGTCCCGCTATGGTTGATGATTTCGGAAACGGCACCGAACGATATCGCGGCGGCCGCGCACCTGTCTGAGGCCATTCTGTGGCGCGTGTCATTTCACGATCGCGGTCGGTAGCGACCCACCTTATTTTTCCTTCGCGGCGTCACGAGTCGCAACATTTCCTGACTCATGCGACGTTCGCTCGCTTGAACAGCGTCTCTGATCGCGCCACGCTTCTCATCAACGGCCCGAATTTTTGCGAACGATTCCCGTTTCGAACGCGGTCAGCGGTAATGAAGCACAGCGCGCGCGTTGTACCAGACTTAGCTGCTGTCGACATACAGCAGGCGCTCTCGTGACTCGCGACGCACGGGCGCTGCCGAAAGCTGGCGGCAAGCGCGTTCGCCGCGCGCAGGCGCGATTCTGGCCGATCTGGATCGCGGGCGGACTTTGTCTCGTCGGAAGCTTCGCCGTCACCTTGCAACTCAGCAAGCCCGGTAGACCGCCGAGCGCCGCGGCGACGGCGCTGGCGAATTCCCGGGTGTCTGATGGACGCAGCCTGATCGCCGCCATCAAGGCGGCAGGCCTCAGGAGTTCGCCGAACGTGAAAGGCGCGATCGACACGATCGAGAGGCGCGGCAGCGACCGGATCGTCGTCAAAGGCTGGGCGGCCGAGGTCGGCAATGGCGGCACGCCGCTCGACGTGCTGGTGTTCGTCGACGGTGCAAACAGCCTCACGACGCAGACCGAAGGCGAGCGCGCGGACATCGTTCATGCGGTTGGATTACTCGACGCGGCGTCGGCGACGAACGTGTCCTTCGAGGGATCCCTCGCCTGCAGCCGCGGCCAGAAGCTCATGGTCGTCGCCGTCACGCAAGGCGGCGACTATGGCTATTTCCGCCCGCATGTCTGCCCATAGGCCACGCAGGACGCACCCGATCCCGCAGTCGCCTACCTTGCCCGCGCACCCCGCTTGAACGACTCGGTCTCGTGGCATCGCTCGCAGGCGCGACCGAACGAGCCCTGATGGACGTCATCCGATCGATGGCAGCCGTAGCACGCGGACTGTAGCGTGACCTTCTCGCCATTCTTCGCGATGTGGCAGGCGTGGCAATTGAGCCCGCGATGCGCCCCGGTCAGCGGATATTTGGTCTGGGCATCGTGATCGAAGCGCCAGCGCGCCCAGCCGTTGGGATTGTGGCAAAGCGCGCAGTCCTTCCCCAGCCGCCCCTGGTGATGCTGATCCTTGTGGCAGCTCGCGCAGGCGAGCGGCGTACCCTTGTACGACGCGGATCGGTGGCACTCTTCGCATGGCACGACGGCGTGACGCCCGATCAGCGGAAACCGCGTGAGCTCGTGGTCGAACGCCGCCGTCTTGCGCCAGCTGGAATCCCGATGGCACTGCTCGCAACGGCTGCCGAGTCGGCCCTTATGCGGATCGTCCTTCTTGTGACAGGACGCGCAATCGGTCGCGAGCTTGCTGTCGAGCGGCGAGCCGGTGTGGCACCCTTCGCATTTCACCTTGGCGTGTCCGCCACGCAGCGGGAATTTCGTTTTGTCGTGATTGAAGCGCGCCGGCTTCCACTTGCTGTCGCCGTGGCACGACTCGCATTTGGCGCCGAAGCGGCCTGCGTGGACGTCCTGGATCTGATGGCAGCCGATACAGGCGGTCGAGACGCCGCGATAGCGCTCGCCGGCATGACAGACCGCGCAGGCGACCCTCGCGTGCGCGCCGACCAGCGGAAACTTGGTCGCCTTGTGATCGAAGGTCTTGACGCGCGTCCACGCCGTCTCGTCGTGGCAGCCATCGCATTTTTGCCCGAGCGCGCCTTTGTGTGGCTCCTTCGCCTTGTGACAGTCGAAGCAGAGCTGCGGCGTATCGCGAAACTTGACGCTCTGCACATGGCACTTGTCGCAGGCGACCGACGCGTGTGCGGCTTTGAGCTGGAAATTCGCCACTGTGTGATCGAACGTCTCGCGGTCGAGCTGGACGATGTCGGCATTGCGTCCCTTGTGATCGCTGTGACAGATCCGGCAGTCCCGCTTCGCCGCTTCGGTCTGGCGTCCGTGGAGCCGCCTGCGCGCCAGCCGGTCCGCCGCGACCTCCTTGTGGCAGGCGAGGCAGAGATTGGTCTGCGACTCGCGCGCGAACAGAACGTGGCACTTGGTGCAATCCTTCTCGAGCTGGGCATGCCCCTCCACGAGCGGACCCGGCATGACCAGCTTCTCGAACAGATTCTGCGACTTGGCCGCCCAATGCGCCGTGATCGCCAGGCTCGCCGCGATTGCGAACGCCACCGTGACGGCGCGCCTGAACACCGGTCCTCCGGTCAATAGAGATGCGCCGCCACCACGTGGATGCAGGCCGCCAGAATGAGGATCATGAAAAGCGGCAGGTGCAGCACGTGCCAGAGGCCGAACAGGCGCTCGTAGATCTCGAACGCCGCCGCCTTTCTCACGGCCGCGACGTGCAGCGTCACGACATTGACGATGCCGTCGAACTGCTGCCTGCGCACGCGGCGCGACCACTTGAGCCGCTTGGCCTCGCCCTTCACGAGCCGGTGGGCCTGGCGCCGCAGCCGCCGGCGCAGGAAGCGCGCGCGCAGGGCAACGAGCGGCAGCGTCCAAAGGCTCCCCGCGATGCCCTTCGGCAGCGCGGCGGCGCGGTCCGCGAAGGCATGCATCTGAGCGACGATCTGATCGCAGCCGGAGATCCCGCTGCCGAGTGATTTCTCGAGCGCCTCGGCGTCGGCGCGAAGCTCGCGCAGCACCGCCTTGCGGCCGTAGAGACCCATGTGGATTTTGCCGTACAGATAGCGTCCGATGATTCCGCTCGTCGCCACCGTCAGCATTGCGACGAGCGCGACGTTGCTGTTGAGCGATCCCAATCTGAAATTCGAGTGAAACAGAATCAGCGCCGGTCCGATCAGGCCGAGCACCATGTGTACGCGAAACCAGAATGTCACCGATCCCATCAGGCGCATGCGCTTGCGCAGCGGATAGAGCAGCAGGAGCAGCATCGCCGAAGCGCCCGCGACGCCGAGCCAGTATCCGACGCCGCTCTCCGGGATGACGTACTCTTCGCCGCGATTGAGCCAGCCCGTCATTAGCGCTGCCGCAAGGACGATTGCGAAGATCGCTGGCGCCCTTGTCAGCGACCGGCGCTTCGCATAGTGGGAAAATTGTCCGGCACCGGCTCCTGACGCCTTGCGATCACTCTCGCCGGCAGGCGGTGCTTTGCGATCGCCTTCACCGCGGGCCGACGTTTCCTTGCGCTCGCTCTCGCCGCCGGTGGCCGGCGATTTGCGATCGCGCGCCTCGCGGGCAACTGGCGCCTTGCGATCCCCCTCGCCGTCGGCAGCTGGCGCTTTGCGATCCCGCTCGGTGTCGGCAGCGGGCGCTTTGCGCTCGCTCGGGTCGCGAGGGTCGGATTTTGGCGACCGCGCGGAATGGTCGGCGCGCGCGTGCGTCAGCACCGTGTCAGCCATGCGTGCCCCCTTCGATACCGCGAGCCAACCGGCGCAGCGGATCCGCAACGCACAGGTGCGTGATCGATCGATGATGACGAGAGCGAGCCGCTTCGTGTTTTTTGTGAAGAATTGCGGGCGAATCTGGGGCGCGGCGCAAGCAACAAAGGCCCGCCATCGGCGCGCGCTTGCCCGACATTCTACAAAATCGTGGCGCCGACTATGCGGCCGTCGACGCCGGACGCGCACCATGCGGTACGTAAATCCGGATTTCGCCGGGACACGACATGTGCGAGGGGTCCCGGGCATCTTCATTGCCGGCGAGCTCGGCGGAATGGGGCTGATCCGCAACGCGATCGAGCAGGGACGGCAAATGCGGTCATCATCTGCGCCGGCGGAATTCTCCCGAATGCGTTTCTCAAGAGCGTCGGCATCGAGGTCGAGACCAGATATGGCACGGCCTGACATCACGCGCGCCGCTCGGATCGCGGCCCTGGTGCTGGCCGCCCTCGTGGCGCATCCACCGGCGGCGGCGCAGGACGCGCGCGAAAACGCCGTCGAGCGCGCCACTGGCCCGGCGCTGCGCGCCGGCGATTTCCGCCAGGCGGCGGTGATCCTCGAGCGCATGGCGAAATCCGGCAGCGCCGAGGCGCAATATCAGCTGGCGTCGCTCTACCGGTCCGGCCGCGGCGTCGCCCAGGATGACGCGCTGGCGTTCCGATGGATGGAGGCCGCGGCCCAGCAGGGCCACGTGCGGGCGCAGTTCAATCTCGGCACGATGTATGTTGCGGGACGCGGTGCGCCGCGTGACGACGCCAAGGGCCGGGCCTGGCTCGAGAAGGCCGCTGCCGCCGGATACGAGGAGGCGGGCCGGTTTCTTGCCAATCTCCCGTCGACACCGGTTGCCGCGCCGAGGCAGGCGCCGTCGACCGCGGCGGCTGTCGCCGCTCCCTCTGCGGCGCCGGCTCGGCGGCTGTCCGGCCTGCCGGCGACGGCGGCCGTCACCGGCCGCGCCTTGATCCTCGACGCGGCCTTGCGCGGCCAGGCCGACGCGGTCCGGCAACTGATCAAGACGCCGCCCGGCGTCGCCGCGACGGATGATGACGGCAACACCCCGCTGGCGCTCGCCGCCGCCGCCGGCGCGTCGGCTGTGGTCGACCTGCTGCTGGCCGCAAACGCCGACATCAATGCGCGAAACAAGGCGGATGAGCAGCCGCTCATGCTGGCGGCGGCGAAAGGCCATGCCGACGTGGTCGATCGGCTGCTCGCGAAGCGCGCCGATCCCGCCGCCAGATCGCAGCGCGGCGATACCGCGCTGGCGCTCGCGGTGCGCGGCTGTCACGCGCAAGTCGTAAATTCGCTTGTCGCGCATGGGGCCGATCCGAAGCTGGTCCTCGCAGGCGACACCACGCTGCTCATGCTCGCCGCCGAGACGTGCGACGACACGATCGTCCTTGCGCTCGCCGCCGGCGGCGCTGAACTCGACGCATCCGACCATAAGGGACGCACCGCGCTCTGGTTCGCGGCGAGCCGCGGCGATGCGTCCGCCGTCTCGGCGCTGGCGTCGCGGGCTGCCGACCGCCGGATTGCGGACGCGCAAGGGCGCACACCGCTGCTGGTCGCGATCGAGAACGGTCACGCCGAGGCCGCGGAGGCCCTGCTCGGCCGCGGCGCCGACCTCGATCGACGCACCGCAAACGGCAATACGGCGCTGATCCTGGCCGCGAACCGCGGCTTGACCGCGATCATTCACCCGCTGCTGCAGCGCGGCGCCAATCGCGACGCGAAGAACGATCAAGGCTACACGGCGCTGATGATCGCGGCGCGCAAGGGCGCGGCCGACATCGTCAAGCTGCTGGTCGAGGCCGGCGCCGACCGCAGTCTGCGCAACAAGAAGCGCGAGACCGCGCGCGACATTGCGCTCGCCTCGGGAAACACCGAGGTCGCCGAGTTACTGAAATAGGCTGACCGCAGTATCCAAGCCCCACGAAATCGCCGAGCTGAACCCGTAGGTCTTGACCCAATTCCCCCATTTTCGGGCAAAACCGGCGATGCGCTCACTCATGGTCTCGTCGTGATCGGCAATGACGTAGAAACGGGAGGAGACCAGTCGGAAGCGGATCAGCTCGATCGGGCGGCAGCCGAGCGACTGCAGACATTCGGCGAGATACCTGGCCTCGAACCGGCGACCGGACTGCCGCTGAACGATCATGAGCGCCCGGTCCGGACGGCGCAGCGCCGCCACTTCATACAGGGCGACGTGCTTGGGCGTCAGTCGCTTGCCTTGCAGCCCATTGTCGGGATCGAGAAAGACGAGGTCGGCCTGGTCGACCGATTCGACCAGTTCCTTCGCCCATATCTCGCGCAGCGATGCGCGCCGCGGGACGGATCGGCTGTGGAACAGCGCGTCACCAAGGAGTCCGCTCGCTTCCAGTGCCGTCAGGCGGGGATACCTGTTTCGGCGGTCGCCCTCGATCGCGCTGAGCGCGTCGAAGACTTCGGGCGCGAGGTGGCGGAACTCTTCCGGGCGCTGCAGGTAGTCGAAATATCTTTCTGAATTCGTGTCCTCGCCTGTCCGCCCAGTGATATACCAACAGACCGCGAGGCGCCGGTCGGCCGTCAGGTGCCGCAGCAACGCAAGCTTGCCGAAGTCGCCGATATTACCGACCCACCGATCCCGCATCCCCCGACCTCGCCCGAGTCCGGAGCCGAAGATCGCGGCCGCAAATTCTCAAATGCACGCCGCGCAAATCCGTTCGAAAAATGACACCTGCATGAATGCAGGCCTGGATGTTTCCAAGTGCTCGGGTGAGTTCGGTCAGGATTTTCACGTCGCGTCAAGTTTTTTGCGCGCGCAAGGCCGCTTTATGTGTACAGTAAAGATGCGACAAAGCGGCGCGGCTGGCTCATGGCCGCATGCGGCGCCAAGCGCCTCCGACTACGCGCGGCTGGCAGGTATTTTTATGTCGCGTCATATCTTTTGTCGCGCAAGGCCTCTTTCCGTCATACAGTAAAGATGATATAGGAAGGCGAGCGCTGCTCGCTCATGGAACGCATGCGGCGACACGCTGGGCGCGGCGTCCTCAATCCGCGCTGCGACGGTCCGTGCGTGTGCGTCTCATGTCCGCCCTCCAGTGCCGACCGGGGTGCCCCGCCCCGGTCGGCCGCAACGCGTCAGCGCGTCCCCCAGGAGCCGTAGCCGCGCGGATCGGTCTGTACCCGACATTTGGTGCGGCGCCGGACTGGCTGAGGCCGGGCGGGGAAAGTCGCACACCGGGCAGGATCGACCAGCCGATGCCGGCCGCCACGACGATACATAGCCACAACAAGGTGAATCGCGCGCAGGCGAAATCCGTCCTCGAAAATGCCGCGCGCCATTGCCCGGACGAAGAACGGCGCTGATAGCGCCAGAACCCGATCATTGCGCAGACCGCGCGCCGCCACCACGAGGCCGGCGCTGCCGCACAGCAGATAAGCGATGCCGCTCAATGAATAGAAGCCCCGATGACCGCAAGGCGGTCGGGGCCTTCAAGGCGACAGCTTCGACGGCTAAAAGGTCGCGATCGCGCCGCAACGTTCAGGATCCGACGTGGCCTACTTCCGCAACACGACCGTCAACCTGCTCAATCTGCATTACGGGATCCATTCGCTCGCGCTCACCGGCAGCGGGTCATTCTTCGTCGTCTTTCTGCTCAAATCCGGCGTTCCGGCGCCGGCCGTGCTCGCTGCCTTCGCGGCCATCCTGGCCGGGCGCTTCGTGATCCGTCCGAGCGTCGTCGTGCTCGCGAGGCGCACGGGCCTCAAGCCGCTGGTCATCGCCGGGACGCTCGCGTCGGGGGTGCAGTACCCGCTGCTCGCGGAGGTGCAGGGCATCGGCGCCGCGTTGCTTGCGCTCTGCGTCGTCTCGGCGGTCGGCGACACGCTTTACTGGACGACCTATCACGCCTATTTCGCGGCGCTCGGCGATGCGGAGCATCGCGGCCACCAGGTCGGCGCGCGCGAAGCGGTAGCAGCCGTCGTCGGCATCGTCGGGCCGCTCGCCACCGGATGGGCCCTGACGACGCTCGGACCGCGCATTGCCTTCGACGCATCGGCGATCGTGATGGTGCTCGCGGCGTTGCCGATCCTCTGGACGCCCAATGTCGCGGTGCGCTCCGACGTATCGGGCGCGTTTCGCGCGGCGATTCCCGGCGTGCTCCTGTTCGCGGCGGACGGATTGTTCGCAATCGGATACGTGGTCGTCTGGCAGATCGCGCTTTTCCTTTCGCTCGGCGAAAGCTTCGCGGCGTTCGGCGGCGCCATGGCGCTGGCGGCGCTGGCCGGCGCCGTGAGCGGGCTGTTTCTCGGCCGCCTGATCGACACGGGGCATGGGACGCGCGCCGCCTGGGTCGCCCTCGCCGCGCTCGTCATCACGACGATCCTGCGCGCCGTGAGCTACGGCAACGCGCCCTTGGCGGTCATCGCCAATGCGTGCGGCGCGCTCGTGGTGTGTCTCTATGTTCCGGCCTTCGGCACGGCGGTCTACAACCAGGCCAAGCGGTCGCCCTGCACGTTGCGCTTTCACGTCGCCGCCGAGGGCGGCTGGGACGCGGGCGGCGCGACCGCGGCGCTGATCTGCGCCGGCCTGCTGGCGGGCGGCATTCCGCCCGGCGCATGCATCCTGCTCTCGCTCGTCGGCGCGCTCGCGGCATTCGTGCTGCTGCGTGGCTACTTTGTGCAGGCCGAGGCGACGGCCGCACGGGTGCCGGCGCCGGCCGAGCCGTGACACGGCATTGTCCGAGGCGAGATCGCGGCGCGGCACTCACCTCGTCGCGAATGTCACCACCAGCTCCACCGGCATCCCAAGCGGCAGGGACGCGGCGCCGACGGCGCTGCGGGTGTGCGCGCCGCGTTCCGCGAGCACGGCGGCAAACAGATCGGACGCGCCGTCGAGCACCGCGGCGTGCTGGAGAAAATCCGGCATGCTCGCCACGAACCCGTCGACGCGGATGAGCCCGTCGAGTCCGGCGAAATCCTCGAGCAGGTGCTTGAGCTGCGCCAGCACGTTGAGGCCGGCGAGCCGCGCCGCCTCCCGGCCCTGTTCGACCGTGAGCTCGCGCCCGAGCACGCCGGTGACAACCGGCTTCCCGTCCCGGATCGGCAACTGGCCCGACAGACTGCCCACCTTGCCGCGGATCACGCCGGCACGATAGTTGCCGACCGGCGCGGGCGGCGCCGGGAGTGCGAGCCCCATTGCGGCAAGACGGTCTTCCACACTCATCGCGCACTCCTCCGCTGGCGATCAGCTCAACCGCACGGCCCGATTACGCAGACCGCGGCAGCCGCACAAGCTTGCTGGTGGCGCAGCTTCCCGCAATGAGACGGTGCGCCCCGGGCCTCGTCCGGGCAGAACCGCTAAGGTTGACCGCGGGTCGCATCCGAGGATCGGATTGACGCCGCCATGGCTCGCGCACGACTGGCCCGCGGTTGCGCGTACCCGGTGCCACCGCAGCTTACTTGTCATGCTTCTCCTGCGCTCCCGCGACCTTGACGGCGTCGGCCCACAGCGGGATGTCCGCCGCGATCATGGCGGCGAACTCGGACGGGCTGCTGCCGATCGGATCGACCCCGCTGCCGATGAGGAGCTTGGCGACGGCCGGATCCTTGACGGCGCGCGTCGTCTCGGCGGCGATGCGGTCGACGATTTCCTGCGGCGTCCCGGCCGGTGCCATCAGGCCGAGCAGCGTCGACACCTTGAATCCCGCGTAGCCGGTTTCGATGAAGGTCGGCACGTTGGGAATCTGCGTCGAGCGCTTCTCGCTCGTGACCGCCAGCGGCCGCAGCGCATCGCTCACCGCAAATGGCAGCACGGCGACGAGGTTCAGGACCGTGATCTTGACGTGGCCCGCGATCACGTCGTTGAGCTGCGCGGCGCCGCCCTTGTACATCACGGGCGTCATCGTGAGCCCGGCGCGCTTGAAAAAGAGCTCGGCCGCCAGGTGCCCGGTGCTGCCGACCCCGGACGACGCGTAGCCGAGATGCGTCGGCTGTGTGCGCACGTAGTCGACGAACTCGGCGACCGTCTGCGCCGGGACGCTCGGATGCACGACCAGGACGAAGGGGCTCGTTCCGACCACCGACACCGGGGCGAAATCCTTGACCGGATCGTAGGGGGTTCTGGTGACCGCGGGCATGATCGAGATCTGCGCGCTGGTGGCGAGCAACAGCGTGTAGCCGTCCGCCGGCGAACGCGCCACCGTCTCGGCCGCCACCACGCCGCTGGCGCCGGCCCGGTTCTCCACCACGAACTGCTGCGCGAACGCGTTGCCGAGCTGCTGCGCGATGACACGCGCTGCGACATCGCTGCTGCCGCCGGCCGCGAACGGCACGACGATCCGCACCGGCCGTTGCGGCCAACCCTCCGATCGGACGGGCGTTGTCTGGGCGAC
>Ga0126384_10002171_pt1 | contig 11888 bp, 8 predicted proteins | sample PanSoiMetPlot_36_FD_92543 | JGI IMG/M metagenome (GOLD analysis project Ga0126384, IMG submission 92543) | Tropical forest soil microbial communities from Panama - MetaG Plot_36 | ecosystem: Environmental > Terrestrial > Soil > Tropical forest > Bulk soil | place: Panama | collected 2016-02-17 | reverse complement strand
TCGCTAGTCTTCGAATACCATTGCGTCTGTATCCAGCGCCACCTGGGGTTCAGTGCGTGCTACTCGTCTTAACAGCAAGGGCTCGTCATACATCTGTGATAGGCCGCGTACAACTGCAAATCGAGGCTCGTCCGCCACTCGGATCGCCAAATCAAGTTCTTTTTGGAGATACAGACTCACGCCATCGAGCAAGGCACCGCCACCGGTTAGGATCACGCCGCGATCATAAATATCGCCTGATACTTCTGGTGACAAATCAGTGAGTGTAGCTCTGACCTCGTCCACGATCTTACGGATGATTGGTTGAGTCACCTGATAGACTTCAGCGGCGCTAACCTCAACCGCTCCCGGGGCTCCGGTTTGAACGTGGCGGCCGCGAACTTCTATTTTGAGTTGCGGATCGGCTGGCTCAATCGCCGACCCCAGTTCCGTTTTGAGGCGCTCAGCTGTGGCAAGACCAATCGTCAGACCGCGATGGCGACGAATAAAATCCATGATCGCTACATCTACGTCCGAGCTGCCGAGTCGTTCAGCCTGCGAGCTGATGATTGAACCATTAATTATCACGGCCACGTTGGTCGTATTCCCGCCTATATCAACAACCGCCGCAGCCGTTTTGTCATCGACCGGAACGCCGGCGCCCACAGCAGCTGCGAGTCCTTCCTCGACCATATAAACTCGCCCGATATGAGCTTCCTCGGCGGCAGCCAATAAGGCTCGCTGTTCGACCTGGGTCACTCCCGATAGGACGCTCATGATTGCGCGCCGGCTAAAGTGAGAGATACCGCTGCGTGCCTCTTTCACGAAGTGATCGAGCATGGCTCTGGTACGTTCAAAGTCGGCCACCACACCATCGATGAGGGGCGCAATCACGGTCACGTCACGTGCTTCACGTCCCTGCATCTTACGAGCTTCGTTGCCGACCTCGAGTACCTCGCCCGTCGCTTTGTCGACCGCAATCACGGACGGTTCGTCAACGACAATTCCGCGGCCGCGCACTGCAATGATTGTGTTCGCCGATCCCATATCAATAGCCATGGAATCGGAAACAAGGTTGCGTAGCGCTCCCAAACCCAGGAACGATCCTGTCTTTCTTGCTAGTGACATGTCTTTAAAGCATTAATGGCGAACGGCGAGCGGAACAGATCACTTGTCCTGACGCCATTCACCATTAATTTACCTCCTTGATGCCGAAGATCCTGGCCGTGCAATAAACATCCTGCGAGAGATAACCGATGCTATGCCGGTGATCCGTCTTTGCCTACGGCGCCGCTCGACTTTTGCCAGTCAACCTCCCATAAAACAACTGGTTGCTGTCTGTTCTTCACCATAATCGGTTCGCGGGGCTTGAGCTTGTAACGAGCGCGCGCAACTCGGGCAGTAGCGTCGCTAACCAGAATCTCTCCGCCTTTGGAATTCGATTCGAGACGCGAAGCAGTATTCACTGTGTCACCTATCGCGGTGTACTCAGACCTGCGCTCCGAACCGATATAGCCGACGGTCGCCTCGCCGGTGTGCAATCCGATACCGACACCGATCTCGGGCAATCCTTCAGCTCGCAATTCCTGATTGATGCCCATTACCCGCCGTTGCATTGCAACAGCTGCATTGACAGCGTTAGCTGCATCCTGTGGCGTCGCGGTGGGAGCTCCGAACAACGCCATCAAACCGTCACCAAGATATTTATCGAGCGTACCACCATGCGCAAAAATGATGTCCGTCATCGCCGAGAAATAACGGTTAAGCAGATTCACTATCTTCTCCGGTGGCGCGTGCTCTGAGATGCGAGTGAAGCCGCGAATGTCTGCAAAGAGCACTGTGATTTCCTGATTGACTCCTCCCAACTTAAATGAGTCGGGATTCTCCAGCATTTGGGTCACCACATATTCGGGAAGAAAGCGACTATAGTTGGCCCGGGCAACTTCTTCGCGAGCCAGCCGTTCGTGCGCGCGCGCGTTCTCTACCGCGATTGCAGTTTGGGCGGCGACAGCGCTAATCAACTCGAGATCGTCAGGTTTGAAGGACGCGAAAGGATCGAGACGATCTGCATACAAAGCTCCGTGCACGCGCGTTTCTGCAACCAGCGGAGCGCAAATCGTCGAACGCACGCCCTGTGACACAATCGAGTCGACGCCGGCAAACTGCTCGTCAGCGGCGGCATCCTGAGAAAGGAGAGCGACGCGGTCCTTCATTACCTTCCGTGTAATGGTCCGTCCGATGGTCAGTTTGCGTGCATGTGCTTCCAGCTTCTCGTCTCTCGCGCGAGTCGCAATCGGCGTTAGCTTCACGTCTTCAGGGTTGTCGGAGTTGTTTGACTCAGCCAGGAGAGCTACGACGCGATCAGCCGGAGTGGAGCGGAAAATGATATCGGTAGCTTTGGCGAAAATTGCGTTCAGGTCAAACACTGAGCCAAGCGTTTTGCTCATTTCGTAAAGCGCCGCGAGAATGTTCGCCTTTCGCTGCAATGCCTCGAGCACTTTGTCACGAGCCGGGCCCAGGTCGGGCTTCGAGCGCAGCACGGTGCTCATAACGTCGTTAGCGGAAATCAGCAGCTGCGTATGACCGAGCGGCTTGTCGTCATAACGAACGTCAGTCCGCTCTTCGTCTTGCTGTTCAAAACGAATCGTGCTTGCCCCGATGGTGACGCGGTCTCCGTTTTTTAACGGCTGTTCGTAGCGAGGCTCGCCATTAATAAACACCTTGTTAGCGCTGCGTCGCAGTTGGCCGTTAATGATGGCGCCATCCACCAACGTGAACGAGCCTTCTTCACCCGCACGCACATGCGCGTGATATCGCGAGGCGCGAGGATCGTCGAGCACCACGACGTTGTCGGGCGCACGCCCGATAGTGCAAGCGGCCTGCGGTGTCAGCGTGTGTTCCCACTGGCGACCGCTCGCATCTGTGATCTTGAGAACTGCCATGAAGTATTAGAACCCGAGTTTCTGGGCGCGCCGGCTTCGCGCGGTTTGGTCTAAATGACGTGACTGATTCTACAAATAATCGGCGCTGTGATCCTAGCAGTACGCGCCAAAGCTGACAACGGAGTAGCCCAGCCCACGTGCCTGAATAAACGATTTCCCATCAATCAATTTTCATTGCTCATTTTCATTTGTATTCGGCCGCCTTTCCGCACTCCGGCTTCCTCAAAATGAAAAATGGGTATCCACAACTGCAGCTCCTCAGCTTTTCTTTGGTCCATCCGCATGAGCGGCACGGTCCGTGCTTGCGTCAGACCTTGCTCCTCTTTTCACTTAAGCCGTCACAAGTAAAAGCCTTGACGCTTGAGAAGACCGCTTGTTAGACTCGGTTTACATTCCTAACTGGGATCCGACGCAACCCTTGCGTCGCTCATTCAAGGGGGTTCCCCCCAGACCCGCGCGTGCGGCGCAGTCTGATTTTTGTAAATTCGATGGAGGTGCTGTGGTGGGCTTCAGAATCGGCCAAAAGGTCGTTTATCCAAATCACGGGATCGGAACCATCGAGCAGATTGAACAGAAGCAAATAGGTGCAACCTTGTTACCGTTCTATTCGCTTCGTCTCGCTGCTAACAATTCTCTAGTATTAGTTCCGGTCCCCAACGCTACAGAAGTTGGCCTTCGTGCCCCAATTTCGTCGGGTGAATGTGAGCTGCTTTTAAAAGCTTTAGCAGATGATTTTTCCTCTCCCGCGAATGATTGGAAAGACCGTTTTAAGGAATTCTCGGAGAAGATGCGCACAGGCGACATCTTCGAGGTGGCCAATGTGCTCAAGCATCTTACCTACTTGAGTCACACCAAGCCGCTATCGTTTCGCGAGCAGCGCATGCTCGAGCGCTCCCGCTATCTGGTGATTTCCGAATTGGCAGCGGTTTGCCGCCAACCCGAATGCAGTGTAACTCCCCGGGTTGAGGAGGCGCTGACCCGTGCTTGTGCAAAGCACGATCGACGCCCAGCCAAGATGCGAGCAGCAGCAGGATCTGCCGCTGGTCACTAGTCGGAAGTCGTTTCGATCCTGGACGCAACTCTCAAAAGTTCGTTTATCAAGCCGCGCAAGGTCTCCCGCGAGCACTGTAACTGTGTCTTCGCACCAGTGGCGGTTTTTTCTCCACGGTCAACGCCATCACCGATCGATAGCCTGTTCGTCTGCTCCTCACATTCAGACGAGCAGGCGACGCGTGATATTATTCTGACGTTCAAATTGCCCCCTCCTCCCGCCAGTTGAAGCGATGAGCGAACCTGCCAGTCATCTCGTTAATGTCTACTTTTCCGGACTAATTCTAAGCAACACGATGTCGTTCCATGTGCTGCTGAAGCTTCTCGCGGTACTGGCATTGGTTGGCGCGAACGGCTTTTTCGTCGCTTCCGAGTTCGCGCTGGTATCGGTGCGACGAACTAGACTGGAGGCCCGTGCCGCTGGCGGGAGCAAGCAAGCAAAGGCTGCGCTTCACCTACTGAACAATCCGACACTGTTAATCTCAGCCACACAGCTCGGCGTGACGCTGGCTTCGCTGGCGCTTGGTTGGGCGGGCGAGCCAACGATCGCGGCGCTGCTTGAGCCTCTGGCGGAAAAGCTGGCGCCGGCAGGACGAGCGGCCTACGTGGCGCACCTGATTGCGATTGTGATTGCCTTCTCGCTAATCACCTTTCTTCATATCGTGCTGGGCGAGCTGATGCCAAAAATGATCGCGCTTGAACGCGCCGAAAGTGCAGCATTGTTAAGCGCTCGTCCGCTGCAATTGTTCGCCAGGCTTTTTCAGGCGCCCTTATGGTTATTCAACGCCACCGGACGGTACTTAGGCAGGTTGCTGGGATTGAAGTCATCGCTGGAACACACTTCGGTTTACACAGAAACGGAACTGAGGCAATTGGTCGACATAGCTCGAGAAAGCGGGCATCTGCGAGCCGAAGAACGCAGGTTGATTCATCGCGTCTTTGAATTTTCTGACACACTCGTTCGTGAAGCGATGGTTCCTCGTACCGCGATGGCAGCCATACCCTACGACTGTTCCCTCGATTCAATTAACGAAGCTTTTCGCCAACATCGATATTCGCGTCTTCCCGTCTATCGCAATTCGCTTGATGACGTCGTCGGTTTCATTCACAGCAAGGACTTGATTCCGTACCTGCTCCGGCCAGATGACTTTCGAATTGAAGAGGTGCTGCAGGCACCGCTTTTTGTTGTCGATACCGCACGGCTGGAGGATGTGCTGCGGCAAATGCAGCAGGCAAAAATGCATTTTGGTTTTGTCGTTGACGAGCATGGCGGGTTGGAAGGAATCATCACGCTCGAAGACCTGCTGGAAGAGATTGTTGGTGAGATTTCAGATGAGCATGACGAAGAAGTTCGCGAACAGATCCAGTCGGTCGGTCCGCGCCGGTTTTTGCTCGATGGCGGGCTGGCAGTTCGCGATTTGAATCGCAAACTCAAGCTCAATCTGCCGGAGTCGGAAAAATACACAACCATCAGTGGTTTCCTGATGGACGTCGCCGGTCATGTACTGAAACTTGGAGAGATTGTGCCTTACAACGGCTTCAAGTTTCGCGTCGAACGCGTTGAACGTCGCCGCGTGATGCGCGTGTCGCTTGTACTGCCGGCAACACAGGACGCAGACACCGAAGTGCCAGTACCGGCCTCATCTGCTGCTTCTGAATCGCGAGGTTAAAGTTCCCTTTGCGCCTTTGCCTCTTTGCGGCTCGGCGTAACGCCAATGCAAGTAGATGAGGAATCACGCAAAGCCGCAAAGGAGCAAAGGCGCAAAGAAGAAACGGTTTGCGTTACCTGGCCAGTACCTCACGAAAGAATTCAATTGCGCGCGGATCACCTGATTCACCGAGTGAACGAATGGCTTGCTTGCGAACCAATTGATTCGGATGCGTACGCGCGATCTTGATCAGCACGGGCACTGCTTCATCCGGCTTTCGTTCGCTAATCGCTCGCACTGCCTGAAGTTGTATCTCAGCGTTGATGTCGGTGCTTTGGGCAGTCTCGCTCAGAAAGTCGAGACTCCGCTTGCCAGCCCGTTCGCCGAGCAGCCTTATGGCCTGACGCCTTAAGTCGATGTTTTCATCCTTGCCGGCGACCGCGAACAACTTGTCCTCAACTCGACTGCTTTTGATTTCCGACAACGACTGAAGCACAGTGCGCCGCACCTCTGGAGATTTTTCGCTGTCGTACAGTTTGATCAAATCATCTATGACTGACTCGCCTCGTTCACCAAGTACGTGAATTGCCTGCCGGCGAAGCTCAGAACTTGGCTCGGTGCGCGCTAGTTCAACCAGACGAGCCTGGGCCCTCGGCACCTTTGTTTCAGCAAGCGCATGGAGCACAGTTCGTTTGACGTCATAGTCAATATCGTTGGTATAGACCTTATTAAGCTCATCGACTACGACATCCCGTTCGAACTCACCGAGCTGTCGAACTGCCGTTTTTCTTGCGTCACGATCTGGATCGGTCCTGGCCACCTTCGCAACAAATGCAAAGGCGGCGTCCTTATCCTGGTTGTCACCCGCAGCCTGCACGATACTGCGATGTACCTCGCCCTCCTTAACCGAGTCGTAGAGGCTTTGAAGCAAAGCCAGCGCGCCGCGATCGCGACTTTCACCGATGGCATGGGCGGCCTGACGCCGAAGTCTCTTTTCTTCCGCATCGTTCCGCACCAGGTCCGCCAAAAAGTTCTGTTCACCGCCTATCTGTCCCAGCCAATAGACCGATGACGAGCGCACACGCTGATTCTGCGAGCTCTTGATAAATTCCTTGAGCATACCTGCGACGCGCGCATCGTCATGCAGCGCTATCGCCAGCACAGCGCGTTCTCCCATCAGGTTTGGCTGGTTTGGATCGAATGAGCTGCGCAGATAGTTGAGACTTTCGTCATTATTTGAACGGCCCAGCCAGTACACTGGATAACCACTGTACTCTCGCTTGCGTTCGAGATTGTAGATTTCCATTCGCGTGACCTGGCTGTTGCCGGGCTGACGTAACAGAAAGACAGCGAGGTTGCGCGTTTCGACGGTCATCCCACTCGCAGTGGTACCAACGAAGACCGAGGTGTCGCCAATGGTGTTCATCGATCCGTGAAACTCATGTATCGCGGGATCAACTGCCACACCTGGACGCACATCGAACGCATAGGCCGACCAGTAGGGTGACTGACCTTGCGCCTGTTGCGCAGCTGCGTCGAGGCGGGTTTTTAGATCAGTACCAGTAACAGTAGTGAAGGTCTGGACCGTGGTAGCTGGAGCTTGTGTCTGTTCAGACCAGACCGGCGCGCCTTCCATTGTCGCCATCGTGCTGACACCGGCCGTGCGCGCGCAAGCGCTCGTAACCAGACCCAGAGTTACGATTAATATACGAAAGAGTAATGCGAACTTCATGAGACATCTCCTTTGAACCTGGTTCACATCAGCAGCAGCAACAACCTGAAGGTGAACTCTAAACGCCTGTACCGCTACTTGAGAAGTTCTTCCAAAAATTTGAGCGCTTCAGGATTCTTACTTTCGCCCAACGTTCTGATGGCGAGCTTGCGCAGCTCAAGCGATCGATCCGAACGCGCGATCGCAATCAACTTGCGAACTGCGGTCACATCGTCGCGTTCGCCCAACGCACGAATACTCATCGCCTTTATTTCAGTTGTCTTTTCCGCGTCGTAGATGCTGATTAATTGAGCGACAATCTGTGGATCCGGATGTTCCCCCAATATACGAATCGCAGATGCTCGCAGCTCGATCGTTTCGCCTTGTCGAGCAACCTCAACCAGTTTAGCTACCGCTCTCGGATCATTGATCTCGCCGTAAGCACGGAGTAGTCCCAACTTAATCTGAGGATCACTTTCCGTAGCGTACAGCGATAACAGATCGTCAATTGAAGACGGGCCGCGTTCACCGAGCCGTCTGATTGCTGTCATACGTAACTCAGGTGTCTCCCCCTTGCGAGCTATGTCCAGCAGCTTGGCTCGCGCTTTCGGATCATCTCGCTCCGAGAGGGCGCGCAGGATCTGGGCACGGATCTCCGGCGAATGATCGGCGTCAAAGATGCGAATCAGCTCGTCGAGCGAGGCATCTCCGTGTTGCTCGCCGAGATAACGGATGGCCAACTGCCGAAACACAGGATCATCTCCACCGCGAGCGATCCCAATTAGCTTGGCTTCAGCTCGAGGGTTGTTCATCTCCTCGAAAGCTCGCAAGATCTGTAGCCTTATCTCTTTCGTGCGGTCGGTGTCGTAGAGCTTGATTAGCTCGTCTGCAATCGTGTCGGAATTCTGTTCGCCTAATCGTTTGATTGCCGTAAGACGAAGCTTCAAATCAGTTTGATTACGCGCAATGTCCATCAGGACGGGCGCGCTACGCGGTCCACCGTGAGATCCAAGCAGTGACACGGCAGCGTATTTCAGCGAAGGACAATCGGAAGAATTGCTCTTAAGCACATCACTGACATAAGTCAACGCCTTTTCTTCATTCGCTTCAAGGAGGCTTTGCAGCGCAAGTATTTTTATCTCGCAGTCTTCTCGATTAAGTTTGATCTGGTCCCCACGCCCCAGCACAACCAGCATCGCTTCGGCTTCTCGCCGCCAACTGGAATTTGGAAATTCTTTGATCAACCGGAGCAGCGGAGCCGCAGCTTCGTCCTTCTTTCCCTGTTTCTGCAACGCATACGCATACCAGTAAAGGGCGGCGTCGAGATCTTTATCTTTGGGATATTCCACAATGTAGTCGTTGAATTTTTGGGAAGCTTTCTGCCAATCCTGCGCTTCAATCAGATCGCGGCCTTCGCGAAACGTTTTCATCGAAGCCGAAGTGTTCTTTTGCGTCTGCACAAAGCGGTTCAGTTTCACAATGTCTTGATCAGAGCTGTAGGCTGGGCGTGTGTATTTGAATATGCTTATGCACACAGCGATGGATATCACGGCAAAAAAGATTCGACGGGAGTTGATTAGTTTCAGCATCCAATTGTCCTTGTATTCTTTGGTTCTTGTTCGTTCCAGGTTTTTATTCACTGGTTTCGAGCCTGAATTCGTGAATTGATTTGCAGCAACGCCACTAAATTCTGCCGCTCCATCCTGTCCTTGATTGCATTCACTTGGTCGCTGGGCGCGTGTTCAGGCAGATTGGCTATGTCAAGAAGGATTGGCTCAAGACTATCGAGCAGGCTTGCGAATTCAACATCACCGGTGCGGTCGGCTTCTCGACGCAACATGAGGTTCTGGTAGAACAACTTCTGCGCTCGAGCGCGCTCGTGGTTGAGGTCGTCAGCTTCTGTGTCTGAACTCATACGAACATTGCGGAACGAACGTAACAACAACTCCGATTGTTCGACATGTTGCGCACTGAGAGTTTCAGTATCAGCGGCGGTCGTAGTTGGCAAATTGTTCGCCTCAGATGAACCGCGAGACTCGTTGCCGGCTGTGAACTGAATTGGACCTGGTTCGGAGAATTCCTCTCGTCGGCGCACGTTTGGCTTATTTATAGTCACAGCTTCACGACGTCGAAACTTCGGGGGCGCTTCCTGATCTGCATGTTGTTCATCACGTGACTGACGCGGTCGTTGACCTGGGCTGGCAACAGGCGACGGAACCGGTGACGGTGCAGCTTTCGGCGAACGATCCGCAAGGAGATTTCGATCGCTTCCGGATTTTCGAGAAACCGTGTACGACACCAAGCCTATGACAGCACCAATCAAAAGCATTGCTGCCAAGCCTGCGAGCAGCGGATTTCGAACCATGCCGACGAATCCGACCGGAGTAGGCAAGGCTCTACCAGCGAACGGCGGCGGCGACAAACGCTGAGCCAACGCCGGTGACATCTTCGGCAAAGGACGACGTGGATAGTTACCAATTTGGCTGTTGAGCGTCAGGAAATCTGCGTGCAGTTGCCGGCATTCCTCACAGTCGAGCAAGTGCAGTTCCAGCGCATGGGCTTCGCTCGTGGTGAGCTCACCATCAATTAGCGCAGAGACCTTTTCAGCAAAAAGGCAATTCATTTCGAGTTATATTTACTTTGTAGATAACCAATCAGCACCAGCTGACTGAACACGCTTAAGCCAACGCTGTCTCAAGCCAGCGCGCGCTCGAAAAATGTCAACCTTGACCTTGCTCTCAGACACATTCAGCACCTGGCCTATTTCCCGGTAGCTCAGCTGCTCCTGTTCCCGCAGCAGAAGCGCGGCCCGCTGATCTTCCGGCAATGACATCAGCATTTCTAAGATCATCTGGCGCCTCTCTTCCGCTTCATATTGCTCTTCCGGGGTTCGGCTTCTCGGCCTGATCGCCTCAACCACCCGATCCAACAACCGATGCCGCGTTTGTCCCTTTCTAATCTCGTTGAGAACCAGATTGCGCGCCACTCGATAAAGCCAAAACCGAGTTTCTGCCACCGGTAATTTGCCCCAGACGGTGCGATGGAGCTGCAAAAAACTTTCCTGCGCTAAATCCTGGGCGAGCGCTGCCCGGCCCCCGAGCAGGCACTCTATGAACCTGCAAAGGCTTGGGTGAAACTGTTCATACAGCATGGTGAACTCGTCGTCGTCGCTCGCCATAAGCTGTGTTACGCTAACAAAACACCTGAGACTGACAAAAGTTACAAAGAAAATATGTCACCGGGCTCACCGGTGATGCTCGATGTCAAGACCATCAACATTGGATACAATGCAACGAAATTTCCCATTCCTCGGCGTGGATGCTAAAGTCCACAGTCAAACTTCCAACAAATCTGAAAGAATTGGACGACGCAGATGAGCTTAATTGATCAAATCACAGCGCGCGAAATTCTCGACTCGCGTGGAAATCCCACGGTCGAGGCAGAAGTCACATTAATCGGCGGCGAGGTTGGACGTGCCGCAGTCCCGTCCGGCGCCTCGACTGGCGAGCATGAAGCGGTTGAACTTCGGGACGGCGACAAGAAGCGGTACGGCGGCAAAGGCGTACTGAAAGCGGTTCAGAACGTAAATGAAGTGATCGCTCCAGCCATCGGAGAGCTGGATGCATTGGATCAGATCGAAGTCGATCGAGCCTTGATCGATCTGGATGGGACGCCCACGAAATCAAAGCTTGGAGCGAACGCGCTGCTGGCGGTATCGCTTGCCACTGCTCGAGCAGCAGCGGCGTATCTTGAAATACCCCTGTACCGCTACCTCGGCGGTCCTAATGCCCGCACACTGCCCGTGCCAATGATGAACATTATCAATGGAGGGGCTCATGCCGATAACAATGTGGACTTTCAGGAGTTCATGGTTGTGCCTGTTGGGGCCGACGCTTTTCACGAAGCGCTGCGTATCGGAACTGAAGTCTTTCACACTCTGAAAGCAGTCTTGAAGAAGAAGGGTTATCCCACCAGCGTTGGCGACGAAGGCGGTTTCGCTCCGAACCTGAAATCCAACGAAGAAGCGGTTGAAACAATTCTGGAAGCGATCACCCAGGCAGGTTACAAGCCGGGCAAAGACCTTTTAATCGCACTTGATCCTGCTGCAAGCGAGTTCTTTGACGGCAAAGCCTATGTCTTTAAAAAATCTGACAAACGGCGGTTAACGTCAGAGCAGATGGTGGCCTATTGGGAAAGCTGGGCACAACAATACCCAATCATCTCAATCGAAGATGGAATGGCGGAAGGTGATTGGGAAGGCTGGAAATTATTAACCGACAGAATTGGACAGAAGGTGCAACTCGTAGGCGATGACCTTTTCGTCACTAATACCGCTTTTCTGCGAAAAGGAATTGAACTCGGCGTCGCTAATTCAATACTAATCAAAGTCAATCAGATTGGAACACTCACCGAAACGCTCGATTGTATCGAACTGGCTCGAACTAACCGACGCACCGCGATCATTTCGCACCGCTCCGGAGAAACTGAAGATCCTTTCATTGCGGATCTCGCTGTGGCAACAAATGCGGGTCAGATCAAGACGGGCTCTCTTTCACG
>Ga0126384_10002170_pt1 | contig 11890 bp, 11 predicted proteins | sample PanSoiMetPlot_36_FD_92543 | JGI IMG/M metagenome (GOLD analysis project Ga0126384, IMG submission 92543) | Tropical forest soil microbial communities from Panama - MetaG Plot_36 | ecosystem: Environmental > Terrestrial > Soil > Tropical forest > Bulk soil | place: Panama | collected 2016-02-17 | reverse complement strand
CGTCGCCGATCTTCAGTTCGATTCTGGCCATTCATTTCAGCGCAAACACTGAGAATACCACCACCGGATTTTCACTTACGGTGGCCGATCAGCAAGCGCTTGCCGACGGTGAGACGGTAAGACTCATAGACGGCGTGGGAAACAAGTTAATGATTCGGATGGTCGCTGATTTTCCGAATTACATCCCGTTACCGCTTCCCGGCTTCCCCCAGAACATTTCGGTATCGAATCCGTTCCAATTGCTCATCATCGAAGACCACCTTTATGTTACAGACGGAGGACGGAACCTGGTGTGGGACGTTAATCTTCTGACAGGCTCGTTTTCGGCCCTCGTCTCGTTTCCGAGAATCACGAATCCGACCGCGGTTGGTGCACCCCAGATTGATGCGGTTCCGACGGGCATTGCGGTCTCCGGCGATCAACTTCTGGTCGCGCTTTTTTCGGGCTTTCCGTTCCCGCCAGGCGCGTCAAGTGTGGAACAGGTCGATCCGGTCACCGGAAATCATAGTGCCTTCATCACCGGCCTTCGGACAGCTATAGGTGTGTTGGCAACAGGTGAAGGTTACCTCGTGTTGCAGCACAACTCCGGAGCGGTGCTGTTGCCGCCATGGTCGGGCCCGGGGGTGCTGTTGAATTTCGAAACCCCGGCAGGCTCACCAACAACAGTTGCCAGTTGCTTGGTAAGGCCGACAAGCATGATCCTCGATCAGAAGGCGGGCACGCTTTACATAAGTGAGTACGGAGGCCGTATTGTGGCGATCCAAATCGCGTCGTGAGTCAGGTTTTACTCTAGTTCCTCGACGGGCGACCGATGCTTTTTTGCGGTCGCCCTTTTTGGTGAGAAATCTATTTACCGAAAATAAAGAGAGGCAGGCGACCCTCGCAATCGCCCGCCTCAGCTCAGCTTGTCTCACCTTTTGAGAAAAGGGGGGCAAGTGAGACCCGCGAGTATATGCGCACCCCACGTCGCCTGCAAGCATTTTTCCTCGGTGAGTCTCTGTGGAAGCTCTGCGCCTCTGTGGTAAATATTCTCGCCCAATTTTCAACCGCAGAGACTCTAAATGCCACCAACATCCACAAGTTTTTTGCCGATTAGCCACGAACGGCTCGCGCAGTTATAATTCTTGTATAGCATAGAGGAATCGCAGAAATGCCAAAGATCAGCGATATTCAGGAAACACCAAATCCTAACGCCGTAAAATTTATCCTGCGCGAGCCGGTCAGCAACGGCGTTGCTTTCCAATTTGCCGCATCCGATCAGGCCCAAAGCGATCCGCTCGCGAAGTCTTTATTCGATGTTGGTGATGTGGTCTCTGTCTTTTACATGGACAACATGATCACGGTTGAGAAAGAAGAATCTGCCGACTGGGACGAACTGCTACCTACGCTCGCGGTACCGATCCGGGCCGCACAATCGGTCGCCGCGCCCGCGAATGTTGGAAATGTGGGCGGAGCGATCGCGGCAGTAACGAGTGATGATCCGCGCCTGTTGCGTATTAACGAAATTCTGGATGAAAAAGTGCGGCCGTACCTGATGGGAGATGGAGGTTACCTGGAAATTCTGGGCCTGCAGGATCATACATTGCAGATTCGTTACCAGGGAGCGTGCGGCAGCTGTCCCAGCTCACTTAGCGGAACCTTGATGGCCATCGAAGGTATGCTCAAGCAGGAAGTCGATCCTGAGCTTGAGGTCGTCGCGGTCTAGAGTTCACTTAATAACCAGCCACACAGTTTTTCGGAACTGCCTCGCTTTCGCGGCGTATTAGTACTGGCTCACCGCAGTACCCGTCTGATCATCAGGAGGGTTAAATGATTCGATATCGCTTCGTGCTCCTTCTTCTTCTCTTATTTCCACCGTCTGTCTTTGCCCAAACAACCGAAGTAAAAAATCCGGCGCCGGCTAATAGTTCGAGTAAGAGTAAACCGATCGATCCCGAAGCAGAGCGCCTCTTGAAGGAACGCCGTGACAATGCTCAGTCTCTCCTGATTAGTCTGGCAGCCGATGCCGGGCGCTTTACCGATCAAATGCTACGCGCGCGCACTCAGGCGCGCATCGCGGATGTGTTATGGTCGGCTGATCCTGAACGCGCGCGGGCCCTGTTTCGCAAAGCGTGGGAGTCGGCGGAGATAGTTGATCAAGAAGGTCAGCGGAAACTTCAGGAAGAAATCGCGCGACAAGCCGCGAAGAACGGCGGAAACGTCTCAGTAACCAGCCCGCCGAATATCCGCGGTGAGGTGCTGCGGCTGGCCGCGCGGCATGACCGAGCGCTGGGCGAAGAACTGCTGGAAAAGCTGCGCGTCGAAAACAAACAGGAAGCAACTGACGCTACTGATAAAGCGCGAAGGAATCCATTCGATTCTCCCGAGGGCGTGTCGCAGCGATTGAATCTGGCGCGACAACTGCTGTCGACGGATGTGGAGCGCGCGATCCAGTTTGCCGATCCGGCGCTCACGAACATCACCCGGGACGCCTTGGATTTTCTCGCTTATTTGCGCGAGAAAGATCCTGCCGCTGCCGATCGGCGCTACGCTGCGCTGCTCACTAAAGCCGCGGCTGACGTCCAATCAGATGCGAACACAGTTTCGTTGCTCTCCGCTTATGTGTTCACGCCCCACATTTTTGTTACTTTCAGCGGCGCCGGCCATTCGACCTCACAAACGTCGGACAATAATGTGCCGCCGGACATTCCAGCTGATCTTCGCGCCGCCTTCTTTCGAATGGCCGGCGATATTTTGTTGCGACCGTTAGCGCCGCCGGGACAGGATCAGACTTCAGCAGGCGTACAGGGCAAATACCTGATGCTCAAGCGGCTGGGGCCTTTGTTCGATCAATATGCGCCTCGGGAATTAGCCGAGGCCATCCACGCTCAGACGGATGCTTTGGCCCAGGCGGTTCCCGAAGAGGCCCGTCAGCGTGACGACGACGACACGATCCGGGAGGGGATCCGGCCACCGCAAAGCAGCGCCGATCGCGAGAAGGCTCTGCGCGATCGCCTCGATCGAGCGAAGACCTCTGAAGAGCGCGATGGGCTCTATCTTCAGCTGGCCCGATTGTACGTCGAGAGCGGCGACCTAAAGGCAAGGGAAATTGTCGATAAGATTGACGACAACGATCTCAGACAGAAAGCACGCGGCTTTGTTGATGCGACACTGGTCCTGCGGGCGATCGACAAAAAGGATGCAGACAAGATTCTCGAGCTGGTAAAGACCGGTGAACTTACGCATCTGCAAAAATCATGGGCGTACACTCAGGCCGCGAAACTACTGGCAAAAACCGATCGCGATCGGTCGCTTAGTGTCGTAGGAGATGCGACCGCTGAGGCGCGGCGGATCGAAGAAGTCGATCCCAATCGCGCGCGCGCAATCCTGGGTATCGCCAACGTTTTGCTTCCGATCGATCGCGCAAAAAGTTGGGATATGGTCGAGGAAGCTATTAAAGCCGCTAATTCAGCTGAGGGTTTCACCGGCGAAGATGGCGTGATTAGGACGGCTCTGCAAACAAAACAAATGTCTTCGATCAGAAGCTCAACCGTGGCAGACTTTAATGTCACGGGAATTTTCGCCGAGTTGGCAAAGGATGATTACAACCGGTCAATTGAGCTCGCGCGAGCCTTTCAGCGTGACGCGCCGCGCGCAAGTGCCACGATTGCGATTGCGCGAACGGTGCTGGAAGAGAAGAAGAACTAAGGACAGAGGTCAGAGATCAGAGGTCAGACGTCAGCTTTTCTTGACTAGAGCGCAAGCGTCCGCGCTTGCGTCCGTTAGCAACCGAGACAGTTGCGCTCCAGTCCGCATTGTGGCCGCCCAACTTGTCACTTCTGACCTCTGTCCGCTGTCCTTCGTCCTCTACGAATAAATATTCATCGGCCGAGTGAGCAGGGCAAACGGATCGTCTACATTCAACGCCTCACGCACATAGAAAGGTTCGCCGGCCGCTACTCCGATTAACGATCCGTAGTAGCGCATTCGATCCTCAATCTGTCGCAGAAAACCCTTTGCCGCGATTCGCGTCGCAGGTTCCTTTGATTGCTCACGGTAAAACTGGGACGCATGCGCGCGAATCGCTTCCATCTTCTTGTCCGCAAATTCCGAAACGTCCACGATGAAAGATGGCACCACCAACCGTGAGTAAACCGCATGCGCGATAGCCGGCATCTTAATGGCCGGCAGCCCTCCTTCTTCATCGTAACGACGAATAGTCGCCAGTCGCGCAGACTCGCGGACAATTGCGCAGGTGGCTGCGTGATCCGGATGCGGGTCATCCCAATGTAAGGTGAATAAAACTCGAGGCTGGTGTTTTCGGAGAACGCGTACCAGGGCCTGCCGCGATGCGTCGTTCAAGGCGATGTGGCTATCGGGTTGCTCGAGATTAAGGCGGGCGTCGAGCCCCATCACGCGCGCCGCATCCAGCGATTCCTTTGCGCGAATTTCGGGTGTGCCGCGCGTTCCCATCTCGCCGCGCGTCATATCCAGGACTCCCGTGCGATAGCCAAGCGCCTTCAGCTTTACCAACGTGCCAGCCATCGTCAGCTCAGCATCGTCGGGGTGCGAGAAGATTGCCAGGACATCCAGTTTAGTTTCGCTAGACACGTGGGAGGCTCCTCACGGGCTGACGGGCCGGAATTCAATCGTTCCATCGCCAACGGTGAAGTTCAAAACCGCGCCGCCTGATCCTGCGCGGGCGCGGACCGTGCGATTAGTCATCGGACCCCCGTTGCGAGCGTTAAGATCGGGAAAGGTCGATTTGATCTCTCCCAGCCGCAAGACGTCGGCATTGATATCGCCGCTGAAACCGGGGACCAAATTGACTGTCATGCCTCCCGTCGCCAGCCGAATATCCGAGCCAAGTCCGTGCCAGCCTCGCGTGGGGATCGTCACCTTCATTGAGCCGCGTTGGACGGTGGCCAGGACCAATCCGCCAGTGACTGACAATTCCGCGTCGCCTTCGATCGCATTTAGCCGGATCGCACCTTCGACTCCGGAAAGTTTCACCGCGCCGCTGCCGCTGTTGATCTCCAAATCGGTCATTGCCGGTAGCTTAATCCGATAATCAATTTTCCAGGGCAAGCCGATCAGGGTTTTGGGAAAGTCCTTTGCGACGCGCTTCAGAAACTTTTGATCGTGGGTGCCGGTGGTCAGGATGCTAATGTGATTAGAATCCGCATCAACAATGAAGTTATTAACCGCGGCGACGCGGTTCAAGTCGTCTTCGGTAGGCGCGTGAAGCTCGATGTCCGCACTGATATCAATCTCGCTCCGATCCCAGCCTTCAATAGTCACGGACCCAATGGGCGCGCCGGAAAACGTCAGCGAGCCTCCGAATTGCAACCGGCGCACCTCGTGACGGGGTGTGGTGCGGGTGAGCATTGCCGACAGGTTAGGGACGTTTTTTTTCTTTTGAGCCGAGACGATGGGAATGGAAAAGACGAGCGAAATAATGAGGAGGGCAAAACGCAAACTGACGATGGCAGCCTGTGCGAGTCTCACCGGTACTGATTGTGCGGGAGAAAGAAACGGTTTGTCTAGCGGCGGAGGAACTTAATGTCGCCCTGGTAATTTGTTACGGTCACGGATGCGTTGCCATCGCCCACGTCGCCGATGATTCGGCGGCCCTGGCTGATCTCTTTCATGTCCTTGTGCCAGAATTGACCGAGCGAAATTTTCTTGACGGGCGCGGTGGCGACTAAATGGAAACCGCAATTGGTGGGCAGGCGAAGGGTGATCGTGCCTTGACCCGACTTAAATTCATAGGTGCCGCCTCTTGAGAACTCGCCATCAAAGAAAATATCGCCGGTGGTATTCGAAGCAAAGACCCGCGTTGCGTTTACCCCGGACAGTGTAATGTTACCCGAAGTCCATACATGCGCCCGCACGAGTTCGCCCTGGATGTTACTGACACTGATTTGACCACTGCGCGTTTCCAAATCAACCGATGAGCGCGCGGGTACCTGAATTTTGAAGTTCACATCACCGACATTCTCGCGGCCGCGATTGTCACCAACCACGTCGATAACGAGCCCACTCTCGGTAGTGCGAGGATTAAATTGGATCGCCGGCGATTCCATGAAGGCGGTGATCCTGATCTCATCGCGCGGCCAGGTTTCGACCTCAATTGTACCGGCGAGATTTTTCAGCTCGAGCCGAACATTCTTACCGGCAGGAAATTTGCGCGAAACTTTTTGTTGCGCAGACGCAGCGACGGCAATCATGAGGATCAAGAAGCTGCCAAATGCTACATCTTTTAGTCTGTTGGTGGGTGGGCGTTTAATCATCGTGTCCGCATTAATTCCCCGCTGAAGGCTTACTTCACAAATTCGAAAATTCTTTTAGCAACTCAACTTTATCATTCATTGCCGCATAGAGGATGTCTTCCGAAACTCCATCGTGAGGGTTCTCGTTCAAATGCTGTAGCGAATCATTCACTGCGGCATCAATAACCGTCATATTGCGATCGAAAGTTTCCCGCATCTGCGGATTCCAACGTGCTTTGTTCAATTCGACCCGCTGGTTCCAGTAATCAATCACCTGTTGCTGCTGGCGAATGCGGTCGCGCATTGAGGCGCTGGAGCCGATAGCCGGAAATGGTCCCTGCACCACGGCGCCACCAAATCCCAAGCGGCGCATCCCGCCAACGGTGATGAGGGACACAACCAGGATTATTGCGGCCAGGGAACCAGCAAGCTGCGGAAACGACAGCTGCCAGCTGCGATTCATCAAACGAAACCACCATCCGGCGGCAGAGGGAACATTAGCCGGCAAAGGTGCGCGCGATTCACTCTCGATAATATTTGTGATCCGCCGCCACATGGCCTGTTCGTTCGGAACCGCCTCGTATTCGCCATGGTGTTCACGACAAAAATCGATGATCGCACTCAGATCGTTGCGTGCTTCGCCACAGTCGCCACAGGAGGCGAGATGTGCTTCGAGTCTTTCGCAGTCATGGGGAGGGAGCGACCCTTCAATAAAGTCGCTCAATAGGCTTTGGTAACTTTCGCAGTTCATTTCTTCCAACCTCTGATCTGTCACGTGTCAGCAACCTCAAGACGACGCGACTATCGCGGTCTTAAAGCAATAAAGGGGAGACTGCGTTTCGTTTGCGATTCGGCGGCGAATTGCTCGCCCCGGTATCAAAGTGGTCGGTTTTCGGGTCAGGCCGAGAATTGACCACGTCTTTGGTTGCTACTGCGCCATTTTCTGTTGCCTGAGAAGACCTCGTAATTTCATTCTTGCCTTATGTAATTGCGATTTTGACGTCCCCACCGAACACCCCAGCATTCGGGCAATTTCCTCATGTTCGTGGCCTTCAATGTCATGCAGCGTAAAAACCGTGCGATAACCGGGCGGCAGCTGAGCGATCGCCTTGTCCAGCGCGATCCGGTCGACCACTGGCATGGCGTTGGGGTTTTCCGTGCCTTTGACGATCTGAATCGGCGCCTCGCCGTCCTCGGTCGTCTGCTCGAGACGGACGCCACGCTTGCGAAAATGCATCAGCACCTGATTTACAGTCAAGCGGTGCAGCCAGGTCGTAAATGCCGATTCGCCGCGAAAGCTGCCAATTTTTCGAAAGAGCTGGATAAAAACTTCCTGGGCCAGGTCCTCGGCTTCCGTTACATTGCCCGTCATCCGCAGGCAGAGCGAATATACGCGGCGATTGTGGCGCTGGTAAAGCTGCTCGAAGGCCTTCATATCGCCTTCGGCAGCCTTTTGCGTTAGTTCGTAGTCCGCGATCCGCGGTGTATCACTTTCGATGGCAGCCACTTAATTGTCCGTTAATCGAGGGCTGAAACCCGAACATCGTCTCTCAAACGTAATATTTTCCGAAGACGGTGATTTGTTGACCGCCCACTTACTGCTCCCCGTCTACTGCCTACTGCTTTCTGTTTTCAGTATCCGATCATCATCGTCGGGTGACAAGTTGCGACAAATTCATTGTGGGGACCAGGGAGTGGTCGATGTTTTGCTGGTAAAGAACCGGTAGCGCTATCCGGTACGCATGTGAGCACCGATTGAGTAACTGATTGTCACCCAGAACGACGCCCAGACAAAACCGCTGATTAGATTGAGCGTGCTGTATTTCTTTGCGGGCATCCCGGCCGTGGCGCACACCAACGGAATGGTGATCCTGAGACCTGCTGCGAAACGGGACAAGAGCACTGCGACGGTGCTATGACGCAAAACAAAACGGCTGACTTTCGGATACCATCGGCTGAGCCGCTTCGATCTTTTGATAGTGCGAGCCGCGCGCTCATGCGCCGCATAAAAGTACACTTGATCACCCGCGGAGCCTCCGATTGCAGCTGCCAAAATCGTCCATCGCCAATCGAGCAGACCAGCACCGCATAACGCGCCCGCAGTAATCAAGACCGCCTCGCCCTCCCAGAATGCCGCAAACAGAATCGCAAAGTATCCCCAACGGGAAATAAGCCGTGCCGCCGTGTTCCTATCGAAAGAGCCAGCGAGGTCTGGGATGCTGAGCATGTCAATCACCAGACCGGCGATAAAAGTGAAAGTTGTCCGCAAGATTTAACCTGGCCTCGGCCGCGGCGCATCGGAAAGTAGGAATTCGGGTGAAGACGGCGGCCTCATTGTTTCTGCTTCAATTGGACTAAAGTCGGACATTACTTCGCGCACCACGTGCAATATCCGCTCAACATCTGCGGATCGCAGACGCGAGTACACGGGAAGCTGCAAGGCTTCGGTTGTCTTTTCAGCGCCGGGACAATCAGCAGCGAAGTCTTTGAACAGGTCCAACGCTGAGCAGACATCGACATGTGTGACCTCGAAGTCGACGCCCCGACGAATTGCCCGGCGCTTTGCTTGAGTCGGCGCAGAGCTGTAAATGCAATATTGATAAAAAACGTCCTCAATACCGGGAACATTTTTCGGTGTTTGGATTGCCCGGCAGTCGGCGAGGCCATTTGTGTAAACGTTAGCGTGCGCGCGGCAGCGAGCGTTGAACTCGTCGAGCTTTTGCAACGCTCTCAGGCCCAGGATTGCCTGCACATTTGAATATCGCTGCCGATATGCGCGCGGAAACGAATTGAGAGGGCGAATTCGTTCCCAAATATACTTTGATAAGTCGTAGTCGCCGGTAATTGACATTGCCGCACCGATCGGCCAGCCCCAATACGTGAACGCTCTCGGACTTACGAGTGATCGGGCGATCAGGCCGAGCGTCAGTCGCCGAATCAGGTCGGGTAAACTCTGGGGCGGTTCCTGGGAGGCCTGCGAACGTACGTTTTCCGCAATCTGCGCGTCGTTAGTCACCATCATTCCGCCGCCATACGTATTGATCCCTTTCAACAGTTGAAAGCTGAAGAAGGACGCTTGACCAAAAGTTCCGACCCTGCGACCTCGATAAACCGCCCCGGCCGCCTGCGCGCAATCTTCGACCACTACCAGATTATATTTTTCCGCAAGGCGCATGATCTTCGCCATCTCGCAAGGCCGGCCATAGAGGTGCGTGGGCACGATTACTCGAGTTTGATCAGTGATGGCGGCTTCAATAGCCGCGGGATTGAGGTTGAAGGTTGTGGAATCGACGTCTACGAAAACTGGTTTGAAGCCGGCGCGCCGTGCGATCTCCGGAACGACCCAAAAGGTTAGTGCCGGAAAAAGAATCTCGCTGCCCGGCGCAAGGTTGAGCGAACGCAGGATGTAGTAGAACGCCATGCGCCCAAATGAGGCCGTTGCGGCATGATTCATTTCCAGAGAGTAGGCGAAATGCGTTTCGAATTCCGCGATCGCCGGACCCTCAATGGCTTCGCCGCGGCGAAATGCAGCAATGATTTCTTTTTCATCACCGGGACTGGAGCGAACTCCGTAGCGGGCGATTGCTCGGATCATGTGCTCAAGACCTTCCTTTCTGAAACCCATGGGCGATCGAAGTATTCCTGCGCTCCCCATGACCAGGTGTCTAATTTTTTCAGCCACGAGTTTTGCGCATATTTATGCATGCCGCAGAAATTGAAAATATTCGATGGTCGAAGAAAGAAGCGCGAATAACACATGCCAAGCATTAGTCGCGCTCGACGCGGCGTCAGCACCGGGTGATTAAACGTAAGGGTGTACCCGTCGAACTTTTCCCAGTTAGTTTCGAAAATTAGCGGTTTCAGCTGTTTGTATTGCGGCGTGCCGGGGTATGGCGTCAGGATTTTAAAATTTGCGTAGGTGGAATCCAGGTCCAGTGCAAAGCGGATGAGTTCCTCGATGCTTTCTTCCGTGTCCTGGAGAAAGCCGATTACGTAGAAGGCCGTGGTTGCGATTCCCAATTTCCAGCACAGCTTAATTATGCGCCGTATATGTTCGTGGGGAATGGCGCGGCGGGCTACTTTCTTCAAGACTGCCGCATCGGGGGATTCGACTCCAAAGTTGATTGCCCGCAAACCTGAAATGTGCATCTTCCGGATTAGTTGATCATCAAGATCGTCCATTCGAGTTTCGCATTCGTACGTTAAGTTCAACCCGCGCGAGCGAATTCCCTCGGCGATACGCAAACAACGTTCGCGATCAAGAGTGTAGAGGGGATCGCGAATCACGACATGAAGTCGACGATAGCGACGCGAGTATTCCTGCAATTCATCCAGAACATTTTCGTCCGAGCGCGCGCGAAAACCGGCGGTAATTCGGTGCGGGCAGTACGTACATTTTTCAGGGCAGCTCCGACTCGTCAGCATGGGAACCGCCCGCGTCAGTCCGAAAGGTTTTCGATTCGTATAGCCAAAGCTGCGCGGTTTGACAATATCCCAACGCGGGAAGGGAAATGAATCGAGATCCTTCATTTCCGGGCTGCGGATGACACCGTTCGGATCCTGGCCGGCCGCAATATTTGTGGCGGCGGCTTCAGGTTCACCGGCGATCACAAAATCGCCGGCACCGGTAAAAAGTTCCGGGATATGAGTAGCCGGAGTGCCGACGAATCCCACTTTCGTACCTTTCGCCCGCAGCGCACTCGCCCATTCACATTCGTGGCGATAGTCGACAAGCGATGTCAGAACAATGGCCAGGTCTCCACTGACCGGGGTATCGCCACGCGTAACGACGACTTCATGCCCGGCATTGGCAAAGATCGCTGCCAAATAGCCCATCTGAATGCTCGGTAAGTTTTGTAACAACCGGCGAAAGTTTTTCTCAATTCGTGTAGTGACAGAGTCACCTTGAAAGCGCGACCCGTAACCTCCTGCTACCGTATCTTTGTTGACGTAACCACCTCGACCTTTAAGGTCGGCCAGAATAATGCGCGACATAGGTCCTCCGGAATGCTTGATGATGCGCGGATTGGTTGCCGGCCTGAGAAAGCGGCGCGATCGCCGGTCGGATGACGACGAGCGGTTATGCCTAGTGATCACGGGCTGGTGCTGACATCAACCCGTAATCCAGGCCGGGTATTGGCACCTCGAACTAAAGTAGAGTTGTTGGAGGACCGCGCTTTAGAAGATAGGTGAAGAAGTCAGACTGTAACGCGAAGGTTTGTTCTGATGATCGCAGAGTACTCTGCACTGTCGCGGCGCTTGCGCGCGCGGCCGGGCCGAGTTCCATCTCGCATGACGACGAGGCATTCAATCTCTGGTCGCTGCGTTGGACCTTGAATGGTCGCGGGCCGGGTGAGTTGTCGTTATCCAGTAATCCGCTGATCTCGGCAACGTAACTTGCGCTGTCTGCGGCAATGCGGAAATTCGCATCCCCGTCGTTCAAGCAAACGACAAACGTCTTGTGGTCCGGACCGTTTGACCAAATCAGATCCAGGTCGGCGTCATGATCAATGTCGTAAGGAATTAGAAAACCTCGGCGTGGACCGGCCGCGGTGAAAGTCACGCTTCTACTACGCGAGTCTCTGACCTGAATCTCAATCGTGCGTGAAGAGCCGTAGGAGGACAGAGCCACCTTATCG
>Ga0126384_10002168_pt1 | contig 11891 bp, 12 predicted proteins | sample PanSoiMetPlot_36_FD_92543 | JGI IMG/M metagenome (GOLD analysis project Ga0126384, IMG submission 92543) | Tropical forest soil microbial communities from Panama - MetaG Plot_36 | ecosystem: Environmental > Terrestrial > Soil > Tropical forest > Bulk soil | place: Panama | collected 2016-02-17 | reverse complement strand
CTTCTCATCGTTCATTCATACTCTTCCGCAGCCGCTTTAACTCAATTATGCACCAGAACAGACCGTACCTCGGACTGTGCCGGGAAAGACTGTCCAAATTACAGAGGAGACAAGGAAGGCATGGACGTTAAATCAATACTCAGCATTTTCATCGCGGTCACGCTCGCGACCGGAATCGTTGTAGGTGGCGCCAACAGCGACAAGATCAATAGCAGTGTTCCGAACGCAAATCCGCGCTCCGGGCATCCGTCAGATATTATTGCTTCGGGCTTTGCTTTGCAGCAGATAGCGGAAGGATCTGACGCGCTTGAAAACCCGTCAGGTGTAATTACGAACTTCGGATACCTGGACGATTCTGCGTCACAGCCAATTGAGGCAACCAAGACTGAACCCGACGAAAATACTTACGTCGGGTTTAATGAAAATCCGGGCGGCCCGACCGGCGACTTTGATTACGGCAGGCACTTTTTATATCAGGGACACGAGAACGCTGCCGATCTCGCATATGTCACCCGCATAAATCTCGATGTATCCGACGCAGCCCACCGGATCACTCTGCTCACACCTGTGGGCAATGATGGCAAGACGCACTTTGGATCGATCGACGGGTCCACGTGGGACCCGTTTACGCGAAAGCTTTTGTTTACTCAGGAACGCGGCACGAGCGGTGGCGTTATACAAATCGCACCGTTTGGTTGGCCCGCGGAAGTTATTACGCTTGACGGCGTTTTGGGTAAGGGTGGCTATGAAGGCATTCATCCGGACAACTTAGGAAATTTGCTAATCATTGAGGACTCAGGCGGAACGAGTGTCCCGGTTGATCCTGCAAACTCATCCAGCCCGAAGAACGCGCGGAATCCAAATTCGTTCGTTTATCGATTCGTACCGTATGATCCAACAAACCTTCTGGTGGGCGGCAAACTACAAGCTCTCCAAGTCTCGATTGACGGCACGCCACTCACGTTCGTTCCGGTCAATGCCAGCCATCCGACGGGCGATGTTTTTTCGGAGGCGCAATTGAAGCTGCACACGCTGGGATCCTCATGGCCGGTACGCTGGATTACGATCCATGACACAGGCTTACTGGATCCCAACGAACCACAGCCGGCAGCGTTCGATGCGAACAAAGCGGCGAAAGATGGAGGAGCGACGCCGTTCAAGCGTCCCGAGAATGTTCAGTTTTTGCCCGGTTCAGGTTTCCATACATTCTTCTTCGATCCAACCGGCGACACAAATTCGAATTCCGGCAACCAGCCGGCGCTGGCCGCACGCGGCGCGTGGGGCTCGATCTTTCGGGTAGACTTTCCTGACGATGGCGAGGGAACAATCTCGATCTTTGTGCGGGGGACGGCTGAACAGTCGAGTTTTGACAACCTCGCGTTCATCAATACGCAAACACTGCTGGCCGCCGAAGATCGTGGCGACACATTACACAGACAATTGAATGTACTGGATTCAATTTGGGCCTACGATGTCAGACAGGCTGACCTGAATCCCCGTCGATTTCTCGCTCTTGGCCGAGATACGGCATCGGAGAGTGATGCGATATTACTGGATGCGGGTACTGCTGGATACCAGAATGATGGCGACAATGAACCAACCGGCCTGCATATCTCAGATGGGGCAGTCACGATTCAACGGCTGCTTGGTAAGCCACAGAATCCGGTCCTCGGCCGGTGGTTCTTCACGCAGCAACATGGCAGGAACATCGTGTACGAAATAATTCGCGTCGCGAATTAATCGCCACGCGTCGGCCCATGCAGATAACTTAGTGGCCGCTAAAGAGCGGGCGGGGCGCGCGGAACTTTCTCGGGGGTCCGCTGTCCTGGTCAGCATTATCTTTTACTGAGAAAGACATGCGTCGCGCGCTCGCCCGCAACGTACCTCGTGCAATCATAGCCCAGAGCCCGCGCATCGATGTCTTTTAGAAGATGCTCTCCGGCACCAAGTAACACCGGGCGGATGGCGAGATGCATCTCATCGATTAATCCGACCCGTAAGTACTGGCGAATTGTGGAAACGCCGCCACCCAGACGGACATCGCGGCCTCCCGCTGCGGACCGCGCCTGATCCAAAGCAGCGTGAATGCCTTCGCTTACAAAATGAAATTCTGTAGCTCCGGCCATGCTCACGGGTGCGCGAGGATAGTGTGTCAACACGAAGACAGGTGTGTGATAGGGCGGCTCGGCGCCCCACCAACCCTTCCAGCTCTCGTCAGGCCATGGACCTCGAACCGGACCAAACATGTTGCGCCCAAGAATCCACGCGCCGATTCCAGCAAGGCCTTCCGCTGCTATGTCGTTATCGATTCCGGTTTCTCCATCGTTATAGCCGTGCATTCTTCGCCACACACGCGTATGGAAAAACCACTCCATCAATTCCGGACCATTGATGCCGAGCGGGTGCTGTAGATCCTGGTCCGGTCCGGCACCGAAGCCGTCAATCGAAATCCCAAAGCTTTGGACGCGTAGCTTAGACATTCACGATTCCATGACGATCGTCGTCGTTAGCTTTTACGCAGTTCTTTCGGCGTTACCAGGTAGTCGAGAATCCCGACGCCGGGTTCTGTATTACTCCACTTCTCAACACGTAACGCAATCGACGCAAGTGACGCTGTCGGCAAGTCCAAGGCTTTGCCGACCAATAGTTGAAACAAATCCTCGAATCCAGGATTGTGTCCCACAAGAATTGCGAAACGTGCCGTATCGTCGATTTCCCCCACAACCTGTAACAAGCGCCGTGGACTTGCTTCATAAATCCGTTCGTCGAATATCGGATCGAGTTTCAGCCCGGCTGCCTTCAAAACCAGTTCGGTCGTCTGTCGCGCTCTCTTTGCTGGAGAACTCAGGACCACGTCGGGTGTGAGTCTCTTTTTGCCAATGAAGTTGCCGATTAACTTCGAGTCCTCTTTGCCACGTTTATTCAGAGGACGTTCAAAGTCTGGCAAAGAAGGATCATCCTTACTCGACTTGGCATGACGGAGCAATAAAAGTGTCTTCATCAGTCTTTTCCGCGAACCTTAGTTTGAGCCGTCAACGATTCAGCTCAGGTTATACCGTTAAATTGATTAAATCGTTTCGGCCGCGAGTTGTACAGTTGCCGCATTTTACATACCTGTAACATAATCATGCGACAATCCCGCGCTCATGATTTCTTATGGCTATCACCGCTACCCCGGCCGATTGTTCATTGTAGAAGGAACCGACGGTAGCGGAAAATCTACGCAACTCTCGCTCCTTTATCAATGGCTAAAATCGGAAGGTTATTCGGTTTTCTTTTCTGAATGGAACTCTTCGCCGCTGGTAAAGGATACAACTAAGCGTGCCAAGAAACGCCGCCTTTTCACACCCACAAGTTTTTCGCTTTTGCACGCGACTGATTTTGCCGACCGCACAGAGCGGGACATCATTCCACCGTTGAAGGCGGGGGCGATCGTCCTTGCCGATCGATACATTTATACCGCCTTCGCTCGCGACGTAGCGCGCGGCTGTGATCGCGCCTGGGTACGCGAAGTCTATAAATTTGCAGTTAAGCCGACCGCCGCATTCTTCTTTCGTGCGCCTCTGGACGTCGCGGTGGACAGGATCGCTTCCGCGAGGCCACAACTGAAGTTCTATGAAGCCGGCATGGATATGGACTGGTCGCAAGATGAGGAGGAGAGCTTCAAGATTTTTCAGGGGAAGATTCTCAACGAGTATGATCACATGGTTAATGAGTTTGGCTTGACCGTAATCGACGGCACTCAACCCATTCGTACACAGCAGCGCCAGATGCGCGAGATTGTGAGCCGATATCTTAAAGAAAAACTCAAAGAAAAGGCGGTGCTCGCCAAATGAGTGAGATGAAATTCTACGGCACCGCTTTGCCCGGCATCGAGATTGGAACATACCCAGGCAAGTTGATCGTGATCGAAGGTACAGATGGTGTCGGACGGTCGACTCATGTAACCCTACTGCGCACCTGGTTGGAGTCCACAGGTTACGCCGTTTTAGATACGGGGATGACGAGATCGGTACTGGCGGGACGTGGCATTAAAGACGCGCGCAGCGGACATACGCTGGGCCGGCTTACGATGCAACTCTATTACGCGACGGACTTCGCTGATCGTTTAGAGAATCAGATCCTGCCGGCATTGCGCGCCGGCTTCATCGTCCTGACGGATCGCTACATCTACTCAGCTGTTGCTCGCGCCGTCGTGCGCGGGGCTGATCCAAACTGGATTCGATCAATTTATGGCATCGCCCTGGTGCCAGACGTGGTGTTCTATCTTCGCGTACGATCGGCGGAAGACCTCGCCGGCCGGGTACTCGGTTCGGGTCGCGGATTCGACTATTGGGAATCGGGGATGGATCTGGGGTTAGGTAATGACTATTACGATAGTTTTGTGGCTTACCAAAAGCTGTTATTGAAGGAATTCGATCGCATGAGCGGCGAATATGATTTTCAAGTGATCGATGCTTCCAAATCTGTCAAGCGTGTCGCTATTGTGCTGCGGCGATCGATCGCTCCGTTGTTGGAAAGTGAGCCGGTGACCGCCATGGCGCCCGCACCCAAGGAAACTCTAAAGCTTCAATCGGGAACCACGGAGCCCAACGTTAGTGTGGGTGTGGTCAAATCGTCCGGCGAAAAAACTAAGGTTGCATGAAGATTGCCGCCATCGATATCGGATCTAATTCGATTAAGCTGGTAGTTGTTGATGCCGCAGCCAGCGATTCTTTCGCGGTGTTGGCCCGTGAAAAGGATGTCGTGCGGCTTGGTCACGATACGCTTCGTCAGGGGAAGTTGGCAGCGCCTGCGATTGAACGCGCGATCGAAACAATCATGCGATTTCGCTCGATCGCCGAGGCGCGTGGCGCAGAACGAATCTTTGCCGTAGCCACCGCTTCCGTCCGCGAAGCGCGCAATTCGGACCAGTTCATCAAAGAGGTCAAACGCCGCGCCGGCGTCGCAGTAGAGGTGCTGTCGCCGATCGAGGAGGGGCGGCTCATCGGTTTGGCAGCGGCGCAAGCGTGCGGTGGGCCTGACGCTTCCATCCTTAATATCGACATTGGCGGGGGCTCGACTGAGATCTCTTTGATGCGAGGCGGCGCGCCCGCGGAATTATTTTCGGTCAAATTGGGGGCCATCGGTCTGACGGAACAATTCCTTGCGACTGATCCCCCCAAACCAAAAGAACTCAGAGCATTGAAAGAGGAAGTGCGGTCTGCGTTGGAGCGTCCCGCACGGGAGCTGAAAGGCGACCGTTGGCACAAAGCCACCGGCACGTCGGGAACCATATTGGCGATCGGAACTGCTTTGCGTCTGAAAGGCTTGAGCGCAGCTGACGAGCAATCGAAACGTGCGAGACCAGCCGGCGATGAAATAGAGCAGGCGAAGCTGAACGCATTCAATGCCCGCGCTGCCGAGTTAAATGCAAGCGAGCGTCGATTATTACCAGGGATTAGCAGTCAGCGATCCGAGATTATTGTGGGCGGAGGACAAATTCTCGAAGGCGCAATGATGGCCTTGCATATCGATTCGTTATGGACCTGCAGTTGGGCGTTGCGCGAAGGAGTGCTGATCGATCGACTGCGTGACATTGAAGCAGAATCTCATCCGCCTTTGCCGGATTCTGTTGACTATCGTCTGCGCGGCGTTCACGCCGTGGGCCGGCGCTTCGGTTACGAGGAGCCACACGCGCTGCAAGTTGCCAAACTTGCGGAACGAATATTCGATTACCTGTTCAGATCTAACCGGCCGACGACATTTGATCGTCATCAACGGACATTGCTTTCAGCGGCCGCATTACTACATGACATTGGCTATCACATTGCGCACGAGTCTCATCACAAGCATTCACTGTATCTGATCAAGAACTCCGAGCTCACCGGGTTTTCGGAAGCTGAGCGTGACGTGATCGCGAACGTGACCCGATATCATCGCGGCTCGGAACCGAGAGAGCGCCATGAAAATTATGCGGCGCTGAACCAGGCAGACCGTGAGACCGTAAATTCATTGGCCGCCGTGCTGCGAATCGCTGATGCATTGGACCGGAGGCATGACGGACGCGTGACCGACTTGCGCTGCGTGCGGAGCGGACGAGTGGTACATATCGAATTACACTCTTCCGCCAACTGTGATCGGGAAATTGTGGCAGCGGAGCAGAAGTGCGGCTTGTTTGAACAGGTTTTTAATTGTCGTCTGGAATTCAGTCGCCGCGCCGCCGTTAAACGCGCTTAGCGGCATCAAAACCACTCCGTCCAGGAGAGGGGTTGACCGGAGTTTGGCCCATGTCGTTTAGTAGAGGCCATACTCTTACCCCATTCGCTCAGGGTATTTTATCTGGAGCTCATCCGGTTAGGCTGCCGAATTATGGCGAAATCCAACCGTGTTCAAGGACTGGATTGCTCGGCGTCAGCCGAGAAAATGATCCGACTCGTACTGAGTGCTCAGCTCAATGCGATGTGCAAACATCGCAAGAAGGCGCTGGACTGGAAAGATCCCGAAGGTGTGCACGACATGCGAGTACTGTCGCGCCGTCTGCGCAGTTCGATGAGCGACTTCAAACCCTACCTGCGCAAAGCGATTTTTCCGCGCGTAAAATTGAGCAAGCTTGCCGACAGTTTGGGTGATGTTCGCGATGAGGATGTCGCCCTCGCAGCGCTCGAGGAACTAAAGGTAAGAGCAAGGGATGTTGCCGCCGAGGGTATTGAAATGCTGGCAGACGAGAGTCGTAAACGCCGCAAGCAAGCCCGAGCTGCTCTCGAATCCGGAATCAGGAAGCCGGTCGTCGATGATTTTCGAAAACAGTTCCGGGACGGCCTGCGAACTGTCACCCTAATAGTTCCGAAGAAAGGCCGTCGCAAGAAAGCTGCTACACCCGCGCTGACGTTCAAGAGTGTGGGCGTTGAGATAATCAAAGCACGTCTGAAAGAATTTAGCACTGCGAGTTCTCATCTGTATTTTCCTTTTGAAATCAAAGAGCTCCATGAGTTGCGCATTCTGGCAAAAAGGCTTCGTTATGCAGTCGAGCTATTCGCCACATGCTGGGGCGAAGATCTGGAAGCGATTGCCAAGGAAATAGCTCTCCTGCAAACCTCTCTCGGAGAGCTTCATGATTGCGATGTATGGATTGACAGCCTGGGCACGCGGCTAAGGCAAACTGCACGAAAACGGAATGCAGATAAGGACGATTTAAAACTCCGGGAGGGCGCGGCGTGGCTGCTTAAGCATTTTGCCAGAGAACGCATCGAGCACTATCGTGACGCGCTCGCCCGTTGGCAACAATGGCAGGCCGACGGATTTCTGGCCGATGTTGTATTAGTGCTTGACCGCGAGCTCTTACCCGAAAACCCGCAGCAAAAGTTTACGTCTAATTAAATCCGTCGTAACTACACGGTAACATTACCGTACTACACTTGTGCCTCCGCCGAAGATTAGATTGACGACCAGGGAGGCAAAGCAATGACGCTGTTGCAGCTTGAAGAGGTGTGTTTTGACGATGTGCTTCTCGTGCCGGAGGCCGATCAAATAATTAAGTGCGGTTGGTGTGGCGAGATCTTTCGACTCGATGGTCATGACCTGGCCCTGGCAATGTGCCAGTCATGTTACGACCGGATGTTAGCTGAATACTTGCACACCCAGCACGCAAAGCAAGTAGCCACTGACGCCGGCCGTTAATCAGTCTGCGGAAGTATCTGAACGTCTGTTTGCCATTTGAACGTGGCCCGGCCCGGTTCATGCTCCAAAGCGTGAACCGGGTCGAATTGTTTGAGCGCTTTGTAATCAGGTTCGTCCGAATTTCGTGTCATTAGTCTCTGATTCGTCGCCTTTCCTACGCCACTAACAACGACGCCGATTACCACACAAATGGCACAAGCCGATGCCGGACCCGTCGCTGGTATTCGTCATAGCCGGGCAGGTTTTTGGCGAGGAATCTCTCCTCGTCAAAGAGCCGCCAGATAAGAAACGGAATCATCGCGGTGATCGGCACAAGTCCCCAGTAAGACCCAAGCGCCAGCGGCGTGCCAATAAGGTAAAGAGACGCACTCGCGTACATCGGATGGCGAACGATGGAATAGGGCCCGGTCGAAATCACTTTCTGATTTTCGGCGAGTTCGATCGTTGCCGACGTGAAGGTGTTCTCTCGATAAACCAGCGAAATCAGATAAAACCCAATGCCGACTAACATGTCCCCGGCGACTACCACGCCCAGCGGCACTGCGGACCAGGCGAAACGGTGATCGAGAGCTGGAATAACTAGCAGCACAATAAAACCGATTGAAGTAACCATCATGATGATCTTTTGGGCAGGTCGTTTCTCAGCCATCGGCCCGCCTCTCATCCGACGTTCGAGAAGTGCCGGGTCCCTTCTGATGAGATAGGTCGTAGTCAGACCTGATGCGGCAGCAAAGATTGCTAAGTACGCCCATGCTTGCCAATAATGAAAGGTCCCAGCCGGGATGAACAACAGAAGACCCATTACCATCAGCAGAATCGTGAGCGCGAACCAAGCCCTTGCTCTCAGGTTTTTCATTAGAAGATGGACGGGGACTTGTGGCTGGAAGTTTGCCGGGCTCTTCTGCAATTCATAATCCGCGCATGTTATCAGATCAATCCTTGGTTGGCTGTGCTGAAAACGAGAGAAACAAACTCTCCGAGCGACTCGCGATCTTCCCAAACTGACAACGTCGAAGTGATATAACCTGCGCTAACGATTGCCGTCTAAATGCAGCGACCTTTCCAAACGAAGCAGATGCCACAGGTGTCAGCCGACTAACATGGAGTTCGTAATCCGAGCAGCACAAGCATCCGAGATCACCACGCTCTCTGCTCTAATCGCTGCGTCTGCGCGCGGATTGAGCCGGGATGACTATAGCGACGAACAAATTGAAGCGGCAGTGTCCGCGATCTTTGGTGTCGACTCAGAATTAGTCAGCGATGGGACCTATTTTGTCGCCGAGGCAGGCGGCGAGCTCATCGGCTGTGGTGGCTGGAGCCGAAGAAGGACACTCTTTGGTGGCGATCAGGCGGCGTCGCGGGAGGCAGGCGAGCTCGACCCGGACCGTGACCCAGCGAAAATTCGAGCATTCTTTGTGCATCCGGATTGGGCACGGAGGGGCGTGGGCCGAGCGGTTCTTGAGCGATGTGAGACGGAAGCTCAAGAGGCGGGCTTTCGTGCTCTTGAGCTAATGGCAACTCTTCCGGGGCTGCGTTTCTACCGCGCGATGGGATATGAGACTTGCGAGGAGGTCCTATATCCAGCTGGTGGCACGGTTCTAAAGTTCATTAGGATGCGAAAGCAACTGCCCACTCGCTGATGAGAACCTTTGACTTACTATCGTCGTATCCTCTACAAGCTTCTGTTAAGAGGTGGTTTTTATGTTTTGCCCGCGATGTGGATCGACTCAAAGTGAGGAACTAAAGTTTTGCAAGGCTTGCGGCGCAAACCTTTATGCGGTGCGCCAGGTAGTCGACACTCGAGAGACTGATCCTAAATTCGATTGGAGTAAGACCTGGGTCGCCGACATGTTCATGTCCGGCGAGGAAGCCGTCAAACGGCAGGTCGAGATGGAGCGTCGTCGAGGGATTACGCCTGCGACGCGACGCTATCAGGAAATCAAAGCCGGCGTGATCACAAGCAGTGTCGGGCTGGGAGTCGCGGCCTTTCTCTCGATCTTTATGGAAGGGATAATTCGGAGTGGAAAAGTAACGGCGGCCGCTGCGGAAATTCTCAGCCACCTTTGGGTTGTGGGAGTAATACCTCTATTTGTGGGAATCGCGCTGATAATCAACGGCTATTTCGTGAGCCGAAAAATCGTGGAGCTTTGGAAGCAGCACGAAGAGCTCGGATTAGATCGACTGGAAGGAGAAGGAGGTCCTCACATGCTTCGCTCAGCCGATACCCAGGAGTTCGCTCCTTCAAACTTCAGCGTGACCGAGGGAACCACCAAACATCTGGGAGGTTCAAGTCACAACTGATATAGGTTTCGAATCGTAATCGATCTTCTCAAAAGCGTTTTACATAATATCGGCGTCGTTTTGGCGAGCCTGGGACTGGCGTACCTAGGCACAATCGTAGATGCGTTCCTTCGCGCCCCAAGGTTCTCACTTCCATTTGTGACGGCGTTCGGTGTTTTGTTCATTTCGCTTGGTTTCCTTCTGCGAGTATGGGCCGCGGTCCATTTTTATAACCACAAGATGCGGGTAATCTCGCTCGAACCCCAGGGTGCTCTGATCACGACAGGACCCTACAAGTATTCAAGAAATCCTCTTTATCTCGGCGGGAACGTGTTCTGTTTCTTCGGGGCAGCGTTGTTATTTGGGTCACCCACGGCGCTAGTCATGACCGTACTTCACATTCCCTTGGTGAATCTCATGATCCGCCGGGAAGAGGAGCAGCTGGAACGTGAGTTCGGTGCGGAGTTTCGCACCTATAAGAAGCAGGTGCGACGTTGGCTTTAGCTGATCGTCTGCTTCAACGGGCTTTGCCCTAAAAGTCACGATCGACTTGAACTCATCGCAGTCAAAAACCTGAAAATTGCTCAACCGTCTTAGTACCCCGAGCGTAGCGAGGGATCCTAAGCTCAATTCTAATAGTCAGATAAAGTGATTTTAAGATCCCCTCCCTGCGCTCGGCTTACTAAGACGTTGAGCTGACGATCCGAACCTACTGATGATGTACCGGACTTTTAGAGCAAGCCCGCTTCAACGCTTATTGTTCTCGAGCTCCAACTTTTTCGTCGTTGGTTCAACTACGCTGCGCGGAGGCTGTGGTTCAGAGGCACTGAGCTTGTTGGTTTGTTTGTCGGAAGGCAGGGCGAGGGGCTTCGCAATTGGCGGCAGATTACGTCGATAAATCCAGATATCCCATACTCCGAAGAAAAACGAGAACGCACTTAACGCAAGCATGAATGCTCCGAGCTTTGTCCAGCCAAAGTAAATATGACCTAGTCCCACGGACAGCAGGGCGACAAATGCCAGAATATTCACGATGCCGCTGCGCATGTTCTGCTGGTAACGGTTTTCCAGGTAGGCATCGACTGTGCTGGCAATTTGTACGGGTAAGCTTTTGTTCATAGCTCGCGAAACGGCGCGCAAGTCTGCACCGCAAGCGCGACAGAATCTGCTTGCCTCCTGATTATTCTCGATTCCGCACGCTGGACAGTACATTGTGAATCTAAAGCTAGTTTGAAAACCGAATACGATTTCGCGGTTCCGCTGTTCCCGCAGTGGTTCTAATTAAATGTCATTCACCAGGGGCAAAGTCGTGAAGAGGCCAGGAGCCCTTCGCCCCGCGTCCCTAACGAACTCCTTGAACTTTGTTACGTGGAGCCGGGCACAGACGTTCTGGTCGGGTTGCCAGGGACAAAGAATTCAAAGAGTTCTCGTCGGGCCAGGTTACGGTGTCAAGGTATTCAACACGCGTGGAGATTCTAGCCTATCTTTCCATTGAGTCGAAGATTTCCTAAGTGGCACCATCCGGATTACTTCATATCGAATTAACTGATCGTTTACACCGCGATAACGTTGCTGAGTTAGCATCTAATCGCTCTCATGTCCCCAACAGTCACGCGCAGGCCTGCGCCGACTTGGAGGGGACAACATGCCCAGACCAATCTTGATCATTGAGGACGATCCGGACATCGTGGAAGTTCTTCGCTACGGTCTCGAGGCGAGGAACTTTGAAACCCGGGTGGCCCTCACCGGGACCGAAGGCCTTTCGGCATCGCTCGATAAAGACCGGCCGCCGCTTCTTATTCTGCTCGATCTGCTATTGCCGGAGATGAGTGGTCTGGAGATCTGTCGGCGTATTCGCAGAGAACCATCCACCGCGCGCATCCCGATAATTATGGTCACAGCGAAAGCAACTGCAGCCGACTTTGCCAATGCCAGAGCAGCAGGAATTGATG
>Ga0126384_10002167_pt1 | contig 11892 bp, 17 predicted proteins | sample PanSoiMetPlot_36_FD_92543 | JGI IMG/M metagenome (GOLD analysis project Ga0126384, IMG submission 92543) | Tropical forest soil microbial communities from Panama - MetaG Plot_36 | ecosystem: Environmental > Terrestrial > Soil > Tropical forest > Bulk soil | place: Panama | collected 2016-02-17 | reverse complement strand
CACTCCATCAAACGACCCGCCACCCGGTCGAGAAAGGTCGCCATGATTCGCGCCCTCCGCGTTATAGTGCTTCTCTTCGCTTGCACCTTTGCCGTGCAGGCGAGGCCCGATCTGGTCAAAGTCCGCGTGCGCGTAATCCTCGTTGATCGGGAACTGAACCAGAAACCCGTTCCATTCCTACCAATTGCGTTCAAGGGCGGGGGGAAATCGGTTGAGGTGAAGACCGGTCTCGATGGAGCCGCCGAGACTTACCTTCCGCCAGGAAAATATACGATCACGACGCCAAAACCCGCCGAGCTTGGCGGGCAGCGCTTCTCTTGGAGCGTAGCAGTGACGCTCGCTGGCACTGAGCAGAGTGTGGATCTGACTAACGATAACGCCAAAAGCGAGGAGATTTCTGCGCCCGCCTCTGCCGAAAGCTCTGGCGGAGGAAACCTTACTGAACACTTCAAGCGGCTAAAGAATACCGTGGTGACAGTGATCAGCGAAGCGGGCCACGGAACTGGCTTTTTTGCGGACAGCAAGGGTCTCGTCCTAACGAACCAGCACGTCGTGGGCAATTCGGAATATCTGGCCGTCCAGTTTGACCGCGAACACAAGATCGCGGCGCGGTTGATCGCCGCCGACGCACAGAAGGATGTCGCCCTATTGTGGGTAAACCTAGCGGCGTTACCGAACGCTGAGCCAGCGCCGCTCTACCGCCCAGCGCGAGGGAGGGCCCCGGTGCAGGAAGGTGAGCATGTCTTCACCATCGGTAGCCCGCTCACTCTCGACAAGATTATTACCACAGGTATTGTCAGCAAGGTTGAAACGCACACGATCATTTCGGACATCAATATCAATCCAGGTAATTCTGGCGGTCCATTATTCAACGGCGCCGGGCAGGTGGTCGGCCTCACCACATTTGGTACCCAAAGTGAACGAGGCCCGGGCGTTTCGGGCATCGTCCGCATCGAAGAGACGTCGGCCCTGCTGGAGCAGAATCGCGCGAAAGCCACTGGCACGCCGCCGCCGGGTACGCTCCTTCCCGTCGAGCCCCTGACTCCGTATCCAATCGAAGGGCTTAAGGACGCTCTAAAGGCGGACAAGTTCGACCCTCGGCCGTACTACCTCACTGCGGGAGACTTCAATATTGCTTTGTCCACGCCGCCTTTCGATTACAGAGAAGCAGAGGAGCGGCGCCTCGAAGCAGAACGGGCCCAGAAGAAGCGCAACAGGAAAAAGGTACATGCCACGGAAGACGACAGCGACTCGGATGTGCCAAAGCTGTGGGAAGAGGATGCCGGTGCGCATCCCGCAGTCTTAGGAATCTATGTGATGCCCAAGGCAAAGGAGGGGTTTGGCTCGGCGCTAGGCCGGTCGTTCAACGCCAACTCCGCCGCCAAGCTTAAGTTCAAGACCGATTTTCAGAGCATGAAGCTTTTCTGTGGCAGCAAGGAAATACAGCCCATCCATCCAGGGCGAGTTCCCGTGACAGTGTCGGTGAGGAATCGAGCAATAAAGATGGACGACTCCACATTTAAAGGTGTCTACCTGTTCTCTCCAGACGCCGTGAATCCGGATTGCGGTGAGGTGAAACTGGCGATCTACTCCTCCAAGAGCGAGGAGCCAGTGAGCAAGGTCCTGGACGAGAAGAGCGTGCAGCATATTTGGGCAGATTTCGAAGCCTTTCGTCGGGCAGAGGCACAGGCTTCAGTTGGAAAGAAGCGCTGACGAAACCGCACAGACTGAAACGCACGAGCCGTGTGAATCGAGCGGCTGGCACGACCCCCCGGATAAATTTCACAAATGAATTCTCCGCCGGAACCACCTCTACTTCTCCTTCGACCAGACATCCCGCGCGTCGAAGTGAAGTAGCACCCGATTAGTGTTCTAGCCGGACGAGCTCTTTCTAGTGCCTACTTTGACGGTAACCTGTATTCGGTGGATGGGCTTAAAATGCTACGAGCTATGGCCGCGCAGCACGAAACAATTGCCCCTGCTTGGTCGGTCCGGCTCGCCACTGACCTACTGGCAAACGACGAAACCGCGAAAAAGTTGGTGTCAGGACTTACCACTGAACAGCTCAATTGGCAGCCGCCGGGCTCCTGGAGCGTCGGACAGTGTCTTGAGCATCTCTGCCTAATGAACGAGGTCTATCTGCCGCCAGTCTCCGCCGCGTTCAACGACAAGCCTGACTCTCCGGTAGAGCAGGTCATTCCCGGTTGGCTCGGGGGTTGGTTTATCCGCAACTTTGCCGAGCCCGCCTCGAGCGGCAGGCGCGTTCGTGCTCCGGCGAAGATCAGACCCGCATCGCTTGTAGAAGTGTCTGTTCTTGATCGCTTCCTGTCTGGCAACCGATCGTGCCGCGACATCATCGCTCGCGCTGGAAGCAAGAACGTAAACCGCATTCGCTTTTGGAATCCTTTCATCCCAGGACTTCGGTTCACAGTGGGGACAGGATTGGTGATCATTGTCAGGCACCAACGCCGTCATCTATTGCAGGCAGAACACGTCCGGGACGCAGTGGACTTCCCGCACTAGGTGAGCCGCTTGCTCCATGTGACAGATCGGACCAAAGTCCCCTCTGTTGAAGCGGGGTCTGAAAGGTGAACCAGATTTCACTTGAACGCGCTACTGGAGGAACGTCGATGCTTGCTCAAATCCTCATCGTTTTCGGTGCAACGCTGATGGGCCTTCTTGGCACGCTGCACATCATCTACACGTTCTTTACCAACAAGCTCGAACCACGCGATGCCGCGACCGCGGCAGCGATGAAAGCGACGAATCCGATACTCACCAGGCGTGTGAATTTTTGGGACGGATGGATCGGGTTTAACGCCAGCCATGGTCTGGGTATTGCGTTGTTCGCCGCGACTTACCTGTTGCTGGCCGTCGGCCACCCACATGTCCTGGCTGCGGGACTCTCGTGCACTGAGATGGCTGCCCGTTGCCGCCTGCGCGGCATACTTGTCGTTAGGCCGCTACTGGTTCCGGATTCCCATCATTGGCCTCTCTATTGCAACGGCATGTTTCCTGGCGGCCGCATTCGAGCTCTCCTTTTGACGTTGCGCCACGTAGAGTTATGCAATCAAGTGGAGGTTAGGACTCGCAAGTTCGCTGCATGCCCGGCTCAGCAAATGCCATTCAGGTTGATGCCGGCGAGAGGCTTCGGGAATACAATGACAACGGCAGAAATCAACAATGCACACTGAGATGGAGAGTCCGCAAAATGCCGTCGGACGACGCACAGAGAACGTGGTTTCCAGGAATCGTCGCACGGTTACGATCGAACTGGCACGAAGGGATGTCGATGCCCGACTTTATCACCCTCGAGACGAGCTTGATGAAATGCTTCGAGGCATTGCGAGCCAGCCGGAACATCCGGACACCAATTATTACTTGCGCATGTGTGGGATGACCGCGCCAGCAGCGCCGCCCCGTGTTAGCGTGCGCGGTTTGATCCTGGCGCTGGGCCGATTCGTATCGCCTCTAAGGATAAAGCCCGCGTGCTGGAAAAGGAGTGGGCCGCATACCGTAAGCAACGCCGACTGACAGGCGAGGGAAAAGTCGTAGTAGAGATGCCGAAGATTTGTCTGCATTGAGACTGACTCAAGGGGCCCCAGCACGGCTGCGCTGGGCATGCTGAACACTCGGTAGATAGGTCGTCGACCCATGGAGGCACATCAGAGCGAAACCGAATCCTCATCAAAGTCCAAAGATCTGGTTGTTTTCGAGATCCTCCGTGATTCTAAGTGCACGGGTTGTGGCAAGGTGCTTTGCATGGGTGAGTTCCTCTTCCTGGATGGGGAACAAGCACTGTGCCTGAGCTGTGCTGATTTCGATCACCTGGAGTACCTCCCCAGAGGTGATGCCGCCCTTACGCGTCGGGCCAAGAAGTACGGCGGTCTTTCGCCGGTCGTTGTTCGTTTTAGCAGGTCCCGCGGCCGTTACGAGCGCCAGGGTATCTTGGTCGAGGTGTCTGCGCTTGAGCGCGCAGCAGAAGAATGCCAAGCCGATGCTCAAACGCGCGCGGCCCGGTCCAGGCGGGACGATGTGCGCCGTAGGGAACAGGACCGCGACCTTGTAGCACGGATGACGCAAGCCATTCTGGAGCTGTTCCCGAGCTGCCCCCCGGAAGAAGCACAAGCTATCGCGGCGCATACCGCAGTACGAGGAAGCGGTCGGATGGGACGCACTTCTGCAGGCAGAGCGTTTGAACCGGGGGCCCTCACCGCCGTTGTCGCAGCGATTCGTCACAATCACACCCGTTACGATCAGCTACTCATGCGTGGGTGGAGCCGAATCGATGCCCGGGACGCTGTTCGTGATGTCATTGAGCGAATAATCGAATCCTGGCGTTCTCCGCCTGGTCGCCTCTAGTCGACAACTACTAAAATTATCCAATTATCCAGCCGCTGATTCTTTTCGGCTGCGCAACGCACTGTGCAGGCGGTCAAGAATCGGAGATTCTGCCGGGGAAGTACCGGGAAGAAGCTGTACGGGGACCTCCCGGGGACTGACCAAGAGATTTTCAATTCTTTGGTGATGATTCTGCGTGTGTCGCCACTGTTGGCGTATTTTCGGGGTGACCCAGATGAGTTTTGCGCCGCAACCTTGAATCACATCTATCGCGTAGACAGCGTTCATATAAGTCGTATCAGCGTCGGCCTCAAAATAGACGGTCCATTCCGCACGGCGTCCTAGCTGCTCAATGAGTTTGGATCGTAGGTCGTTGCGATCCACTTCTTCACTGTTAACGAAGAACCGCGCAGGAGTTCGGATATATACCTCGAGTGTATCGGGCCATGGACTTTTCTCCCAAACGACCGCATCTAACTTTTTCCAGCTCACAAACAAGCCCTTGGAAGGCTGTGGACCGAAAACCATGAAGATAAAAATCAATATCCAGAGCACCGCCCCGCAGAATAGCCCCCAATGCGGCAATTCGTTAATGACCCGAAGCGGCGCGTGTTTTGCAATCGGCGTCACATTCCGCACAGCCATGTCGGGAAAGATGCGGGGCGGTAGGACCCGAGCAAATTTCCATCGAGCGACGTGTCCCCCGGCAACCACAAACAACGCTAAACCTGTGCCGCCCAAGAAGAGACAGAAGAATTGAGTTAGTCCCCCACCTTCCCAATAACCAGAGGAATCGGTAGAGACCGAAAGGCGCGGATGCCTAGAATTGAGGCATGGTGCAGCAACAGGAATATCCCACTCCAACTGGTATTGGCCGGGAGAAGCGATGAATGCGTTAGAAAGGGAACCGTCGCTGTGTGTGAGTTGTTCAGAACTTACCCAGAGTTCACGCGACTGCGCAGAAGCTGAGCCAAGCTTATACACGCGCCACTGCGGATGCAGAATGCTTTTGTAGTTGCAACGATTGTCCTGGTACCAATCATCCAAGCTATAGTCGAAGTCAAGAGAAGCGAAATAGGTTGCCCTAAGATTGATTTCAAAAGGTGGTGACTTTAGCTGTCGGGTATCCAGTGACACAGAATGGTTGAGAGGAGTAAAGATTCTTGAGTCGAGCCAACGGCTTGCAGAAACGTACGCGGCGGTCGCTACCACGAAAAGGCTCAATCCCAGACGAAATAGGGTTCTGGGCGGCATTCCTTTCTAGTGTAGTAGTTAGACACCACTACAAGGTTCGATGTTCCGCCACGAACGATTCCATATCCGCAATACCTTTATGCTTCGACAAACGACGAACGCGGGAAAGCCCCTGTACAAAAACAGAAAGAAATCTCTCGGGGCAGGCGCGCCGTCGACCTTTGCCAAGAAGAATCCGAAACTATCACAGTACACCTCGAAGCGTCCGGTTGCGCCGTGCGTTGACAAGGCGCCCGGGAGCATTCCAAGCAACAGAGCGACAGCAATGACACAGACACGAATACGACCGAACTGAGAACCCCTCAGTGCTTCGAGCCTCTGGTTGAAACGAAAAACGCTCCAGAATCTGGAGCCTTTCCCAGTTTCCATCTTGTGGTCCCAGTGCTGACACAAACGATTGCCCAACATTGCGAGTACTTCATTCTCCGATGTCCAGGGAAATCGCACGCCTTCAGAGCACTCCCATAGGAATGGAGAGCCAAAAACAGCCCACGGTCACTGCGCTAATCATTAGCTGGACACGAACGTATTTTGGCGCTACAGCACCGAAAATTAGCGATAGCACTGCGAGAGCAACCGAGACTTCCACGACGAGGGGTCCATTGATCATTGCATCCGCGCTTGCGGTGCGACCACGGTGGAGAAGAACGTACATGTAAATGAATCCTCCCCATGGAATCGCGAAGGCTAAGGAATTCGTTGCTAGTCCGACATATCCAATTGATTTCCGCCAGGGTGCACTGGTATCACCCAAGGCCCCGCGTCTCAGCCGTCGCCACACATCTACATTCAAAGCAATCGGCAACATACCGCCAAGATGAAGAGGAGCAGCTGCACCGCGTGAGTTTAGATCAAACTGCAGTCCAAACGTAAGCGTCTGGTTGTGACCCCCGCAGCGGCGCTTATCGGAAAAGTGAGTACTGGCACAAACTTGTCGGCCATCTCTCGTGATAGGCCGCCGGTATTGAACTGTTAAGACTCGAAGAACTCGTTATATTGTCGCTAGGTGCAGCCTTGAGAAAACTGCCCACCCTAGGCACGAAGGCAGTTGCATTGACGAGATCGGCATGGCCAAGGCAGCTCTCGTCCAAGTTGAACAGCGTGTCCGCTCCAGTGGCCGCTCGCGTGGGCCTGATTGCAAGCTCCTTGGTCAATTGGCCGACCAATTCCGGGCGCAGACTCATTGCTTTCGAGGGGTACTCAGACCCAACACCTTCAGATGTAAATACAGAAAAAACGGTCAAACACGCAAGGCTCCAAATTGCTCTTGGCCAGTTCATGCAACCTCCATTTTTGGAAGCCATCTTCTACGCGAGACTAGCGCGTCACGATTGAAGGTGTACCTGTCAGAAGTTGCAGCAACCTAAGGCCACTGGTCGTGGATTATCCAAGGATTATCCGTTCACGGGTTATACAGCTCAATATGTATCATGCTCGCCGATCCGATAGGTTAAAGCGCCGAGCAGTGCCGACGCAGGGGGTTGAAAAGACTTACTGGCAATTTTGCCAGTAGGGCTTCGAGTAGAGTGGGGTGTAAAAATCCACATAAATGAGAACTGGAACCCCTAAATGGGACAGCGGGGCGATTCTCTCCCCCCGAGCCTTCCAGCCTCATTTGCCAGAATCCAGAGGGAGAATCTCATACTGATACCATGCGATTGACTGTCTCCTGTCTCTTAGCGTCCATTTTGTTTTTGTCTATGACTCGGGCGCACCCCGAAGAAGTTCCGGTTTTCAAGATTGCGCCACTAGAAAGTTCAATTAAGTTCGACGTGGAGGCGTCGGTGGCTATCAAGGGTACTTTCGACAAGTGGGATGCCACATTGACATTCACATCTCCTGATGTGACGACAGGCGCTTTAGACGTCAAGATCCAAGCCGACAGTGTAGACACGGGAAGCGGCATGAAGAACGGCAAGTTGAAGGGCAAAAACTTCTTCGATGTAAAGCAGAATCCCTACATCACATTCCATTCCACGAAAATTGTCCAGACGGGCCCCGACACCTTTGACGTGGACGGCGACTTCACCATTCGAGGGGTGACGAAAGCAGAGAAGCTGACGCTGAACGTTACCGGGGCGGGCGCTGGGTCGGGCACAGTCCAAGGAACTATGGCCTTCGACCGCAAACAGTATGGAATGAATAGCAGCATTCCCTTCATTAAGATTGCCGACCGTGTCGAAGTGACTGTTGACCTAAAGGCAACGCGAATCAGTGGACCGCCGGTTGCCCTTAAGCACTAGCAAGCAAAACTCAACAGTGTTATCAGTTGTAGAAGGGCCGCTGGGGCGAGTTCTACGGCTCGAACGACACCACCACACACTCGCTCGCAGGTCGCCTCAAGTAGCTTTTCCCGTTTGGTCAGGTCCGATGCCTGCGCGACTTGTTCCATGCACGACCCCGGCTTGCCGCGCGGCAAAAACGCCCGTCCTTCGAGATCTTTGACTGGATTTGTTATGAGTTTAGTCCACGCACAGTTCGTGCCTTCCTTGAGAAACGCCGAATCCAAGCTTCGATAGAGATGGCCAGGAAATACCACCTAACGTGGCTGTACTTGGCAGGGCTCTGGCAGGTGTACGGAACCTTGCATCAACTCGCCAATCGTCACGTTTTGTCCGTGCTGGACGTACCGCGAGAGCCCACTGGGCTGCAACCATTCTCGTCGAGATCAGGAACAAAGGCTGGCTCGATGCCAACCTAACGGATGCGCTCCGCGAGCACAACGCGGCCTTGGCACTGAAGGACACGTCGTTCATGCCGCGCCCTTGGGAGATGAAGGACGAACTCGATCTGGCCACGGCGGACTCCGGGTTTGTCAGGTGGTTGGGAAACCGCAAGGGCATCGAGGAACAACAACGACCTGGGACAAGACGGTCATCGACAGACAAGCCGATTTGAAGACTTGGGTGGTCGTGTTGAGGCGTCTTGTCGAGGATAAGCGCATCCGAAAAATCTTTGCATTTGCGAACAATGATTATACCGGTCACGCGCCTGCGACGGTGAAACAGTTTTGGGAGCTTTGGAATACGAAGTAGACTCGTCGTGGCACGAATTGACGCGCCCCTCCCCGGAGTGGCTTGCATTTCTGCTTCGGCAAGGAGAGCATTTTCCTGGAGGCGATGATGCTGCAACCGGGCCAACTAGTGCGTGTGAATCTGGCTGGCTTGCAGGCCGAGGGGGTGATGTTTCAGGCAGCGGTTACCGATGCTGTGGGCCACATCGTGAAGCAAACATCGGAACAGCCGCCCAAGTACCTTGTGAAGTTGCTGTTCTCGTTCCGTGGGGTGACTGAGGTTGAAGTCCCCGCTGAGCGCATCCACACAGACAAATAACTCAATTCACCGTGGGCAGTCCTCGGATACTATGAATCTTTCTGGCCACTGTGGAACGACGCTCCTAACCGGGCACAGCAGCTTTTCGCCGCGCCGCACGGTGCCCACCACCACCGAAGAAGCAGGCTATGCCGAAAAGATAGCCTAGGTCGTACCATGCTCCATTGTTGTGGACCTCATAGATGCCGGCGCTGTTCTTGAAGAGCGAGATCACAAACACTATTGGTGCAATAAAGCCGTGCCAGAGGCCGAGCCAGAAGCCTGCGATTACATTGTGTTCCCTGGCTGTTCCTTTGGATTGGTTAGCGCCCGGCGTGCATCCAGTGAAAATTATCAGCGACACCAGAACGAGCACAAGGAAGATGAAAGAGGTTTTCATTTGCAACTCCTCCCTCCTTTTAAGCTACGCGCGATGGGGATGAAAAGTCTCATGAACGGCGCTACACTCCTCCTTTACTAACATCGCTTTTTCGGGAGGAGCAGATGCCGGTTACGGTGAAAAACATATCCCTTTGGCGAAAAGAGGTTGAGAATCAGGTGGGAACGCTTGCACAGACGCTTGAGCCGATTGCCAAAGCCGGCACAAATTTGCGCGTGCTGATGGGCTATCGGTATCCGGGAAATGAAGCGCGGGCAGCGATTGAACTCTATCCCGTCTCGGGCAAGAAGGCGACCGATGCAGCTATAGCTGAGGGACTAGTTGCTACTTCGATTCCAACGCTCCTTGTCGAAGGAGACGACAAGCCCGGTCTCGGCCTTGCCATCGCTCAGGCCCTGTCCGGTGCGGGGATTAATATGACTTTCTTTATTGCTCAAGCCCTAGGGCGAAAGTTTTCGGCTGTTCTCGGTTTCATAACGGAAGCGGAGGCAAAGACAGCGGCTTCGCTCATCAAGAAGGCGGCGAGCGGAAAAAGGAAATAAACTGGCCTCTCAAAGCAAACTGCGAGTCCTTAGAGTTTCACACCTGAGACAAACTGCCTGCATATCTTGCTGGGATCCCGGTAACGCTCACGATCATGACGACGGGCAGTGTTAGCAACGCTGGTATCTTCAGTCGGCAGAACATAGTGCTAGCCGGTTTACCGTGCCTGCTGTTGCTAGGGGGACTCACAGCGCGCCGTAACCGAAGATGGCTTCTGGCTTTCTTGGTGTTTTTCGCCGTGCTTTCTGTCAACGCTTGTGGCGGGGGCGCTAGCGGGAGTCCCAATCCTCCGCCTAATCCCAATCAGACGCCAGCTGGCACCTACACAATTGTGGTGACAGCTGCCGACGGCACCGCCGCTAACAGGACAGTAACGATCACGCCGTCCGTTAGTTCACCATGAGGTTTGCGGCCCAACGTTTGCAGTTCATTCTCGCTAGTAGCCAGACTTGCTTTGGGAGGCCGAGGACGCTTTGATCTGCCGCTGACAAGTATGGAGGCCGAAACAGCTTACGATATGCGCTCTCACCTGTCGCACGGAGGCGCAACAGGAAAGCAGGAAAGCTATCCTCGTCTGAGGAAGAGCTCTACAAAAAATTAGAGCGGGTTCTTCTGCGTGCTCACACTACATGTATATACATATAGCATGCCCATGTCAAGCGTTTCTGAGTCACAACGTCGTGGCGGAGCATAACCGCGTTGAAGAGATCGTCAACGGTACTACACTGGCTTGGACAATTGCGCGCCCGTCGGCCCTGGCGAATCGCCCGCCTACGGGATACCTGGCATCTCTTAAATTGCAGCCGAGAACATATTTGACCGCCCGAGCCGACCTAGCAGCTTTTATCGCCGACGAACTTGAAAGGAATCAGCACGTCCGGCAGCCGGTGTTCGTCGCATCGCGCAGCGCTTCATGCACGGGCACCTTGTTTGTGCAGCACGTTGGTCCGCCGTGGCAAATGCTCCCATAACCCGCGCGCCGAGAGGATGACGGAGAAGAGCGCGGTCACGCCGAGCGCGATGAGTGTCCAGATAAAGAAGAAGGCTCCGCTGGACTTGGCCAGCGTGCCGCCAACTCCCGCTCCCTTCATGTGGATGACAGGGACGACCAACCCAAGGAGCGACCCGAGGAAGATGATAACGTACCCCGATCGCCTTTCGGCCAGCACCAGCGTTCCGTACAGCCAGACGACCAGGATTGGCACCGCAATGAGGTCAAAAAACGTTCCTGGCTCCATCCCGCGGACGATGTCGTCCGTCACGTGAAACGTCATGAAGAGGATCGAGAGCAGAGACGCGATGATTAACATGACGTTTTGTTTCATTGGATCCTCTCCTTGTTAGATTGGTCAGTAAGAGTCAATTCATTCTTCACGCAGAAGTATCGCTGGATCAAGAGACAGCGCCCGTTGCGCGGGAATCCAGGTGGCCACTAAGCCCAGCAACGCCATCGCCAGCACAACCCCGGCCAGCACAAGCGGATCGCGCGGAGTTGCCTGATAAACGATGGCGGCAAGCACTCGGCTGGCCAGAATTCCCAGGAGCATTCCCGTGGCAGAACCAAAGACGAGCAATTTGAAGGCGCGTCCCAGTGCCGTTGCCAACACTTCCTTGCGCTGCGCGCCAAGCGCCATTCGAATTCCCAATTCTCGCAGCCGCTTACTCACCGCGTACGCAGCCATGCCGAAGATGCCCGTGATTGACAGCAGTGCGGCCATGGCTCCCAGGACGCCCAGCGACAATGTCGCCATACGAGGACCAAAAAGTGGAGCTTGCATGGCCTTGCTCCATGGTTCGATGTAGATAGGCAGGCTGGCGTCGAGCCCATGCACGGCATTGCGGATCGCCGACATAACTTGCGCGTCATCGCGCGTCGAACGCACGACGAAATATGCCTGACTTGATGGCGATTGCAGGATGGGAAGGAACATGGCCGGCTCCGGAGCTTCGGTGACGCTTTGATATTTCCCGTCTCCAACGATGCCTACCACCTGAACACGCGTTCCATCTCTCTTTTTGAAGTACTTGCCGAGCGCTTTCCCT
>Ga0126384_10002166_pt1 | contig 11892 bp, 9 predicted proteins | sample PanSoiMetPlot_36_FD_92543 | JGI IMG/M metagenome (GOLD analysis project Ga0126384, IMG submission 92543) | Tropical forest soil microbial communities from Panama - MetaG Plot_36 | ecosystem: Environmental > Terrestrial > Soil > Tropical forest > Bulk soil | place: Panama | collected 2016-02-17 | reverse complement strand
TCGAACCAGACCGGCATCGCCACCATGGCGAAGCTGATACCCAACTGCCTGATCATCTCGGACGCCTTCAACCACAATTCCATGATCGAAGGTGTGCGTCAGTCGGGTTGCGACAAGACGATCTTCCGCCACAATGATCCCGGCCATCTGGAAGCGCTGCTCAAGGCGGCCGAGCCGTCGCGGCCGAAGCTGGTGGTGTTCGAGAGCCTCTATTCCATGGACGGCGACGTGGCGCCGGTCAACGCCATCTGCGACCTCGCCGAGCGCTACGGGGCTATGACCTATTGCGACGAGGTGCATGCGGTCGGCATGTATGGCCCGCGCGGCGGCGGCATCTGCGAGCGCGACGGCGCCATGCACCGGGTTGACGTCATCGAAGGCACGCTGGCCAAGGCGTTCGGCTGCCTCGGCGGCTACATCACCGGCAGCGCGGCGCTGATCGACGCGGTTCGCTCCTATGCGCCCGGCTTCATCTTCACGACGGCATTGCCGCCTGCCGTCTGTGCGGCTGCGACCGCCGCGATCCGCCACCTCAAAGCATCGAGCTCCGAGCGCGAGCGCCACCAGGATCGGGCCGGCAGGGTCAAGGCGGTGCTGACTGCCGCAGGTCTGCCGGTGATGCCAAGCGATACCCACATCGTGCCGGTAATCGTCGGCGATCCGGAAAACTGCAAGGCCGCGAGCGACCGCTTGCTCGAGCAGCATGGCATCTACATCCAGCCGCTCAACTATCCGACTGTCCCGAAGGGTACCGAGCGGCTGCGCATCACGCCGTCGCCCTACCACACCGACGCACTGATCGACGGGCTCGCCGCGGCTTTGGTCGACGTCTGGGAACGGCTCGGCCTGCCGCTCACGAAGCAGGCGGTTGCGGCGGAGTAGGCGGGCAGTCTCCCAGGACCGTCTTCGGCGTCTCGCCGGCCAGGATCCGCCGATAGACCGCCGCATCGATGTTGCCGCCGGACAAAATCACGGCAACCCTCTTTGCAGTCATGCGACCACGCTCTTGCATGAGCCCGGCGAGCGAGGCAGCGCCCGCCCCTTCCGCTACATTGTGCGTATCCTGGAAATAGGCCCGCGCCGCTTCAGCAATATCGTCCTCGCTCAGCTGCAAGATGCGGGCGGCGCCGCGTTTGATGATGGCCACGGCCTCTTCCCGCGGGTCGCGCGTTGCCATCCCGTCGGCAAAGGTTGGCGCCGAGTTTGTCGGAACCGGCTTCCCGGCCGCGAACGATAGAGCCATAGCCGGCGCGTTCTGGGCGACGACCCCAACGATTTCAGTTCTGAGGCCGAGAAGATCGCGAGCCGTGATGAGGCCGCAGATGCCAGAGCCCATGCCGATCGGGACGTAGACGGTGTTGAGGTCAGCGACGGCGCCAAATAGTTCGAGCGCGTAAGTGGCGACGCCTTTGATCTGGTGTCGATTGAACGGTGAGATGAAATGCAGGTCCTGCCCGCGCGCCACCCGATGGCATTCGGCAAGCGCCTCATCGAAATCCCTGCCGAATTCAACGACGGCTGCTCCAAATGCGCCCATGGCGGCGTTCTGATCTGCCGAGTTGCCGTGAGGGACATAGATCGTCGCGGGAATACCCGCCCGCAAGGCCGAAAACGCAATGGACTGGCCATGATTGCCGCGGGTGGCCGAGATGACCCCGGTCATTTTTATCCGCGGGCGCTTCAGATTGTCCATGTAGACGATGCCGCCGCGCACCTTGAACGCGCAAGTCGGTGTGTGGTTCTCATGCTTCACCCACACTTCGCACCCAGTCCGCTTGGCGAGAAGCGGCCAGGCATATTGCGGCGTTGGTGGCACCGTACGATGCACGAGTTCGGCCGCAGCTTCCAATTCGGCGAGGGTGAAGAGCAGGTTGGGCGCGTCCATCAAAACCTCCGCGCAAGGGCGGAAGGGATGTTAGCGCGGTCACCCGCGCCGCGCTTTCACGTGCTTGACCTATAGTGTTGGTCCGGCCTTTAAGGCCGTTGCAGTCGCAAGCGCGTCGGGCTACGGCAACGCGTCATGTCGGGACCGGAACGAAACACGGTGACACTGCCGCATCGCTCGGCACTGCATGGCGAGGGCCTGGGCTTTGCGGTGACAGCGCTGCCGGCGGCGCCCTACCAAGTGAGCTACATGCCGGCTCACCACGTGATTGGGTTCACGTTCGAGCGTCAGCAAGGCGTCGACGCCTTCGGCGGCGCCCGGCGACGCCCCTTTGATGCCGAGCCTTGGCGGCTCGCCTTCACGCCGGCAGGCTGCGACGTCTTTTCGGCCTCGGACAGGGGCGGGGAGTACTTGGTGCTGAGTGTTGCGCCGGCGACATTCACTCGGCTTGCGCCAGGGATTGCGACCAGCCAGTTGCAACAGTTTACCAATGTGGCCGATCCCCTGTTCACCCCGTTGGCAAGTGGCCTGCGACGGGCCATGGCGCTTGGCGCGGCGGCGCCATCTTTGGCGATAGAGACCCTTGTCGCGGCCGCTGTCGAACGGGTCTCAGTTTTGCTCGATGCCGGCAGACAGAGTGCCCAGCCCGAACGTCGCATGACCTCCCGACGCTTGAAGCGCATTCTCGACCATTTCGAGGCGCGACTCGCCGAAGACATTGGCCTCGCCGACCTTGCACGCGACTGCGGTCTCTCGGCATGCTACCTCGCCCGCTCGTTCCGTGCGGCGACCGGCACGACGCTGCACGCGGCGCTGGTAGAGCGACGCATCGCCCGAGCCCGCTCGTTGATGGAGGCTGCCTCGCGCCGCGGCGTCTCCGTAAGTCTCGCGGAGGTTGCCGCCGCGACCGGCTTCTCAAGCCACGCCCACATGACGACCGCCTTCCGCCGCGTGCTTGGCATCACTCCGAGCGAATGGACGCGAATGGTTGTCAGTCCCCCACCATTCGGACCAACCGATCGCCGCACTGCCAGCTGACGGTCGCGTGGCTCGAAAACGACAGCGCCCGAACGGCGCCGAGCGCTGTGCAGCGCGCTCTGCCCTAGATTGGCGCGCTACGGTCGATGAAGGTGGGCACTATTTTTCGCTGTCCTCGCATGATGCCGCAGCCCGCCCCGCGCACCAATTGGCAATCTGCGATGCCGTGCGGTGTTGCATTACGCGTCGTAGGCTTCCCGATATCGCAGCATGGTCCGGTTAACCCGCGACAGCAGCCACGCCGAGCACTCTTTGGAATTGACGTGACGGGCCATACCGGACCTCCCCTTCCAAACAACCGCAAAATTGGTGTAGGCTGAATTAGTGAACTGCCAACGGGGACGTGCCCGATGTCCCACGGTTCGACTGCAGCATTGACGCCGGCACAGTCCGCTCCATTGAGCCTCGTCGCGCGCGTGGTGCGGATCGGCTTGCGCATGGTGGCAAAGCCCGTTTTGCGCGCCAACCTGTCTGTTGAGGCCGCACGCTGGCAGCTCAGGCTCGCCAACCGGCTCATTCCCCGTCCGCCGCGCGGCACTGAAACCACCGTCATCGACGCCGGCGGCGTGCCTGCGGAGCGTGTGACAACGGCGGCGTCACGTCATGATCGGCATATCATTTATCTGCATGGCGGCGGTTACGTGGCGGGCTGGGCCGGGCTCTGCCGCGACCTGACCTGGCGGCTGGCGACGCTCTGCCGTGTGTCCGTGCTCGGCGTCAATTATCGGCTCGCGCCCGAGTATCCTTTCCCGGCTGCGCTCGACGACGTCGTGACGGCCTATCGCTGGCTGCTTGCGCAAGGGGCCGATCCGAAGCGCATCGCGCTGGTGGGGGATTCAGCCGGCGGTGGCCTGGTTTACGCCGCCCTGCTGCGGCTGCGCGACGAGGGCATGGAACTGCCGGCCGCCGCCGCCGTGGTCTCGCCGTGGACCGATCTCGCTCTTACCGGCCCATCGTTGCACCTCAATGCCGTCATCGATCCGCTGATACCGGTCGAACAGGTGCCACGTGTCGTCGATCTCTGCCTTGCCGGCGCCAATCCGCGCAACCCATACGCCTCGCCGCTTTACGGGGACCCGACGGGCTTTCCTCCGACGCTCATTCTCGTCGGCGGGGATGAAGTGCTGCACGATGACGCCGTCCGAATGGCGGATAAAATGCGGGCTGCCGGCTGTCCCGTGGAGATCGAGGTATGGCCGGGGATGTGGCATGCCTGGTACATGTGCACGCGCGGCATGCCGGAAGCGAAGGCGGCGATCGCTCGCATTGCCGCATTCGTTAAAGATAAGCTGTGATGGCCGCGGCTCTCGCGGTGAATCCAAAAGCATGGCGCCCGTTCCAAGGCCGGGTCGTCATTTCACCTCAATTGAATAGTGCCGCGTCTGAGCCCCTCCGCTGGGATAGATAATGTAGAGCGCCATCGAGTCCGTTCCGGTGTAGTCCGATTTCGGCTCGTAGAAAACGAATGTGCCGTCCGTTTTGCGGGTATTGCACTCGTATCGCTGATTGTCCTTCGCGTAGCTGGTGAAGCCCTGGCCGTTCTCGACCGCAAGGGTCCCATGCGCGGGCTGCGCGAGGATGCGCACGGCCGTCTCGCCTTTCGAGGAACAGTCGGCTTCGATGTCATAGAGAAATACGCGCAGCTTTTGTCCCGAGGCGACGACGCGGGTGAGCTCGATGGTTTGCGGCGATCGTGGCGGACCAGGTGTGGCCGGTGAATTCTGCGCCGGGGTCGGGGTGGCAGCCGCCTGGCTGGCCGCACTGGCATCGACAATACGATTGATCATCCACGGGATGAAATGGCAGGGCAGACTTGCGTCGCGGTAGCGGGTGTTAAGCTCCACCACATCGCCGATCTTGACCGTCATTTGCTCGGGAATCGCCGCCATCGTCTTCAAACGGCTGCTGTCCGGATATCCCTCGGCCGCGACGCGCGGCAAGGAGAGATAAGCCGGGTTGGCCTTGGCTCCCAATTGGGCCTCGACGGCCCGCGTCGCTGCCAGGGCCTGCTCGGCGGATACGAAACCGGTCACGCGGGCCACGATGCGTGTTGGCGTGTCCGGAATCGGCGAGTTGCAGCCGGGCTGCAGCGCCGCCGACCGCGCTGGAGGCGATGCGGCCGCGTCGGGCGCGACCGCTGGTCGCCGGACTGCCTGGGAACCTTGCGGCGGTGGCGGTTGGCCCGGATTGGCCGGCGCGGCCGTGTTGGGCGCGACCGCTGGGCGCTGGACGGGGGCAAGCCAATCCGGCCGGAGCGGGACGGTTCTCACGGTGGTCGGCCAGCCGCCCGCCGCCGCAGCCACGCCCCCGGCGCGCGCGCCGGGTGGACTGGACGCGAAAGCGAACGCGCTGAACACGTTGGTCCGAACAGTGTTCAGATCCGGGGCCAACTGCGCCTCGAACTCGGGCGCGCAGACCTGCCGCGCCACCTTGGAGACGAATTCCCGGTGCGACCTCAGCGTTCGCCCGTCGATTGTCATGTTTGATCGGTAGGTGAAGCTCGCATTGTCGATACTGACCGGGGCAAAGGGGAGCGGCATTGGCAGCGCGGGGTCGAAATTTGCCTCGATGTCCTCAGTCTCGTGCCCCGCATAGCAGACGAACGGGGATTGGCGACCGCTGAGCCGCTCGCCCAGCAGGAACTGCCCGGGCCACACGACGAGAGGCATCCCGTGGGTAATCACGGCGCGTACGCCCGATGGCGGCGGCTTGAACCGCTCATCCAGGCTGAACGAGCTTTTGATCGTGATCGGATCGGTCGTCTCGGCGAAGTTCGCAAGCTCGAAATGTCCAGTGCCGGGCGTGATGTATTTCTGCAGCAAACGCCGCGCCGCGGCCTCGTCGCCCAAGGTCTGCACCGCGGCCGCCGCTTCTCTGAGGATCATTCCGAGCGCACCGGTCGCGGTCTCTTCCGTTCGCCCGGTCACGGTCCCGTCCGCGGCGACGGTTATCGTCGTCCTTACGGACGCCCGATGATCGTCGGGCTTCATTGTCGGGGTGTGGGCAACCTTGGCGCCGTGCGCCGACACGCGAACCACCGGCTTGTCGTAGGCTTGGGGTGCCAAGGTCGCGAACGCTGCCCAGTTCGCCGTCGGATCGTCATAAACATCGAAATCCGGGAGATAAAGGATGACGTGGTTCAAGGCCGCTAGCGTTGGCGGCTCGGGAAGCGTGTAGGCGTTGCCGAGATTGATCAGGGCCGGTTCGCTGGCAATGCCCTTCGCCGCGAGCAGCGTCGCCATCAGCGTCGTCTTGTCCTTGCAGTCACCGAATTTGTTCTTCAGTACGGTCGATGCATCGTTGGGAATGACACGGCCAGAAGACAGAATGACAGCGAAGTACCGGATGTTCTTCTTCATCCAGGCGTCGATCGCGGCGGCCTGCGCCCTGCGATCGGTGATGCCTTTCGTGATGTCGTTGGCGAGCGCTGCTATGGCCGGCGTGACGGCTGCCTTCGGCAATGCCGCTTGCCCATAGGCGGACCCCAGCTCACCATACGACCGGTAAGTCGACATCACGACCACGGGATCGCGATCGAGCGGGGACACCGCGCCGGCCTCCTCGGGTGCGTAGGGTTGCGGCCTGATGACGATGGTGTGGCGCTCGGTGCCGCCGGTCTGGGCGACAGTCTCGGCGACGCCCTTTCCGAGTGCCTTCACGCCGAGCCCTATCAAAAGCGGAGCCTCGACGGTGATCTTGACCGAGGTGAACGCTCCACTGCGCGGAAATTCGCGATGGGCGGTGAAATGGCGCGAGATCGCCCGAGGTGCCGTTTCCCACTTGTTGGTCATCACCAGCGTGTCGCCGACAGCGACGTCCGGAAAGATTATGGTCCGCTGCCTCAAATCGCGAAAATAGATCGCCTGCTGTCCCGGTGAGGCGTCTTGGGTCAAAATTCCCGACGGCGCGACCGGGACATGTCGGCCGTCGGGCTTTTCGGTATAGGCCGAGACCGTATCGAGGAGCTGCGCGCCAACCACGAAGAACAGCTTCTGCTGACCCAGGGACGCGATGGCGCCTTGCGTCAGAATCTTGAATCGCTGCGTAACAAGGTCGCACGAAGTGTGATCGGCCCGCAGGGTGATATGGCTCTCGTATTCTTGGGTATAGGGCGCTGCCGGGGTTGGATCGGTTGGGCTCAGATCGCCCTGCCGCTCGGCGGCCGCCAGCCCGCTCACGAAAGGATTCAAGGGATTCAATAAAATTGCGGCGATAGGCAACGCTGCGCCTGCGAACTTGTGGGTCATTCCCGCTCTCTCGACGTCACCGATGCTTCGACCGTGGTTTACCAAAGCCTGGCAATGCGTGGTAGTACTCAGATGCCCCAGCGTAAGGAACCAACGCTCACATCGGCGAGCCAGTTTTACGGACGGCAATTGATAGCTGCGCCTCAGCTAGGTCCTTGCTGGAGACATGTGTGGCTGTGCGGCGTTCACGAATGTGTACGAACGCCCGATTAGACGGGACGTAGGACTTGGAAGCGGGCTGTGCGTCACAGCGGCGCCGTGGCCGCGTTTGCCCCTACGCCGTACAGTTGGCTCAACGCTTGATGCCGCGTTCAGCCGGAAAAAAGGAAAACCCCGGCCGCACTGGACGTCCGGAGCAGACGTTATCGCGCGCCTCTACAGCGCTGTTGTATTCCCGTTCCATCATGGGAAGCAGACCCGAAAAACGGCATAACTCTCCAGTCTGGCGCGCATACTCGACCCAGGCTTTCGTAGCCTCGGTCAGACGACGGTAGGATTCGCAGAGCTCCCTTGGCGGCAGCGGCGGTGGCTCCAACGGCGAAGGTTTCCTACTGTGCTGCGAGACGTACTGCGAGGCCTCAAAGTAGGCGCTCTGCAACTGCTCCAGTTCCGGGCAGTCCGCAAGCGCCTCAGCCGGTACGATGAACCCGGCCATCGCCGCCATCACGAGAACGCGCACTCCTGTCGGATTCACCGCCATCATGTGGATACCCTCTCAATCCAAATGCCACACATACGCGACGGCTGAACTGCCAGCCTGGCCAAACAGATCCGTGCAATACGAGGGCCGATTGCTGCATATCGAGTTTGGCATGGCGGCTCACATTTTTCTCGACAGCGATTGCCTAATTGATACGCAACCATGATGCTTTGGCGAGGTCCTCGGCTTCAACCGCTCGAGACTAACGACGTGCTGTGGATTCGGCGCTCAGCATTTGCGCAGCGGACGCCGTGATATAATTTCAGAAATTGACAAATATTTCCAATTTAAGTAAACAACTGACATCGCTGCTGGAGGGAGGGCAACGTGACTGACCCCTACCGACCCAAAGGGCTTTCGAGCGCCGTCTGCTATCAGGATGCGAAGGCCGCCTATCGCTGGCTCGAAGAGGCGTTTGGGTTCGAGCCTCTCTTCGTTATTCTCGACGCCGACGGCAATCTCGGTCATTCGGAGATGACGTTCGGCAATTCCGTCGTCATGGTCGGCAACGAGTGGAGCGCCGATCACAGGAGCCCGAAATCCGTCGGCGGCAAGAACACGCAGACCGTCCACGTCCAGCTCGCGGAAGGCGAGGACATCGACGCTCATTGCGAATGCGCGCGCCAAGCGGGTGCGGAGATCCTGCAGGAGCCCGAGACTCGGTTCTACGGCGACCGCACCTATCGCGCCCGCGACCCGGAAGGCCATATCTGGACCTTCGGCGTCACCGAGAAAAGGATGACGCCAGAAGAGTGGGACCAGGCGGGCGGCTTCACCACGAAGACGCGGCTCGATTGAGGTCCCGCATCGACAAGACTTTCGCGGCGCTCGCCGACCCCCATCGTCGCTACGCGGTGGAGCTGCTTGGCGAGCGGCCGCGCCGGGCGGGCGAGCTTGCGGACGCGCTCGGCCTGCCGGCGTCGGCGATGAGTCGGCATTTGCGTCAATTGAAGCAGAGCGGACTCGTTGAGGAGAGCCATCCCGAGTTCGACGCGCGCGTTCGCATTTACGCACTGAAAGACGGCGCCATGGCGGAGTTGAAGCGCTGGCTCGCCAACACCGAAGCGATGTGGGCCGCGCAGCTTTCGGGCTTCAAGGTGCATGTTGAGAAGAAGCGAAAATGACCGCGGCGGTCATCGTTTCGATCCGCGTCGGCGCGACGCCGTTACAGACGTTTGAAGCCTTCACCGAGGAGATCGGCGAATGGTGGCGGCCGCACCCCTTGTTCGCGCTGACGCCGCGCGGCGACGGCCATCTTCGCTTCGAGCCGGGCGAAGGCGGGCGGCTCGTTGCGACGCTGGCGAATGGTAAGGAGTTCGAGGTCGGCCGTATCATCGTCTGGAAGCCTGGCGAAAGGCTCGCACTCACTTGGCGTCACGCGACCTTCGCCCCCGGCCAGTCGACACAGCTTGACGTGCGCTTCGAAGCGGTGGGGGACCAGACGCGCGTGACAGTCGAGCATCGCGGCTGGGACGACATCCCACAGGATCATGTCGCACGTCACGGCTTCGAGCTGATGCTGTTCCAGCGCCGACAAGCTGAACAGTGGCGCGGGCTGCTTGCCTCATTTGACGGGAAGTTGCGTCGCCGCGGTGAGTGACCGGAAGGGCCAATCTCACCCATTACCGCTCTCTCGACGTCATCGATGCCTAGACGCTCGATGGCCTCGCCCTCACCGAGGTGGCGGCCGCGGCAGACGTACCGCTGTGGCTGCGAAAGCTTTCTCCGGAGGCGCTCGCGCGTCCGATCATGAAGCTGCCGGACGGCGCGCTGTTTCGCCGACAGATCGCGAACCACCTTCCAACTCGCCCAAGCTCGCACCAACCTGGCTACAACTCGTGCCGGATGTTGCCGACCTCGCGGTTCTCTAGCAGTAAGGTTTTTCCGTTGGGCATTTCTGTTTTCTTTGCTGGTAGTCATCCCAATTTTCTTGGTTTGTTACAAATGTGTGCCCAAAAATTCTTTGCGCGAAGTAGAAAAAGATAGATCGATCCGAGTTACGAGAGATTACAGCCAAGTTTGTGGAGCAATTACGGCCATCTTCATCGGCGCAAAAGTGGAGACTATCGCATCCATACAGAACATTTGGAATATTGGTCTTGTGCCGATCGGTCCGCACAACGATTGTGCCATCAATTTTGCAGATCTCCTTGCCCTTCTCATCAACGCCGAGTTCGAGTTGATGGCCAGCGACAATGCCGCTAGCGCTGCTCCCGCTTGATAATCCGAAACATCCGATAAACGGAAGTTCCTTCGGATTCCATCTTTCACTCTTCACACCCTGTTTTCCGCAAATATTATTAAACAAGTTGGAGTATGCGCCTAGCCCCGGAAACGGCCCAGGAAGTTCAGGTTGGGAGTTGGCTTCAATGTTGGGGAGGCTGACCGTCAACAACATCGCAATGATAACAAATGCCGGTGAGGCCGGTCGCATGGTTTGCCTCCCGGATTTTTCACCGAAGAGATTCCCCGACTGGCGGAACGGCGAAACGGTCACTTTGTGCTGTTGCAGGTTGATCAATCATGATGAACTCGTCCCGTTCAACTCTACATGCGCAGGGCGCAATGCCGCTCCTCTTGAAATAGTGGCGACTAAGGCCGATCTTGGGCTGCACGTCAAAATTGACGAGGCTAATACGATCAATTCAGCGTGCTCCCCAAACCATAAAGAGGACCCGACCGAATGGTGGTGCTGTTGAACCAGAGGCAACAACTCGGTCGAGTCAAGTTGAGCTTACTAAGGTTGGGCTTTTGACTGGGCCACCACGTAGCCGTGCCTTGCCATACAGGCTGAAGTGACAGTGTCTACCTGTGCCCCACGTAGCGCCAGGTTTCCTGCCAAGCCCGCAACTCCGAAGCCTTCAACCCAGAAGCCCTGGGGGGTAGCGGCCGCTTCTCCTTGACACTCAGCCAAGGCAAGCCGCAAACGCTCCGGATTAGTGCGTCCGCCGGCCCTCACGTACCCTTGGTCAGCTGTCACGCATGCGCTAAGCAGTAAGGCACCCATCAAAGTCAAATACCGCATTTGCAACGCCCCCAGTTTCCCCCTTCACTGGTAAAAATAACAGTGAGGGTCACTCTTAACCGACGCAACTGTGTCGAAAAGAGCGCTGAACGGGGGCATGCGACAACAATTGCCAATATTTCGCAGTCATCCCGTCGCTTTTCGAACGTTGTGTTGCCAGGAAGACACACTTTTTGATGGCATAAACAGCCCTGCTGTGCAGCCCTGGGGGCAGCGCGTGCCTGAGCAGGCGAGTCGATGAAGATGGGCACTATTCGCTCGCCGTGACGATATGATTTCGCCCTCAATATTGCGCCGCCATCGCCCGTTGGGCGCGTGGCTAGTCTAGCGCTACGACAAGGAGGGATTCGGCCAACCCAAATGGGAGGAGCGGCTGTCCACGCGGTCTCGTTCTAAGCTGTTGCTTCGGCGGAAGTTGGCCACAGGATCTCGATATGCTCATTGTTGAAGAGTGGGTCCTCTTCACTGCCCTTACGATAGCATTTCATTCCAGAGGGAAGCGAGTTCAGTCGGATCTCTTGGCCGTCCTGAACAATTCCACCAAAGGCGAGCAGTTCGATGAAACGGTTGCAGAGATCAATTATCGCGTCCTTATGCTGCGGCCCGACTTTGTGGACACTGATATCCGGACGACCGAACTTTCTCATCCCGCGCGTGTGAATCCACTCTGTCCCGTCAGAGTCCCTCGAGACCAGAATGACGACATGATGCCGCGGTGCGGAGGAACCGATATCGAAGACATGGGAACGCCACTCGGACGGTTCCCACCACTTGAGCATTAGCGGGTCATAGATGGCGACCCCGCCAGCATCCAAGCAGAATGTTAGGAAGCCGATAACGTCGCGAAAGTAGTTCAGAGTTGGCGGGTCAATGATCTCCCCCGCCAGGACGAGGCAACAGTCCTGCGCGGCAACTTTGGCAGCAAAATTCGGGTCCTCGGTGGTGAGCTGATCCCATAGGTATCCCTCACGAAACGCGGCCACCTGGTTCGGATGCT
>Ga0126384_10002165_pt1 | contig 11892 bp, 9 predicted proteins | sample PanSoiMetPlot_36_FD_92543 | JGI IMG/M metagenome (GOLD analysis project Ga0126384, IMG submission 92543) | Tropical forest soil microbial communities from Panama - MetaG Plot_36 | ecosystem: Environmental > Terrestrial > Soil > Tropical forest > Bulk soil | place: Panama | collected 2016-02-17 | reverse complement strand
GGGCGGCGATTTTTTCCCGGGCTACGCGGTCGGCGCCCCTTTGCCCTCCTTGCATCAGATTCTCGACGGCTTGTCGCCGTCTATGAACGATCCGATTCGCCTAGGATTTGTGCCGGGCACAAAATGGCAGTATTCAGGCGACGGCTATCTCGTCGTGCAGCAGTTAATGATCGACGCCGGCGGTAAATCCTTTCCGCAATTGATGCGTGAAGCGGTCTTCGAAAAGCTCGGAATGATGGACAGCACGTTCGAAGAACCCTTGCCGGTTGATCGCACGGCATCAGCGGCGTCCGGTACTTTGATGAATGGAACTCCCGTCAAAGGCAAGTGGCATGTGACGCCCGAAATGGCCGCGGGCGGATTGTGGAGTACGCCGACCGATCTTGCAAAGCTTGCGATTGAACTCGCGCTATCAGCTCACGGTAAAGCGAATAATGTTCTTTCTCAGAAATGGGTGCGGGACATGCTCGCGCCGCATTGGGAGAAAGACGTCGTTAACATACTCGGAACGAAAGACGATCCAGATGCTATGGGCTTTGGGTTCTTTGTGAGCAAGAAGACCGGCCGCTTCGGACACATTGGCGGGAACGTCGGCTATCAAGCCACGTTGGTGATGTTCGCAGACACGGGAAACGGCGCCGTCATCATGACGAACTCGGACATTGGTCTCACTGTGGGCAACGATCTGCTGAACAGAATCGCCGAAGTGTATGGCTGGCACTATGTCGCGCCTCCGCCCCCTGGTTAGCGCCATGGCCGTCTCAAACCCTTCGGGTTTTTAAGGCTAGTAAGCCGCTTTGTTGCAGCATTTGAATAGGGAAGCCTTTCGCAGTTAGGTAAACACAAAAAGTTGCGAAGATTGTCCAGACTGGGGAGCCATTTTCCTCAATATCACTCAATAAACATGCGGCTTTCGTGAAAGTGCCGGCGAAAAGTCTCCAAAAAGTCTCCAGGACTCTCTGCCGACACTCCCTTTATCCTGCCTGCGCCATTTTCTTTTGGGTGTACATTCTGGAGAAAATCTTCGCGTTAAGTTCTTCGGCTGTCAAATTCCGGTTAGGATGGTAGGTTCTCCTGATAAGTCGGGTTACCTGCGCAATCAAATTCTTTAAGAGATTCAAAAGGCGACCAGTTAGAAGCTGGTCGCCTTTAGTGTTTTAGCGCACCACGCGGTCATCCCACGAAAGTATGATTTGGCCCGAACTCACTGAACATCAATCCAAAGTATGACGACAAGCTGAGCGTTCGGGCCTAAGCTCCGCGCCATGAACCAACAGCCGCGAGGAGATCTGGTGCAAGTACCTCGAGGCCAGGGAGAAACAGAACCTAAGATCGAAGAGGAGAACCACATGCGAACTACTTTGGGGTTTGGGAATTGGACTGTGCCGCCGCCGCAGGTATCCAGCGGTCGGCCAGTAAGCGGATAGACGTCGCCCCGCAAAGAGCTGCGAGCCGCGCGATTGTCAGCAGTTGCCTGGAAGTCAGTTGATATGTATGAGAAAAAGAAGATGAACAACCCGGTAATGCATTTCGAGATCGGCTGCCGTGATCTCGCCAAGACGCGGGCGTTTTATGGCAAGCTGTTCGAGTGGGATATTGCGCAACATCAATACGGCGGCGAAGGGATCGGCGGGCACATAACTTCACTCGGCCACGAGCCACACGATTACGTGACTGTCTATGTGCAGGTAGAGGACCTCCAGGCCTCCCTCGATAAAACCGTGGCTCTCGGCGAAAAGGTTCTGGTGCCGGCGATCCAAATACCGACCGGGAAATTTGCCTTGATTTGCCGACCCTGAAGGGAACATGATCGCGCTCTTGCAGCCCAAGCAATAGCATTATTGAAGATTGACACTTGGGCCCAAAACGCCAATCACGACAAAAGGAGCAGATCGATGATTAGAATGTTGATGCTATTCACAGTTACGACGATCCTGGGACTGTCGATGATGGGGCCACCTTCAGTTACACGTTTGGACGGGAGTCATATTGCTGCGGAAGAGATCGATGCCACTGTCACGCGCCTGATGTCAGCCGCCGAGGTCACCGGGGTCAGTGTCGCCATTCTCAATGACGGAAAGATTGCTTATCTGAAAACTTATGGCGTTCGCGATAAGGCTAAGAACTTGCCGCTTACTCAGAATTCGGTGATGACTGGCGCTTCGTTTACCAAGGCTGCCTTTGCCTACATGACGATGCAACTGGTTCAGGAGGGCATCCTGGATCTGGATAGGTCGGTCACACAGTATTTGCCAAAGCCTTTGGCCGATTACCCCGGCTACGAGGAGTTTGCGAACGATTCGCGCTACAAAAAAATAACGGCCCGGATGTTACTCAGTCACACCGGTGGTTTTGCCAACCTGCGTTTTCTTGAGCCCGATCGTAAACTGCGAATTCATTTCGAGCCAGGCTCGAGATACGCGTACTCCGGGGAAGGCCTGCTGCTACTGCAGTTCGTCGTTGAGACTATCACCAAAAAACCTTTGGCGGAATTAATGCAGGTGCGAGTCTTTCAACCTCTCGGTATGACCCGCACCAGCATGGTTTGGCAGGACCGGTTCGAAGATGACTTTGCGGACGGATACGACGAATACGGGCGGTCGTTGGGGCCTGAGCGGCGCAAACAGGCCGACGCCGCCGGCTCAATGCAAACCACTCCCCGGGACTTTGCCCAATTCATGATGGCCGTCACGAACGGAAAAGGATTGTCGAAGAAGACTCGGGAAATGATGTTGAGTCCGCAAATTCAAATCTGGTCGAAGCACCAGTTTCCCACGCTGGCGACAGACACGACCGATGCGAACAGATCGATTCGCCTCAGCTACGGGCTGGGTTGGGGTCTTTATTGGACACCTTATGGCAAAGCTTTCTTCAAGGAGGGTCACGCCGAAGGCTGGCGGAATTACGCAGTTTGCTTTGACGCTAAGAAAAGCGGGGTCGTGATCATGACCAACAGCTCAAACGGCGAGGGAATCTTCAAAGAAATGCTGGAGACGTTGCTGAAAGATACGTTCACGCCAATCGAGTGGGAAGGCTACACACCTTACAACCAATTGCCGGCGCGCGCACCTCTTACACCGAAAAAAGAAATCGCCGTGGACGTTAAGATATTGGATCGATATGTAGGCCGTTACGGAGAGCCACCAAACCTGATCTTAAAAATCACCCGAGAAGGTGATCACCTTTTCATCCAGGAGAATGACGAGGCCAAACAACAACTCGGGGCCGAAAGCGAAACCACCTTCTTCTCGCGCGATTCCTCAGATTCGTTAACGTTCGAACTGGAGCAGGGCAGAGTAATAAGAATGGTCCTGCACGTTGATGGCAAGGACTTACCGATGAAACGTATCGACTAGCGTGTGCGCAATAGGTCTGAAAGTCGACTAGCCCTGCGACCGGATACTTCCCGCTGAGGAAAAAGTTGCGAAGAGTGTCCAGTGTCGGGAGCCACTTTCTTTCCGTAGCCTGGTTTTTGCCGCCAAACGCTGAAATAGATCCCCATTAGATCACGTCGTCTTTCACCAAAGTACAAGCTTGCGGCACCAATGTGCAATTAAATGCGTGGCGGCGGATTTTGTATCCTTGCGACAGTTGATTCGTTAGTTAGTCTTATTACCAAACGTAAGGGAGCATTGATGAATAAAACGTTTCGATTAACCTTTTGCTTTTTGATCATCACCTGTTTTGCCCCATTCACAATGGCATCTGGCGTAAGCGATCGAGTTGATCTGACGGAGTTTGCGAAGCACCCAGATGCGTTTGCCGGGCGCGTGATTGAAGTTAGGGCTCCGGTAATTGCGATTAACGCCGACGGCAAGAGTCTTGAGCTGTTCGACTCGCAGAGCCGCCTTCAGATCGCAGTGCGATTGACGCAGTTGCGAAAGTCCGAGCGTCTGGCCCTGATGAGTAGCGACGTTCGTACTATTGTGGTTTCCGGCCGGGCCTCCGTCGTGGCAGGGCGACTCACAATTGACGCGCAGAATATTCAACTAATGTCTTTAAATGATGAAGCGAAGGTACGGTCGAAGGACGTCCCTGGTGAAGCCCAGCAGGCCGGCGTGATTCCAATTGCCATACCTAATTAGCGCCGGTCGCAAAAGGCTTTGCCCTAAAAGTCACGATCGACTTGAACTCATCGCAGTCAAAAACCTGAAAGGGCTCAACGTCTTAGCACCCCGAGCGTAGCGAGGGATCCTAAGCTCAATTCTCATAGTCAGATAAAGTGAATTTAAGATCCCCCTTGCTACGCTCGGGGTACTAAGACGTTGAGCTGACGATCCGAACCTACTAATGATGTAAAGGACTTTTAGGGCAAACCCGGTCGCAGACTAACGGTTTGCGTTACGGTCCACCCATTCTCCCCGGATTAACTCCCGAATTCTAAAAAAGTCACTCGCTCACCACGGATCAAATCTGTTGGCACCTGTCAGAACTGCCAGTTCCCCGGAACCTGCTAATGGTGATATTTCTGGCACGGAATCGATTCCAGATTGACCCAAAACTAAGCCCGCAAAGCCTTGTAAATGCCCGGTGCCACCCAGCAGCGAGCTTCTGGTGATTTGTCGCAGCTTCACGAGCGCGCCAATGAGGTGTGGTCGGGCGGCGCGCCGCGACTCATCTTCGAAAACTCGCCCGACGCAATCCTGATAATCCAGGACGGCTTGTTCATCGATTGCAATCAGGCAGCCGTCGAAATGTTCCGCTCAAAGGGTAAAGATGAACTGCTGGCGCTCTCTGCATCCCAGCTCTCACCGACTGTTCAGCCTGACGGTACGTCGTCGTCAACCAAAGCAACGGAGATGATTACGCGAGCTCTCGAGCGCGGCAGTCATCGTTTTGAGTGGCTGGCTAAACGTCAGGATGAGAGTGAGTTTCCCGCCGAAGTCCTGCTTACGGCGATTCCATTTCAAGATAGGCACTTGTTGCATGCTGTCTGGCGTGACATCAGTCGTCGTAAAGAAGCCGAACGAGAGCTCGCGACATCGCGTGAGAAGGAAGACGCTTTCCGCGGTGGCCAGGGCCGCGTTCTTGAGATGATTGCCCGAGGAGCTAAACTCTCGGAGGTTCTCGCCAGTCTCGTCAATCTGATCGAGGCGCAGTCCGATGGCATGCTCTGCTCAGTACTGCAGTTAAGCGAAGACGGTAAACATATTCGACACGGCGCAGCCCCAGGTCTTCCTGAAATCTACGTCCAGGCAGTGGATGGCGCTCCGATTGGTCCGAAGAATGGCTCGTGCGGTACGGCCATGTTTCTGGGTAAGCAGGTGATCGTCACCGATATGCTCAAGGATCCGTTATGGGAGGATTATCGCGAACTGGCAAAGCTTTCAGGCTTGCGCGCCTGCTGGTCAACGCCAATCTTTTCGGGAGCGGGAAAAGTGCTGGGCTCGTTTGCCATGTATTACCACGAACCTCGAACTCCAACGGGAACTGAAGCGAGACTCACCGAAGTTGCGACCCATATTGCCGGCATCGCGATCGAACACGAACGCGCCGAAAACGAGTTGCGGGCCAGCGAGGGGCGGTTTGCCAAAGCGTTCAGCGCTAATCCAAATCCGATGTCACTGGCGACTCTGGACGACGGTCGCGTTATTGAGGTCAATGAAAGCTTTGTTGAGTTGAGCGGCTACAGCCGTCCGGAATTGATCGAGCGTGGCTCAGTCGAGTTTCTTTGGGAGATGCGACACTCACATGCTGAGCTAATAGAACAAGTCAGAAAACACGGCGTGTTGCGCGATATCGAAGCCCGAATCAGAACGCGCAGTGGCTCGTCGCGTCTGGTCCAGCTGTCTTCTCTGATCGTCGACATTGGCGGACAACATTGCCTGCTGTCGGTAGCGAACGACATCACCGAGCGGCGCCAGGCTGAAGAGCAAGTAAGTCTACTCCAGGCCATCACGATCGAGGTGGCCGTCGCACCGAATCTCAATTCTGCGCTCGAAGTGGTCTTGCGTCGCGTTTGTCAGACAACTGGCTGGATCCTGGGACAATCCTGGATTCCTCGGACGGATGGGACCGCACTCGAATGTAGTCCAGCGTGGTTTGCCAATAGCGACGGGTTAGAGGGGTTTCGCGTGGGTTCTGAGAATGCGCGACTGCCTCGAGGAGTTGGTCTGCCCGGCCGGGTGTGGCTTTCAATGAAACCGCTCTGGATTAGAGATGTATCCGTGGACAGCAATTTACCACGCGCGGTGCTGGCCACAGAAGCCGGACTCAAGGCGGCGCTGGCGCTCCCAATCATAGCGGCGGGCGAAGTGATCGCGGTTATCGAGTTCTTCATGCGCGAGCCCAGGAGTGAGGACGAACGGCTGGTTAAGCTGATCACCGCAGTTGCGGCGCAGCTGGATCTGGCCATCGAACGCAAGCGTGCCGAAGAACAATTGCGCGATACGCGCGCCGAACTCACTCATGTGGCCCGACTGACCACAATGGGGGAGCTGGCTGCGTCGATCGCCCACGAAGTCAACCAACCACTGGGCGCAATCGTGGGAAACGCGGACATTTGTCTTCGCTGGCTCAATGACAAGGAAATAGACGTCTCACAATTGCGGGAAGCGCTTGAAGACATCGCCAGCGATGGTCATCGTGCGAGTGAGGTGATTTCGCGAATTCGTTCACTGGCAAAGAAGCACGTCCCCACAAAATCCCCGGTGGATCTAAGCGACATTGCGCGCGAGGTGATCTCGCTGGTTGGTCACGAAGCCCAAAGAAAGCAAGTAACGCTGCGTTCGGACTTGAGCCCGTCGTTGCCGCCAGTGGCCGGGGATCGGGTGCAGCTGCAGCAGGTCCTGCTTAACCTCGTGATGAATGGCATTGAAGCCATGAATGAAATCGATGGACGCAAACGCGAATTAACGGTCGAGACAGATGTATGTGAAAGCGGGGTTTTGGCTGCCGTATCGGATTGTGGGGTGGGAATTGAATTGGCTCAAGCCGAACAGATCTTCAGACCCTTTCATACAACGAAGCCCGGTGGCCTGGGTATGGGACTGGCGATTAGCCGGTCGATTATTGAATCCCATGGAGGGAAACTCTGGGCAGAACCCAATAAGTATCGAGGCGCGACATTTAAGTTCACCCTGCCTTTGCCGGATTCAGATGAGGAACCGCAATGACGGAAAATCCTCCAGTCGTAATCGTGGTTGACGACGATTTATCATTCCGCAATTTTCTTTCGCGACTTGTGAGCACGATTGGATTGAAGACGGTCCTCTTTGCTTCTGCAGAGGAGTTTTTGGCAGCTCCTCCCCCAAATGGCCCCGCGTGTCTCGTGCTCGATGTGCAGATGCCAGGCCTGAGTGGTTTGGATCTGCAGCGGCAACTCACTCAGGGAGGTCGGTCGCTTCCGATCGTCTTCACGACAGGGCACGGGGATATTCCGATGACGGTCGAAGCAATGAAAGCCGGAGCGGTTGGTTTCCTGTCCAAGCCTTTTCGTAACCAGGACATGATCGAGGCGATCAAGGAAGGGATTGCGCGTGACCGCGCTGCGCGGCAGCATCTCGCCGAGGTTACCGAGCTGCAAGCGCGTTATCAATCACTCACGGCGCGTGAACGCGAGGTCTTCGCACTGGTTACCAGTGGATCGCTCAATAAGCAAATTGCGCAGCAGCTCGGTACCAGCGAACGTACGATCAAGGCCCATCGAGCGCAGGTCGTCCAGAAGATGAAAGCCGATTCAGTGGCCGATCTCGTACGGATGGCTGACCGTTTGGGTGTGGTGGTTCCGCAGCCCGCGAAATAAGTTAAATACTCCCAGCCGCGAAGTGGCGAAATGTAATAGCCCTGAGCGTTAGCTTTCTTGTTGCCCTCTCCCTGTGGTAGAGGGTTGGGTGAGGGTTTGAGCGAGGATTCCAACTTATAAGAGATACGGCGAGAGATGATTTCGCTTAGGCGAAATCATCTCTCGCTAGTTCTCCCTCATAAGTCGCAATCCTAAACCCTCATCCCCAGCCCTTCTCCCAAAGGGAGAAGGGAGAAGCCCTCATATTGTACTTTGGTACAGGTTCTCTGAACCCTCGTACAATTTTGGCCGCCCCACTCCGCTGGTAAACTCGCAAACGCGAGCCGGCATTCGCCTCCCGGCTTAGAAACGAGACGGGCCAGCGTGCCGCAAACAAATACCTTGATTTCTGTTGTAGATGATGACCGATCGATGTCTCGCATGTTGCAGCGTGTCATTACGGCCGCGGGACTTGACGTTGCGTCCTTTGATTCGGCGGAAGAGTTTCTGAATTCCGATGCGCTCACTGACTCGGCCTGCCTGATTCTCGACCTGAATTTGCCGGGCATGAGCGGTGCCGATCTCCAGCAGCACTTAAACGACTCCGGCTGGGAAATCCCAATAATCTTTATTTCTGCTCAAGCTGATGAGACGACTAAACGACGGGTGCTCAAAGCAGGGGCAGCCGGCTTTTTCGACAAGCCCTTCAGTATTGAATCATTGCTCGACACCGTTCGCTCCCAAAGAGGGTGCAGGGCGTAGGGTGTTGGGTGTTGGATATCGGGGGCTAAGCGTTGAGTTTCAGATCGTGTAACGCCAAAGACCTAAGACCAATGGCGCAGCACCCAATACCGATACCCAAAGCCAACACCCTACACCCCACGCCCCACACCCTTCCAGCACTGCACCAAAGTACAGGTGAAGGGAACTAACGTACAATTTTCAACTGCTTTACAGGTTGGTAATCTCCTTTCCGTCGCCAGCAATTAAAGCCGAGAAGGAGATTCAGACCATGTCACACCACAAAAGACTTTCACGATTGTCACTCGCTACGGTCGCCTTGTTAGCCGCGGCGTTGCCCTGTTTGGCACAGACGGAATCGAGCAAAGCTCGCGATACCCAAGCTGATGCCCACGCCCTGAGTCAACCAACTGCAGTTGCAGTGCTTGGTAACGAACGCCTGGCGGTCCATAAGGGTGAGTCAAAAACCGCCTCCGAAGCCAAGGTCATTGAGAAGGAAACCGGCTTGTCACGTGCCAAGTTCCTGCACTCAATAGCGCAGGCGACCTCCGTCACCCCCAGCTTCCTGGCGAACCCCACGACTATCTCAGAGAGCAATTGGGAGAAGACCCTAAGACTCAGCAATGATAATGAGTCGACTTCTCCGAAACGGATCACTTTTGTTCCATCACGCGGTCAGAGACTCCCGCAGTAGGGCTCGGTTCGGAGGAGCGGCATGATGTTGCGAGTGATTCTAAGTCTGGCAGGAGTAATTGTGGTGATCGTAGGCGCGTCTTTAGGTCAGGCAATCATTACCATGCAGTGATTTGCAGAGCGGCCGATTTGATTGAGTCCGATGCACGCGACCGCCAAGAAACGAGGGAGTCATTAACATGCAAAGTATCGCAATCATAAATCAGCAGATGTTTCGACAGCAGCAGGCGGAACGAAGTCGCGCATTGAATAGTGCAGCTCAACGATTGGCGCAGAGGCTACTGGGCTGTTGGCGGCACAACCTCAGCCGGCCATTCACGTTTCAGGGCAGAACCTACCGGGTCTGCATGAAGTGTGGTTTATCCAGAAACTTCAACCTGGAAACATGGAAGACCTATGGCGCCTCGTACTGTCTGGCTACCAGTTCAATATCCGCGAATTGATCACGCGCAACGCCTTTGAGTAACTCACAGGCGAAGCGATTCCAGGATTAGTTGCGATCAGACCCTTCCTTTCCCTGCTCTTCCGCTCTGTCGACAAAAACGTGCCAGGTGATGGCGTCCCAGGCGTTGTGAATGCCGACAAAGAGGAACACAAGCGTCGCGGCGCCAACCAGGAATAGCGCCGGCCGTGCATTGGCAAGAGCTACAATTGCTGAAGCCGTCAGCGTTGCGTACGCCGCAGTTGGCAGCAGAAGGTGAAACAACCAGTCCTCGAACACCGGCTGGTAAGCTGTTTGCAGTCTCATCCGCCGAGCAATGACAACTGCATACCCCATGCCACCAAGACCTAGTAATGCCCAAAGAACTCCAATGAAGCCGATCGCTCGCCAGGGCGCGCTGGCGACGGCTGACAGCAACAACACAACGCCGAAATGAACGACGCTCGGCGTAGCAAAGGCAGCGCCGGCTTCTTTGGGCGGCGCAGCCCGTCTTCCGGCGATAAGCGTCAGCACCACGAACTGCAACCCAATCAGTGCTCCGGCTGACGAGCCAACGATTACGTAAAAGCTGTTCCAATCGGTGAGATCAGACATGTTAACTAGTTTGCGGTGCAAGCATACCAGCCAGGGTCGACGTGGCGGTTTGTTTGTATCGGACCCCGTTCGCAACGAATTGTGATCCGGCTGGATGCTGATAACGCCAACCTGGGTTAGCGTCAAGGTGGATCTTTAGCCTGAAGGGCCGCGGCAGTGGTAATGACGCTCACAGGCCAGTTCTTCGCTCCAGTGCTTCTGGATATCTGGCGCCTTCAATTTTGATCTTCGAAGCAGAACTGTTGATCTCGCGCAGGTCATCAGCTGTAAGGTCGACCGCAGCTGCCCCGATGTTCTCTTCCAGCCGGTGCAGTTTGGTGGTGCCGGGGATCGGAACAATCCACGGCTTTTGAGCCAGCAACCACGCTAGCGCAATTTGGCCGGGAGTTGCTTTCTTTTGCGCGGCGATCCTACGCAGCAGATCGACCACGGCGAAATTCGTTTTCCGGGCCTCGGGGGTGAAGCGAGGCACGATGTTGCGGAAGTCATCCTTGTCGAAGGTGGTGTTCTCGTCGATCTTTCCGGTGAGGAAACCTCTGCCGAGAGGGCTAAATGGAACAAAGCCGATGCCCAGTTCCTCACACGTCCGCAAGACTTCCGCTTCAGGCTTCCGCCACCAAAGCGAATACTCGTTCTGAAGCGCCGTGACCGGCTGGACGGCATGCGCGCGTCGCAACGTCTGCATCCCTGCTTCCGAAAGTCCAAGGTGTTTGACCTTACCTTCCTGAATTAAATCCTTGACGGCCCCTGCCATGTCTTCAATTGGCACGTTCGGATCGACGCGATGTTGATAAAAGAGGTCGATACGATCTGTCTTCAGACGTTTGAGCGACGCTTCAGCAACTTCTTTGACGTGCTCCGGCCGGCTATCGGTGCCCGTTTGTTTTCCGTCCGGCCCAAATGTGAAACCAAACTTGGTCGCGATCACAACTTGATCGCGAAACGGAGCAACAGCTTCGCCAACAAGTTCTTCGTTTGCAAAAGGGCCGTAGGCTTCGGCGGTATCGAAGAACGTAATGCCGCGTTCAAAGGCGTTCCGAATCAGAGTGATTGCGTCCTGCTTTTCAATCTCTGGACCGTAAGCAAAGCTCAGGCCCATACAGCCAAACCCTAAAGCTGAAACTTCTAAATTGTTTTTCCCCAGTTTGCGTTTCTGCATTCTGCCTCCTGTTCACATTAGGGAAAGATTAACCACAGAGACACGGAGTCACAGAGATTCTGAATCAAAACCAAAATGTTTTTCGAGATTAAGACGCTGTTAAGTTTCCGCCCGGATCAAAAGATCCCGATCTGCGTCCAGCAACTGGTTGGGTCCACAGCGCATGAAGCGGCGCAAAGAAAGTGGTTCGTCGAACATTCGCTCGAGGCCATGGACCATCGCGAAACGAGGTTCGTCCGCGATTCTCACTGACAATTTCGTTTGCCTCATCAGATATTCGTCAAGCCCCAGCAATTGCGCGCCGCCGCCGGTTAGAATGATTCCGCGATTGAAAATATCACCTGCTACTTCAGGAGGAACTTCCGTAAGCGCCGTGGAGATGATTTCTTCAAGCTTACGAATTACCTCGTGAATTACTGGATAGATCTCGCCGGACGTAATCTCAACGGCCGCAGGCCCGCCGCTCAGCACCTCGCGCCCGTTGATTTGTACCTCCCGGGCCAACTCTTCCGGAATGGTCGCCGAACCCAGTTCAAGCTT
>Ga0126384_10002164_pt1 | contig 11893 bp, 11 predicted proteins | sample PanSoiMetPlot_36_FD_92543 | JGI IMG/M metagenome (GOLD analysis project Ga0126384, IMG submission 92543) | Tropical forest soil microbial communities from Panama - MetaG Plot_36 | ecosystem: Environmental > Terrestrial > Soil > Tropical forest > Bulk soil | place: Panama | collected 2016-02-17 | reverse complement strand
GCATCGTCCGCGCGAAGCGAACGCTGGCCGAGGCTCGGGTGCCATTCGAGATGCCGCGTGGCGAGGAGCTCGATGCGCGTCTCCCATCGGTGCTCGAGGTCATCTACCTCATCTTCAACGAGGGATACGCCGCCACGCGCGGGGACGAATGGATGCGAACCGATCTCTGCGAGGACGCGCTGCGGCTGGGACGAATCCTGGCGGAGCTCGTCCCTGAATATGCGGAGGTCCACGGCCTGGTGGCGCTGATGGAGCTGCAGGCCTCGCGCGCCCGGGCTCGGGTCGGCCCCTCTGGGGAGCCGATCCTCCTCCTCGATCAGGACCGTTCCCGATGGGACCAGCTCCTGGTGCACCGAGGCCTCGCCGCCCTCGCACGAGCGGAGACGCTTTCTCGTCCACTTGGGCCCTACGCTCTGCAGGCCGCGATCGCTGCCTGCCACGCGCGGGCCGCGCGAGCGGAGCAAACCGACTGGAAACGAATCGTCGCACTTTACGATGCCCTCGTGGAGCTGACACACTCGCCGGTGGTCGAGCTCAACCGGGCGGTCGCGGTGGCAATGGCCTTCGGGCCCGCTGTTGGCCTCGAGCTCGTCGAGGCTCTGGTGGACGAGCCGACGCTCCAGTCGTATCACTTGCTCGCGAGCGTTCGGGGCGACCTTCTCGCCAAACTGGGACGCACCGACGAGGCACGCAAGGAGTTCGAGCGCGCGGCCCTGATGTCTCAAAATGCCCGTGAGCGGGAGCTGCTTTTGGCGCGCGCCAAGGCTCTCAGGGCCCTGTCCTCGCGGCGATCAGGTGGGTAGTGACGGGAACGGTCCCGGGGAGCAGGAGCTTGCTCAGGCGAGCTTCGACGTTCCGCTCGTCGACAGTGACGCGTTCGTGCTGGCGCAGGTGGTCTCCCCAGGAATCGACCTGATAGATTTCGACCAAACGTTCCGGCACTGCTGGGTCGCAAAACAACTGCCATTGGTAAGCGCCGCTACGCTGGCGGCGCCGTCGAAGGTGGTCCGCGGCCCGGATGAAGGCGGTCTGGTTTTCGGTCGCGACTCGGTACTCGGTGCTGATTAGAACCGGCCCATCTTCGGGGGTTGGTTCCCAGACCAGCACCGGCTTGGGCCAGTGAAGCGACGGAGTTAGGTCGGGGGCCCGGCCACTCTGCCTGAACCACCTCTGCCGCCCAATCAAAGCGCCAACCAGCATTGTCGCTCCGCTGGCCACAAACGCAGCGCGAACATTGGTTCGGGAGGCGAGCGCGCCCCAGACGAGGCTGCCGAGGGCGATCGCTCCCTGGAAGACGACCACGTAGACCGAGAGCACGCGTGCTCGAACCCACGAGGGGGTCGCGGCCTGAACCAAGACGTTCAGGCAGGTCAGGATCGACAGCCACACAATCCCCCCGATGAGCAACGCGCCCGCCGCCCACCAAAAGTTGGGGATAGTGGCCAGGGCGAGCAGGGCCACGCCAAATGCAATGCTGCCAAGGGCAAGAATGGCATCGGAGGATAACTTCTTCAGTATCTTGGGCAGCAGCACCACCGAGAGTATGGCGCCAAGGCCAAAAGAGCCGTAGAGCAGACCGTACCCGGCGGAATCCAGCGAGAGCTCTCGTCGTGCGAAAACCGGCAGCAGCGCCAACACGCAGCTCCCGCAGAAGACCAGCGTCCCGGTGCCTGCGAAGGCCGCAAGAAGCTCCGGAGAATGGCGCACGTAACGCAGTCCATAGTGGACCGCGCCGACGAGTCGCTCAGACGGAAGAGTTCGCTTTTGCCGAGTCGGGCGCCAGCGCACCAGCACCGCGATCACGAAGACGAACGTTGCCGCATTGAGGAAGAAGACCGCGTACGGACCAACGGAGGCGATCAGCAACCCGCCGACTGCCGGAGCCACCGCTCGAGCGATGTTGATCGAAACGCCTCCGAGTGCCACTGCTTGTGGAAGGTCGCTGCGAGGAACCAGGTCTGGGACGATCGCCTGCCACACCGGCGCATCCAGCGCGGCACCGATGTTCATCATGAATGACAGTGCGAGCAATAGCCACGGGGTGATCGCTCCTCCCAGCGTCAAGAGGCCTAGAGCCAACGCCCCCGCCATCAACCATACTTGGGTGAAAATCGCGAGCAGGCGTCGATCGGCGATATCGGCGAGCGCGCCTGCGGGGATTGAGAAGAGAAACACCGCCAAGCTATCGGCGGACTGGAGCAGGGCGACCCACAACGGGGATTGGCTGAGAGTCGTCATCAACCACGCTTCGCCGACCTGATGCATCCACGCGCCGATGTCCGAGACCAGCCCGGCGATCCACAGCGCGCGAAAGACTTCGTAGCGCAATGGACTCCAGGCCGACGGTCGAACCTCGGCGGCTGTCGTGGAGTTCGTCACAAATCGGTTTCAGTACCGCTGCGTGGTTGCCGACACCAGCGAGAACCGTACCCGCCGGCACTCGGCAAGCTAGTCCGAGAACCCTTCCGGGACCTTGATGCCGATGATTTGCAGGTCGGTCGTCAACAAGCTTCCCAGGTTGTTGACGTGCGCATCCCGGGTGCCGAGTTGTCCGCTCTTTCTACCCAGCCAGTTCCACTCGATGAATTTGACGATCGAGGAATGCTCCATCGTCGCATGGGAGATGTAGCCGCCTCCTGCCGAGCCGGGAGAATATTTTCGCGTGAAGGGTCCCACTGCGATCAGCGGAACCCGGGTTCCGTAAAATTGCTGGCCCAGCCGTTGCGGATCGCTGCTGCAGCGGAAACATTCGGGCTCACCCAGCGCCGCCGGGCGCGCGATCGCGTCGGTGGTTTTTGAGGAGGGGCTTCCGACGAAGGCCTTAGGCAGCGGCGTTCCATCCGCCATCACCTCCGGAGGCACGACGTGATCATAAAATCCGCCGCCTTCGTCCCAGGTGATCAGGATCAGAGTCTTTGCCGCGTAATTGCTCCGCTCGATGGCAGCGAGAACGATGTTTACGAAGTCGAGGCCGTCGCTGATCTTCACAACCTTTGACCCCTTGGTGGTGGGGTGCTCCGAGCGGTAGCCCAGCGATCGAATCATCACCACCGCGGGCAAATTGCCGCTGGCCAGGTCCGTGGCGAGGTCGCTGAGGATGTGCATCCTCGGGCCATCTCGGTGACGAGGGTAATAGTTGAAGGGATTGTCCGAGGGATCCCAGGACCACGGGTAGGTTCCCATGCAAGACTTGGCGCGATAGCCCTCCATGTAAACACCCCAGCTGACGCGGTGCTGCTCGAGCAAATCGCCCAGGCTCAAATCCTGATACTCGCGAAACAAGGCGTCGCCCGACGCATCGACAGCAGCGTTGGGCTGATTCGTGACGCAGTGGGTTCCCCGGACGCAGTAGCCAGCGCAGGCCGAGCCCACCGCGTCGTTCGGTACTGCGCGGTTGTCCTCGAAGACGAATCCCGCCCGGGCGAAGAACATGTCGTTGGCGCAAGATCCACCGATAATTGGCTGAAAATAGCGATCCGCCAGAGCGTTTCTGGAAGCCAGCTGAAAGTAGAAATTCAAGCGCGAGTCTCGGGGGAGCACCGAGACTGCGCCGGCTTCATCGCAGGGAAACCGGTCCATCAAAAAGCTCCCCTCGACTCGATGCATGCGCTCGAATTCGGCATCGGCCGAATGCGGTGGATTGCTGCTGGCGTTGAGCGCGTCGTCCATCTGCCGAGGGATGCACGAGGGCTGAGAACGCGCCCTCCAAGACTCTTTCGCGGTGAAGGCGGTTTCGCAGCACTCCCAACCTCCATTGCAGCTCATGTGGGGATTGGGACCAGGATTTTCCGGCGTTGGAGGAGGAGCTTCGCCGCCGCACCAGCTTCCGAAATAGTTGTCGAAGGTGTGGTTCTCCTGGACGATCAGCACCAGGTGTTCGATCCGAGTGGCGGGCGCAGGATGCTGAGCTTGCGACCCGATCAGCTTCGGAGCGCAGGCCGCCATCAACGCAATCAGACCAATCTGGAGGAGCACGGCCAGCCGCGGGCGCCGGTACATCGCCATTAATCTACATGGAAAAAGCAGGAGCCAACGTAGAATTGCCATTCCTCAAGCACGCGGACGCATGCGACGACGCGCACTGCCGTCGAATGGCCGGCGGACTTAGCCCTACGAGACGCCTACTGAGCGGGAGCCATCGCGGAGACCACGCGGGCTGGTACCGATCCGCCACACAGCGCCAGCAGCCGCTGCTGGTACGCCTTGGCCTCTTCCTTCTTTCCGGCCTGCTCGGCGGCCCGCGCGGCGCCCTCATAGCTGTTGAAACGCGCTGGCGCCGAGCGCAGCGAGCTCTCGTATTCGGCGAATGCCGCCGCCGGCTGCCCAACTTCGGTCAAAAGGTCGGCGAGCTGCTCGCGCGCCGGTAGGATCGACCCGGGCGTCACCGGGTGCTTGTCAGTCGAGTCCTCGAGGTCGGCCGCCGATCGCATCAGCGACAGCGCTTCGGCGTCCTTCTTCTCTGCGCGCGCCAGCCAGCCCGCCGCGGCGAGCCGCTGAACTTCTACCTGGCTCGCCCAATCGAATCCTTTCTGGCCCTTGAGCGCGGCTTGGATGTCGGTCAGGGTCGCCACCTCGCGACGTGCAATCTCCACGTCGCCCCCGCGTGCCGCGCCCACGGCCCGCGCAAAATGAACGATCGCCTCCGCATACGCATATTTCGCCCAGGGGTACGTCGGCGGTTGCACCGTGAGCGCGGTTGCCTCTTTCCAGGCGCGGCGCTCGAGCGCGTACCGGGCCGGGACTGCGGCCAGCGCATAGCCCGCGGCGAAATTTGGGGTGTCGAAGCTCGTCACCTTGGCAACCCCGTCGACCACCTCGCGCGCCTTGGCGTCCCGTCCGGTCTGCAGATACGCGTACTCCAGGTAGTCCATGGCGTGCAAGGCGTCGAACGCAGTCGCTCCGGGGTTGGTTTTGGCTATCCACGCCTGCGCCGTCTGTGCCGAGGCGATGTTCGACTCGATCGACTCCTTCCACATCCCGAGGCGGGTGAAGATGTGCGAGGGCATGTGCAGCGCGTGCGGAGCCGAAGGCGCGATCTTTGCGTACGCCAGAGCCGCCGGCAGCGCCATGTTCGCAAGCTCCGGGTAGTCAAAGGAGTGGATCATGTAGTGGGCGATCCCGGGGTGCTTGGGCTCAAGGGCAAGCATGCGATTGAGTATTTTCGCCGCCTCCTTTTGCTTTGCGTAGGTTTTGTCGGGCGGCGAGTTGTAGGCCACCCCGAGGATAGCCAGGGCGTGGAAGATCGCCGCCTCGTGGTCCTTGGGGTTACGCTCGGCAACGCCGGCCATCGCCTTTTCGTAGGCCACGACCCGCGCCGGATGCGCCACTCCGTCGCCCTGATAGTAAGTGCCGATCGCGGCGATGAAGTCCCGCTCACGACTGCTCGGCGCGCTCACGGCCGCGGCCTTCTGCGACGCTGCTCGACCCGCGGCGAATTCGTCATCCGTGGGCGGGGCCCAGATGATGTGAAAGTAGGTCATCGCGACCCCCCACTGCGCCATGCCGCAGCGGGGATCCTTTGCCGAAACCTCCTGGAAGATGCTTGCCGCCTTGACGTAGGCGAAGGAGTGCAGCATCGCCAGCGCCTGTTCGAACACAGGTTGAACCCCCGCCTTGCAGGAGGTGGGGAAATGGACCTTCCCGAACTTCTCCGATGTGGTGTGCTGGTGTTCGTGCTCGTGCTGCGCCAGTGCCCACCCGGGCGCGAGTACCAGGACAGTCGCCACAACGTGAGTGCCACGGAAGCCTTTCATGGCTACCTCCTTTAAATGCGGAGCGGACTCTATGAGGAACGGGAGCAGCTGCCAAGGAAGGCACCTCGCGTCACTCTCCGGCACTTGAGAGGAAGATCGGCCGCACGCGGGCGGAGCTTGCTTCGCCGATCACGGAATCATCGCTAAGCCCAAGCGTTGCCCTGCTCAAGATGCAGACTACGCTTTTTCACTGGGACGGAAGGGCCAACTAAATCCGAGGTGACATGTGCCCACCACGGTGTGGGGAATCGAGAAACTGGAAGAGGGGGAAATCTTCTTCTTTTACCGTCCGCGCGTGGAAGCCGAGGAGGTGAAGGGCGGGGAAGACGTGCAACGCTTCTACATGGTCCTCGCCGCCAAATCCCCCACGAGCAGCTATCGACTCTTCGTCGTCGGGCGAAAGAAGCTCCCGGAGGTACGCAGAGATCCGCATCCGGAGCGGCGGAGTTGGGCTTTGAACGTCCGGGCAACGACGAAGCCCGACGAGATTCGCCGCGAGCTGGCCGCCGTCGAATATCCGACTAAAACGCGCGGCAAGCGCTTCGTTCCCGCGTCAGAGCCAATCGGCGAGGGCCGCTACATTCTCTTTCGACACGGGAATCACACCGAGCTCGCCTACGCGCTCGAGCTACCCAAGGTTCCCGGCCCGGCCCAGGAGGAGTTCGACGTTAAACGAGAGGCGAGCTACGTCGTTGCGGTGAAAAATCCGGACATCGCCACGCCGGGGGCCCCGGCGCCGCTTAAGCCACCGAACTACCCGTCGGCCCTCAAGGAGAAGTTTGGCCAGCGTCGTTGGATCCCGGTGGATGATACCGCTTTGCTGGACTACGAAAACACCCAGCTGTTGCTGCTTGGTGCGCATGACGAGGCGATCGAAACCGAGCTTGGCCTTCACATCAACTCCGAGCATCACACGCTGACCGCGTCAGCGGTTTGCCGGGAGCTGCGCCTGGAATGTGACCGCGAGCGCGTGCAGCCCCTGCTTACCGGCGAGTTCCCCGCGAGTGAAGAATCGCCGACCGAAGCGCAGCGGCGATAAGCGACCAGGTGGTCGGTTCGATTACGCTCGCGCCTCGCGCTCGCTGACCTGCCGTAAGGTTTGAGCGGCCTTACCGCCCTTCTCTTGCTGCGCAATGTCGGAGAGGCTGATGACTCCCACGAGTCGCCCCTGGGAGTCGATGCACATGAAACCCGGTCAACGCCCGCTCGCTACGGGACTGGAGGCGCAGACGACCACCCAAGAGGACCTGTGCGCCGCAGGTTTCGCGGAAGTGCGATGGCAAGGAGAAGCATGTTTGCCTGCTTGTGCCTCGAGAGATCTGCCGATGCACGTCCGGGGGCGTCTTCTGCTCTGATCGCTGTAGACTCCAGCCAGGGAAGGCTCGCTCAATGAACGGCTCTTCTACTGCTCTCCTTGTCGTGGACGTGCAGAATGACTTTGCACATCCCAAAGGCTCTCTCTACGTCGATGGCGCCGAACAGATTTTTCCGCCGCTCAATGCGGCGATCGAATGGGCTCGTTCGACCGGCGCGCTCGTGGTGTACAGCCAGGACTGGCACCCGCCTTCGACACCTCACTTTAAGAAGGATGGTGGTATCTGGCCAGTGCACTGCGTCCAGAACAGCTGGGGCGCACAGCTGCATGACTGGTTGATCCGGGTGCCCGGCGCGACGGTTCGAAAGGGCGTGGCCGGTGAGGATGGCTACTCGGCATTTTCATTTCGACATCCGGTCACCGGCAACATCGGCGAGACCGGGCTAGAGAAGCTCTTGCGGGCGCGCGGCGTGCGAGAAGTTGTGATCGGCGGACTGGCGCTGGACTATTGCGTCAAGGAAACCGCGCTCGATGCGCTCCGAAGGGGATTTCCGACCACAGTCTTGATAGATGCCACGCGTCCCGTCGAGCTTCGCCCCGGCGACGGAGAGCGGGCTCTGGCCGAGCTTCAACAAAATGGTGCGCGCGTTGTGACTTCCGCGGCCATGGACCAGGCTCAATACGCAGGAGGCCCATAGACGTTAAAGGTCAGCGCCGCTTCTGAGCCCGCGCAGGTGAATCGGTGCTGTGTTCCCGCTGGAACCACGACCACATCCCATCGGCCCAGCCGGGCCTTCTCTTCGCCAACCTCAGCGTCGACCACTCCTTGCAGGACGAGGAGTACCTGGTCGCTGCGTTGGTGAGCATTGGAAGACTCACTGCTCGCTGAGTCCGGAGTGAGACGCATCACTGCCGCCTGGCTGCTCGCCGAGGTAATCAAGACGTCAAACCAACTGGTCGCATCGCGGACGTTCGCTGTTTTCATGTCTGGCGAATTTGGTTACTCGGGACAGCAATGCAAGCGCCCTCAGCGGGATTGGTTGCTGGAAAGGTCGGTGCAAGAGTCTCGAGGCGGCGCGTGCCCGCGGGACGTGCTCCGGCTTAAGCGAGGGCGAGCGGGCGAAGACCGTCATCCGCAGAAACGAAAGAAACTCGACCGCCTTAAAGAGTTCGCCGCGCGCGATCTTGGATGCCGCGGCGCTCGTCGATGATCGCGGAAGCGGCCTCAGGCTCGAGGGCCAGGTAAGAACGAGGTCGCTGAACGCGTCCATGGCGTCGGTCACGAACGAGCCGGCAGCCGCGGCGCCACCAACCGTCTGCCCTCATGACCGTTTCGGACCCCTCATTTTTTGGGGTAAGGTTTGCGCGTAAGCTCATGAGTTAACTAATGAATTTCGAAAAGTTGCCGCGCGGCAACTTTTTCACTTTTTGGGCAGATCCCGAAGCATCTGGCCAAGCTCCTTGAAGGACTTCACGATGGCCTTGGCCTCTGCTTCCGGGTCGAACTTTTGGGCCGGGTCACTGACCTGCGCGGGCGGCTCGGTTCCGCTCGAAGAGGTCATTGGGAGCGACGGCACCCCGGCCAGGAGGGTTTGGGGCGACCCCGTTGACGCCTGGCTGGACCGGGGCTCGTTCTGCAGGAAGGCTTCGATCGCGGCGCGGAAGTCCTCGATGTACTGCGGCACCGAAATGTCCGGGCGGATGTTGGGGGCGCGCACGACCACCTCTGACCCTTCCCACCAGAACCGGAATCGGTTGTAGACGGTGGCGAGGTCCTCGGGTCTGTCCTTCTTGGGCTTTGGGCCGCTCGCGGCTTTCTTGCCCATCACTTGGCGCACCCGTTTGGCGGCTTCCTGGACGCTCATCCCCCGCTCGCAAACTTCCCTTGCCACGGCAAGGCGCTTCTTTCGGTTGCTGAGCCGGTCCAGTTCCCGGCAGTGAGATTCGGTCAAGGTGCCCTTTCGGAGCATGTCCTGGATTTCGGAGGGCTCGTCCAGAAGCTTCAATAGTCGCGAAAGCGTGGACTTTGCGATGCCGCTCCGCCCGCAAACTTTTTCCTGGGTGAGCTGAAATTCGTTCATCAGGCGCAAGTAGCCCGCGCCTCGCTCGATCGGGTTGAGGCTGCGGCGCTGCTCGTTGTCGACCATCCCGCGCACCGCCGCTTCGTCATCGGACATCTGTTCGCTGACCGCCCAGAGCGTCGGCCAGTCTAGGCGCTTCGCTGCTCTCAGACGGCAGTCGCCGCAGACCAATTCGTACCAGGGATCGGCATCCGCGGCGTCCTTCGGAGGCGGGGCAGGACGAACCAGAATCGGCGTATTCTGTCCCACCTCTTTCATCGACGCCGCGAGCTGCGCAATGACCTCCTCCGGAAATTCTTGTCGCGGCTGAAAGTGGGCGGGGAGGACGTGATCGACGCGAACCTTCGACAGTACTCGATCGTTTTCCATGGTTCGAAGCGTCGAGCTAGTCCAGGGGGAGCGGCTTGACCAGCAACTTTTGAAAATACGCGACGCCCTTGGTAGTGAAAGCTGCGGACATTTCGTCCCGGTGCAAGGAGATGAGCATGGCTCAAGTTTCAGCGATCCCGCAGGGTATGCATACGGTCATTCCGGTCATCACGATCAATGGATGTGCCGAGGCAATCGAATTCTACAAGAAGGCATTCGGCGCCGAGGACCTGGGGCGCTCTCCGGATGCCTCAGGAAAACTGATCATGCACGCGTCAGTTCGAATTGGGGATTCCACCGTATTTATGGGTGATGAGATCCCCGGGGTGAGCAGCGCCAGCCCGGTGAATCTCTGGTTTTACTTCAACGATGTCGACGCTGCGTTCGAGCGGGCCGTCAAGGCGGGATGTAAGGCGGTGATGCCTCCCACGGAGATGTTTTGGGGCGATCGAATGGGAAAGGTCACTGACAAGTGGGGGAACGAGTATGAGCTCGCTCAACACGTCAAGGATGTGACGCCTCAGGAGTTGGAAAAGGGCCGGAAGGCTTTCGCCGCGCAAATGCCATCCAGGAAGAAGTAAGCGCGCCTCTACAGCGGCCGCGAGACGGGGACCATGCTGGCGCGAAACTCGTCGTCCGAGGCCCAGTAGCCTTTCACGTCCCAATTCTGATGATTGTTGGTGGGTTCGTTCCGAAGATGGTCGAGGTGGTGGAGCATCTCGTGTAACAACGGGCTCATGTGAAAGGCCACCTCGGCCCAGGGGTGGTCGGGGTCCGGGTGGTACTCTCCAATGATCGCGCAGCCGGCGTCGACGCAACCTCCCTCGAGGACCTTGATCTCCAGATTTGTAAACACTTTTCCATAATCGGGTACACCGAGAATGTTATGGCGAGCCAAAATTTCCGCTCCGGCCCAAAAATTGTTCTCGACGGCTCGACATTCGAGGTGAACCTCGGACGAAATCCGACCCAGGCCCGGAAAGTCGCAAGTCATCACCAGCTTTGGATCGTCGGTCATCGAAGGTGGAGGGACGCGGTTGAATTGAGGGTTGCTGTAGCCGCACCCCACCGCGATCAGACCCAGGACTGACGCCGCGCCCCTCACCATTGCGACCGCGACCGGCCGGCGCAGGGCGCTGGCCAGTTCCCCGAAAACAAAAGCTAGTTGTGAAACACCGTCGGCCGCTACATACCCCTTTTACCGAATGTTTCAAGAGCTACTTGGCTGACTCTCAGTGGCAAGCGGTGCTCCCCTCCACCGCGTTCGCGCCCAGCAGAGCGGCTGAGGGGCTCAAACCTGTGCCGCAAAACTCTGATTTCCGGATAAGCCAGGATCCAGTTTGTGTTAGAAGCGTTGCCCGCAAATTGAAACAGGAGGGAGTATGCTGCGTTCAAAGTCGGCGTTGGCCGTGGCGCTGTTCTGTAGCGTCTTTGTTTTTTCAAGAAATTCCCCCGCCGCTGACCCCAAGCCCGCGGATCAAAAGCCGGCTGCGCCGGTGAACACCTACGCAATCCCGATTGGCGCAGGCATCGGTCTCGAGGCGGCGAGGCACGCCGCCTCGGCCGCGGCTGCCGAGGCCAAGAAGAACAATTGGCACATGGCAATCGCTGTGGTCGATCCGGCGGGAACGCTGGTCTACTACGAGAAGATGGATGACACCCAGAATGGCAGCGCCAACGTGGCGATCGACAAGGCCCGTTCGGCGGCGCTGTACAAGCGCTCGACGAAGGCGTTTCAGGATGCGGTCGCCGGTGGAGGAGTTGGGGTGCGCATTCTCGGGCTTCAGGGCGCGGTGCCAATCGAGGGTGGCCTTCCCCTGATGTCCGGGGGGAAGCTGGTGGGCGCGATCGGCGTCTCAGGAGATTTGAGCGAGCACGACGGTCAGTGCGCCGCCGCCGCCGTCGCGACCATGAAATAGGATTTCGACGTCAGCGCTCTAATTCGGTATCCGACAGCAATTGACGTCGTCGATCGTGACGTAGCGGCCATAGGTTTCTGGGTAACTGAGCTCGCAAGCTTGTTGCTCCGTCCCTACGCGACGGGTGCAATACTGACCTGGCCCGTCTTCATTTTGTATGGCTACCTCGCAAGCAGCCCGATCATCATAAGGACCATCAACGCAAGACGCCCCGTCACCTTGACGAATCCCTGCGCCGGCAGGGGGAGCTGCTGGGCAGGGACCGATGAGAAGCGGTCGCTCGGTATATCCATCGATGCGCGTGCATTGGGACTCACTGGCTGTGCTAAAGCGGTTCGGAGTCCATTCGCAGCCTCTGAAAACACCGCCTACATGGCAACTGACATAAAATTTGTCCGGGTCCCGAGGTCTCCCCAGACCTGTTTCACAAGTCGCGGTCCAGACCGCAATCGCACG
>Ga0126384_10002163_pt1 | contig 11896 bp, 7 predicted proteins | sample PanSoiMetPlot_36_FD_92543 | JGI IMG/M metagenome (GOLD analysis project Ga0126384, IMG submission 92543) | Tropical forest soil microbial communities from Panama - MetaG Plot_36 | ecosystem: Environmental > Terrestrial > Soil > Tropical forest > Bulk soil | place: Panama | collected 2016-02-17 | reverse complement strand
GTCGCCCATGCGCCTGTCGCCTTCTGGTCACTAGTGGTCTTCATGGGAATCTTGCTGGTGGCCCCTCAGGCCTTTTTCCCCGTTCTCGCCCCTCTTCGTCTCGCTCTGCTGGCCGCCGGCGTGGCCATGACCGCCCATGTTGTCACCTCCCTGACCACGGGACGGCCAATCCTGATCATGACTCGAGAGATGAAGATCTCCCTTTGTCTGCTCGGATGGGCGATCGTGACCATCCCCTTGTCTCTGTGGCCAGGTGGCAGCGTCGACACCTTGACGGATCTCTACGTGAAATCCCTCATCCTCTTCTGGCTCATTGCCAATACGGTGATCACGGTGTCGAGGTTTCGCCAATTTGCCTGGGGTCTCACGTTGATGACCGTGCCGATTTCCTCTTTCGCGTTGATGAACTACATGTCCGGCACGTACCTGTTCGGTACAGACCGCATCGTTGGCTACGAGGCGGCCCTCACCAGCAACCCCAACGATCTTGCCCTCACTCTGAATCTCATCATTCCACTTATCCTTGCCCTCCTCTGGCTCACTCGAGGACCCCTGCTGCGAGCCATCCTCCTCACCGTCCTCGGGTTGGACATCGCCGGTGTGATCTTGAGCTTCTCCAGGGGAGGCTTCATTACCCTGGTCGTCATCCTCGCCATCACCAGTACACGACTTCTCCGCTCGCGAAGACGCGCCTGGGGCATCGCGTTGCTTACCGTCTTTTTTCTCTGCCTCCCCCTCCTACCCGGCTCGTACTGGCACCGTATTAGTACGATCACCGATATCGAGTCTGACGAAACCGGCTCCGCCCAGGCGCGTCGAGAAAATACCTTGGGCGCGATCCGATTCGTATTCACCCACCCCATCGTGGGCGCCGGGCTCGGCTCAAACATGTTGGCCCTCAACGAGGAGATCGGGTCCACATGGCGCGCCGTGCACAATGTCTATCTCCAATACGCCGTTGACCTCGGACTCCCAGGACTCGGCCTCTTTCTCGCCCTCTTCTCGACCTGCTTCGCGGCCGCCTCGGCTGCTCGATCCTCCGTCGGTCGCCGCCGCGGCGCGCGCGACCTGACTCAGTTCGCACAAGCTACCCGGCTCAGTCTCATCGCCTTCGGTGTCGCCGGGTTTTTCCATCCGGTGGCCTACCATTTCTACTTCTACTATCTGGCGGGGCTCGCTTCGGCGTTGCGGCTGGTCGAGAAGCGCGTCCTGTCTCAGAGGCCGTTGACCGCGGTTCACTCCCGATGATTCGAGGACGCGTCCACTCCACCTTCTGGATCTTTAGCCACTAACATGTGCGGCATCTTCGGCATCTGCGGGGAAACGGCTGATCGGCCAGAAAGCCGTGGAGTCCTTCGCGCCATGGGCGACTCGTTAATTCACCGAGGGCCTGACGACCAGGGCACGCACATGGAGCCCGGAGTGGGCATCGGTATGCGTCGGTTGAGCATCATCGATCTCAAGACCGGACATCAGCCCCTCGCCAACGAGGATGGTTCCGTCTGGACGGTCTTCAACGGGGAAATCTACAACTATCGCGAACTGACGGCCGACCTTCTGGCCCGAGGCCATCGCTTCGCCACCGCTTCCGACACCGAGACGCTCGTACATCTCTACGAGGAACATGGCACCGACTGCGTCCGCCACCTTCGGGGCATGTTCGCCTTCGCCCTGTGGGATGCACGGAGGCGCACACTGCTCCTGGCGCGGGACCGTCTGGGGATCAAGCCGCTCTACTACGCAGAGACGGCACACGGATTGGTCTTCGGTTCCGAGCTGAAGGCGTTGATCGCGACCCCTTGGGTGCAGCGAGAGATAGATCCTCGGGCCCTCGCCGCATATCTCAGATTTGGCTACGTCCCGGATCCACTCAGCATCCTCAAGGGAGTCGTCAAGCTACCCCCCGGCCATGTCGTCCTGATGAAGGAGGGACGGGTAGGGCTTCCCCAATGCTACTGGAAACCGACGTCACACTTCGACGCTGCCTCCAAAGCCGTCGACGAGGCCGAGACCGAGTCACGGCTGTGGGGCCTCCTGCAGGATGCGGTGCGATCCCACCTGGTGAGCGACGTGTCCCTGGGTGCCTTCCTCAGCGGCGGTATCGACTCGAGCGCCGTGGTGGGACTGATGGCACGCGAGGGCGGGGTGCCGGTGAAGACGTTTTCCGTTGGGTATCGCGAGCAAGAATTTGACGAGGCGCCCTATGCGCGACGGGTGGCCGAATGGTTTGGCACCGAACATCACGAGCTGATCGCTACCCCTCGAGACATAGGTCTGCTCGACGACGTGCTTGTCGCCTGTGACGAGCCATTCGCAGACGCCTCGGCGATTCCAACCTATCTGGTCGCTCGTCTGGCTCGGCAACACGTCAAAGTGGTGCTCTCCGGCGACGGCGGCGACGAGCTCTTCGCGGGCTATGACCGGTATCTCGTCGATCAGCGTGAAAGCCTCCTCGGGGTGCTCGGAGATCTGGGTCTCGGGGCGCCGCTCAGGCTCGCCAGCAACGCGCTGCCCGAAGGCGCCCATGGCAAGAACTTTCTCCGCCACTTCTCCCTGCCTCGGATGAGGCGCTATCTGGACGCGATCTCCTTGTTTCCCGATCGAGCTCTTCGGGACCTGCTCGAGGCTGGCGTGACAACTGAGGACCCGCCCCTCTTCGCGGAGGCTCTGCACGACAGCCAGGGCCTCGATGCACTCTCGCGTCTTCAGGATTTCGATCTTCGGACCAACCTGCCTGGGGACATTCTGACCAAGGTAGACCGGATGACCATGGCGCATTCCGTGGAGGCACGGGTGCCCTTGCTGGATCATCCCCTGGTGGAGTTCGCTTGTCGGCTGCCCGCGGATCTTCGCCTGCGCGGTGGCCAGACCAAATACTTGCTCAGGCGCGTCCTGCGGGGCCGGGTGCCCGACGAAGTGCTGTCGCGCCCCAAACGAGGTTTCGGAGTGCCGATCCGAGCGTGGTTCGGCAAGCACCTGCCGAACTTCTTTCGTGAACGGCTCGGCAACAGCCCGACGCTCCAGGGGATCGGCATCCGGCCTCAGGCCGTGCACTCCCTTTTGGATCTATTCGAGCAACGCGGTCGGGAAGATCACTGCGGCCGACTGTGGGCGCTCGCCGTGCTCGACAGCACCGCGCGCCGGTTGCTCAGAGGAGAGCGAGGGTGATCTCGGACCGTCCGCGTGTCTTGCTGGTGGGCGACACGCTCAACCTTGGGGGCACGGAGGGCCAGTTCACCGAGCTGGCCTGTCGGCTGGACCGATCACGATGGGATGTCGAAGTAGCGTGCGTGCGGCCGGAGGGATCACTACGGCCCAAGCTCGAGGCCTCGGGATTCCAGCCGTGGCAATGTGGTCCGAATTCCTTCAAGTCGCCCCGGCTCCTGAGCTCGACCCTGGCTCTCGCACGGCGCATGAGGGCACGCGGGGTCGCCATCGTCCACTCTTTCGACTTCTACACCAATATCCTCGCGCTTCCGGCGGCCCGCCTCGCCGGCGTGCGGGCGGTCATCGGGAGCCAGCGAAACCTGGGCAACCTCCGGTCGCCGGCCCAGCAAGCGATCCACGATCTTTGCCTCCGGCTTGCCACTCACATTCACGTGAACTCCGAAGCGGTACGAGACCGGATCTTACAAGGTCGCGGTATCGGCCCGGAACGGCTGACCGTCATCCCGAACGGAGTCGATCTTGGCAGATTCTCGTCCCGCACGAGGAGGCCGCGCCATGACACGGGGCTCGTGGTAGGAGCGCTGAGCAATCTCAGGCCTGAGAAAGGTCTGGTCAAGCTGCTTCAGGCGGTGGCCACGGTCCGAGACCGATGGCCGGAGGTTCGTCTCGTCATCTGGGGCGAGGGACCTCAGCGCCCCGAATTGGAGCGTCTCGTAGCCTCTCTGAATCTCGCGGCATCGGTGAAGCTTCCGGGATCAACAGAGTTTCCCGAGCTCGCGCTGCGGGACCTGGACGTCTTCGTGCTCCCATCGCTCAGTGAAGCCTGCTCGAACGGCCTCATGGAAGCCATGGCGACGGGGCTCCCAGTGGTTGCGACGTCGGTCGGAGGCAATCCAGAGCACGTAGACGACGAGATCACCGGCATGCTCGTGCCTCCCGGAGACTCGGCGGCCCTCGCCAAGGCCATCGCTCGCCTCATCGAAGAGCGGGCGTGGGCGGCCCGGCTGGGTCAGCAAGCGAGAGCGTACGCGCATTCCATGCTCGGCATGGATCGGATGGTTGCCCGGACCGAAGCCTTGTATGTCCAGGCCCTGGAAAGAGCGAGGAGCCGATGAGCCCCCGCGTCGTGCTCGTGGCGCCGAGCATGGAGATCCTCGGCGGTCAGGGGATCCAAGCGCAAGCGCTTCTCACGCACCTCCGGGAACAGGGTTGGTCAGTCGACTTCCTCAGAATAGATCCCGCCTTTCCGCGGGGGCTCCGCTGGATTCGTCGACTTCCATACGCTCGTACCGCCCTCAACCAGGCTCTGTATCTCCCGAGCCTCCTACGTCTCCGACAGGCAGACGTCGTCCAGGTGTTCTCGGCGTCCTATTGGTCCTTCCTGCTCGCCGCGGCCCCCGCTATGGTCGCGGCGCGCATCTTGGGCAAGCGCGTGATCCTCAACTACCACAGTGGGGAGGCGGACGATCATTTGGCCCGATGGGGTCTCCTCGTCCATCCCTGGCTGCGGCTCGCCCATGAGATCGTGGTTCCGTCCGAGTACCTGCGAGAAGTCTTCGCGCGTCACGGCTACCAGGCGCGTGCCATACCAAACGTGGTGAACACCTCGGATTTTCACTATCGAGAACGCCGGCCCGAGCGCCCGCATCTCGTCTCCACGCGCAACCTCGAGCGTCACTATCGCGTCGACAATACCCTCGAGGCATTCGCCCTCGTCCAGGCCCGATATCCGAAGGCCATTCTGAGTGTCGCCGGCTATGGTCAGGAGGAGACTCGGCTGCGCGAGCTCGCGACGTCACTCAAGCTCGCCCGCGTCCGCTTCCTTGGTCGCGTGGCGCCGGCCGAGTTACCCGCTCTCCTCGACCAGGCCGACGTCTTCGTCAATTCCTCGATCATCGACAACCAGCCCGTGTCAGTTCTCGAGGCCTTCGCGGCCGGCCTGCCGGCCGTGTCGACCCCAACTGGCGACATCGCCAACATGATCCGCGACGGGGAGACGGGACTGTTGGTGCCCGCCAGGGATCCCGCGGCGATGGCGAAGGCCGTGATCAGTCTTCTCGAGAATCCGAATCGCGCAGGAGAGCTGGCGCGGAAAGCCCGCGCTGAGCTGGAAAAATACACCTGGGCGCACGTGAGCAAGCGGTGGGCAGAAGTTTACATCGGTAGACCGGCATGAAACTTCGGCGATTGGCGCGAATGACGGTCAGTGAGCTGCTCGAACGCTCGCGGCAGGAGGGCCTGAAGCGTCTCGAGCGCGCGGGCTGGGCCACGCCGTCAGCGATCCGGACCGACGTTTCGCTGGCCACGTGGCAGGCGGCGGCTCCCGCGCGTTTCTTCCCGGGAGCGACGGTCGCTGCCGCTCCGTCCCTCCTCGCCGGACGCTGGCCCGCCGTGTACGAAGACATCATGCGCTCGGCTGAACAGATCTCTCTCAAGCGCTTCGATCTCCTCGGGTACCGGGATCTTTCCTTCGGCGATCCGGTGGACTGGCAGCTCGACCCGGTCGCAGGGCGGCGAGCTCCCCTCGTGCACTGGAGCCGTCTCGATCCGCTCGATGCCACGGTAGTCGGCGACAGCAAAGTCATCTGGGAGCTCAATCGGCACCACTGGGTGGTGAAGCTCGGATGTGCGTATCGGCTATCGGGCGACGAGCGGTACGCGGCCACCGCGCTCAAGTACATCGACGAGTGGGTCGATGCCAATCCTCCGGGTATGGGCATCAACTGGGCCAGCAGCCTCGAGGTGGCGCTGCGCTTGATGTCCTGGTGCTGGACGGCCGTACTGCTCCTGGGCTCCAAGGCCTTGCCGGATGATCGCTTTGCCGTCTGGCTCCGTTCGGTTCGACAGCATGCCCTGCACGTCGAGCGGTATCTCTCTCACTACTTCTCGCCCAACACTCATCTTACCGGTGAAGCCCTCGGGCTCTGGTATGCGAGCATGCTCTTCCCGGAGATGCGTGAGGCTTCTCGCTGGCGCCGACTCGGCGCCGGGATCCTTCTCGAGCAGATCGAACGGCAGACGCTGCCCGATGGCGTGTATTTCGAGCAGTCCACCTGTTATCAGCGGTACTCCATCGAGATTTACCTGCATTTCCTCATCCTGGCCGCGAGGAACGGTGAGCCAATCCCCGGCCAGGTTGCCGAGCACGTACAGCGAATGCTGGATTTTCTTCTCGCGGTGCGCAGTCCCGATGGCTCGATACTCCAGATCGGCGACGCCGACGGCGGCTGGCTCCTCCCTCTGACGGCGAGGGCTCCCGACGACGCGCGGAGTGTCTTCTCAGTGGCTGCCGCTCTCTTTGCTCGGCCGGAGTATCTCTGGGCCGGCGGCGTGACGCCGGAAGTATTCTGGATGTTCGGCGCGGCCGGGCTCGATACCCTCGACTCGCTCACCCCAAGCCCTCCGGCCAGCCTTCCCTCGAGACGCTTCCCGGACGGCGGCTACGTGGTGATGCGCAGTGGCTGGGACGCGGGGGCACAACACCTCGTCCTCGACGCCGGCCCCATCGGCGGCCCCCCCACCGCAGGCCATGGCCATGCCGATCTGCTCAGCTTGCAGTGCTCTGCATTTGGCGAGCAGTTCATCGTCGATCCGGGCACGTACTGCTACACCGCCGACCCAGCCTGGCGTGATCACTTCAGGAGCACCGCTGCCCACAGCACGGTGAGCGTCGACGGACTGGACCAAGCCCTGCCGGCAGGGCCTTTCGCTTGGCACCGCCGCCCCGAGGCGCGCCTGCGTCAATGGCTCTCGAACGGCGATATCGACTTCGCCGACGTCGAGCACAATGCCTACGCTCACTTGAAGGACCCCTTGAAGCATCGCCGCCGTGTGCTCTTTGTCAAGCCGCAGTATTGGCTGGTCGTGGATGATCTCGAGGGCAAACAGGAGCATCGGATCGATCTCCGCTTTCAATTTGCCCCCATGGAAGTGACACTGGAGTCCGACCTTCGAGCGCGAGCTCGGGGCCCCGAAGGGCACGGATTGCTCGTCTCACCCGTCGCCACCGTGCCCCTCAAGGGGGAGATTCTCGAGGGCTGCCCCGACGGGCGTCAAGGCTGGGTCGCCCCTCGCTACGGCCAGCGCCATCCGGCCCCCCTGCTTGTCTACTCTGCCGTCGCGACGCTGCCCGTTCGTATCGCGACTGTCCTCTGGCCCATCAGCACCTTCGAAAACCCAGTCCCGAGCCTGTCCTTGTCTGACTCTCCGGAGGGCGTACTGATCCACGTGGTCCGGGGGCACAGTCGCCAGTCCGTGACGTTGACGGCTAACGGGCCGGTAGTCGGGCGCGGGTAGCCACGCCATGTCGGGAATCCTTGGCGGCCGGGTGGGCTATGAGATCCTGCGGCACCTGAATAAATCATCGGCTACGCACGGTTGGTGCGACGGCAGCGCTTACCGAGGGCGCTCCAAGCTCGAAGTGCTGCTGGGACCCGAGGTGTGGAGCACGATCTCCGGTCGTGCCGTGATCGACTTTGGCTGCGGGGACGGCGATACGGCGATCGAGATGGCCCAGCACGGGGCGGCGCTCGTGATCGGCGTCGATATCCGTCAGAGTGCGCTTACCGAAGCGAGATCACGGGCCGAGCGCGCAGGGGTGGCAGGCCGATGCGTCTTTGCTGATGCCCCCCCTCAACCGGTCGACGTCATTGTCTCAGTCGATGGTTTCGAGCATTTTGACCATCCAGGTGAAGTGCTGTCAATCATGCGTCACTCTCTCAAGCCGGGCGGGCGTGTACTTGCCGTGTTCGGGCCGACGTGGTTCCACCCTCTCGGCGGGCATCTGTTCTCGATTTTCCCTTGGTCGCACCTCATCTTCACCGAGACGGCCCTCTTGCGCTGGCGCGCCGACTTCAAGTCCGACGGCGCCACTCGTTTCGGCGAGGTAGAAGGCGGGCTGAATCAAATGACGATCCGCCGCTTCGTAAAGCTCGTCGAGAACAGCGCTCTCCAATTCGAACGCTTCGAAACCGTGCCCATACGACGCTTGCGCCGATTTGCCTCAGTGCTGCCCCGCGAGATGTCGACAGCAATTGTACGCTGTGCGCTCGTCGCGCGAGCCGGCGAGGGCGGGTGACCGAACTATGTGCGGCATCGCCGGCATCATCAGCCTGAATTCTCGTGAGCCCGTAGAGGAGGCGCGCTTGAAGCGCATGCGCGACGTCCTCCGGCACCGCGGCCCGGACGGCGAGGGCCTGTGGATTGAGGGCCCGGTGGGGCTGGGCCACCGACGGCTGTCGATCGTGGACGTCGCCGGCGGACATCAGCCCATGGCGAACGAGGACGAGACCGTCTGGATCACCTACAACGGTGAGATCTACAATCATGCCGCCCTCCGTCCCGGCCTGGAGAAGCGCGGACACCAGTACCGCACGCGAAGTGACACGGAGACCATCCTTCATCTTTACGAGGAGGACGGCGACCGTTGCGTGGAGCACCTCCAGGGCATGTTCGCCTTTGCGCTCTGGGACCGCGCCCGCCGCCAGCTGCTCCTTGCCCGCGATCGGCTCGGGATCAAGCCTCTCTACTTCGCCCTCACGGAACGAGAGTTGCTCTTCGCCTCCGAGATCAAGGCCATCTTGGCCGCTGGAGGGATCCCGCCCACGTTCAACGAGGCGATCCTTCCAGAGTTTCTCGCGACACGTTACGTCGCTGGCGAAGACACCTTCTTCAAAGGCATCAAGTCCCTCGCTCCCGGCAAGACCCTCTCGTGGTCACCCCACGCAGGCCTCGCCGAGCGGCGTTACTGGTACCTCCCCACAGCGACGGACGCGGGTACGGGTACTTTCCGCGAGCGGGCGGAGGAAGTACGCACTCGCCTGAAGGAAGCGGTCCGGAGCCATCTGATGAGCGATGTGCCGCTCGGGCTTTTCCTCTCGGGTGGTATCGACTCGAGCGGCATCGCCGCCCTCATGGCACCGATGATGAAGGAGTCTCTCCGTACGTTTGCCGTGGGCTTCGAGGAGCCACAAGCCAGCGAGCTAGGGTATGCGCACCTGGCCGCCCGTGCCGTCGGGGCCCAGCACCACGAGATTGTGGTGACGCCGGAGGAGTTCCGCACGGAACTGCCCCGGTTGATTTGGCATGAGGACAAGCCACTCGCCTTCCCCTCGAGCGTCGCCCTCTACTTCGTCTCGCGGTTGGCCCGCGATCACGTCAAGGTGGTCCTGACCGGCGAGGGAGCTGACGAGCTCTTCCTCGGCTACAACTGGTATCGAGTCACTGCGTGGAATCAGCGGCTCGGACGGGCCTACTGGGCGTTGACCCCCGCCGTCTTGCGTGGGCAGATCAGCCGGCTGCTGACGCGACTACCGCAAGGCGCCCGACGCTACGCGCAGCGCTCGTTCCTCGCTCTGCCTCCCGGCATCCGCTCGATCTTCCACGAGAACTTCGCCGCATTTCCAGACGCCCGCCGGAGAATGCTTCTCAGAAATCCAGCGCTGCGTGATGGCGACCCCTATGCCAAGCACCTGGCTCGCTACGAGGAAGCGCCTGGGGGGCTGCTGGCACGGATGAGCCGCGCCGATCTACAAACCTATCTCGTGGAGCTATTGATCAAGCAGGACCGCATGAGCATGGCCGCATCTGTCGAGAGCCGTGTGCCCTTCCTCGATCACCATCTGGTAGAGCACGTTGTTAGTCTTCCCGAGCGCTTCAAGCTGCACGGCTGGACCACCAAAGCTGTGCTCCGCCGGGCGCTCGAGGGTCACGTGCCTCGCGAGATTCTCCACCGCAAGAAGATGGGCTTCCCGGTGCCGTTCGGCGCCTGGTTGCGCGGCCCGCTTCGGTCCCTCCTTGACGAGACCATCGTAAGCTCACGCGCGCTCGATCGGGGCTTGTTCGAGCCCGATCTCATACGACAGATTGCGCGTGAGCACCGGGCAGGCATCGGCAACCACGGCGATCCCCTATGGCTCCTCATCAACCTCGAGATCTGGCAGCGGATCTTCCTCGACGGAGAGGAGCCGGCCGCGGTGCTGCGGGCGGCCTAGACGCCACGACCATGGCGCCCGAACCCTTCTGGTCCAGGTACATCCTCTATGACTACAGCTTCTCGGATTTCTCCCCGATGACCTGCGTCGTGGACGTGGGCTGTGGCCGCGGCGCCCAACTCGAGCAGGTTGTGGGAAGGAGCTGCCGGGCCATCGGCGTCGACCTCGACGGTGAGGCCCTTGCGGTCAGCGCCAAGCGGGGACTTGCGGTAGTACGGGCGCGGGCCGAGACGCTCCCCTTTCGAACCGGGAGCTTCGGCGGGCTCATCTGCAAGGTGGTGCTCCCGTATACGGATGAGACCCGCACGCTTGGCGAGCTCGCGCGGGTCCTTGCACCCCATGGAACCGCCTTCGTGTGCTCTCACGGCCCCGGCTACTATCTCAGGTGTCTCTTAGGCTCACCCCTCTGGAAGGAGAGGTTCTACGGCCTCCGGGCCATCATCAACACTTGGCTTTACGCGATTCTGGGCTTTCGGCTCCCCGGCTTCCTTGGAGATACTGTCTATCAGACACGGGGCCGACTGGGTCGCGCCTACCGTCGTCTTGGGCTCTGCTTGGTCGAAGACACGCGCTCGCCAAGCTTCATGGGGCTGCCGGTATTCATCTACCAGAAGCTCGAGCGAGCACAGAAGCCAACTCTCACACCGACATCGACATGACGACGATTCCCGAGCATGTGGACGCAGATCGCCGGAGGAGGACAGATGTCTAGGATAGCCGCGACGGCCTACAAGCGTGCCTACGAAGGGGTCAACTACCGCTTGCGGACTTTCGCGGGCGGTCGCTTGGCCGATCACTGCCGGCCGACCTTTGTGGGGGTCTTGCTCTCGGAGCGGTGCAACGCGCGCTGCGTGCACTGCGACATCTGGAAGAACCGAGGCAAGGAGGATTCGCCCACCTTCGAGCAATGGAAGGGTGTGCTCACGGAGGTGCGACGCTGGCTCGGGCCTGTCCAAACCACCCTGACCGGCGGCGAGGCCATGCTGAAGCCGTTCGCGATCGACTTGGTCACGCATGGAGTGTCGGTCGGGCTCTTCATGGAGCTCTTGACTCATGGCTATTGGCCGGACCAGTCCAAGATCGAGAAGCTGGCCCTGGCCAACCCTTGGCGCGTCACGGTTTCGCTCGATGGCCTCGGGAAGACGCACAGCCGAATCCGCGGGCGCGAGAACTTCTTCGAGCTGACCTCGACGACGCTCCGAACGCTTCAACGCGTCCGGCGGGAGAACAAGCTTGACTTCGTAATTCTCCTGAAGAATGTGATCATGGAGGCGAACCTGGACGAGGCCAGCGACGTGGCGCGGTTCGCCCAGGATGGTGGAATGCAGGTGTTCTATCAGCCCATCGAGCAAAACTACAATACCCCGGAGGATCCTCGCTGGTTCGAAAGCGGCGAGAACTGGCCGAGAGACCCGGCGAGGGCGATCGCCGCGGTCGAGCGGCTGCTCCAGCTCAAGCAGGCCGGGCTCCCTATCGTCAACAGCGTCGCTCAGCTAGAAGCGATGATCCCATATTTCGCCGACCCAGGGTCGTCGCGCGTGGCGGTGCAGACGCACTCTGCGCATGAGCGGCGGCAGTCGTGCGTCGGCCTGACAAACCTGCAGATCCAGTCAAACGGGGACGTGACGAACTGCACCGGCCAGCTCCCGATTGGCAACGTCAAGACGGCCTCGATTCGTCAAATCTGGGAGACTCGACCGCGCGTGTGGGAGGGTGCCTGCTGCCTGCAACGCCGC